>Ga0209188_1000558_pt1 | contig 35251 bp, 25 predicted proteins | sample C_130625_EF_Meta_FD_187307 | JGI IMG/M metagenome (GOLD analysis project Ga0209188, IMG submission 187307) | Freshwater microbial communities from Lake Croche, Canada to study carbon cycling - C_130625_EF_MetaG (SPAdes) (version 2) | ecosystem: Environmental > Aquatic > Freshwater > Lake...
GAGCATCCCCAGCAGCATCCTCATCATCAGGTCCCCCAGGAGCATCCCCAGTCCCAGTCTCATCATCAGGTGCCCCAGCACTAGCATTATCAGGTGCCCCAGCACTAGCATTATCAGGTGCCCCAGCAGGTGCCCCAGCAGTAGCATTATCAGGTGCCCCAGCAGTATCATTATCATCAGCCTTATCAGGTGCCCCAGGAGCATCCCCAGCAGCAGCCTCATCATCAGCAGCCCCAGCAGCAGCTTCATCAAATAATTTGTGGATCATAGATGAATTTATACATGCTCGTAACCAAGAAGAAGCGAAACGCAGAGAAGCGTTGGGTTTAATTTCATCCTCGTCCCCCTCTTCTTCCTCCTCCTCCTCCTCGTCTTCCTCTCTATTCCGCGCCCCAGCCGCTGCACCAATCATCCCCAGAATCAATCTTGTCGATGCCATCAAACGAGAAACCGATCGGGAAAAACGAAAGAGAATTTTCGATGCCATGACCCATGACGAGAAAATGGAACTCATAAAAGAAATTGTCAAGAGACGCCGCCAACATGCCAAAACTACCACCGTTCCATTAACCCGCCGAGTAGGCGTCGACACTATCGACCCCACCAGAGAAGCCCTTCCCTTACCCACCGTATTTCCTCCTGCCCGCGGCGCGGTTCGACTTGCTCCTCATGGCAGACGAGACTTTCATGGCCCCACAGCTCCTCGTATTCCACCCGAAGGAGCTTTGCCTCCTCCCACTCCTCCTCCTGCTCCAAACAACCGTTTCGGTGCATGGTTATGGAATATCATAAAAGTCCCCCAAACAGTCTATGCCTGGATTCTTAGTTACCCGTTTTGGACGAATTTTATTTTGATTTTTAGCAAACTCGCCCGCGTATTCATTTGCGCCTACATGTCAGGTATCACCGCATCCGACTTGAAAATCATTGCTGGGTCCATGATAACCGTTTTGCAAGAAAACTCCATAGCCATTGTTATCTTTAATAGTATTTCAAATTTTTATACCTGTATGACATATGCTGGAGGACCAGCTGCCCTTGTTGCTCTTTATACGGGGGGAACGAGTTTGATAGCTGCCATGGGGGCATGTCTTGTCGGCTCTGCGCTGCCTTTATACAAAATGATTTCCACCGCAATCATCTACATATTTGAAAATGCCTTTGCCTTTATGAAACTACTCTTTACTCCAGACAGCTGGATGAAATTTTGCGATACAATGAATTGGGGTGTTGATTGTGTAATGACTCCCATGACCTGCTCTGAATCCATTTTGGGAATGGAGAGTCAGGATCAAGCTGTGAGAGCGGATGCAATCTTAAAGGGCAAAAAGTTATGGTTGCTTGGTCCTCTGCGTCGGCTGTTGTACAGTACATTTCCGCGAACGTTTTTCTTCATGATCATGGGTTTGATTCCTGGATGGGTATTCAACTACGTACTTAAAATGTTAGGAGCTTATTATACTCCTCTTGGAAAAAGCGTAGCAAAGGTTACTGAGTATATAGACTATGTTATAGCGGCAGTCAATAGATTGACGGGGAGATCATACAAACTCACTATCGGAGATTTGATAATGATGGGCATGAGTCAAGTGGGAATCGTCACCCAATGGAAAATTATTATGGAAGAGCTATACAGCTGGTATAGTGACGTTATCCCATGCGTTGCCAAACGAGTATTGGGGAAATATTTGAAATTGGATAAATTTTTTTCTTCCCCATCTGAAGTTGTTGAAGCTAAGACCGATGAAACTTGTTGTTTCAAAGAAGTGGTGAATCAATTAAAACAAGCACTAGAATTGAAAAATTACTCTGGGTACGTGAAAGCCGCGGCAAAATTGACCCAAACTGCTTATACGGCAGGGCAAAAAGTAACCGAGTATTCCAGGTGGGCCTTGAGAAAGATTGGGACAGGCATATGGGATGCGGGTGATGTCATGTTCAACTATTTCTTTACTGGTGGAAGCGATATTCGCCTAAAAATTCTTCTTTTGAAACGCCCCGTTTATTGTCTCTGGGTGCGAACAGGGAACTCAAACATCAAAAAGAGAATTTGTTTCTACCTTTTCATGTGGAATCCAAAACGGCTCGGTCATTTTCGTCCCGAAGAAATTCAACGCATGGGAGTCGGAGACGTCCATATCGGAGTCATCGCCCAGCAAGTCAAAAAGGTGTTTCCTGATGCGGTTCATCCTGGCGATCACGGATATCTTACCATCGATACCCGCAAAATCCCCTGTGCTTTGTCGACTGTAATGGAAGGGCTCAATGGCTATTATCGAGCTCCTCGCCATTGCGATCCTCTTGACAACGATCAAAAGAGACAGCTGAAAGATATTTCCATGGTGAAATCCACCCATACGCCCAGAAACCTGACATCGGCCATTATGACGACAAGAACTCGGAAAAAGTAGACGACCTTTTTTGACATCATTACCATAAATCCGTTCTTTTTCTTTCCATAAATCATAATTATCATCCCTTTCACCAAAATATGTACTCTGCGTCCGTCGCTTCCTCTTGTTCGGGCTCCTCTTCCTCCTCCGCCACCGCCACCGCCCTCGCCACCGCCCTCGCCACCGCATCACCCCAAAACAAAACGATTGTGGAAAAACGCTTTTACCGCAAACGAATCCTCGATTTGATCCGCCGTTTTCTCTTTGTCTACTCAGACGACGACCGCGTTTATTTGGACCGATTGCCCGCCAAAATGAAGGATGCCTTGGAATTGTTTAGTGGGACCGCCATCGACCATTTCCAGTACGTCGATATGGTCGACTTCTATCAAGCAACGTACTCCGCGGAAAGCCAGGATTCGGCCGCAACACCCGCCACTAGGAGTGATGCACCAGGGGAAAACGCACTTCCAATCGAACCCGCCGTCACCAAACTACTCGATTCGGTCTTTCTGCACACCAATCAAAAACGATGCCCCCCGTGGGCGAAAAAACCGCCCACCCTAGATTCGTTCGTCATCATGAAGAGCCCGCCCGCCTCTCATGCGGGGGCAAACGAACCATTCATTCATATTCCCGTCGTCCGCCCTTTCAATCCGCTCGATCCTTCTTTGAAAGAAAAAGGTATTCGCAAGCCCGCTACTAAATAATAGCCCCAGGTACATCTTTTTGTCTCTGACCCTTTAATAAAGTCGTGGGAATTTGTCGGAAAAAGCAAGAAAAAAAAAGGCAAGTAAAAAAAGGGGCAAAATCTTTTCCTTTTAAAAACAAATCGCGTCGGATACACATAAAGTCGGGTCGAATGCCGCCCAGGCCCCCTTCCAAACGTCGCAAATCCAAGCAGCCCAAGCCGCGCAAAGGGCGCAAGATGTCGTCAGAGCGGCGTCAGTTCCGCATCAACATCAAGACCCACGAAAACTCCGCCAAGACCAAAAAAATGCGTTGCGCTCCCCGTCCTGGCCATCCAGAGAAGTCCTATTCGTGTTACACCGACCAGACATTGATCGGCCTTCGCAATCAATGGAACAAAAGTTACCCCAAGGATTCCTGCTGGGACAACGATCCCCACAAGATATGGGTCTTTTTGGATTCGCGGTTGAATCACAAATGTGAGACCGAGTCTTGCTGGGTAAAACAACCCTTTGCCAAAGAAAAGTTCAAGCAAGAATTGCGGACCTCGTTCGCGCCCAAGGCTCCTTCGTCGTGGAAAAAGAACCCGAACGAATGGCTGTCGAGCGACGAAATCGCCAAAGTAATGAAACAGTACGAAAAAACATACCCATGCTTTTTGTTCTTGGGGCCCAGTCCAATCGATTTCGACAAAAAGATCAAGGGAGGAGAATGCGTCTGGGATGAGCTCTGCCAATTTGATCTCCAGGAACATCTAAAAGCGGGGAAAAACAAGTTTGGGTTCTCCTTCAACACGGACACGCACAAAGGGACGGGCGAGCACTGGGTGAGTATGTTTTTGAATATGCAATCGCAGCCACCGATCCTCTTTTATTATGATAGTGCTGGAGACCGAATACCTGTGCGCATCAAGCGACTGGCAGACCGCATCATCGCCCAAGGCAAAACGCTTAGTCCCACGCCCGTCAACATCCAGTTTGATCAAAACGCCCCTGTAGAGCACCAATTCAAAAATAGTGAGTGCGGCATTTACAGTTTGTTTTTTATTGTGCATATGCTAGAGGACAAAATCACCAAAGAATATTTGAAATCGCATGTTTTAAAAGACGACTACATCGAAAAATTTCGCGACGTCTACTTCAATGACGATGTCTGATCGCGCGCTTCCGCTTTGGGTTTCTGTGTAGTCAGCTTGTACTTCATTGGGCGGCCGTCGTCATAAATATCAATGACGCAAAGTTGGGTATAGCCTTCGTCCTGATAAAAATCTTTGGGGGACTTGCTGATTTTTGGTTGCACGAGAAACTCCGAATGGGTATGAGAATAAATAATAAACTTTTCCAATGCTTCTTTGGCCTGACGCACATTGTAGATACTTCCCTTTCCTACAGGATTCACCACTTCTTCGGTTCCGTAACGAGTTATATCTTCCAATGCTACATTGCCCGTTCGTATGGCTTTTTCCTTGTTCTGGCGAATCACTTCTTCGTCAAATCCCAAACCGTATTTCACTTTTCCCAGAACAAACGAGTAAAGATCGTTGAAAAATGCAGAAAAATATTTGCCGTTTTTGGTCGTTACATCTTGATTTAATTGACGCATAATAGCAGTGAGGAAACGCAAATCGTGGCTCATATTTCGCAGGCGTTTTGATCGAAATAAATTGCTGGGAGTCAACGATTCCGCCATACCCCGATGCCCGAACTGCCCCATATGTTGCGCGTCTCCACAATCCTCGCTTTGAGAGAGCATTTGGAAAACTTCCTCACTGCTGAAGCCGTTGTGGTCCTCAAAAAAACAGCGACCATAATCGATGAATTTTACCAAGAGTTGCGACTGAAACGTAAGTGTACGACCGCTTTCATGGCTGTGATAATTGTAGGTAATATAACTTCGCGGACCGACTTTGTAGAGGAGTACGTTGCCCCTGTGCAGATCGTAGTGAGTAAACGATTCCCGCAACGCTGACAGCGTATAATAAATTTGATACAAAACATAGGGTAGCTCAAAGGTCAGATAATGTCGGATTACGTATTTTGGATCGTCTTTGGTGGATACTTTTGACGGTTGCCATGTTTGTATCATCTTTGAAAAGTCCGCCATGGTCATGGGATCGTGCACGCTTTCGACAAGAAGACACAGCAAGTACGAGTCGGGATGACATGTCAGCTGCCCGAGAAGACCTGGATTTTCTCTGATTTCTTTCACTACTTTGAGTGAAGATCCATACAAGGGCAGCAGGCTCCTTTTCCACGCTTTGGGATCGTTCTCGTGGGCATTGGATTGTTTTGTCGCGCGGGAGATTGCGTGGTGAAACTCTTTGTGTTTGCATTGGTAAATCCCCAGCGTCCGAATAAAGTGGGGGAAACGGTCGGTGAGACTATTGATGTAAAGTCCCACAAGATATTCATAGAACAACGAATCGGGAATGCGGGACTTGCTGCGTTCCTTTTCGCATTTGAGAATCGCGTACAATTTGAGGTCATCGCTGACAAAAGGCATGGCAAAAACGACACCGTTCTGAGAGTCCGTGCCTATCTTGCGAATGGGGCCTGTCAAATAGGTGAGATACGGCATATTGAAAACCTTTTCGGTAGACATCTGGGCGCGCCCGAGCGCCAAACAAAACCCATCATTGCCGTTGCACAGGACTTTGTAGGCCTTCTTGTAAAATTGGCGCGAGTACCGATTCAGCGTAGTTCTGTATTTGACGGCGGCCTTGGCCGTTTCCATGTGGTGGTTGACGCGACGCATAATGTCGTGATATTCGCGGGTTCGTCGAGCGGCGGGACTGTCTTCGTCATCGTCCTCGCCCTCGTCCTCGTCCTTCTCGCTTTCTTCCATTTCTCCCTCTTCGCGACTGGGTTTGGCCGTGACAATGACAGTTTCCTTCGAGTTTGGATGCTCCATGTTAAATGAAGCTTGCCGTTCGCACATTTTCATTGCCGCTTTCTCCGCCCTGGCTTCTTCTTGAACTAACAACGGGAGATCGGTCGTCATTCGTGGCCGTTTGAGTTCGCGGGACCTGGATCGGGACCTAGATCGGGATCGGGATCGGGATCGACTTCGTGTACCCGACCCTGCTCCCCCTTCATGGCGAGGACATTTCTTTCTGGAAAAACATTTGGACATACTCAGGCTCGGTCAATCAAAAATGAAATCTACGGCCCCGATTTTCTTTTTTTTTATGGATTTTCAATTGTTTATTGAGAATCAACATTTTTTCTGCCCTTCTTGAAAAAAAAATTTTGATTTCATCTACAAAAAGTTTGAGAGATTGGAAAATGAAATTTCTAAAAAAAAATAAAAAATAAAAAATAAAAATCTTCAAAGAGAGAAAGAGAAATGAAAATGAAAATGAAAATGAAATAAAAATCAAAATTTTTTTTCAATTTCTTGGGGACCCGCTTTTCCCAAACTCGTGGGAATTTGCCAAACATGGACGTGTCTACATAAAAAGCAAATTCTTCTTTCATTGATTTTAAAATGCAAACGCAAATGATGTTAATTTTGTAAATTTCACAATTTAAACCTTCTTGTAATTCACAAAACATGTTCGCCTATCCGTACGATCTGAGAGAAATTGTCGCTTTTGACAGTATTCGCGAGGAATCTGGTCAAGAACCATTTTGGTTTAAAATGGAGTACACCCGCACACGGGGGGAATTTCGTGACATGGAGATTGACGATTACAAGATTGAAAGCAACATGATGAAAGCCGTTTATGGACAAATTCTTTTGTTGCAGCCGTTGATGAATGTGGATAAATCGATGTTGGCCAAGAGCGACATGATCGTTGACAACACTTTGCGACTTTTCAAGACCCTGCCTCCACTACCCACCTCCGAAGATAAGATGATTATCTCAAAGGACAAACGTCTTGATGCCATTATACCCACGCAAGAAATTTTGATGCGTTGCTACGAGAAAAACTATGCTACGTCGGGTTCTGCGTTTGATAAGATGGTTGTTTTTGCGACATCCCGTTTCGAAAGCCTGCCCCCTGACAGAAAACGCTTTCTGCGATTCCAATTCATGAGATCCCTTCTCTACGAATCCGCCTACAATTACGTGATCGAATCCGCGCTAGGCCCCGACCACGGATCCCGTTATCCCATTTCCGTTTTGTTGATAAGACTTATTGACCATCCGAGGAAAATAGATACTTGGACAAGCAAATGTTGCGGCAACAAACTCTGCGTCAACGAGGCCGTCATGAAGTGTGCATCTTGCCCTACCTATTATTGTTCAAAGGAGTGTCAGAAGATGGACTGGACGGGCAGTCACTATTCCGCGAAGTCTATCAATCATAAGGCCGTTTGTCTCAAAGGTCCCACCCAAACATTCCACAAGGCGTTCAACAGTTTGAAATCTACTTTGGGACCTTTTTTGAATGGCGCGGCCAAGTCCGTGGAAGAAAAAAAGGAGACTATTGATAATATACATACGATAATGGATCTTATTGAAAAACACGCTCAACTAACTCCCGAAATGGAGGAACAAAAAAAAATTGTGAAAAGATATCTTGCTTCTCTGTGAAAAAAAATTTGTTTTTCATCTATAAAAAGTTTGAGAAAAATGAAAATGAAATTCTTAAAAAAAATAATTTTTTAAAAAAATATTTTTGGACTTCTCAGAAAAAATGAAAATAGAAATGAAAAAGAAAATGAAAATGAAATTTTTTTTTTGAGAAAATCATTGGGGAAGAAACTCAGGAAGAAACTCAGGAAGAAACTCAGGAAGAAAGAGCCTTGGTTCCAAAATAGGCAAAGGCTGCGAACAGTGCAATATGCCAGACAAGATGCAGAATGTTAATCCCGATGAAGAGTTTTGCGGCCGTCCCCATCTTTTGGGGAAACATGGACGTCCGTTTGCCTTTTTTCATCAAGATGGGAAAGAATGAAGAAGAGAATGAACAAGAGAATGAACAAGAGAAAGAAATCGGCAAAGTCGTGGGCAATTACTTACTTTGAGAGACAAAAAGTTTTATGATATAAAGAGATACCATTGGTAGGATAATTAACTTTTGGAAGGGGGACAAAAATCACAATTAAACCTCCGATCCAACATCGTTCCACCGCTTTTATTGAACAAAAACCCAACCAACTTTTCTAAAAATGCAGCAATCCGAGATGTATGTCCTCAAACGCAACGGAGAACAAGAATTGGTCTCTTTTGACACTATTCTTGCTCGAATCCGCCACCTCAAAGAAAACCCTGCGTTTGGATTGGAACTAACAGGGGTCAGGGTAGGCGAGTTGGCGAAAAAAGTAATTGATCAGCTCTACAGCGGCATTCCAACCACTCGTATCGACGAACTTACCGCGGAACAATGTGCTTCGATGATTACTGTCGATATCGATTATGGAACCTTGGCCGCCCGCATTGTCGTCTCAAACCACGAAAAGAATACCAAAACTGATTTTGTGGAGGTGGTGAATGAGCTCTACGGTGTCCAGACACGAAATTGCTTCAACGGGGTGTACGAGCCCGTCGGTTACATGTCTGGATTCGGTCGCGAAGAAGGAAGCGACGACGGCGACGCTTACGCCGAGAGCGCAAGGGGGTCCGCCAGCAAAGAGAAAGGGCTCATTTCCCATGAGTTGTGGGATTTGGTCAACTCGCAAGAAGCCCGCAATCCTGGATGCTGGAACGCGATTCTTTGTTACGACCGTGATTACCTCCTCGACTATTTTGGTTTCAAGACCTTGGAAAAGGCTTACCTCATGCGAAATTTACAAGGCGTCATTGTGGAACGCCCCCAACATATGTGGTTACGTGTCGCGCTCGGCATTCATGGCGACGACATGCCGCGCGTGAAAGAAACGTACGACCTGATGTCTCGCAAATATTTTACGCACGCGACCCCGACTCTCTTCAATGCAGGCACTCCGCGTCCGCAAATGAGTTCCTGCTTTTTGCTTGCGACCAACAAGGACAGCGTCGACGGGATTTACGATACACTGAAGGAATGCGCACAGATCTCCAAGTGGGCGGGGGGCATCGGATTTCATATTAGCAATGTGCGTGCGCAAAGTGCGCATATTCGCGGCACCAACGGGCAGTCCAATGGGCTCGTGCCCATGCTCAAATTGTTCAACGATACGGCGCGTTTTATCAACCAAGGCGGGAAACGAAACGGATCTTTTGCTGCCTATTTGGAGCCGTGGCATCCCGACATTTTCGACTTTATCGAGATGAAACTCAATCACGGGGACGAGGAAAAGCGGGCGCGCGATCTCTTTTATGCGGTGTGGATTCCTGATTTGTTTATGGAGCGCGTCAAGGAAAATGCGGACTGGACTCTGATGTGCCCTCACTCGTTTCCTGGACTGGCGGATGTGTACGGAGACCAATTTCGAATGCGGTACGAAGCCTACGAACATCAGACCCAAGCTTTGGTCGGCGGCGGTGGTGGCGGTGCAAGGGATCCAAAACCTCTGTGGAGAGTGGTCAAGGCGCGCGATTTGTGGTACGCCATTCTTCATGCGCAAATGGAGACGGGCAATCCGTACATGCTCTACAAAGACGCGGCCAATATCAAAAGCAACCAAAAGAATATTGGTGTGATCAAATCCAGTAATTTGTGCTGCGAAGTCACGTTGGTGAGCGATCCCGACCAGACAGCCGTGTGCAATCTGGCGAGCATCGCTCTCTGCATGTTTGTCGACTTGGGGGTGTCCCCGCCGCGTTTCAATTTCGAACTGTTTCGACGAGTTGTCCACGTCGCGACCCGCAACTTGAATTGTGTCATCGATCGCAACTTTTATCCTGGTGAGAAAGCCGCGCATAGTAACTTCCTGCATCGCCCGATCGGTCTGGGCGTGCAAGGCTTGGCAGATACGTTTATTCTCATGGGATTCGCCTTCAACAGTCCCGAGGCCAAGGCGCTGAACCTCGATATTTTTGAGACGATGTCTTTTGCCGCCCTGGAAGAAAGCAATCGTTTGGCAGCCGAGCGCACCCAGGGAATTCGCAAGTTGCGCGAACTCTGGCGGGCGTATTTGGATTATTTAGACATGACTCAGCGGCGCAAACTTCGTCTCCAGGCAATGGACGAACTCAGATTCGAATTGATTTTCGACGCCTTTCCCGACCTGGAACGGTTTCTCTGGAAGCATTTGGATTGGTTGGCGGACGAAGAAGAAGAAGAAGACGACGCGACTGATTGCGGCGTGGGCGTGAAGATTGTCAGCGACGATGGTAGCATGACGATTACCGATCAAGACGAGACTATTCTTCGCGAACGGGCTAAAGCTCTCAAAAATATCCATGCTCGGGTATTTGAGGTGGACGACGACTTCCACATAAGCGATCCGTTTTGTGGGGCCTACTCCTCGTTCGAAGGGTCTCCCGCATTTAGCGGCGTTCTCCAGTACGATATGTGGGGCATGACAGAGTTTGTCGAGTCGCGCGGCCGCCATGACTGGAAAGGACTCAAAGCCAAGATTTGCGCGGTCGATGGGACGGGTGGGTTACGCAACTCGACTTTGTTGGCTCCAATGCCTACGGCCAGCACGTCTCAGATTCTGGGATTCAACGAATGTTTTGAGCCCATGACAACAAATATGTACACGCGTCGAACATTGGCAGGTGAATTTGTTGTCGTGAACAAGTATCTGCTACGTGAACTTCTGGATCGCGGACTTTGGAGCGAGGAACTCAAGAATCGTGTGGTGGCGCTGAAAGGCAGTATTCAGGCGATTGAGGAAATTCCCGCCGAATTAAAAGCCAAGTACAAAACAGTGTGGGAGATTCCCATGAAGGATGTCATCGACATGTCGGCGGATAGAGGCATGTTTGTTTGTCAGAGTCAGTCTCTGAACTTGTGGCAAGCCGACCCCACTTTGTCGTCGTTGACCTCCATGCATTTTTACGCGTGGAAAAAGGGTTTAAAGACGGGCATGTACTATCTGCGTCGCCAAGGAGCCCATCACGCGCAACAGTTCACGGTTGCGCCAAGTGAGATGGTGGCAGATGGGGCGGCGGCGGCGGCGGGGACGGCGGCAGTGGGGACGACGACAGCGACGACAGCGTCTAGTTCTGCGGCATCGACGGAATCTTTGTCGTCTAAAAACGAAGGATATTGCGAAATTTGTTCGGCTTAAGAAAGAAAAAGAAAAATATTTTGCTGCATTGTATTGTAACTTTTGTGTAATTATTTTCTCGCATTTTTTGGAATCGTTTGTTTTTTTTTAGTTTTTTTTGGGGGTTTTGGGAACCTTTTTTCACGCGCCATGTTTGGAATGCCCGACACTCTCAAAGGATGGGCCGTCTTGACGTCGGATTTTCTTCTTGTCTTTGTACTCATCTCAGTGATGGACACCATCTTTTGGATGATTTTTGAGAACGATTTCCAGCGAATGGTGATGAATGTGCAACGAATGCCTCCGCGAAACAATTGGATGAGTGTGGCGACACTATACATGCACATGGTAGCATGTTATTTTTATTTCGTGATTATGGCCAATATGAGCGTATTTGACGCCTTTTGGGTTGGTTTTTGGATCTATGGGGTTTGCGATCTCACGAATTACGCTACGTTTGCAAGTTATGATGAACGTTTTATTGTAATCAACACAATGTGGGGAAGTGTTTTGTTTGCTGTAACAGCGGCCATTTTTTATGTTTATAAGGGCAAAAGTATCTTTTAAAATAAATCAGTGATGGAGTGTTTCTGGGCGACGATAGGCGCTCATCATTCCTGCAAGTCTAGGCCTTGCCGCTTGTTCTCCTCGCTGCCCGAAGATGCGTTTCCAGGTGCGCTGAATGAGCCGCAAGAAGTGCGTTTTTAAGACAGCTATCCTTTCTCCGCCACCGAGTTCGATCATTTGGATGATGTGGGGTTGGAGGAGGAGAGGGGAACGAGAAATGGCAAGATAATTGCGGATGAGAGGATGGGAAATGGGTCCGTCTCTATAACGAAGGGTTTGTAGCAAGTGATGGAAGCACACATCTCCGTTGTTGAGTTCGTGGATAGAATCTGCCATGTCGTGGGAATGGGGTCGATCTGGATGATTATTGGAATCGTTGAAATATTGGAAAATGGAGGAAACGTGGTGGGTGCGGTAAAACACGAGGAAATGGGACCACACTTCGGGAAAGAAGCGATTAATGAAGGAAGGATGAGAGATGAAAGGCGATTCGTGCAAGAACGGAGAGTACAATTCTACTACCGCAAACCAGTATCTTCCGTTTATGGGACTCATTTGATTGACAGGGAATCGGATGAGAGTGGGAGAATGAGGAATCCGATGAATCGGGATGGATGGATGGATGGATGGATGGTCTAGGTTGGTTTCGGGAGATGAATGCAAGAGAGGCTGACACTTATATCATGACTATTAAAATTATGATTTTATATAGAGGATCGGAAGATTCGCCAATCGTCAACAGAGACCGATCATTGGAATGAAAAGTTGCAAATACCGACGAATTGAAAAAATCTTTTCACAACTGAATTATAATTACCTTGATTTTTTGGAATTGAAAATTCGATCATTATAGAAAACATTGGTTGTAAAAGAAATCGTAGAGAATGGAAAAGTCCGTCTCGAAATTCAAACCTATTGATGATCTTACAGATGATGATATTGATGGAATCCTTGGAAAACCTGTTAAACATCTTTTGAGAGAGCTTTTCCGATTCAAGTTGAAGAAATATTACCATTCGAAAATTGAAAACCTGAAAAAAAAGAATCTCGATCAAAATGCCATGGATAAAGCTGTAGAGAAAGCGAGAACAGAGGCTGAAGAGGACGCAAAAGATATTGTATTAATGAATGAAAAAATATGGTGTCGTACGTTTAGTAAATACACATCAAAAGGCTCAGATCATGCAAATGAGTATTTTCGATTTCAGCTCGAGAAATACTTTCGATTAAAATTCGACGAAATTAGGAGAGACAGGAATAAATTTAATGGTCCAACGAGAAAGCTCGCAATAGAAAAAGCGATAAAAGAAGCTGAAAAGCTAGCAAATGAACAAACTGTGAAAATATCTATGGAATGGAAAAAACAAAAAAGTGAAAACAATGAAGCAATAAATTATACAACTAAAGCAAAAGGTTATGATTATAAACGTAAACTGGAAGAATGGAGGTTTTTTTTAGGGGAAACCGTAACATTAGAAGAGATGTTTGCTGTAGAAGATATTGAATTCGATTATTGGAATAAATTCAACAGAAATCAACCAAGATGGAAAATGATTCCAGGTGTCAAAATAGAATGGGCACAAATGAGTAAAACATTTCGAGAAGGGGTAGCCAAAAGAAAAGCCGAAAGAGATAAAAAGAATAAAAAAGAGGGCAAAGAGGACTTGATAAGGATTTATAATGACAAAAATCTAGTCTCTACGGATCATCCCCCGACTGTCATGGATCTCACACATGGCCAAGTGAATGAAATAATCGGACATCCCGTTAGTCGTGAAATGGTTGAGCTTTTTAAATATTACCTGACACAGCTTTTGTTACATAAAAAACCGACAGCACAAGCAGAGAAGATGACAAAAGAGATGATCAAAACATTGGAAGAGAAGCTGCGTCAAAAAGAAAAGGGAATCTACAAAGATGCCATGGAAAAGTGGAATAAGCTATTAAATCAAGATGGAAAAATTACCGAGGAACATGCAATTATGTTGGAAGTCATGGAAAAGCGTTTGACAGATTTACAATCCAGGCCAGATTTGGAATCATCGAAAAATGCTGTCCAAATTCAACTTAAAGAAATACTGTCAAAGTTCCGATATTACAGACCTAAAGAATCGGTCGATTGGGAGAATGTTTTGAACGAGAAATTAGATTTGTCTTCCATATATCATCTCAATTTGGAATATGAATCATTGATTGATTCAAAGGTTCCAGTGGCCGAAGCATTAGAGAGAATCAAAAAGGATTGGTTGGGTTCCAAATATGATTCATTGAAAGTTAAAACATGGATTGCATTTCATACAGAGGTCGCTAAAGCCATGTTTCAAAATATTAATCATGGTCCGCGTAATCAAGTCAAAGATTCTCAAACTCTATTTGATAGGTGTATAAATGCTCTAAAAAAAGACTCCAAGACAACCTTTTTGGAGAACAACTTGAACCAAATTCGTTTTTGTATTTCATGGGTGATTTCAAAAATATTTTCGCAAATGGAAGATATAAATAAATCTAATAGAAATTTAGAAATCTCGTTGGATATTCATGATTTCGAAAAGAAACTTGAGGATGATAGTAGTATCCCAGAAAAAAACCGAAACGACTATATTGCGCTTATTCGATCATTCGATGAATTGAGACAATTACTTGAAGAGGCTGGGCTTTCCAAAGATGATATTTTGAATATGATGGCCATTGACAAAGAAATAACAATGACATATTCATTAATCAAGAAAATAAAACGCAGTAATTATTATCAATCTCTGAATGAGAGAATTACAACGTTGCAGGCAGATTATGACAAAGAAATAATAACTGAACAAGTAAAAAAATCACTAACACACTTCAAGGATGATATCCAAAAAGAGGAAGGAAATAACCAGGCTCAAAAAACTTTCAAGTTTGTCTTAGAAGCTCAGAAAAGCAGCATTGGTATCGGCAAGGAATCACTAATTTTGCCTCTGGTAAATGTATCTATTTTATATCTGAAACGAAAACTTCTGCAAAATACCTTGTATCTTCAAGAAAATTTTGATGAAACCTTTTATGGACATGGGAAAGATGATTTATTCATAGACTTTTTGAGAAGGACTGACATGACTTCTTTAACTGACAAGGATTCGAGAGAAGTGGCAGAGAAAATTCTTCAACAGCATACCGACTTGATGGGATTAATATTTTTCAAAGAAGAACTTTTAGAAAAAGCTGATCGTGAAAAAGAGGATAGCGATGGGAATGTTTCGTCCTCGTCCTCGACCTCGTCATCAGCCTCTACTGAAGAAGAACGCAGTAAATATTATCAATCTCTGAAAGATAAAATTGAAACGTTGCAGGCAGATTATAACGAATTAAAAACTTCACAAGGAAAAGAATCTGAAAAACACTTCAAGGATGATATCCAAAATGAGGAAGGAAATAATCAGGCTCAAAAAACTATCAAGTTTCTCTTAAACGCTCAGAAAAGCAGCATTGATACAGACAAGAAATCACTACTTTTGCCTCTGGTAAATGTATCTATTTTATATCTGAAACGAAAACTTCTGCAAAATACCTTGTATCTTCAAGAAAATTTTGATAAAACCTTTTATGGTCGGGGGGAAGATGATTTATTCATAGACTTTTTGGAAAAGTTTGACAAGGCTCATCTATCTAAGCATGCGAAAGAAGCGGTAGAGACAATTCTTCAACTGCATACCGAGATGGAAAAATTAATGAATTTCAAAGAAGAACTTCTAGATAAAGCTGATCGCGAAAAAGAGGATAGCGATGGGAGTGTTTCGTCACCGTCCCAGAAAACAACAAATCAATCCGTTTCGTCCCCGTCCTCGTCCTCGTCCTCATCATCGTCCTCTGCCTCTCCAAAGCATACAAGATCGCCATCAAAATCTCCAAAAGATTTTGCGTCTTCAGTATTTAGAGAAGAAAGAATATCTCCAGCAATAGTACATTCGTCGTCAGCGTCTGCATCTCCAAAAGATACAATTTTGCCGTCAAAATCGCCAAACGAATCTGCATCCTCTTTATATATATTCGATTCGGATGATAAAAAGCATCTCATTCCTGCAAAGTTGATTGCAGATGACATAGATTCATCAGAAATACCGCGAAATGATCCAAGCAAAATTAAAGAAGCTCGAAGGAAAAAACTCAATAGATTGGCATCAGTTCGAAAAGATCATGTCAATCAGTGTAGGGAATTCATTGCAATTTTGCTAAAAAAATATGAAGATGGAACCAAAAGAAAGCAATTTTATGATAATTTTAAAGAAGGCCTTCTCGATAAGTTGACACCAGAAAATGTTAGACAGAAAGCACAAAATATTGTTTCGGCACTTCGTAGTTCAAAACTTGACAATAGCAAAAATGATGAAGGGCTCCGAATCTTTGAAGAGCGGTTTGAAGAGATACTGAAACTTTATGTCGATCTTCAAGCCGACATAGATTTGGCAGAATTACGTTTAAATGCAATTGAGATCCCTAATTTGGAGTGTGATTTGAAATTGATTGATAAATTACGTGATACTTATATTGATGACGATTTACCAGTCAAAGATTTGCGAAAACTAATGGATGATGTAAATGATCAGAAACGTAAATTGCAAAATGATATTATCATCATCATGCAAGAAGTTCATGATAGGGACCCGTACGAAATTATTGAAGATACGAAAGGTACGAAAGGTACAGGAAAACGAATAATAGAGTTTTTCAAAAAAAAATATCCATCCAATAAAAGCAGTTTTCATGATGGAGTTTTGGAGGGTATTTTCCCAAAAACGATTACAAATGAAAATAAAGAATATCCTACAAAATTTCAGAATCCAGTGGATGTTATCAGGTTTTTTATGATGAATGATAAAGGAAAATATCCTACTTTAGAAACTTCTAAAGGTATAAACCTATTTATAGACTTTGTATTTGATCGTATCACAAAATGCGACGAAGAATCAAAAGAAAAAGCAAAATCGAAATTGAAAGAATTGCTAAATCATTATTTGTATTTTAAAAATATCTCTTTAGAAGAGCTTACAAAAGCGATAAATATTGCTGAAAAGCGCAAAACCAACTCTCCCGTTACTCCAACCGTTGATCCAGTAGAAACAAATGATTTTGATCAGCATGAAGAAACAAATCAGCATCAACCACAAAATGAAGATCCTTTTCCTAGACAAATGACGCAAAACAATACAAAGAAGAAAAAACAATCTCGTCATGGGAGAAAACTTACTTCATCCTCGTCTTCTACCGCGCCTTCCTCTTCCTCTTCCTCTTCCTCTTCGTCGGCGCCTTCCTCTTCCTCTTCGTCTTCCTCTTCCTCTTCATCAGCGCCTTCCTCTTCCTCTTCCTCTTCCTCTTCCTCTTCCTCTTCCTCTTCGCCCTCGACCGCGCCTTCATCGGTGATTCATCCATCACGTGCAATGACAGAGACAGATCAGAAATTATCAGCTTTGTGCTTACGTGAACTTCCTGCCAGGTCAGGATACTTTCAAACCTATAAAAAAATGATATTTCTTTTAGAAAAGACCGTCAAACCATTGACGGAAACTCAATATACAAGTTTTTTGAAAAAAATCGATGATCGCTTGGAAAGGCAAAAAAAAGAAGAACAAAACTTAGAAGAATCTCTTCGTTCTAAGGACTCGAAATCCCAAGAAGCCAAAGATATAAGAAAGGAAATATTGGAATTAAAAGCGGATATTAAGAAATATACATTTCTAAGAGAAGCACTTGGCGAGCACAAAGACAGGAATGATACATATAATCGTCATACAAAAGCATTGGACTATCTAAAAAGGAGAATAGACCATGAAGATGGAACTTTTGAAATTCTTCCCAAATCCAAAGGAGAGATAAGGATTGAAGAATACGAATCGAAGCATGGCCCCATCATTTTGACGAAACCGACACGTAAGAAGAGAACCTATGCCCCACGCTCTGCCCCCGCCCCCGCCCCTGCCCCTGCCTCTGCTACAACAAAATCTAGAAAACCATCGAATCCAAGAGTAACTTCGCAAAGAGCGACACCACAAGTCGTAAGACCAAAAATCAATAGACCATCCGTAATATCTTCCGCAAAGGTCAGAAGAACGACGAACAATAATTCACAGAGATTCATACGAAGGGAGGGAGATGAAGTCATCATGTTCGCCAATCGCCGACGACAAAATGATGTATTGTCTTCTTGTATGAAAGGTTTCTCGAAATGTAAGCCAAGGGGTCATTGTGTTAAGCGACATGACGATTATTTCTTGAAAAGAAAACAATTTCGATGCTCTAGAGGAACAAACAAGTGTGTAGATTTGAATTGCTATTTTACAGATCCCAAGAAGGGCGAGATTGGAGAATTAGATCAATCCCAGGAAAACAAGAAAAATTAGCAAATAATAACAAGCCCTTGAAATATTTTATTGCGTCCATTACAGATACACAATACCTACCTTTTTCATTTTGAAGTGATTAAAAATTGCGAAAAGATTTCGTTTAGCAAAGATAAATTAGTTCGAATGAAAGGGACAAGATGCCGAAAATGGAAGAAGAGAATATCTATGAAGACAAGGGGAGGATCAGGAAGATCAAAAATAACGATAATACCAACATCGTCATTAGGGGTGGGAAACGAAAGCTCAACTCCAAATGGAGAGAGTCAGACATTGCTCGGTGAAACGCAGAGCGATTCGACTACAAATAGAACACAAGGATCAACGGTAATGGATGGAAATGGAACACAACCATCGCGCGAACAGGAACTGCGAGAAAGATTGATTGGAAAAAAAAAGAAGAAACAGCTCGAAAGTAAATTAAGAGAGCAATTATTAAGAAATACATTACTAGGTAATCAGAATAAAAAGAATACAGCTGCAAGTAAAAAGAATAAAGTGAATACGGCTGCTGATGAAGAAGAAAATGATGAAGATTCGACTACAAATAGGACACAAGGATCAACGGTAATGGATGGAAATGGAACACAACCATCGCGCGAACAGGAACTGCGAGAAAGATTGATTGAAAAAAAAAAGAAGAAACAGCTCGAAAGTAAATTAAGAGAGCAATTATTAAGAAATACATTACTAGGTAATCAGAATAAAAAGAATACAGCTGCAAGTGAAAAGAATAAAGTGAATGAAAATGATGAAGATTCAATACCTAGTCTCACTGAAGAAATGAGGCAAATTGCCGAATTAAACAAATTAAAAAATCCTGAGGGGGATGCGACGAGTGGCTCTGATGGCTCTGGATCCTCCGATGACAATTTCTCTGTCTTTGGAGACACGTTTTCGGTAGGAGATCAACAAGATGAGAGAATGTTTGATTTTTTCGACAACGATGTCGATGGTGATGGGGAAGGGATCGATACTAGAAATGGTGATGGAACAAATAATGCCGATTCAGACAATTTAGACCACTCTCTTAGAAGCCCCGAGGGGGATGCGATGAGTCGCTCTAATGACCATAGAAGCCCTCCCAATGGGGATATCGTATTTGATAATTATTCAGATTATGATCCATTCACAGATCCAGGAGCAAAGCGTGCACGAAGACGAGTTTTATTAAACACGCGTAGAGAAGCGCGTCAACGAAGACAAGACGAGGAAAGGGCTGCGCGACAAGCAAATCCTCGTATATCTCCCGTGATTAGGCGAAGATCGCCCCGAAATTGGGAAAATCATCAACGCAACAACGTTCGCTTAAAATGTCCCGATGGATTAATTGCATGCAGCTGGATAGATCCCAAAGGGAAAAAAAAAAGATGCGTAGAACACCGCCCCGATAAACGCCGATCCAAAAAATGCCCCTACGGTTCCCGTCAGTGCGGAGACAAAATGTGTTACGAAATCGGAAGCGGTGAGCGGGTACCCACTGCTTTCGACCGCAATCTCATCACCGTAGCCGACAGGAATAATACAAAAACTCGTCGACGAGAAGCATTAAAGGCTAGAAGGAGAAGGCTCGAGATGGACAAACGTTTGAGACGATTAGTCCGAGATCGAGGAATAAATGTCAGAGATAATCGAGTTTTCATGGATGAGAACAATCTTCCATTTCATTACATACCCAGGGCGGATGGAAAAGGTGGACACTACGCTCACATCGATCCCAATCGGGAGGATCCTTAGATCATGATGAAGAAGATATGGTAGATGCCCTTTTGGAGGACTGATGAGTAAATCTTTTTTTCTTTTATTACTATCAAACTTGGTATTGATCAAGAAGTCTTCCACTTCTCTCATCTTCTTCCTTGTATACCATCCCTCTTCATCCTCTTGGCTGCTTTACCTCCCTCCCTCCCTTCCCCCTCCCCCCCCCACCTCCCCACTCATCCCGATGCAAAACCCTTTTTCCTTTTCTCGTAAAGAAGAATATTCGTATTCCAATATCAATGGGAAAAAGACAGAGAAAGATCTCATTGAGACACAACAAGGAAATAATCCCCGCGACATTCAGCTTTTGGAACGCAAGGGGCGCGGCCCTCCTCGCCGTATTCACATGAAACTTCCTGCGAAAAAAACTTCCATGGCATTGCCTTTTACACCTGATTTCTATGATCCTTTACACTTGATGCGTCCCGCTAGATCCGTGACTATTCAATCACCATCCTCTTCCTCCTCTTCCTCTTTCCATCCTCTAGCAGCTTATGACAGTGAGACGGAACCCCCCGCCATCCGCAAACGGAAAAAGCCCAGGCGAACAGGAAGACGTCGGTACCCCGCAAAACGACGGACGCGTCGGAAATAACTCTTGGACAATCATTTCATTTACATCCTCACCACTAACCCCGTTTCATTGTTCAATAACTTTTCGATGGTTTTGATTAATTTTTTTTTCGTTGCACTATAGGAGCGAATACTCGCTATGCATTCATCCAGAGTTTTCCATTCGACCTTACTTACTTCTGTGCGCTGAAAATTGGTGTCGTCTGCCTCCACTTCTATTTCCATCCCAAGAGGAACCACCTCCTCCGTATTCTCAATATCGGCCGTTTTATGAGTATCTTGCATCGGTCCCAGATCCGATTCGATGTGATATTTGCCTACAAAATATTTATGCTTATACGGTTTGTGGTTTGAGCCCACAAATATTTCTTCAAACGGCAAGACGTGTTCCAAAACTTCAATATCATTTTGCGAGTATCCCGTTTCTTCTTCAAATTCGCGAAGTGCACAGGTCAAATCTGTCTCGTTGTACATTTTGCGACCCTTGGGAAATTCCCACTCGGTCTCCTCCCATTGGGTTTGGCTCTCGGCAAGAAGGGAGTCTAGCGTGACCCATTGATTTTGTATCATGATGCCTTGTTTCAAAATGCTGTATTTGCGCTTTCCAGAACAGGAATCTTCGTTATGAGTGATTGCCACTGCCGAAGATGTTTCCAATACAGATTGTCGACGCAAATTCAGGACCACCGAAGATGGCGAGAGAATCTCTTCCATAGTATCGACAGTTGTCATGGACGATCCTCCTTTGGGAGAAGAGGCGTCTTCCTTCTCCATCATCACCATCTCTTGCAGCTCGGCCACCATTTCGTCTTTGATAGTGACCTCTTCAGAGAGACAACGCAAAAGATCATCGTAGCTGGCTCTTTGCAACAATAGTTTTTCGGCCACGGACATTTCGTCGATGTTGCTGCGCAAATGTCGCAAACTTGTGAGTGGGTATTTGCCTCGTACAACATCGATGAACCCAAAACTGTCTTTTCGACGAATCATCATATATTCGCGCCCCCTGCCATTTCCTTTGTCGCGGAAGACAACCATCCCGAAACTAAGAATGGGGAGTTTGCATTGATTAAATAGATGCCCTGATTTCCCGCAATTGTTGCATACGTTGCTCTTCATCATCTCGATATAAGGGCGAGTACGAAAAAGCGAATTTTTTTTGTTTTTTTTCTTTTTAAAAAAAAACCGAGAACGATATCTATAAAAATTAATCTATGATCATCGTCTTTAGGTTACTTTAAAACAGAATCGGCGAAAAATAATGGACAAGAACCAAGATTTGAATCCGCGCATTTGGGGACCTCACTTTTGGCATACTCTCCACACCATTGCATTTCAGTATCCGCATTTTCCAACCGCAGCGACCAAGCGAAAATTCTACGACTTTGTGAGATTCATTCCATTCTTCATTCCCGAGAAAAATATGGCCGCGGATTTTGAAGCCCTTCTCGATGTCTATCCCGTGACACCGTATCTCGACACACGAGACAGTTTTGTTCGATGGATGCACTTTATCCATAACAAAATCAATGAGAAATTAGAAAAACCTCATATGAGTCTCCATGAATTTTTCCGTCAATATTACCAAGAATACAAAGAGGAACGCTACAAGAAGCTAGAGGTAACCCAATTTTCGCGAGTCTACCTTCACGGAGCGGTACTTCTCCTTTTGGTCTCTACAATCTACTACTTTTATTTTCGTGGATCATAATTAATAGCGCTTTCGTTTATCAATAGGGGGAGACAAAGCTTTTTTAACCAAACGCCCTTTTAAATACCAATCATTGCAAATATGGCAAATCGTAGCAGGAGCGGGAGTCGGAGACGATCATTATTTCACACCCAAAGTCGACGGAAACGGGGACGAAAAGGAGCTTACCGTTCGATGGTCGGGGGACGCCCTTTTGTGGAAGGAGGGTTCGGCTGTGTTTTTCGACCGCAACTTATGGCCAAAAATTGCGACAATTCCAATCGCACTCAACGTGTAAGTAAAGTGATGGAAACAAAAGACGCGACCGAAGAAATAATGGAGATCCAAAAGTTGAAATCGATCATTAAAACCATTACTCACCACGAACGGTATTTTTTGGTTGGCGATATCAATTTGTGTGAAATCGATCATTTTTCGGACGAAGATTTGAATAACTATGAGAATACGTGCACGGATATGGTGGCCAAGGGATATACGAGAAATGTAATTAACCAGGAATCGAGCAAATCCAAACTTCGAATGCTGACGATGCCCTTTGGCGGCATTAGTCTTTATGATGTGTTTCGTTCGCCTCTTTTTAGTTGTCGGGACCTGCAAAATTTGCATCTCAAACTGATTGATCTATTAGACAATGCAATCATCCCCATGAACAATTTAGGCGTCTATCATTGCGATGTCAAAGCAAGTAATATTTTGGCGGTGACAGAGACCTGGACATTAAAATTGATCGACTGGGGATTTGCCATCACCATTACGAAAGAAGAAGCCAAACTCGTTTTGGACGCCAAACGAAATCATCATATGATGTCGCGAACTCGTCAAAGTGGGGGAGGAGGAGGAGGAGGAGGAGGAGGAATGAGCGGCGTTTCCAGTCACCAACCATTTCATCTAGCTCAGAATCCGCATCTGAGAGTTCCTTCGCGGCTCAAAAATTTGATGTTTGCGTTTAATATGCCCCTGACTGCAGCACTAAACAATGACAATTTTGTTCGCAAATTTATCTTGAGAAACAATCATTTGTCCAACTATGATTTGGCCCAAAAGACGTTGACGACCCTCTTCTTTAACCCCAAATCTGGTTTTTCGCGACGCCTGGAAACGCTGAAAATGGATTATGGTCTCATCAAGACGGTCTCAAAAGATCCATCACTGCCTCCGACGTATTTGGAATTTTGCTGTCAACGATATGCGGAAGTCTTGGGAAAATACCGAGATGCCAGCGGATTTAACCACCATAAATTTTGCTTTTCGGAATATATTGCCAACGTCGACATATATGGTCTAATGTCGGTATATTTGGAAATCCTGATTGATTACAATCAGCGCCCCACTCAGCAAACGTTTCATCAAAAACTCAACGATTATAAAATGAAAATGGATCATATTGTCAAGGGCGGCCATTCCGTCACTCATCGAAAAAAAGAGGAACTTCTGAAAGGAATCAAGTCAGACGCAGAGAAGTACAAAGCTTTGTATGCTACTCGTTTGCGTACACCCGAGATGGACAAGAAAATGCAACGGGTCATTATTTTTGTAGCATGGGTGTATAAACATTCGCATATGCTTATTGATTTGGGGGAATACAAACGGCTTTTGCATGCGATTTCTTTTGTGTGAATTTGTGGCCGTATGAAAAATTTTAATATTTTTAACATCTTAAGAATCGCAAATCCAAAAATTTATTGAGAGAAAAGAAAGGAAAAAACGAAGATCTCATGACCAGCCAAGTGAGCAGGGAGAAATGGCATGCGATGATGGTGCATACCGATGGAAGACTTCGAGATGGTCCATTGCAAACAGCCAGAGATTATCAAGTGGCGGGTGTGAACCGATTGATTCAATCAGGTAGACGGGATCATTTTTTTTATAACGATGGAAGGCATAAATTCACGGTGTCTCCATATATTGCAAAAGTGTATAAAATTACAAGAGAAGACGGGACTTATTTTTTCATCAGCAAAGGAGCGGAAGATTTGACAAATTTACGCTCGCTGGCGAATCAACAACAACCAGGCGGCGGAAGTACGGGTGTCACCCATCTTGCTAGTTTTTCGTCGGCGGCACCATCGGCGGCACCATTGGTGACATCATCGGTGACATCATCAGGGGCATCATCGGCAGCACCATCGGCAGCACCATCGGCGGCACCATCGGGGGCACCATCGGGGGCATCATCGGGGGCATCATCGGGGGCATCATCAGGGGCATCATCAGGGGCATCATCGGGGGCATCATCGGGGGGACCATCGGGGGCATCATCTGGGGCATCATCATTGACACCATCGGCGGCATCATCGGCGGCATCCTTAGAATCTCCCTTTAAAAAATTGTCTCAAATCATTACTCTGAATGGCCATGGATCAAAATCGAATGAGAGATTTAAGTTACCTAAAAATGCATATGTTTTAGTGCCTCATGAAAGAGGGTTAAATCAACCCTATACGATTGATTGCCCTGGATATCGAGACTTAAATAGTGGTTTATACCAGAAAAAAAGATTACTTCCATCAACAAAAGGATATAAACTTTATCTGCCAGGAAAATATTGTAATCAATTAGAAATTGACCCATTTGCTAATTTTGATCTTGCTGCAAGTGGATCATCAACACCATGCGATGATTTATCACGATTGACACATGCAAATAAGCAGATTATGCGACGATGTCTGCATGATAACCAAAAATTTTGCTTAATCAATCTCTCCATGCCCGATATGTCTGAAAATTGGCACGACGAAAAAGATTCTGAGGGTGAAAATATTAAAAAAGTAAAAATTTGTGGTCGTACCGACTTGAGGTCTGTTGTCAAAACTATTAGTCAAGTAATCCACAACGATTTTGTTTTAATCGTATACACTTGTAATGAAGCTGACAATTCCGATGATGTGAATGTGCTAAAACTTCGACCAGTCGATATACAAGGAGAAGACATCTTTCAGAAACTGAAAGAATTATTTATCAAAGAGTCTTCTACTCCATGGGTGGCTCTTTGCCACGAAGGACTTCCCATAGAGATAAAAGCCGCAAGAGATAATCAGATAAATGCCTACAATCGGGCATACGATCATTTTACGAGTACAATGGATGCAAATACATTTAAATATAATAGCGGCAAATATAATTGTGACTTCGAGAGGATACCAGATCAGACCAATGTTTACAAAGCAACGACAAAACAGCCAGCAACATATTATGTTTCTAGGGACAAAGCAAGTCTTATTGTATTTCTTGAAAGTCGCAATTTCCAAATAACTAGCAACAATAAAGTCGTTCCACAGGATGGAGGCCGAACCCGTTCAAAAGGAAGACGAAAACGAGGAGGAGGAGTGGGAGGAGGAGGAAGAGGAAGGAAAATAAGAACACGGAAAATGTAGATTAGGCTTCTTCGGCGGACATGGCGGACGATCCTTTTCTTCTGTAAAACAGGCAGTAAGCTTGGGGGGTCACTAATTTGCTCGCGATTTCTTCCAACGTTCCCTCAAGTTTCATACAATTTGTATCATTGAAGAAATACCATTCATTACACTTGACCTTCACAAAACAAGTATAGTGCCCTCCCAAAACTCCACCATGATGGTGACAGACCGCAAACAAATCGTAATGAAAGCTGTCTTTTTCGTAGCCGATCGCAAATTCAGATAAATCCAAATTCTCAAGGGGAAATGTCACTTGGCATTGATTTTTTTGACCGAATGCATTGAAACGCTTAAGATCTAAAACCAAAATACGAGGGAAACTCCAAAAAACGATTTGTTTCAGAGCATCAATGGTGTTACCATTCTCCAGTTTGAATGCATTCTCACCCGTCAGCAATTCTTGACTGACATACCATTCAAAACATTGACCTAGGGAGACTTCCGATGTCGTGGGGGAAATTTGGGCGGCGGTTGGATCCATGAGGGGCAAATTGATCATAAAATATGGCTCGGGTGTGGTGCTGACTATCTGTCCCGTCGTCCCATCCAGAATCATGTTCACAGACACGCCGTGGAAAAAGTCCAGACATTCGGAATAGTCTTTTTGGTAATGCATTTTGAACATTTTGAAGCACTTGATGGCGAGAATTTCATATTGAGATACGACATCGTTCTCTTCGATGGTGACGTTGACTTCGCGTGCGAGACTGTTGTGAAAGCATTCAATCAGGAACATCAAAAATTCAGGAAGATCGTTTTGATTATAGCCTGAAAATAGATTTCGATCTTTGGATGCAGCAATCGCGTGAGTGGTTTGGACGAATTTATTTGGAGTGACAATAACATTGGGTTCCGTGACAGAGAAGACCAACGATTGTAGCGCAATATATTCTTGCAACATCGTTGTGTTGTCCGATGACTTCATATGTCGTCTTGTACGCGGGTCTCTCAAAAAGGTGTTGAATTCGTCGATATGGAAAAGGACTTGAAGACAACTGTTCATAAAACATGTATTTCCCACGTTACGTAGACCGACGACTCCCCTTGGATGATGAGATTGCATGGCAGGGTGACGGGAGGGGGGGGGACGGGGCGGGGGTGAGATGGGGTGAACGAAAAGAGTGCTTGAATATGATTTGAAAGATATGATCCTAATTATTTAAATTGTGTTTTTTTTTGAGACGTGAAGGAAATATAAAAGGAGTTGTCACGAATCGTTTAATTTGGATTAACATATTTGGTTGATTTCCAAATCAAGTATATATATTTATTTCGTTTTTAAAACTCATCATTTTGATTCTAGGACCGTTCATTTTTTTTTGTATTCTATTTTTTTGGGTGGATTTTCTTCATCCATGTATTATTATGATTATTTAAATAATCCATATCAACCTTCTTCTGCTGCTCCTCATCCTTCCCCTCCTCCTGCTCCTCCTTCTGCTGGTAGTTTCCCACCATCTGTGAGATCACCAAATCGATATTCAGAAGCTCTTTTGACTTATTATAGTTCATACTATCATGAAACTAGTCGGCAAATAGCCGTTCTTCACCAAAGGCAACAAACTATCATTGATGCCATTCATCAGATGACAACTCATCCTATCTCCAGTGAAAGCAATCAACGACCGCCTTTACGACCTTTTTATCATCAGCCTTCTTATCATCAGCCTTCTTATCACCAGCCTTCTTATCACCAGCCTTCTTATCACCAGCCTTCTTATAATCATGCTTCATGGTCTCGTCAAAATCCTTCCTTAAATACTACGGAAACGCCAGTGCCGAATGCATCCAACCGTCCTCATTCGCAGAATTCTTGGCAGTATTTATTGCATAACTTGATGATGAACGGGATGTCATCTCCGTCTACTAATGCTCCCATACCAACACCCAGCCCGATTCGTACATTGAACAGCGAAGAAGTAACAGCTAGTACTGAACGATTCCGCTTTTATGCGATTGAAAATCCATTGAATAACGAATGTCCTATTTCGCACGATGTGTTTCAGGCAGACACAATAGTTTTACGACTGCGCAGATGCGGTCATATTTTTAGTCCAGGAAATATTACACAATGGTTGATGAATTATAGTGGCGTTTGTCCCATGTGTCGAACTCCTAGTCGAGTCAATATTTCTTCTTCTTCTTCTCCTTCTTCTCATTCTCCTTCTCCTTCTCCTTCTCCTTCTCCTTCTCCTTCTTCTTCTGCGGCATCATATACTGCGCCGATTGCAACCCCTTCTCCTTCTCCTTCTTTACGGTACCTATCCTCTTTGGCGTTCCAAAGAAACCATAACGAAATCGAGGAAGGAGAAATTGTGGATGAATTTTTTGTAGAGACGGAAGAATTGCATAACAGTGACCGCGATGGGCAGCAAGAATCTGAGGACGATGACAGTGACTATGGTATGTCGTCGTCTTACAATATCCGCATCACAAATACTGACGCCGATTTGAATGACCTTCCCATTGAGCTTGCTCCAGTTTCGGCTCCAGTTTCACCTCCCGTTGCATCCCCACTTCCTACTCCTTTTCCAACCCCGTATCCAGTTCAACCCCCAGGTCCTCTCCCCTCGGTAGATGCCCGATCCCCGCTTCTTAATCAATTTCAAAATCTTACAAGTCGTGTACTTCAACAAGTTCTCAACCCCAATATGTCTTTAGATGCTGCCAATAGCCAATTATATTACGATGCAAGTAATAATGAATTTGTTGTTCAGGGTTTTTTTTTCGACGCCAACCATTCCAATTCTTATGCGAATCATTAACAAAAAACACACAAAAAAGAAGATTTTGATTTTAAAAGCCTCATTTCAAATTCCTCATAGGATTGACAAAGTAATATTTTTTTATTTCCATTTGCTTTTTCCCGCCCCTTTTCATCATATGAGACCCTTTCTGATTCCCCTATTTATTCTTAGTATCTCGGGTTTATCGGCGCTTCCAAACCACAAAAATAAGTTGTGGAAATCATTCATGAAATGCTGGTCGACACCCGAGCCATCTCCTCCTTCGCAACCTCATCCCGAATCGCCATCTCAAGATATGGAGCTTACTCCACTCACGAAACTTATCTTATGTGATTATTACAAATACTTGTTCTTCTATTATATTGTTTACCAAGGACTGCGTAATCATACAGACAATTCCGAGGACCTAATAAGTGTCTCACAAGCTCCAGATCTCATCAATCCCGAGTCAATATTTCCCAACTTGATCTCCGTCACCATAACAAATGCGCTCAATTTGAAATCAGGAGATATCGAGACCCAATATGAAAAACGATACGATATAGGAAAACGCGTTGTCGAGAGCAATCCGAATTATTATCCTTTGGCGGCTTTCCCTGATACTGTCAGTGTCGAAAAGGCTTCCAAGTCGATGCTTATTATCTTTAGCATCGTTTTTTTCAAAGGCGTGAAAAATGCAGAATAAAGGAAAGTTGTTACTTCTTTAGCCAAGATGCTATCGATGTATCATCGTCCTCTTCGTCATCTTCCTCCACTACATCACTGGGCGACTTTTCGTCCCTTTTTGATTTCTTTCTTTTCAGGATTTTTTCTTCGCCTCTCTTTCTGCTTTTGATTTTCTTCTCAATTTTGACATACTGCAATTTTGTACGTTTGGGTCGAGATCGTTCCTGTATCTCGCCATTGTCCTGGTCCTTTTCCTTCTTCGCTCCTTCTTGATCGCGAACTGCAAATACGTCCATTTCGCGCATGAGTTCCCGTGTCTCTTTCAAGCGCGTGCAGTCCTTGATTGGGTAGCGCATAACTCGTTTTTGATATTCTTGTGGTACTTTTGGAACCATGAGTTCGAGCACGTCTTCAAAACGTTCTTCTTGGAGAGTTAATTTATTGTCGTCAGAAAGTTCATCTGACTTTGACATTGTTTTACCAACAACTGAGAAACAAAGCAAAACGAGAAACCAAATTTGTTTTTTTTGAAATTTTTGTTTTGTTAAACTATCATCCGCCAAAATAAAGGGCAGGATTACTCCGTAATTCGTTCCAATGTCTGTAATGCCATATAACAAGCATATTGTTCAGCCTTTCGTTTGATTTTATGCTGGCCAGTTCCCAACAAAATACATCGTTTAGCATAAGCAGCTTGTCGAAATTCTTGTATCGAATCCATATCCCGCAAACTAGCATATTTATGCATAGTAGTGTCTTGATGTTTTGATCCGATGTCCGATGCCATATCCAAAAGGACCGCCATATTGTACCCCGTAACTGGATGATTGCTCATCTCAATATATGTTGGGGTAACTCGAAACTCCTTTTGGATTTTTACTTGCAAACTATTTTTGTAATTGTCGTCAATCTGAATGAGAGAAACCCAATCGATATGGTTTTCAAAGACAGATTCCACAAACTGCTGGGCCATGCGCATTCCATCTTGGTTTGAACGGTTGAAATCGAGATACAGAGCAGCGAGAAAAGATTCGAACAAACAACCCAATTTTTTGAAGTTTGTGCGAATCTTTTTTTCCTCTGCGTGACGGGAAAGTAAGAGCCAAGTATGAAGCTTCATTTCCATCGCGAGTTTGCCAAGGTTTTCATTTTTTACAATCGAAATTTTTTTCTCTGTCATGAACCCCTCATTTTCTTTAGGGAAACGTCGGTATAAATAAAACTTGGTAATAAATTCTAGAATTCCGTCGCCAAGATATTCCAGACGCTCGTTCGATTTGGATTTTAGTGGGATAGGGTTTGTTGGGCAGCTAGGAGGCGAGATGGAATTAGAAAGACCCAAAGGGGTGGGCAGGGGTTTAGGGGTTAGGGATAACCCTCCACATCCCGCCCCTTTTTTTAGGTAGGAGCGGTGCACAAATGCCCTCTTGTAGAGTTCTAAATTATTTACATGAGGTGGAAGCCCATACATGGTGAGAATATTACATATATCGTCTCGCGTAATTTCACGATTCATGGGATTATGGTCTTTCGAAACCCCTATCTCGCTACTTGATATCATTTTCTTGAGCAAATTATTTTTCCGCACAAATGAATCTTCTTTTGAACGCTTTTTAATATTCTTTCTAGTCTTTTCACTCTTTCCACTCTTTCCACTCTTTCTACTTTTATAAACTTCTTTTTATATATTATTTTATTTCCTGCCGCACAAGTATTTTTTTTTCTCTTATCCCTAATCAAAACCGCCGCCACTCTTTTCTTAGCCCCGTCTTCTATCGTATTTCCCCTTTCCTTACACCCCTTTATTTTTTTTCGATGGCTATTATGGTTGCCCGCAATGGGGCTGGTCGATTCCTCAATACCATTACTAGTCGCACGATTCAGAGTGGTGGATCTGTCGGTGGAGACAAAAAGGCAGGGACTGTCTATATTAGTGGTTCTTGGCCTTTAGGAAACTGGAACAATTTCATGGGTCGCTCCAACAAATACAGCAATCCTCCATTATGGTTTAATATGTATTATACAACACGTAGACCCGTTCAGCAATCAGGTCGCACCATGGTTCTTGTTCACGGAGTCAGTGGACTGGGATAAATGGTGTTACTTTGGATTTTTGTTTTGAATATTCGCGTGCTTTACCTGAATAATTTCTTCGTCTTCTTCGTGAATTTACGTCGTCGAGTCTTATTCCTATTCTTTTTTCGCATCTTTTCTTTTCTATTCGCTCCTCCTGTGCGTCTTGTAAAATACCGAACAGGGTTGGGGAAATAGTTTTTACGTTCATCAACTTTATTTAAATCTACACTTGCCCAATATTTATTTTCAGCTTCAATTTGTTTTTCTTCGAAAGAACAATCGGGTGGAAACCTAAAATCGAACTGAAACTTAGCTTCATTCAATTTGTCAAAGAGACCGAGTTGATGAAAGGTGTCTAGCACACCATTAACCATCTCCTCTTGATTCTTGGCTCTTAAAACATACTTTTCATAATAAGTAAGTGCGATTATCAGAGCCCTTTCTTCATCAGTTTTTTGAAAGGGATTGCGGTCTTTTTTGGCTCTCATGTTTATATAAGCATTTGCCGCATTTTTTAAATTAACCAAAAACATGTTAAATATAGGCTTCTCTTCTTGGGACGATTGCTGCACTTCTGCTGTGGGCTCTTGTGCCACTACTTGGGACGATTGCTGCACTTCTGCTGTGGGCGCTTGCAGTACTTCTGCTGGGGACGCTTGTGGCACTTCTGCTGTGGGCGCTTGCGCCACTACTGGGGACGCTTGCGGCATTCCTGGGGCAACTTTATTATGTATGAGAAAATGGGGGGGGGTGGGGGGGGTGGTTAAAACAGGCTAAAGTAATTGTCTCAATATTAACTTCAACTCAACAAAAAAAATTATGTTACCTTCATAAAATTATTTATGGTACCTATGTAAACAAACCATTTCTATTCCTTCCTCCTCCCCATCTCCCCCAACTCCGCAGCCTCCCAAAAATGAAAACAAAACAAATGACTATGGAATCTCGTCAATTTATTTTGTTCCTCATCGCTCTCCTTTTTTTGTCAGGTCTTTATACTCTTTGTTTACATGGGAATATGCCCATGCAAGGTTTCGATTTTTATGAAGGATTTGACAATAGCTCCAACGCTATCGCGACGACTTCACCTCCAGCCACAGCAGCCTCCATTCCCCAAAATTGTCCTAACCTTTTGATTCAAAAAGGGTCGTCTATTTACTTGTATAATACACGCAAACAAGAAGTCCCAGGCGTTAACCCCATTCAATTCCAAAACCTGGAAGAATATTCCGAGTTTATGTCTTGGCAAAAGAGTCAAAATATCAGTTGCCCCGTTCTATTTTTGCAGCAGACGTATGATCCCCAAGGACAAGAAGTCTATCGCGCTCGCCCAGATATTATGGAACCCCAGGGAGGCATCAATCCTGCCCAACCCGAAACTCGACCAGCCAATTATAAACAGAATGGACCGCAAATGATCAGCGATCCTTCGGGCGTTGCTGCGCCCACCACCACCAACAATGGCCTAAACCCTCTTTACAATCCGTATTTGAATCCAATGAACACGAACCCTACGATGCTTTCTGACGCAACGATTGATCCTCCTTTCAATACCAACGAATATCCAGCCTATGATTCTTCGTCTTATTATGTTGGGCGAACTACGCCCCTCGACCAAATGGACCAGTCCGAAGCGACTCGATTGCCCCAGTCTACAAATGCCATGGCTCCCAATTGGGGCGGGACGACATTCACTCAAATGGCCATCGACCGAGGAGACTTCAAAGGGAATGAAGTTGCCATAAATGTACCTTAAGCTGCTTTTATTTTCCTTTTACGATGTTTTGTCGACAATTTTCAAAACATTCGCCAAGGAAACTTTGGCTTCATTTAGTTTGTTAAGAGAGTCCATGTTAGTTACAAAATCGTCTCCGTTCCCCAGGGCATTCGCTGCAGCCTCAACCATTTTCAAACCCACCAATTCGTCTAAGGAATATACCATATCTTCATATTGGGTTCGATAATTAGAAATATGAAGTTTGTCTTGCAAGCGTTTTACTTGACCTTTGACTTGCGATGCATACATTTCTGAATTGGACGCAACTCCATCCGATGATTTAAATATGCTGGTAGTGCCAGTGGCATTCCCACTGTCGTCATTATTATTGCTCAGACCCTCTCTTAAGTTGGGAGAAAACGGGGAAGTGGATGTTTGGAAATAATTGGTAAAGTGCATTTGCAGATTAAGCGCACGATATAATACATATACAAAAAAGAAAATAGCAATCACCGTAATTCCGATAACAACAAATTCCATGGTCAGGCAAGACGAATGGGATGGGATGGGATGGAATGGAATGGAATGGAATGGAATGGGATGGGGACAGCAACAAAAAATATATTTGAAATGATTTTTTTGTTTTCTTTTCTTTTGTTTGGTTTTGTTTTCATGAAGAAATTTACCCCAAGAAACTGACGAGAGATTCCACGACATTTTCGCCTAGGCGACTTTTCCCAACACGAACATGGGTCAAAGCGAGAGACCCTTTTTCTTTCAATTGATTTACCAAATTTTGAATCGTACCAAACTCCCGCATGATGGCAGTTGCGACATTTCCGCCAATGTGAGGGATTTGGCACAACATAATTTCGCCAATATTTTCCTTTGTAATGTTATGTTTCTTCACTTTCTTGACAACATGACAATATGGAGCGGCAGCAGGATCAATCACGGCAACAGCAGAAACCGATTCTACTTTTGTTTCTATCATTGTCTCAATGGAGTTTTCCGCTTCTACCACTGCTGGCGTCGGCCCTTGATAAAACAATTTTCGACCTGTATCTTCTCGCCTCAATTTTACCACCGTCTGTAGGATCCATGTGGCCGTCTCCGTGACATTCGCTGTGCGTATTACGGAAAAACCTCGATGGAACAAAAGAGATGTCATAGATGACAAGACCTTCTTTTGCTGCGCTCTTCCAAATTTGCCGAGATTCCCCTCGATCAAATAAATTTTGTAGTGGTTGTGTAATTGAGGAAGGGCATGTTCCATGCGAAATTTTTGCTCGTCGTATCGACTGTCTTGAATACTGGCCAAAAGATCCGTTATGCTTTTGCGCTCGATGACACAAATTTCTTCTTGCTCACCGTCTCGCCGAATGACAATGTCTCCGATCGGTAGATTGGCACTAGCTATTCGGAACGGAAATCGTTGCTGGTCTCCATGAAATCCTTGCCCATCTCCCTCCACTAATTGCTTTTCTATTTCGATCCAAAGACTTCGCTCTCGCTGATCAATTTCCACAAGGTAAGAGGCAGCCGCTTGGGATTTTTTGGAGACACTCATGGAGAAAAAAAACACAATGGAGTGGAATACAACAGTTCATCAATAGAAACGACCCATTGTCTTTAAACTCTTTTCGCCATTAAAGTCGATTTCCAGGCGTTCATATCGTCGACCGTTTTGACAGGTTTCATGAGAAGGTTAACCGTTTTTTCAACCGACATTCCCGCAATCTTGCTGGTTTTGTCGTCAGTCGAATAAGAGAATAAAAAATGAGGGTTCTCAGTGTCGTGCGAAATTTGCAGACCCAAACAAAATTCAATGGAGTAATTCTCAAACGTAAAAGGACGGGAAATGCCAATCACTTTCATGAGAGAATCAAAGACCACCAAAAAATGTATATATTTATTTCGCAAATTAACGCCTTGGCGATGAATATGGACGACAAACCAGGTATTGAATCCATACGCAACTCCGCATGAAGATCCTCGAAATTCTTTAAACAGTTTGGGTACATGCGAATTGATCTGAATGATATTGAGCTCGTTTTTGTTGTAGTCCACTTCGCCAATTTGCATAGGATACCATTCATATACAAGACAAACTTTGTTTAGTTGAGGATGGAAAAAAAACACCCAATTTTTTTGGGATCTTTGTTTCGGAAGAAATGTGGGGCGAATGAAACGAGTCGTAAGAAACGATGTCTTCGGATCGAGAAGGGATACGCGATCAATACAGACGCCGATTTTTTTGATTGATTCATTCCATCCACATCCCACGTAATACCATTGGCCGTCGTGATGAAAAATACGGACATCTTCTAGCCCTTGCCATGGAAACGAGGGATGCACAAGATCCGAATGAACTATGCGGGACTCGGCCGATGTGATACGATCCAAATTGGCATCTAAATAATCGATATGAGTGAGACTGATGGTTTTCAATCCGCAGCGGGACACAAAAGCATAA
>Ga0209188_1000559_pt1 | contig 35223 bp, 35 predicted proteins | sample C_130625_EF_Meta_FD_187307 | JGI IMG/M metagenome (GOLD analysis project Ga0209188, IMG submission 187307) | Freshwater microbial communities from Lake Croche, Canada to study carbon cycling - C_130625_EF_MetaG (SPAdes) (version 2) | ecosystem: Environmental > Aquatic > Freshwater > Lake...
CAGGATCAAACTCTTCAGTTCAATTCCTGTGATCCTTGCGGATCGTCGCACTCATTCAAGAAATTGACTTGGTAATAAAACCAAATCTTTTTACTGTCTATGAGTACTATTTGTTTACATCTGTCCCGAAGGACTGGATGCTTTCGCCTAGTACCCACAATTATCGGTTGACTAATTTTTAAAGAGGGCTGAAACGTTTTTCAAAAACTTCCAGCGAAGAAGCGAGACTATGACATACATAAATAGGGTTGTCAACACCTTTCGCAGTCTTTTTCCTAAAAAGAAGAGGTTTTTTCTTACTTTCAAAATAAATCCAATCAAATCAATAGGATGAATTTTTAAAGAAAAACCGCCTTTTTGATGCTTTTTTTGAATGCTAGGGAAAACCCTTAAAATTACCCATAATCCTGCTAATATGTTGCTATGCACAATAAATTATTAGTCGACCACTTACCCAGCCAGCCATATTCGGCCGGCCAAGCAATCCCAGTAAGGGAGCTACATGCTGGGCATAGGGGGGAAATCCTTCAGCACCTATTGCAACTGAACGAGGAAGATCGCCGCTTGCGCTTTGGAACTCAAACCCCTAATGAGGTTATTGAGCATTATGTTGAGCACCTCAACTTCAACAAAGACAATGTTTTTGGGATCTTTGATTCGAATTTAAAGCTTATTGGGATGGCTCATCTGGCTTACTTGCCCGAAATCAAAGCCCAAGCACGTGCTGCCGAATTTGGCGTCTCAGTCCTACCGGAAGCGCGCTCACAAGGGCTTGGCACTGCGTTGTTGCAACGTTCAGCGGTTCATGCGCGCAATACGCGCATTGAAACTCTCTATGTACATTGCCTAGCGAATAACAAAGCCATGATGCACCTAGCTCAAAAGACGAACATGCGCGTTGAATACGCTTATGGTGATGCAGATGCTTACCTTAAGTTATTACCAGCAAGTCCTGCAAGCATCGTTGAAGAAGCTGCGAATGTGCAATGGGCAGATATGGATTACGCCTTAAAAGTAAACCTCAAGCGCAGCAACCAAGCATGGTGGTGGCTATTGGGCAGGCCTAAGCTCGCCCCTTAATTTTCAATAGGAGCGCCACGCAATATCCAACTCGCTAAGAGAGATAAATCAGCGTCGCTTAATTTGGAATTAGCAGGCATGGGTACAACGCCCCAAGAACCTGCGCCACCTTTAGCAATTTTGTTTTTCAAAAAAGTTTGCGCTTTCGAATCATCTTTATATTTTTGTGCAACAGATTGAAAGCTCGGGCCAACAATTTTTTTATTGCTTGCATGACAACCTAAGCATGCACTTTTTTTTGCAATGAGAAATGCCTGCTGATCTTCGCTATTAGCCCTCACATTAAGCAAATACCCAATAAGCAAAATGCCTACAAGAAATATTTTCACAGGTCTATCCAATACACGCGCCTAAATCTTTTTTTGGGAAGGCTTAATATTTTGGTGGACTATCTGGCTGTGTTTGCTCTGCCTTGCCTTGTTTTTCTAAGCGATCTTTTTCAGCATCAGAAATAATGTCAAAGAAAACATAAACATCTTTCACGCCATTTGTATTGCTTGCAATTTTCTTCGCTAAATCCGCTTCACCTTGAGTCAAGATGCCCATCAAATAAACACTACTTCCCTCAGCCACAATATCCATGGAATTGGATGGCAACTTCTCAGTGAAAACCATTTGTGTTTTGATTTTGGACTCTAAATAAGAGTCGTTAGCCCGTGATGTATAGCTACTATTTGGGCCAATAACTAATTCGTTATAAACACTACGCGCATTCTTCATCGCCTTCACATAGGCGCCTGCCTCAGCTTTGATGTCAGCATCTTTCACTTCGCCTGTCAACAATACTTTTTGATTAAATGAAGTGGCGTTGATGTGCGCGTTATCACCAAATTTTTTGTCAAGCGCGTTGTTGGCCTCAAGCTCAATTCCTTTATCAATTGCTTGTACGCCAGGAGTACGGCGATCTGCCAAAACAGTTGCAGTTGCGGCAACCCCACCAACCGCTACTACTGCACAGGATGAAAGTTGCAATACAGCAAGCGCTGCAATAAATACCTTACCGATAGAGTGAGTGTACATTTGCCTATTTTCTATAAATGAATTGGGGGGTGTTTAGTCGTATAAAACATGATCTACGCCATCGCATAAACCGTGCAACAAAACTAAATGCGTTTCTTGAATACGTGCAGTACGAGTTGAAGGAACGCAGAGATGAAAATCATCTTTATCTAACAGTTCTGCGATCTTGCCGCCGCCATTGCCAGTAAAAGCAATAACTTTAATACCCATTTTCTTTGCCGCTTCTATTGCTTTGATTACATTCTTAGAATTTCCTGATGTGGAAATTCCTAAAAGGATGTCGCCTTTTTTTCCAAGTCCACGAACTTGCTTGCTGAAAATATCGTCATAACCATAGTCATTTCCAACGGCGGTCAAAATTGAAGAGTCTGTAGTTAAAGCGATGGCAGCCAATTCTTCACGCTCCCTCTCAAAACGACCAATTAACTCAGCCGCAAAGTGTTGCGCATCAGCGGCAGATCCGCCATTTCCGCAAGCCATTACCTTACCGCCAGAACGCAAGCAGTCGACCATCGCAAGAACACCACGTGCAACGGCCTCAGGAAGGGTTTTTTCAGCCTCTTGCTTGACCGCGATGCTGTCTAAAAAATGTTGGGATGCGCGCTTACGTAAACGCTCAATAGTCTCTTTATCCATAACAATATTATGCGCCAAAGTGGGGGCAACTTCTAAAGCAACGTATCCTCTTACTTATTTACTAATCTTACGCAAAAGATGCCCTTATGGAAGTAAGTTCACTCGACTTTCTAAAGCAACAAGATTTACCCGCAGGGGCCCTATACATGGTTGCTACGCCAATAGGAAACCTAGGTGATATTACTTTGCGCGCATTACATGTACTAAATGCAGTAGATGGGATAGCTTGCGAGGACACAAGGCATAGCGCAGCACTATTGCAGCAGTTTGGAATTCACAAAAAATGTCTAGCGCTACACGAGCACAACGAGATAGAGGGTGCTCAGACTGTTATCCAGCATTTAGCAAACCAGGAGCGTTGGGCCTATATATCGGATGCAGGAACTCCAGGAGTCTCAGACCCCGGTGCCAGATTGGTAAATGAAGTCCAAAAAGCGGGTTTTCGAGTCATCCCCATTCCTGGGCCCAGCGCTGTGTCTTGCGCAATCTCTGCTTCAGGCTCTGTGATGTTGAATGCTGATGGGCGCTTTCAATTTTTAGGTTTTTGGCCAAATAAAACCAAAGAACGGGATGTGCTACTTCATGATATTTGCAGCAGTAAAAAAACTAGCATCTTTTTTGAATCACCCCACCACATACGCGAAACAATGATTTTGCTTGCAGCTGCATTAGAACCGGAGCGGCAAGTATTTATTGGTAGAGAGCTCACTAAAAAATTTGAAGAGCTTGTTTCGATACAGGCAAGTGAAATAGCTTCATGGCTAAAAACTGCGGAAAGCTTAAAGGGCGAGTTCATCATTTTGGTTGCGGGCCGCCAAGCTAGTGCTGAAGAGGCTCCTGGCCATGCCTCATTATTACTTTGGGCAAACGCGCTGAGCCCTTATTTAGGTAGCAAAGAAATTGCTGCAGTCTTATCTCAAGCACTGGGCCTTACAAAGAAAGAGGCTTATCAAATTGCTCTAGATGCAAAAGATAAAAGTGCTGACAAATAAAAAGCTGGCATAAAGCCAGCTTTAGGAGATGTGCTAAGCCTTATTTAGCGGCTGCAGGAGCCGGAGCGCTGGCATCCTGAAAATTTAACTGGGCTACCGGTTTAATCAATTGCTCCGTAGTAGCATTAGATTCTCCGCGCTTGCCATTGTTTACAAATACCATTAGTAACAAAATAATGATTAGTGGCACAAAAAAGCATGCAAATACGATGATGATGAGTTGCTTGGGGGATTTAATTAGATTTCCGTGCTCGTTGCTCATAGGAACTTATTATTTAATGGGTTGAAGGTTGGTTTGCGGTGATTATAACTAGAGAGTAGTGCTATAGGCACTTACAATATGGCTATGTAGTTCCCATAGCGCCCGTAGCTCAGTGGATAGAGTATTGGCCTCCGAAGCCAAGGGTCGCAGGTTCGATTCCTGCCGGGCGCGCCAAAACAGAGGGGTTTTTGACCTACATCATGCATAAAGTCATAAAAGCCACTATTATTTAGTTCTAACTTATTGATTCTTATCGTGTCTACACATTTAAATTCAGCCCTTTCAGAACCGTCACTGAACAATCCCTTGCCTCCAGAGGCGCCATTGCCGCACCGCAAAATTATTCGGAGCTGGTTAATCCCTATGGCACAAGGAGAAACAGGGCGCGCGATTATGCTCCTGTTCATTGATGCCGTTTTATGGCTGGGCTGTATTGCTGGAACGATCTTTGTTGAAAGCATCATTCTCAAAATTATTTTTGGCTTGCTTGCTGGCTTTGTAACCGGTCGTATCTTTATCCTTGGTCACGATGCATGCCACCAAAGCTTTACACCTAATCGCGATCTAAATAAAGTTTTAGGACGCATTGCATTTTTACCCTCGCTCACACCATATAGCTTGTGGGATGTTGGGCATAACGTTGTGCACCATGGTCAAACCAATTTAAAAGGCTTTGACTTTGTTTGGGCGCCTCTTTCAAAATCAGAATACGACGCACTACCCTCATGGCGTAAGGCCTTAGAGCGCCTTTATCGCAGTGGCTGGGGCCCTGTTTTCTACTACCTTATTGAGATTTGGTGGAGACGCGAGTACTTCCCAAATGCCAAGAACAAACCCGGTGATCGTCCAATTTTCTTAAAAGATAACTTGCTGGTTACTGGATTTGCAATTGTTTGGATCGCCTGTCTTATTGCTGGCGCTATTTCTACTGGCCAATCAATTTGGCTTGGCCTCATTACTGGTTTTGCCATCCCCTTTTTGTTTTGGAATGGGATGATTGGGTTTGTAGTCTATGTTCACCATACTCACTCATCTGTGTCTTGGTACGACAAAAAGTCTGAATGGCTCCGCGCCCAGCCTTTCGTTTCAACAACGGTTCACCTCACATTTAATTGGATTTGGGGCTCTTTAATGCACCACATCATGGAGCACACTGCACACCACGTGGACATGAGTGTGCCACTGTACCGCCTCCAAGAAGCTCAAAATACCTTAGAAACTATCCTCCCAGAGCGTATTTTTATCCAAAAGTTCTCTTGGAACTGGTATTTTGATACAGCCAGCAAGTGCAAGCTGTATGACTTTGAAAATAAGGCTTGGCTGGACTTTGAAGGCAATAAAACGGCCGATTCTGTCCGAGTTGTCTTAAGCCCAGCCCTAGCGGGACAAAACGGGTAAAATAGATCTTCTGAATAAAGATTTGACTTACCCCGGATTGCCCATGACTACTTCGACTCCAGCCGCTACCCAAGATACCTCTCAAAGCCTAAAGTTTTGCTCTTCTTGCAGTCGCGAAAAGCGACTTGAAGGCGGCACTTGGATTCCAACAAGTAACCGTAAGCAACGCTGGATTTGTGCTAGCTGCTTGTACAACCGTACGCATCGTACTGGCTCAGCAAAACCTTAAAGGGTGGTAATGGCATGAGCCATTACTCACAGGGGGATTTGATTTACCACACCCAATGAAATATCTCTAATGAATACCCAAGATACATTTAAATTTGCAGAAACTCACGAATGGGCTAATGTTGAAGGCGATGGCTTAGTGTGGGTTGGTATTAGCAGCCATGCTCAAGAAGCTTTGGGTGATGTGATGTTTTTTCAGGCCCCCAAGCTTGGACAGCAAGTAAAACAAGGTGAGGCCATTGCGGCGATTGAGTCCGTAAAGGCTGCCAGTGATATTCATGCGCCAGTAAGCGGAGAGATTGTTTCATTAAATGAAGCAGTAGATGCCACACCAGAACTGGTGAATGAAAAGCCTTATGAGGTTTGGTTGTTCAAAATCAAGCCAAGCTCAGAAAGTTCTCTAGCGTCCGAGCTTGACCAACTCATGAGTCTTGAAAAATATAGCGCTACTGCAGGCGGCTAAGCAGAAAATTAAATAGCGATTGGATCGCGCTCAATTAACCAGCGCACTCGTGTATTTTTGCTAATTCTCCCTTGAGAATTTTCGCGTAAATGCTGGTCAAGCGCCTCTAAAACCTCCTGGAGTAGTTTGCGACTTCCAGCTTCAATGAGGAGTTGAGCGCGCTCGATGCCCGCCACCCGCATGACTGCTTTTGGTACGGGGTCGTAAACTCTAAGCCCCTTAGATATAAGGGCCAGTGACTTTAAATGCCCCTTTAGTGTCCCTAAAAATTGAATCGCCCTATCTAGACTTCTGGCTTCTGCATGTACTAAAGCTTGATATGAAAACGGTGGTAATCCTGCTTCTTGCCTTTCAGAAGATATGTGGGATAAAAAACCATCCACATCGTGACGCATCAAATATTGAAATATTGCCGATTCTGGATATTGGGTTTCGATATAAATATCGCCTCCAGCTTGCCCATCTTTTCCCGATCGTCCTGCACGCCCGGCAACTTGTACCAATTGTGCAAAGAGCCTTTCTGAAGCTCTGAAATCTTGCGAGAATAATCTGCCATCAGCATCTAGAACGCCAACCAGCCCAATATTTTGATAATCGTGTCCCTTGGCGATCATTTGTGTCCCAACTACGATATCTACATTGCCTTCATGAATCTCTTGAAACAATGCTTCTGCAGTCTTACCTCCTCTGCTAGCATCTGTATCAACCCGTAGGACTCTAGCCCCAGACCACATCTCATCAATCGCGTCTTCAATTTTTTGTGTGCCCTGTCCAAGGGTTTTGAGATCGGCATTTCCGCAATCGGGGCAGTGGCTTGGAATGGACTTCACCAGGCCGCAATGATGACAGCTCAAGGCAGATTTTTTAGTCAATACGCCCGCTTTATGCATCACCATATAGGAGCTGCACTGCTGACATTTCGAAAGCCAGGTACAAGCACTGCAACTTAATACTGGGGCATAACCCCTTCGATTAATTAGTATCAGACTTTGCTTTTTATCTTCTAAATTTTTATTGATAGCATTAGCAAGAGTTTTGGTTACTACACTTTTGTCTTTGGGTCTGCCAAGATCACCGGGACTATATTGGTTTTGAGGGTCACGCGTATTAATTAAGTGAACCTTGGGTAGGCTCGCTCCTTGTGCCCGCTGGTCAAGGCGGATGTATTCATAGCGACCCGCTTTTGCTGCCATCCAGGTTTCCAAAGATGGCGTAGCTGAGGAAAGCAGAATCGGAACTTTCACATCATGTGCTCGCCAAATTGCAAGATCGCGAGCTGAGTAGCGAATTCCGTCTTGCTGCTTATAAGAGGGGTCGTGCTCTTCATCTACCACGACTGCGCGAAGATTTGGAAGCGGGGTTAACACTGCCAATCTGGTGCCCAAAATAATTTGTGCCTTTCCAGTCATCGCCTCATACCAAGCAATGCCTCTTTCTTTTTCTGTTACTCCACTGTGTAGGACTGCCATTTTCTTTTCAGGAAAATAGGCGCGCACTCTACGTTCTAACTGTGGTGTTAAATTAATTTCGGGCACAAGGAGTAACACTTGTGCACTGACATCATCCAAAGCCTCGCTTAACCAGTTTAAAAATACTGCAGTTTTGCCACTACCGGTTTGGCCCTGTAAAAGAAAGGCCCTAAATTGATTTTTCTCTGCAGTAGATTCGCGTAATTTTTCTAAAGCCAGCTGCTGTTCACCATTGAGCTCAGCCTCGCTGATATAGCCCTCACTTTTCTCCTGCTGATTTTTTTTCTTTTTCTTATCTTCTGCAGCTATCAGTTTTTGAGGAATCTTTTCCCAGTTTTCTGGCTTTTTCCACATTTGTGGAATCGCTGGAATGATGGTTTCGCCAAGGGCATGAATATAGTATTGGCTGGCAAAGTTCATCAGCCTCAAGGCTTCTCGGTCAAAAGGAGGAAGGGGGGCCAAGCTACTGATTGACTTTAACTTGTCAATCGCAAAATCGGAGTGAGTGCTAACTTTTATAATGACGCCCACCAGGTTTGAGCGCCCAAAGGGTAGAGACACAAGCTGCCCTATCTTTGGGTCAGCTCCCAGTCTTTCTGAATCCCATAAATAATCAAAGCCCTGGGCCAAGGGCTTATCAACAACTACCTGAACCACGATTGGTGGGGCCATTTTTTACTTCAGTCTTTCTATTGCCTGTGGATAAGTCTGTGGATATCATCCAATGATTTTGATTTATAGACTAATTTACCAGTTGGCTAAGATTGCACTGTTTTTGAGCTTTTTTATTAAAAACTATATAAATCAATGTATTACAATCAATTTCGGAGGTTAATGTTTATCTTTATTCCGAATCTTCATGAATTTTGAAATTTGCACCAATCTGTGCATAACTTTTTATAAAATTCTAGCTAAAAGTTAGCGATCACTTAGCGTTATGACTTTGTCTAAGCGACCTTGACCGATTAATGACAGTTTCAGCAAGTACAGTGACGCTCTCAGGAGGGGTGAACTGAGAAATACCGTGACCCAAATTAAATATATGGCCGTCAAGAGGATGCAAGCCGGGTTTAAGGGCTGGAGCGCTGGCCAAATCCTCCAAGATGAGAGTTGCCTGCGTAGCTATCTCTTTGGGCTCAGAGAACAATATTAGGGGGTCTAGATTGCCTTGTAATGCTAGTGGCTTATTAAGCGCTAGCAGTTGTCTGCGCGCACGGCTAAGAGACATCGTCCAGTCCATTGCAATAACATCAGCGCCAACCTGTGCCATATCGTTTAACCAAATGGCGCCACCTTTTGTAAACATGATGATGGGTATTTTTCTGCCTTCGTGTTCACGCGGCAATAATGCGATTACTTTTTGCATTGAAGCTAAAGACATTTTTTGATACCAGCCATCAGGCAGCATTCCACCCCAAGTATCAAAAATCATCAGCGCTTGTGCCCCAGCTTTTGCTTGCTCTGTTAAATATGCTGCCACTGATTGGGCGTTGATATCTAATATGTACTGCAATAAATCCGGGCGACTAAACATCATGGTTTTAGCATGCCGGAAATCATCCGAGCTTGACCCATCAATCATGTAACAAGCTAATGTCCACGGGCTTCCAGAAAAGCCAATCAAGGGCACACGCTGATTGCCATCAGAGGTTAATGCCTTGCGAATTTCTGATACAGCATCAAATACATATTTCAGCTGATTCATGTCAGCAACGCGTAATTTTTTAACCGCCTCTTCAGTACGCAAAGGGTGATCAAAACTCGGGCCCTCGCCGGTGGTAAATTTCAATCCCAATCCCATAGCGTCAGGGATAGTCAAAATATCGGAAAACAAAATCGCTGCATCCAATGGATAGCGATCCAAGGGCTGAAGAGTTACCTCAGTGGCATAAGTGGGGTTTTTAGCAAGGCCAAGAAAGCTTCCAGCTTTAGCGCGGGTAGCGTTGTATTCAGGAAGATATCTTCCGGCCTGGCGCATAAGCCAAAGCGGCGTCTGATCAACTGCTTCGCCAAGGCAAGCTCTTAAAAAGCGATCATTTAACAGCAAGTGGATAGCCTGTATTTATTTTTTACGACGGAAACGTGCAATTGCAGCGAGCTGCGCAGCTGCCATAGCAAACTCAGACTGGGCTAGAGCCAGATCAAAGTCAGTACCACGGTTTTGCATCGCCTCTTCTGCGCGTTTTTTTGCCTCTAAGGCTTTTGCTTCGTCAAGATCGTGTCCACGAATAGCAGTATCTGCCAATACGGTAACGCGATCTGGCTGAACTTCTAAATAGCCACCGGCAACAAATACAAACTCTTCATCACCATCTGCTTTTTCAATGCGTACAGAGCCCGGACGAATACGTGTAATTAATGGGGTGTGGCCATGCAAGATGCCGAGCTCACCACCTTCACCTGGAAGGGCCACAAACTTGGCCTCTCCACTGAAAATGGACTTCTCGGCACTCACTACGTCGACATGTATGTTTGACATAATTTCCTAGATACTTTCGATTAAAGCTTCTTAGCCTTCTCGATGGCTTCATCAATTGAACCCACCATATAGAACGCTTGCTCTGGCAAGTGATCTAACTCGCCACTACAAATCATCTTGAAACCACGGATAGTTTCTTTCAATGGAACGTATTTACCTGGTGAACCGGTAAATACTTCAGCAACGTGGAAAGGCTGAGACAAGAAGCGCTGAATCTTACGGGCACGCGATACAGCCAATTTATCTTCTGGTGACAATTCGTCCATACCCAAAATCGCAATAATGTCGCGCAATTCTTTGTAACGTTGCAATGTCATCTGCACTTCACGTGCTACGTCATAGTGTTCCTGACCAACTACTTGTGGATCCAGCTGACGGCTGGTGGAGTCCAAGGGATCAACTGCTGGATAAATACCTAAAGCAGCAATGTCACGCGACAAAACAACGGTGGAGTCTAAGTGCAAAAAGGTTGTCGCTGGTGATGGATCAGTTAAGTCATCCGCAGGTACATAAACAGCCTGAATAGAGGTAACCGAGCCCGTCTTCGTTGAAGTAATACGCTCTTGCAGCTTACCCATCTCCTCAGCCAATGTAGGTTGATAACCCACGGCAGAAGGCATACGACCGAGCAAGGCAGAAACTTCGGTACCGGCCAATGTATAGCGGTAAATATTGTCAACAAAGAACAAAATGTCACGGCCTTCGTCACGGAATGCTTCAGCCATTGTCAAGCCAGTCAATGCCACGCGTAAACGATTGCCAGGAGGCTCGTTCATCTGACCAAACACCATTGCCACTTTATCGACAACGTTAGATTCTTTCATCTCGTGATAGAAGTCATTACCTTCACGAGTACGCTCGCCAACACCAGCAAACACAGACAAGCCTGAGTGTTGCTTGGCGATGTTGTTAATCAATTCCATCATGTTCACGGTCTTACCAACGCCAGCACCGCCAAACAAGCCAACCTTACCGCCTTTAGCGAACGGGCAAACTAAGTCAATAACTTTAATACCGGTTTCTAGCAGGTCAACAGAAGGTGAGAGCTCATCAAACTTAGGTGCTGGCTGGTGAATAGCACGACGCTCTTCAGTGGCAATTGGACCTGCGTCATCAATTGGGCGCCCCAAAACGTCCATGATGCGACCCAAAGTTGCAGGGCCAACCGGAACAGAAATTGGCTTACCAGTAGACTTGACTTCCATGCCACGACGCAAGCCATCGCTTGCACCCATGGCAATTGCGCGAACTACACCATCGCCGATTTGTTGCTGAACTTCAAAGGTCAAGCCTTTTTCAGCAAATGATTTTTCACCGCTATCAACTAATGTCAGCGCATCGTAGATGCTTGGCATTTTGTCGCGTGGGAACTGAATGTCCACCACTGGTCCGATACATTGCACGATATTTCCGTTACTCATCGCATTTCTCCGCTTTTAATTCCTGAATTCTTTCGTATTCCTAAATGCTGACTGCTTAAACCGCAGCCGCTCCACCAACAATCTCAGATAGCTCTTTTGTAATAGCAGCTTGTCGTGTTTTGTTGTATTCCAATTGCAATTCGCCAATCACGTTCTTCGCATTATCTGAAGCAGCCTTCATAGAGACCATACGCGCAGATTGTTCCGAAGCCATATTTTCGGCAACCGCCTGATAAATCATTGCCTCAACGTAACGCTTTAACAAGCCATTCAAAATGGACTCAGCGTCAGGTTCATAAATGTAATCCCACGATGGTCCTGATGTGTCTTCAGGAGTTAAAGCGGCTGACTCTAAAGGCAAAAGCTTCTCTAAAACAGGCTCTTGTTTCATTGCATTTACAAAGCGGGTGTATGCCAAATAAACAGCATCAATCTCGCCACGCTCAAACGCTTCTAACTGGGCAGTAATTGCACCAATTAACACATCCAAATGTGGTGTGTCGCCAATTTGAATTGTTTGAGAAATCAGTTTTGCTTTTGAGCGATTCAAAAACTGTAGGCCTTTTGAACCAATTGCGGTATAGGCAATCTCAATATTTTTTTCCTGCATATCGCGCACTTGGTTCGTAATCAAACGCAGGACGTTGGTATTTAAACCGCCGCACAATCCCTTGTCTGTTGTAACCAAAATAGTACCGGCCTTCTTAACTTCGCGAGTTGCCATGTAAGCAGGGCGAAACTCAGGATTAGCCTTAGAAAGATTAGCAACAATCTCGCGAATTTTTTCAGCGTATGGGCGCGCATTGCGCATGCGCTCCTGGGCGCGGCGCATCTTGGATGCAGCGACCATTTCCATTGCCTTCGTGATCTTGCGCGTGTTTTGCACGCTCTTGATCTTTGATCGTATCTCTTTTGTGCTTGCCATGATTTATGCGTGCCCTCTTAGAAGGAGGATGAGCGCTTATAGTCCTCAATTGCAGCACGCAAAGCAGCTTCGTCATCTTTGCTTAAGTCTTTGGTTTCTTCAATACGCGCAACTAAGTCAGCATATTTAGATTTCAAATGGTCTTGCAAACCTTTTTCAAATCCCAATACATGCTTCACTTCAAGATCATCGAAGTAACCATTATTCATTGCATAAAGTGAAACGGCCATTTCCCAAACCTGCAAAGGTTTGTACTGAGCCTGTTTGCACAACTCTGTAACACGCTTACCGCGCTCGAGTTGCTTACGGGTTGCATCATCAAGGTCAGAAGCGAACTGAGCAAACGCTGCCAACTCACGATACTGCGCTAAGTCGGTACGAATACCGCCAGACAATTTCTTGATCACTTTAGTTTGTGCTGCACCACCAACACGGGAAACAGAAATACCCGCATTAATCGCGGGACGCACGCCAGCATTGAACAAGTCAGTTTCTAAGAAGATCTGACCATCGGTAATAGAAATGACGTTTGTTGGAACGAATGCAGAAACGTCACCGGCTTGAGTTTCAATAATGGGCAATGCTGTCAAAGAACCCGTTTTACCTTTAACAGCACCATTAGTGAACTTCTCGACATACTCAGCATTTACACGAGCAGCGCGCTCAAGCAAGCGTGAGTGGAGGTAAAACACATCGCCAGGATAAGCTTCGCGTCCTGGTGGGCGGCGGAGCAACAAGGAAATTTGACGATAAGCAACCGCTTGCTTGGTCAAGTCGTCATAAACAATCAAAGCGTCTTCGCCACGATCGCGGAAGTATTCACCCATGGTGCAACCTGCATAGGCAGAGAGGTACTGCATCGCTGCAGACTCAGAAGCACTTGCGGCAACAACCACGGTGTACTCCATTGCGCCCAATTCGGTGAGCTTACGAACCACGTTAGCAATCGTAGAAGCTTTTTGACCAATCGCCACGTAAACGCAATAAACGCCTTTACCTTTTTGATTAATGATCGCATCAACCGCAACTGCAGTCTTACCAGTTTGACGATCACCAATGATCAACTCACGCTGACCACGGCCGATGGGAACCATTGCATCAATCGCCTTCAAGCCAGTTTGCAATGGCTGACTAACTGATTGACGTGCGATAACGCCTGGAGCAACTTTTTCAATAAAGTCGGTTAACTTAGTATTGATTGAGCCTTTACCGTCAATTGGTTGGCCGAGCGCATTTACAACGCGTCCAAGCAATTCTGGGCCAACTGGAACCTCCAAAATACGACCAGTACATTTAACTGGATCGCCTTCTTTAATATGGGTGTATTCACCTAAAACTACTGCACCAACAGAGTCCCGCTCCAGATTCAAAGCAAGGCCGATGGTGTTATTCGGGAATTCCAACATTTCGCCCTGCATTACGCCAGACAAGCCATGAACACGGCAAATACCATCGGTCACTGAAATCACAGTGCCTTCGTTACGAGATTGGGTATCAACACCCATTTCGCTAATTCGGCTTTTGATCAGCTCGCTGATCTCGGAAGGGTTGAGTTGCATTACTTACTCCTAGGTCTTATTTCGTATGTTCTTAATAGGGATAACTTATGCGCCAAGACTTGCTTGCATTTGAGCTAACCGTGCCTTTACAGAACTATCCATTACTTCGTCACCAACTTGAATGCGAACTCCGCCTATCAATGCTGGATCAATCTGAATAGTTGGGCGTAAATCTTTACCCCCAAAGCGCTTCTTCAAACTTGACAACAAATCATTTAATGCGTTTCCCTCTAAAGGGAATGCGCTGGTAATCATTACTTCTGCTGCGCCTTCGCTCTTATTCTTCATCGCCTCAAATTGACTTGCAATTTCAGGGATAGCTGCCAAGCGATGGCTTTGATTCACAAGACTTAAAAAGCTCGAAACTTTGCCATCTAACTTTGTCTTCACCATGCCAGATAAAAGCTTAGTTAAATCAGCTTCAGAAACTTTTGGATTGTTAGACAAACTGGCAACCTCAGGGAGCGCAGCAAGCTGAGCCAACTCATTTAGCTGCTCTAACATTGAGGCAAGCTCAGCAGGCTTTGCGCTTTGAAAAAGCGCCTCAGCATAAGGGCGAGCAATGGTGGCTAATTCAGCCATATTAAAGCTCTGCCTTCAGTTGATCAAGCAGTGCACTATGCGCTTTAGCGTCAACTTCACGACGCAAAATTTGCTCTGCACCTTTAACGGCCAATACGGCAACCTCTGCACGCAAAACTTCACGAGCGCGTGTTACCTGTTGGTCTGCATCTTCTTTGGCTTGAGAAATAATGCGCGTAGCTTCTGCCTGAGCATTAGTACGAATTTCATCAGCCGACATTTGTGCGCGTTTTTCTGCTTCAGCTACACGCAGCACACCTTCTTGACGTGCTTTAGAAAGCTCTTGCTCAGCCGCATTATTTGCGAGTGCCAATTCTTCTTTTCCACGCTCGGCAGCAGCCAAACCATCAGCAATTTTGCTTGAACGCTCATCCAATGCCTTAATCAATGGAGGCCACACAAAACGTGCAACCACCCACCATAAGACAAAGAAGACGATCATTTGCGCGAATAGGGTCGCGTTCAGATTCACGATATTCCTTTCAGTATTGTTGAGAACGGTTAGATGACTTGTTGGTCACCCACGCCAAAACAATTACTTAATAACTGCGAGCAGTGGGTTTGCAAAAGCAAACAACATTGCAACACCAACGCCGATCAAAAATGCAGCGTCGATCAAGCCAGCCAAAAGGAACATTTTGGTTTGCAATTCGTTAATGAGTTCTGGTTGACGGGCAGCGCCCTCAATGAACTTGCCACCCATGAGGCCAATGCCCAAACAGGCTCCTAAAGCGCCGAGGCCGATGATAAGGCCGATACCGATAGCGGTTAGTCCTTGAATGTTGGCTAAGAATGCTTGCATGTTTACTCCTAAGTAATGAAAGTGAGGTTAAAAATAAAAGGGTTAATGGTGACTATGAGCTTGGCCTATATAAACCAAAGTCAACATCATGAAAATAAAAGCTTGTAACAAAATGACCAAGATGTGGAAGATTGCCCAAGCAGATCCAGCGAGCACGTTGCCCACAAAACCAAGCATGTACAAATCCAAATTAAAGGTCCACATACTTCCTAAAAGGGCGATCAACAAAAAGATCAATTCGCCTGCATACATATTTCCAAAAAGTCGCATTCCCAAAGAAACGCCTTTTGCAATATATTCAATGATGTTGAGGATGAGATTGAAAGGGGCTAGGTACCACTTTGCGCCAAAGGGGGCTGAGATAAGCTCGTGCATGAACCCGCCAATACCTTTTACCTTAAAGCTATAGAAGAAGACCAAAAGAAGTACTGAGAAAGACAAGCCAAGGGTTGCATTCAAATCAGTCGTTGGAACAATCTTATGGTGTGGCACATGCACGCCATAACCTTCAATGAAGTGGTTCACACCAACAATCCAATCTACTGGAATCAAGTCAAGCGTATTTAAAAGAATGATCCAGCAAAAAACAAATAGTGCTAGAGGTGCAATATAAGATCTGTCGCCATGAACAATGCCCTTTGATTGGCTCTCGACCATTTCAACTAGCATTTCAACCAAACACTGAAAGCGTCCTGGGACACCTGGCGAAGCTCTGCGCGCCGCGATCAATAACAAAAACACTGCGAGGACGCCCATGAGGGTAGTCCAAAAAATAGTGTCGTAATGGATAACGCTAAAGTCAATAATGGATGCCTGAGGCCCACCAATATTGTTAAGGTTTTGCAGATGCTCTGCAATATATGCGGTTGGTGTAAGCGCTTCTGTGGCCGCGTGGTGGCCTACTTCTGCTGCTGCGTTAACTTCACTAGACATCTCTTACTTGTCCTTGTTTATATTCTTCTTGCTATTTCCAAAACCACCCCAGTAAATAACACTTGAGCGTAGCTAAGTAAGTAACAAGCAACGGAATCCATTTCAAATCAGGCTGCTTTAGGGCAAAGCCTATGAACAAAACGATAGTCGCTAGGATTTTTATAAATTCACCAGAAACCACTGCCGCCAAAAAGCCGCCGGGGCTGGATTTGACACTCTTTTTTGCCGCCTCTATGCGCATCAAAAACAACGTGGAAGGCAAAAATCCAATCAAACCGCCTACTAAAGCCGAATAAGTATAAACGCTTTTGTCAGCTAGACTCGAAAAGACATAGCAAGCAAAGGCGATTACTAGGGTAATGACAACCTGACTTAAAACAATCCACCAGGAATTGACTGAAGCAAAGTTGCGCGGCTTTGCTTTACGTAAAGCATCCATTTCCTCTTTAGTGAGGGTTTTAAAGGAATCTTCGTTGACTTCATCCCACTGGCCCTGACTAATCAGCTCTTTTTTGTTCACAAGGCTCATTTCATAAAAAGTCGTTATTCAACAGCAATACCCAACTTTTTTAATAAGGAATCAAGCTCATCAAACTGGCTAAACCCAATTCTGATTTCGCCACCTTTACCTTTTAGCTTAAATTCAACGTTTAAGCCGATTAAATCGGCAATTTCCTGAGAAAGACGGCGCATATCAGGGTCATAGCTGAGCGCATCAGCGCCCGATTTAGTTTTAGCCTTTTTATCTCCAATCTGTCCGCCAGCAATAGCAAGAGCTGCTGACATTTTTTCAGCTTCACGAACTGAGAGGCCTTGTGCTGCAATTCTTTGCGCCAGGGCAACTTGGCTAGCACCAGGCAGAGGAAGGAGGGCTCGGGCATGGCCCATATCAATATCACCAGCTAATAGCATTGACTGAACCGGCTTTGCCAGTTGGGCCAAGCGCAATAAATTGGTAATTGCACTGCGTGATTTTCCTACGGCTTTTGCTGCCTGCTCATGAGTAAAGCCAAACTCTTCAATCAACCTAGCAAGCCCATGAGACTCTTCAAGTGGATTTAAATCCTCCCGCTGCATGTTCTCAACTAAGGCCATAGCGGCAGCTGCCTGATCGTCAGCCTCAGAAACTAAAACTGGCACCTCTTTAAGACCCGCTATTGCGGCTGCACGAAAACGTCTTTCGCCGGCAATAATTTCGTATCTACCAGGAGCTACAAGCCTGACGAGTAATGGTTGCATTACTCCCTGCTCACGAATACTTTCGGCCAACTCTTGCAAAGAACCGGCTTCCATTTTTTGACGGGGTTGGTACTTTCCTGCTTGCAACACCGTCAATGGCAAACGATTGATTGGTGCGGTTGAATTTGCTGCTTGAGCTTTCTCACCAAGTAGCGCCTCTAAACCTCTGCCCAAGCCTTTTTTCTTAATTGCAACCATATCGTTTTGTTCTTCCTAAATTACATTTGCTTAATGCGCTCAACCATCTCTGCGCCAAACTCTAAATACGCTTTAGCACCACGCGATGCTTTATCAAATGCCACCCCTGGAAGCCCATATGACGGGGCTTCAGCAAGGCGTACATTGCGTGGAATAATAGTCTTGAACACCTTATCGCCAAAGTGTTCAAGTAACTGATCAGATACCTGCTGTTGCAAAGTCATGCGTGAATCAAACATCACTCTCAACAAACCAATGATCACTAGATCTTGATTTAAATTAGCATGAACTTGTTTGATGGTATTTACCAAATCTGATAGTCCTTCGAGTGCAAAATACTCACACTGCATTGGAACAATCACACCGTTTGCCGCGCACAAACCATTTAGCGTTAATAAGGACAGTGCAGGAGGGCAATCAATCAAAATAAAATCGTAATCGTTTGCCACATCAGCCAAGGCATCCTTCAAGCGAGTCTCGCGCGCATCTATATCTACCAATTCAATTTCTGCGCCTGCTAAATCGCGGTTTGCTGGCAATACATCGTAGTCAGAACTTTCACAGCGTTGCGCACAATCCTTTGCCTTAGCCATGCCAATCAAAACCTGATAAACACTAGTCTTTAGGTCCGACTTTTCAATCCCAGAGCCCATGGTGGCATTGCCTTGTGGGTCTAAATCTACCAACAATACCCGCTGCTTCAGCCCCGCTAAGCCAGCGGCTAAATTTACAGCGGTTGTTGTCTTACCAACACCGCCTTTTTGATTTGCAATACAAAATATTTTTGCCATAGCTGCTTTATTGTTTTTCTGTAGAAGAAGATTTTCTCACGGGGGTTAAGACTAAAAGTCTTCTTTCCACCGCCAAATTTGGGATATGTAATGCCTCGTCAGCTAAAAGACACCAGTCGTCCATAGATACCTCTTGCATTTCTTCATCCGCACGCTTAGCTTTCATTGCAAAAACTAAGCCGCCGGGTTTTAGGAAGGGGAGTGATAGATCCAAAAACCGCGCAAGGTTCGTAAAGGCACGTGAAATCACTGCATCAAATTGAGCATTTTGTTGCAGTGCAACATATTCAACCCGCTCACTCAATATTTCTATATTTTTTAATTTGAGTTTTCCACGTACATGCTGCAAGAAAGCTGTCTTTTTTTTAACCGCCTCAATGAGGCTTAGTTGCCACTCTGGCTCCACAATAGCAATAGGTATGGCTGGCAAGCCTCCACCCGATCCCAAGTCAGCAATTTTTGGATTTGGGGCCTTTAAGAATTTTCTCAAAACAGGTAAAACAGCAATAGAATCAATAAGGTGTAAACGAATTGAGTCTTTTTCATTCTCGATAGCAGTAAGGTTATGGACTTGGTTCCAGCGCGTCATTTCCTGCAAAAATAACTCCAAATCCGCTATATTGGCATCACTTAAATTAAGACCCAATTCATCGATTCCCAGCACAAGCAAGTCTTCGGTCATGCGGTCTCTTGGGCGCGACCCAAACCTTTTTTTAGGTGTACCAAAAGCAGTGATAAGGCTGCAGGAGTAACCCCAGAAATTCTGCCAGCTTGACCCAATGTTTCTGGCTTATGAAGGTTGAGTTTTTGTTGAACCTCTTTGGAGAGGCCAATAACCTGGGAATAATCCAAAGATTCTGGAAGGGGAAAGGTCTCATTATGCTCTTGACGAGTAATTTCAAGCGCCTGACGCTCAATATAGCCTTGATATTTCACAGAAATCTCTACCTGATCACTAATTTGAGTAGCTAAGCCAAGGTCTTGATCTAAAGACCCTGGGGCCCACATTCCATTACCCAGTGCCATAATTGCCTCATAAGTAACCCCTGGGCGCCTTAATAGCTCGGTCAAATTGCACTCATGAGATAAATCCTGGCCCAAAAGGTCTGAAACTAGTGAGGCTGCCTCATGTTTGGGCCCTACCCAAATATCTTTCAAGCGAGATGTTTCACGTGAAACAGCCTCTTGTTTTCTACAGAACACTTCCCAACGATAGTCATCTACCAAACCTAAATCACGTCCAATTGCAGTTAAGCGCATATCGGCGTTATCTTCACGCAAACTAAGTCGGTACTCAGCTCTACTAGTAAACATACGGTAGGGCTCTTGAACACCTCGAGTAATTAAGTCATCGACTAAAACGCCAATATAAGACTCGCTACGTTTAGGCAGCCAAGGCTCCTTGCCCTTTGCAGCAAGGCCAGCATTGATACCTGCCAGCATCCCTTGAGCTGCAGCCTCTTCATAGCCGGTAGTGCCGTTGATTTGTCCAGCAAAGTACAAACCACCAATGGCTCTAGTTTCAAGACTATGGCGCAATTGGCGGGGATCATAAAAGTCATATTCAATTGCATAGCCAGGGCGCACAATAACCGCAGACTCTAAACCACGAATGCTTTGAACCAAATCCCACTGAACATCAAACGGCAAGCTTGTAGAAATTCCATTGGGATAGAACTCGTTTGTTGTTAGGCCTTCGGGCTCCAAGAAAATCTGATGGCTGTTTCTGGATGCAAAGCGGTGTATTTTGTCCTCAATGGAAGGACAGTAGCGCGGACCAGTACCCTCAATCACGCCGGTATACATAGGGGAGCGGTCTAAACCCCCGCGAATAATGTCGTGGGTTTGTTCATTTGTATGTGTAATCCAGCAGGGAACCTGCTTGGGATGTTGTTCTGGTCGCCCCAAATAAGAAAATACCGGCACAGGATCTAAATCACCAGGCTGCTCAAGCATGACTGAGAAATCAATGGTTCTGCCATCAATTCGCGGTGGAGTCCCCGTTTTTAGCCTTCCCTGTGGAAGCTTTAATTCTTTTAAGCGGGCAGATAAAGAAATGGCGGCTGGGTCTCCAGCACGACCACCAGCATAATTATTTAAGCCAACGTGAATCTTCCCATCCAAAAAGGTCCCAGCCGTTAAAACCACCTTTTTTGAAAGAAACTCTAAGCCCATTTGGGTGATTACGCCCTGAACATCATCGCCCCTCACCAACAAATCATCAACTGAGGCTTGAAAAAGGGTCAAGTTAGCCTGATTTTCTAGCCGGCGACGAATGGCCGCTTTATACAGAATCCGGTCGCCTTGGGCTCGGGTTGCCCGAACAGCCGGCCCCTTGCTGGAATTGAGAATACGAAATTGAATGCCGGCTTCATCTGTAGCAGCAGCCATTGCGCCGCCCATTGCATCAATTTCTTTAACCAAATGCCCCTTACCAATGCCGCCGATAGAGGGGTTACAGCTCATTGCGCCTAAATTTTCTATGCTATGGGTAATTAAAAGGGTATCGCATCCCATCCGTGCTGAAGCGAGGGCAGCCTCCGTCCCGGCATGACCGCCGCCAATTACGATGACATCGAAAGCTTTTGAATAGCGCATGATTTGCCTCTTATAGGGCGATGATCATAGCATTTTGTTTGTTTCACGTGAAACAAAAGTGATGAAAAAGCTTGGAAAGATAAAGAGTTTTTTCTAAGGGACTGATTTAATTCAAGAAATAAGCATTCCATGCAGACTTCAGAATCAGAAGGCTGACAATTACTAGGAAGGCTTTTCTTACAAAAGCGCTACCGTGCTTAATTGCCAAGCGACTACCAAACTGGCTCCCTGCAATATTAGCAATCATCATGGCAATACCAAGAGGCCAATTAATTTGGCCCAGGCTGGCTAACATCAAGATTGCTGCGAGATTGGTTGCAACATTTACCAACTTAGTTGCTGCCGACGCATGCAAAAAATCGAAGCCAAAAAAACGCACAAAACCAAATAAAAGGAAGCTTCCTGTTCCAGGACCAAAGAAGCCATCATAAAAACCAATCGTTAAACCCAAAAGCACTGCTTTGATTTTCTGATTGCGGCTAACACCTTGAGGAGCATGAGTCTCACCAAGTGAAGGTTGATACCAGGTGTAGAGCAAAAGAAAAAGCAGCACGAAAGGCAGCGCCTTGCGCAAAGGCTCTGCAGGAAAGTTGCTGACGGCATTTGCTCCTAATAAAGAACCGATAAAGCCAGCAATAACTGCGGGCAAAACGATGGCCCATGGCAAAGAAACATGTCGCAGAAATTTACGCGCCGCGTTTAAAGTGCCGCCAACTGCAGCCAATTTATTTGTAGCGAGTAAGGTTGCTGGAGGAACATTGGGATAAGCCGCAAACAGGGCTGGAACCTGAATCAAGCCGCCGCCACCAGCCACCGCATCAACCAAGCCAGCAAAAAAAGCCGTGGCGAGCAGTAAAGGCCAGATGAAAATTGAAAATTCGATGAGGTACTCAATAAAAAATAATCTTAAGGTCTTACTTACTTGCCTTATTCAAAATGTATTTTAGTCAAATGGGGTTTTAAATGTGTTGTCATTTTTACCTCCTATTACAATCAAATGATGGACTTTTCTTTAACGCCCAAACTAGAAGAGCTGCGCAAGCGGACGAGATCATTCATTCATGATCAAATCATCCCCTTAGAAAACGATCCGCGCCAAAATGAACATGGCCCATCAGAGGAGTTACGCAAAGACCTAATAGAGCTTGCTCGCAAGGCGGGTTTACTAACGCCGCATGCCTCCACTGAAATGGGCGGCCTAGGTTTGAGTCACATAGAAAAAGCTGTTGTGTTTGAAGAGGCGGGCTATTCTTGCTTAGGCCCAATAGCGATGAATATTCACGCTCCTGATGAAGGCAACATTCATCTTTTGGAAGAGGTGGCAAGCCAAGAACAAAAAGAGCGCTGGCTTAGGCCCTTGGTAGCCGGAAAAATCCGCTCCTGCTTTGCCATGACAGAGCCCGCTCCCGGTGCCGGCTCCGACCCTTCAATGCTAATGACCACAGCCACTAAAGATGGTGAGGACTATCTTATTAATGGTCAAAAGTGGTTTATTACTGGTGCCGATGGAGCAGACTTTGTCATCATCATGGCTCGTGGCGAGGATGGCTCAGCAACCATGTTTTTATCAGACATGAATGTGCCTGGCATTGATCTTGTTCGCAATATGGATGCAATGGATAGCTGCTTTACAGGTGGTCATGGCGTTCTTCAGTTTACAAACCTACGAGTCCCTTCCAAGCAAATATTGGGTGAGCTTGGTAAGGGCTTTAAAAATGCTCAAGTACGTTTAGCTCCTGCACGCCTAACCCATTGCATGCGCTGGCTAGGACAAGCGCAACGGGCCCAAAACATAGCACTCTCTTACGCAAACAAAAGAACTGCTTTTGGAAAAACTTTGGGTGAGCACGAGGGGGTTGGCTTCATGCTGGCTGATAACGATATGGACCTGCAAACCTCGCGCTTGAACATATGGCATACAGCCTGGCTTTTAGATCAAGGTCAACGCTGCAACTTTGAATCTAGTCGCGCCAAAGTCATTTGCTCTGAGGCTGAGTGGCGGGTAGTAGACCGTTGCGTTCAAATTTTGGGTGGCCAAGGCGTCACTGGTGAGACAGCTCTGATGAAGATTTTTAAAGATATGCGTGGCTTCAGAATTTATGATGGGCCAAGCGAGGTGCACCGTTGGAGTATGGCTCGCAAACTCATCAGCAATCAAGAAATGAAGTAATGGACATCAATCAACTGTTTCGCCTAGAAAACAAAACAGTCTTTGTGACTGGTGCCTCAAGCGGTATTGGCAAACACTGTGCGTTATTAATGGCTCAAGCAGGCGCCAAGGTGGCTATTGCATCCCGCCGCATTGATCAGCTGGAATCAGTTGTTGCTCAAATCGCAGCTGCTGGCGGCAATGCAAAAGCCTTTGAAATAGATGTCACCCAGAAAAAAAGTGTTTTGCAATGTTTTGATGAGTTAGCAGGGTGGTCTTTGCCAACCGTCATCATTAATAATGCTGGCACGAGCATCAACCGAAAATTGCTTGATCAAACCGAGGAAGACTGGGACCGAGTAATCGACACCAACCTCAAAGGCTCGTGGTTAGTTGCAACTGAAGCTGCTAGGCGCCTAACCGCCTCCAACACTCCGGGAAATATCATTAATGTAGCCTCTATTTTAGGAGAGCGCGTTATTGGGGGCGTGGCTCCTTATGTTATTTCTAAGGCGGGCGTCATTCAAAGCACAAAAGTGATGGCCTTAGAGTTAGCGCGCCATCAAATCCGCGTTAATGCACTTTTGCCCGGCTATGTCATCACCGACCTAAACCGCGAATTTCTCATGAGTGAGTTAGGCCAAAAACTTCTTGTACGCATACCAACGCGGCGCTTTAATAATTTAGAAGATTTAAATGGGCCACTTTTGCTTTTGGCTTCTGATGCCAGCATTGCAATGACCGGTGCCACCCTTGCAGTAGATAGTGGCCACCTCATTAGCGGCTTATAAACGCAAGTATGCAATCGCCTGCTTTTCATGAGCCGCTCACCAGCTATCTAAATCATCTGGGGCTTACAAAGGGGCCTATTGAACTTAGCCAAATGACTGGCGGTCAATCCAACCCAACATTCAAAATCAGTAACGGCAACTCACATTACATACTTCGAAAAAAACCAGGCGGGGTTTTGTTGCCGTCTGCGCATGCGGTTGATAGAGAGTATCGCGTCATGAAAGCGCTAGCCAATACAGACGTTCCCGTACCCCAGATGCTGGCTTATTGCGAAGATGAAAGCGTTATTGGAACCGCATTTTTCATCATGGAATATTTAGACGGGCGAGTCTTTGCAGACCAATCTTTACCAGGCCTGCAGGCTAGTGAGCGCCAAAAAATCTACAAGCAAATGAATCAAACTATCGCCGCCATCCATCGCCTAGATTATGAATCGCTTGGATTAGATACCTTTGGCAAACCCGGCAATTACTTTGCTCGGCAAATCACACGCTGGTCTCGCCAAGTACGCGAAGCCAACATTACTATTCCTAATTCTCTCAATCAGTTGATGGACTGGTTGCCTGAGCACATCCCCCCAGAAGACGAAACCTCGCTAATTCATGGCGACTTTCGGATGGACAACTTAATCTTTCATAAAACCGATTTGCGCATAATTGGCGTTTTAGACTGGGAGCTTTCCACTCTTGGCAACCCGTTGGCTGACTTTGCTTACCAATGCATGGCTTGGAGAATCCCTCCAAGTCTATGGCGCGGAATAAAAGGGCTAGATTTAGCTACCCTCGGGATACCCAGTGAGTCTGGATATATCGCTATGTATGAGAAGCAAATAGGGCGACCTGTTTCTGAGCACTGGTCTTTCTTAATGGCCTATAACCTGTTCCGAATTGCTGCAATTTTGCATGGCATTAGCAAACGTGCAATGGATGGAAATGCCAATGCAAGCGATGCTATTGAAAATGGGGGTAAGGCGGGCGCGCTTGCTGATCTCGGTTGGGCCTGTGCCCAATAACAAGGTTATTGCTTTTTAGTAAAGATTCCAACCAAGCCGCGACGAAAGGCCATCACACAGAAAATAAATATCAAGCCCGTGACAACGGTGACAGATTCGCCTAAAGAGTTAAACCAAGCCACGTCAGTCATTTGGGCTAAGAAGTTTCCGATCTCGCCCACTCTATGTTCAAGCAAAACAATCACTAAAGCACCCACAAATGGGCCGGCCAAGGTTCCGACGCCACCAACCAGGGTCATCAAAATAACCAAGCCGGACATTGACCAATGCACATCTGTCAGCGTCTCAAAACCCAATACCAAGGCTTGAACAGCCCCAGCCAAACCAGCCAGCGCGGCAGACAAAATAAATACTAAAAACTTAAAGCGATTCACGTTGTAGCCGAGAGATATTGCACGCGGCTCATTTTCTTTAATCGCCTTCAAGATCTGTCCAAACGGAGAGGAAATAATTCTAGAAATAAATAAGAATCCAATAAGTACCGTAGCTAAAACAAAGTAGTAAAGATTCAAATCATTTTTTAAGTCGATTGCGCCAAACAGCTCGCCCCTTGGAATACCTTGAAAACCATCCTCACCCCCAGAGGCTGGGGCTTGCAGGCAAATAAAATAAAACATTTGCGCTAAAGCCAGAGTAATCATAGAAAAATAAATGCCCTGCCTTCTAATGGCAAGGCCGCCAATTAGGGCGCCCAAGGCTGCGGCAAACAAAACCCCAAAAATGATTCCACTACCTGGGCCAACACCCATATCGCGCATCAGATAACCCGCACAATACCCAGCGCCGCCAAAGAATGCAGCATGGCCAAAAGATAGAAGGCCCGTATAGCCCAACAATAAATTAAATGCTGCTGCAAAAAGAGCAAAACATAAAATCTTCATCAGGAAAATTGGGTAAGCAAAAAAAGGTGCCGCTATTGCTATAGCAATAATTGCCAGAAAAAGCCAAAGTTTGAGTGATTTCATTTTTCCCGCCCAAACAAGCCTGCTGGCCTAAACAGCAAAACAATCACCATGATGGCAAACACCACGGTACTTGAGGCTTCCGGATAAAACACCTTAGTCAAACCCTCGACTAGGCCTAAACCTAAGCCAGTCACAATTGACCCCATGATCGAGCCCATTCCACCAATCACCACCACAGCGAAAACAATAATGATCAGGTTCGAACCCATCAAAGGAGAAACTTGAATAATCGGCGCTGCAAGCACGCCCGAAAAAGCGGCGAGCGCCACCCCAAATCCATAAGTTAAGGTTGTCATGAGGGGGAAATTGACGCCAAATGCCTGAACCAATTTTGGGTTTTCTGTACCGGCGCGCAAATAAGCGCCAATGCTGGTTTTTTCGATGACATACCAAGTCGCAAAACAAACTGTTAAGGAGGATGCCACTACCCAAGCACGGTAGTTTGGCAAAACCATAAATCCTAAATCCGTAGCGCCGCTCAAAGCCTGAGGGGCGCTGTAAGACAATCCAGAAGCGCCATATATGGAGCGCAAAACCCCCTCAATAAATAGCGTTAATCCGAATGTCAGCAGCAATCCATATAAATGATCGAGTTGATATAGATGCCTTAATAACAATCGCTCAATAAGAATGCCAACCAAGCCAACAACGACTGGCGCTAATAACAGCATCACCCAATAATTAATTCCAAAATATTGCCCAGCCATCCAAGTCACAATGGCGCCCAACATAAACATGGCGCCATGTGAAAAGTTAATAACATTTAAAAGGCCAAAGATTACCGCCAATCCCAAACTGAGGATTGCATAAAAACTGCCGTTAACCAGCCCCAAAAGGAGCTGGCTTAACAGAGCAGAGATAGAAAGGCCGAAGATTTCCAAAATTACTTATTGGCGCACTGAGCATAAGACTCTAGAGGAAAAGCCTTCTCGCCGGGAACGGTAGCAACTAACTTATAGTAATCCCATGGGCTTTTAACTTCGCTTGGTGTCTTAACTTCAAACAGATACATATCATGGACCATGGTTCCGTCCTTACGGATATAACCATTTTTTGTAAACATGTCGTTAATTTTCACCTTGCGCATTTGCTGCAGCACCTTATCTGAATCGGTGGTGCCAGCCGCTTTAACAGCATTCAAATAAGTCATAGTGGAGGAATAGTTTCCTGCTTGAACCATTGTTGGCATCCGTTTCATTTTTTCAAAGAAGCGTTTTGCAAACTTGCGAGTTTCATCATTCTGATCCCAATACCAGGCCTCAGTAGCCAACAGGCCTTGTGCATTTTGGATGCCGATTGCGTGCACGTCGGTAATAAATACCAGTAAACCAGCAATCTTCATAGTTTTGGTAATGCCAAATTCATTAGCGGCTTTTACGGAATTAATTGTGTCGCCACCAGCATTAGCTAAGCCTAAGACCTGTGCTTTTGAAGCCTGTGCCTGCAATAGATAAGATGAAAAGTCGCTAGCATTTAATGGGTGCTTTGATGTTCCCAGCACTTTTCCGCCGCTAGCATTAATCACGTTAGTTGCATCTTTCTCAAGAGCGTAACCAAAGGCGTAATCAGCAGTCAAAAAATACCAAGTCTTTAAGCCCTTATCCATCATTCCTTTAGCTGAACCGTTTGCCAAAGCAACTGTGTCATAGGTGTAATGAATGGTGTAAGGAGTGCACTGGTCATTGGTTAATGCGGAAGTTCCAGCACCGTTATTAATGTAAATCCGTTTTTTCTCGGCAGCTACTTTTGAGGTTGCCAATGCCGTTCCAGAATTAGTTCCGCCAAAGATAACGGTAACGCCATCTTGGTCGATCCACTCTCTGGTCTTAGATGCAGCAATATCTGCCTTATTTTGATGGTCGGCCGAAACCACATCAATTTTTTTGCCTAAAACGCTGCCACCAAAATCAGCAATCGCCATCTTGATCGACTCTAGACCGCCTTGACCATCAATATCTGAATACAAACCTGAAATGTCTGTAATAAAACCAATTTTTACGGCGGAAGGATCAGCCGCATTTGCACCACTTGAAACAGCGGCCAAAGCCGCTACTGCCATAGAAATTAAAGTACGTTTCATTATTCTTCCTTTAAAAGTAAACACTAAACTAAACTCCCAAATACCCATTTAAGACTTCGGCCTTAGCCCTTAAGTCTGCTCGCTCAACCACTTCTACTATCAGCCCGCTTTCAACAACATAATGTCTGTCTGCAAGCTCAGCCGCAAACCTAAAGTTTTGTTCCACCAAGACAATCGTAAAACCCTTGTTTCTTAATTTAGAGACGACTTCACCGAGCTTTTCAACAATGACAGGCGCAAGACCTTCAGTAATCTCATCAAGCAATAAAAGTTTGGCGCCTGTTCTTAAAATTCGAGCCATGGCCAACATTTGCTGCTCACCGCCAGAGAGTCTGGTCCCAGGACTGTTGCGCCTCTCATAAAGATTAGGAAACATTTCATAAATTTCTTCCAAGCCCATGCCGCCAGAAGATATTTTAGGAGGGAGCAAGAGGTTTTCTTCCGCGCTCAGGCTCGCAAAGATTCCTCGCTCTTCAGGGCAATAGCCAATTCCAAGGCGGGCAATTTGATACGTAGGCATTGCAATGGTTTCAGTTCCAAATACATTAATCAAACCCTTTCTTTTAGAAGTAAGGCCCAATATGGTTTTTAGAATTGTGCTGCGTCCGGCACCGTTCCTGCCTAAGAGGGTAACAACCTCGCCATCACGCACGGCAAAATTCACACCATGCAAAATGTGTGACTCTCCATACCAAGACTCTAGATTTTTGACTTCAAGGGCCATGGTGCTCATAGGGTATCGCCCCCATGACTACCCATATAGGCCTCAACAACCAGGGGATTGTTAGAAACCTCGTCATAAGAACCCTCAGCCAAAACCGAGCCGCGCTGCAAAACAGTGATGCGGTCTGCAATTGAAGAAACCACCTTCATATTGTGCTCAACCATCAAAATGGTGCGGCCCTTTGCAACACGATCAATTAATTCTGTAACTCGCTCAACATCCTCTTGCCCCATTCCTTGGGTAGGTTCATCCAAAAGCATCAGTTCTGGTTCCATGGCCAGCGTCGTAGCAATTTCAAGCGCCCTTTTACGTCCATAAGCCAAGTTTAGGGTGTCTTGCTTAGCAAAATCTTCTAGGCCAACCTCATGCAAAAGCTCTAGAGCGCGCTCATTAAGAACATTTAAAGAGTCGCCTGACTTCCAAAAGTGGAACTCTGTTCCTAACCCTCGCTGCAGTGCAACACGGACATTTTCTAAGACTGTTAAGTGGGGGAAAACGGCGGAAATTTGGAAAGATCGAATCACTCCGCGACGGGCAATCTGTGCCGGGGCCTCATTTGTGATGTCTATGCCATTGAATAGAATTTGTCCGCTACTTGGCTCTAAAAATTTGGTTAAAAGATTGAAACAGGTTGTTTTACCTGCACCATTTGGGCCAATCAAGGCGTGAATAGCTCCCCTGCTTACGTCCAAGTTCACGTCACTAACTGCGGAAAACCCCTTAAAGGCCTTACCAAGTCCAATTGTTTTTAATATTGTTTCTTGCAATCTCATACCCTCTACCCGCTTGGGGCAAGACATTGAGCATAACCCAAGATGGCCTTGCTTTATATAGCGATAACCCTAAATTTAATGAGGTATCGGTGGATTATTAGATTGGCTTTTGAAATTTTTGGATGGCCGATCTAGCTAGCTCATCAAGCACATCAATGGCTACCCTTTGGGAGCCCTGGACAATCATTAATGCATATGGTTTAGCAAGGGCGGCAGCTTCGGGGCATAGGCGTAACTCGTCACCCTCAGCGGGGGACTGACTGCGCCAATAATTAATGGCCGCCTCAAGCTCTTGGATACTTATATACAGCATAGGCTGTTGGGTGCTTATTTATTGTTTATGGCAAGCATAGTGCCACGACATTTTTTAGCGCCACAGCGACACTCGTAATCTTTTTTCATTTGCTTGGTGACTTTCCCATCAATATCAAGGGAGTAGTCGTAAAACAATTCCTCGCCAACTTCTAGCTTGCGCTTTGCATAAATAAAAACTCTTGGCTTGCCATCATAGATGCCTTCTTTTGTTTCACATATTGGCTTGCATGAGTGATTAATCCAGCGCGCGGCATTACCACCATACTTTGCATCTATAACGCGGCCATCATCCAAAGAAAAGTAAAAGGTATGATTTGGGTCCTTCTTGTCGTGCGGGTGGCGCTTGATGGCAAGCTTCCAACTAATGCGCTCACCCTTATATTCAATGATGGCCTGCCCTTTTTTAATGGTCTTTGCTACAAAGACACCTTTGCCATGAATGGGCGAGGATTTCACAACAATAGAGGACCGATCCACCTTGGGAGGTGTTAATTTTTTTGATTTCATGATTAAACGTCTAAGTTGCGAGCAATGAGGGCATTCTTTTCAATAAAGGCGCGACGCGGCTCAACCTCATCTCCCATTAGGGTGGTAAAGACCTGGTCTGCAGCAATCGCATCCTCAATCTTTACTTGCAAGAGAGTTCGGGAGTTGGTGTCCATTGTGGTTTCCCAAAGTTGTAATGGATTCATCTCGCCCAAACCCTTATATCGCTGACGACTTAGAACGCGCTCAGCCTCTGACAGCAGCCAAGAGAAGGCGCCCCTGAAGTCACTAATAGTTTGTTCTTTTTGATTTTTATCAGGGTCGCCCCGACGAACCTTAGATCCAGGCAAAACCTTACCCGATAAAACAGCAGCAGCATTAGCAAGGCTCTGATAGTCGTCCCCATGAACAAAATCAGAGTTAATCGAGGATAGCTTCAAGTTGCCATGAATACGGCGTGACAACAACAATCTAAAGCGCTCTGTACGATCTTCTTTTTGAACAATAATTTCTGGCGGCAAGGCCAAGGGGTTTAAAGAGTCCGCAAGGGCCCGTCTTAAAAGATCGGCAGATTCATTTGCTGATTTCTCTGTATCCAAATTTAATTGGGTTCCAGAGGCAATTGCTCTTAGTGCGTCCTCGTCTATTGTTCTAGACAAACGATCAACAATGGACTGAATTACTTGGTAGTGTTTAGCCAGTTCATTTAACGCCTCGCCCTCAATAACTTCACCGCCCGGAGTTTGCAAAGATGCGGTTTCAAGCGCAATTTTTAGTAACAGCTGATTGAGCTCCACATCGTCCTTAATGTATTGCTCACTCTTTCCAAATTTCACTTTATATAAAGGTGGTTGGGCAATATAAATATGGCCACGCTCAATAAGCTCCGGCATCTGCCTATAGAAGAAGGTTAATAAAAGTGTGCGAATGTGGCTTCCATCCACATCGGCATCGGTCATGATAATGATGCGGTGATAACGAAGTTTGTCGGCCTTGTATTCATCTATGCCAATGCCGGTTCCGAGAACGGTAATTAATGTAACCACCTCTTGGCTTGCTAACATTTTATCAAAGCGTGCTTTTTCTACGTTGAGGATTTTTCCCTTTAAAGGGAGAATTGCTTGAAAACGACGATCGCGCCCCTGCTTTGCTGAGCCTCCCGCTGAATCTCCCTCGACGATAAAAAGCTCTGATTTCGTGGGATCTTTTTCTTGGCAATCAGCTAGCTTACCCGGCAAACCCAAACCATCTAAAACCCCTTTGCGCCTTGTCATGTCGCGCGCCTTACGAGCGGCCTCGCGAGCACGAGCAGCGTCAACAATTTTTCCACAAAGGATTTTTGCGTCTGCTGGGCGTTCTTGTAAATAAGCAGAAAGCGCCTCTGCAACAATTTCTTCTATTGGTCCACGAACCTCACTAGAAACTAATTTATCTTTTGTTTGGCTAGAAAATTTTGGTTCTGGGACTTTAACCGACAGAATACAGGTCAAGCCTTCACGCATATCATCGCCAGAAATTTCTACTTTAGCCTTTTTCGCAACTTCGTTTTCATCAATGTATTTATTAATGACGCGGGTCATTGCTGCGCGCAGTCCAGTTAAGTGTGTGCCGCCATCGCGCTGTGGAATGTTGTTTGTAAAACAGAGAACCTGCTCGCTGAAGCTATCGTTCCACTGCATAGAAACTTCAGCAGTAATTTGACCGCCCAGATCAGAGGGGCGAACACCCTCTGCATAAAAAATATTTGGGTGTAAAACGTTTTTGGTTTGGTTGATGTACTCAACAAAACCCTTAACACCCCCAGAAAATGCGAAATCTTCTTCTTGTCCTGTACGTTGATCAATTAATTTGATGTGTACGCCATTATTTAAAAAAGAAAGTTCGCGAATACGTTTTACAAGAATTTCATAATGAAACTCCACGTGCCCAAAAATGGTTTCATCTGCTAAAAAATGAACTTCTGTTCCCGAAAGCTCAGTATCGCCAGTAACGGTAATTGGGGAGGTGGAGACACCATTTTCATCTTGAATATTTCTATTCTTAATGACGCCGCGCTCAAACTCCATGTAGTGCGTTTTGCCATCACGACGAATGGTTAGCTTTAGCCACTTTGACAATGCATTTACACAGCTAACCCCCACACCATGTAGTCCGCCAGAAACTTTGTAGCTGTTTTGATCGAACTTACCACCAGCATGCAGCTCCGTCATAACGATTTCAGCAGCACTCCGCTTTGGATCGTGCTTATCGTCGTATTTGATTCCGGTTGGAACGCCTCGGCCATTATCAACAATGGAAATAGAGTTGTCGGTTTGTATAACAACTGTAATCTCTGTACAGTGGCCCGCTAGAGCCTCATCAATGGAGTTATCTAAAACCTCGAATACTAGGTGATGTAAACCAGTTCCATCGGAGGTATCTCCAATGTACATTCCAGGACGCTTACGAACAGCCTCAAGACCCTCTAAGATTTGAATCGATGCGGCGCCATACTGCTCAACTACTTTTTTTTCTTCAGTCATTTTTTTCTAAGTTAAATACGCATTGGCATCACTACATACTTGAAGTTCTCTGAGCCAGGCAGAGTAATCACAGCGCTACTATTTGCATCGCCTAAACTAATTTGGATTTTTTCATTCTTGAGATTTGATAGCACGTCAAGTAAGTAGCTAACGTTAAAACCTATTTCCACAGTGTCGCCGCTGTATTCGGTTTCAATTTCCTCTTGAGCTTCTTCTTGCTCGGCGTTGGTTGATTGAACTGTGATTCGGTTGGGCGATAAAGAAAAGCGCACCCCTTTAAATTTGTCCGTGGTCAAAATGGCGGCGCGTTGCAAAGCTGCCTGCAACACTTCGCGGCCAACTACCAGTGTATTTTTGTGTCCTTTTGGAATTACCCTTTGGAAGTCTGGGAATTTACCTTCTACTAATTTTGAAATTAATTCAATATCCCCAAAAGTAAACTTGACTTGGTTTGCAGTCAGGCTTATCTCAAGAGAGTCTTCAGAGTCTTCTAATAAGTGCTGACACTCTAAGATTGTTTTACGAGGAATGATGATTTCCTGTCTTTGTCCGGCCCCAGAGGGCGCTTCACTTAACTCAACTTGTGAATAGGCAAGGCGATGACCGTCTGTGGCAACAGCAACCACTTCCTTGCCCTCAACAACCAATAACATTCCATTGAGGTAATAACGTATATCTTGTTGAGCCATTGAGAAATGAACCTGGCTAATAAGTTGACGAAAACTTTTTTGCGTCATTTTCCATGCAGCAGTTACCTCACCCACACTCTGCATTACGGGAAACTCTGTTGCTGAAAGGGTTTGTAAAGAAAAGCGGCTTTTACCGCTTTGTACAACCATACGGTTGTCTTTGAGATTTAGGGAAACTGGGCCTTCAGGAAGTGCCCGCAAAATATCTAACAGTTTTCTTGCTGCAACAGTTGTGCTAGCGTCCTCAGTACCGACACCAAAGTTGGCGTTCGTTGTAATTTGAATTTCAATGTCCGTAGAAATAAAGGATATCTTTTCGCCATTCTTCTTAAATAAGAGGTTTGCCAAGATTGGCAATGTATGACGCCGTTCAACAATTCCACTAACAACCTGTAAAGGTTTAAGTAAGTTATCGCGATAAGTGTTAACGAGTTGCATTGCTTTTAAATCCTTGTATATATCTTAGTAGTAATAGTAATAAGGCTTTTTATTTCTGTGGATAAGTCAAAAACTCTAAATAAATCAACCCACTAAAAGGTAAAAAACCTGTGGAAAACTGCTGTATAAAGACTGCACAAAACGGGGATAACTTTATTTCAACACCCTATTTTTGCATGAAGCTGCATCTTTCCACAATTTATCCACATTCAATCCCCAAACTTATCCCTATCGTTATCCACACCCTTATCCACAGGCCAAAATTAAGCCTTGAGCGTCTGCTCGATCACATGAATTTCATGATTTAGTTGGCCGTCGTGGGCTCTCTCGTCGCCTATTTTACGAACTGCGTGCAAAACGGTAGTGTGATCTCTGCCACCAAAAAGCTCCCCAATTTCAGGAAGGCTCTTTTGAGTGAGCTCTTTTGCCATAAACATCGCTATTTGACGGGGTCGGGCAATATTAGCAGGACGCTTTTTCGAATACATGTCGGCGACCTTAATGCTATAAAAATCAGCCACCGCCTTTTGAATATTTTCGACAGAAATCTGCCGATTTTGTATTGAAAGTAGGTCTTTAAGGGCGATCCTAGCAACGTCGATGGTGACTTCGCGCCCATGAAAGCGCACAAAAGCTAAGATCTTTCGTAACGCCCCTTCTAGCTCCCTTACATTAGAGCGCAAATGCTTGGCCACAAAAAAAGCCACATCTTCACTCATTGGTATTCCCTCGCTAACCGCTTTTTTCATCAAGATTGCAACCCGCATTTCTAACTCAGGGGGCTCGATGGCAACGGTAAGCCCAGAATCAAAGCGAGAAATTAGTCGGTCATCAATGCCGGCCATTTCTTTTGGGTACGTGTCGCTTGTAATAATGACTTGAGCTTTGTTGCTGAGCAAGGCTTCAAATGCATAAAAAAACTCTTCTTGGGTTCTGGACTTACCGCTAAAAAACTGAATGTCATCAATTAGCAAAAGGTCTAGCGAGTGGTAATAGCGTTTAAAGCGATCGAAAGCCTTCTGTTGATAAGCGCGCACAACATCAGATACGTATTGCTCAGCATGAATGTAGCGAATACGAGCATTGGGCTTTTCCTTTAGCAGGTGGTTTCCAATTGCATGGATAAGGTGAGTTTTGCCAAGACCAACGCCACCATATAAAAACATAGGGTTATATGAACTACCTGGATTGTGTGCCACCTGA
>Ga0209188_1000562_pt1 | contig 35071 bp, 54 predicted proteins | sample C_130625_EF_Meta_FD_187307 | JGI IMG/M metagenome (GOLD analysis project Ga0209188, IMG submission 187307) | Freshwater microbial communities from Lake Croche, Canada to study carbon cycling - C_130625_EF_MetaG (SPAdes) (version 2) | ecosystem: Environmental > Aquatic > Freshwater > Lake...
GATAAATAATGTTCCTCGAATGAAACCTTACGTCGAGTCTCGAACCAGAAACTGGAAACAAGAAACTCCTTGTGTAATTTGCAAACGTTCTCAGTATTCACCTATATATTTCAAAGGATATAGATCATTGTGTAAAATATGTCTTGAATCGGATTATGATGAGTTGAAAAAGATGTATGATCTCAAGGGACTGTGCTTATTCGTGTAATGTCAGCGCCAAGGTCCTTCGCGTCTCCCAGTGAGTCACCAAACAAAGACAATGGATCCCAAGTTCCTCACTCGCCTCAACACACTGATGGCTCAGCGCACGTTCGGGAAGCCAATGTTTCGGCGCGAATTTAAGGACTACTCCATCATCATCTGGCTTCGTGAGGATGGCTTGTTCCACTTTACGAAGTTTGATCGCAAGACCCAAAAGTGTCATACACTAAACTATTGGAGGGACAACGGCAAGACGACCAACCACGAGTGGAACTACAGAGTCTGATGTTATGCGTAGTTAAAAACACAAAGAAGTTCGAGGAGCCCACAAAATAATAGTTGTGTAATAGTATGGCCGAGAGAACAGTAAGCAATGTCGTGCGCGACTCCAAACACAAATACACAAAACTTGCCAATTTGCGAAGAGATCTTTCAATCCTTGAAAATAGCAGGGTAACACCGGCTGTTATGGAGGCTCACTACAAGTTGCGTCGGCAACTTCCAAATGCAGAACATACAAATCGTTTTTTAAAATTTTTTAATATGTCTAATTATAGCGTAAAGAATCTTGAAAGTGTGCGTTGGGAACTGATGCATCTTAGTAAAACGAGTATCAAGGCAAAAGAATACCTTGCCAAACTAAACGCAACACCTTTACCAATTAAAAAAGCTCTTAAAAATTACAAAGGGATCGGTCATGTTCGACTGAGGGAGGCGCGTGCAAGGAATACTCCAGGTTTGGTAAAGGCTGTTTATAATTCACTCATGAGTCAACTTAAAAACCGTAGCAAAGGTCTGAACACACAGGTATTGTATAGAGGTCTAAAAAGTAATAGAATTTCAAATAATATGTATTTAAATAATTCTGTGAGTTCTTGGTCATCGAACAAGAATATCGCAAAATATTTCGCCAAAGAGAATGGAATTGTTATAATGATACCAAAGAATGTGATGGGTACAAACCCATACATAAAATACCAAAATTATCTCAACGAAAACAACGACGAGAAGGAGTACATATTACCTCCTGGAAAGTTCAAGCTGAGTCCCGCAAATAAAAATAATGTTAGAAAAGTTATTGAATTTACGCCCAGAAATTCAAACTCATGTTCGAGCAAATAATACCCGCCTAACTGAACAGGAATTGAATGCCAAGCTGTGCGAGGCCCGCGATGAGTACGTCCGAAAAATTCGCGACAAGTATTAGTGTAAAAATTCGTGTTATGTCCCTGCATGCGTAGTTAAAAACGCAAAGCCCTAAAAGACCAGAAATGAACCCCGAGTTGTTTGGCCCGCTCGAAACGAACATCAACGCATCGATTGCAGAAGCTGATCGGCTCGTCAAGAAACGTGAAGCCGAAATTGAAAACAAAAAGAGTTGGAAGGATAAATGCATAAATTTCTTTACTGTTTTGAAAAAAATAATATTTAATTAAATGTCTCTCAGCACCCCAGCCAAAGTTGGAATAGTCCTCCTTTTAGTGTGTCTCCTTCTGCGTCTGAAGCCTCGAGACACTCTCATCATATTGGCGGCTCATTACATATCTCATCAGCTTCTCTAGAAAATTCGTGTAATGTCAGCGCCAAGGTCCCTGCGAACCCGAGTCTCCCACCCAAAAAAAAGATGCGTTTCATGCCTGGCACTCCCGAATACAGGGCTTACAATGCCATGCTCGATCAGGTTAGGGCAAATAATACCCACCTAACTGAACAGGAATTGATTGCCAAGCTGTGCGAGGCCCGCGACGAGTATATCCGAAAAATTATAGACAAATATGTGTAAAAAAATATTGCGTTATCCCCAAAGAAAAGCTCCCCAAAGCGACGCTCCCAACACTTCAGTCCAAGTAGCTAGTGTAATCAGAATACTCACAAATCCCAGGGCGACACAAAGCCAAATAAATGCTGCATTACGGACTCTTTCTTTCGAAAACCGCATGAGCGAGAGAATGCGATCTTTGCGCCGCCGCTAAAAATTCGTGTAATGTCAGCGCCAAGGTCCTTCGCGTTCCCTAACAAGTCACAAAACAAACAAATGGCTTCCACCATCGCCCGTGCTCTCATCAACGTTCACATTCAGAATGGGCCGAGTCTTGAGACCCTCTTCTGGATGCAGGGTCCGGTGGTGAACACGGCAGGTCTTCTTCAAGTGGCCGAGTGGCGCGACCCCGAGACGATCGAGATGTTCCTCAAGAATGGCGCGGACGTGAATGGCCGGGACAAGCTGGGATTCTCTGTTCTGGACGCGGTTATTCAAGGCCACGACGGGTATTGGCGGGGCGACTCACCCCACTGGAACGAGGAGGTTTTCAAGGTTCTGGCCAAGTACAACGTGAAGCGTGAGGTCACTCAAGAGTGGATCATCAAGCAGTGCTGCAAGGGGGCTCCCAAGTATGTTACGGACTTTCTAGGAATTTAATAAAATCTCGGTCGCTTCCTAGTCCCCGTTTCATAATTAGCCACGTGTCTAAGATAGTTTTGACGAGTAAGAGACTTTGCGTAGTTCTCAATCTTCTTTTCATTAGACTTACTTATGGTGTTTGGATACCGAGTTCTAGGAGACCGGTTCTTCAACATATTCAGAAAATTGTGGGACAAGTGAACATAGTTGTTATAGGCTCTTTGATGCTTTAAAGCCGTATTGTAATACGATTTATACAATTCTGCGTTGTGTGGAAGTGAGCCATATTTGAGCTTTCTCATATATGTATTGTGCGCCTCGTTTACTTTCTTTTTCAGATTCTTTTGGAGAATGTTCGCCTCTCGGACGCGTCTGAGGGCTACCCGGGCTGCGTTTAGGTTCACCATTACCTTATTGCAAGACTTTTCTCGGTGAATAGAAATTTCGTGTGCCTACACACGATTAGGTTCGAGTTAAACAAACGGAACCCTAAATAGTAAATGATGGATGACCTCTTTGAGGCTCTCGCAAAGAATGGATTTGCGCGCGATAACGTAACACTTGAATACGTTATCGCGAACACTGCACAGGACGCTCAGTACTCGTCCGAGGCTCGGGAAAATCTCGAGATTCTCGTGAAATATATTGAATATCAAAAAGTTACTATTCGTAACTTGAAGCTCCGGTTTCTAATGAAGGACTGTAGTAATTAAAATTATCTGTGACAATTATAATGCAAAATAAGCTCGAACACATGATGAATAACAAGTCCAGCTGGACCCCGGCCGATCGCGTACCTCTGCGAAAACTCCTGGAAAGAGAATGACCTGTGGCGCAGAATCTGGCGCGCAATGTCACGGGTCGTCTCAATTTCAAGGCAACCATTTCGAGGGGTGACCAGTGGCCGTTATCAACCAGGTACTTTATGAGTTTTTCATTTGTTGCGGTGTTATTCTGATTCGCCGGGTTTGAAACACGAGCACAGTATCCTGCACGGTGCCCTGATCACCATCGGGTGGCTGAGAATAACTGATGAGCTTGACCTTCGTCTCTTCTCCTTAAGAAGCTCAGGTTTTTAATGAAGGACGCTTCTTCGTCCCCGTTTCATATTTAGTCGCGTGTTTAAAATAGTTTTGACGCACAACATTTTCGAAACTTCTTCCGTTGAGGACCCGGTTCAAATTTTCTACAGCCTTGCCGAAATTTCGCCCTGCCCGCCTTGCATTATTACTTAATTTGTCTTTATGATTAAACATATTTTTCATTTCTCTACGAATCCTATTTTCGTTTCTGAGCATTATTCTCGAATTTGCCAGAGAAGGTCGTACGTAATTGTACTTGTGAAAGTTATTCCACAATGCGTGCTCGTAATTCCGATGGGCGCGAGTTGCAGCCTCCCATTTCTTTAGCGCATTCTGGAATTTCTTTTTTGCTTCCAAAACCTTTTCGAGCATTTCTATTCGCTGATAAAATAATCTTGCAATAAGGTAATGGAAAATAAGCTCGAACACATGATGAATAACAAGTCGGGCTGGACCCCGGCCGATCGCGCAAATTTTACCAGGACATGGACTTCTTACATGGCCGGATCACATAAGAAGGAATTTGCTGGTAAAATTTTGAAACAATATTTTAACGGAAGGAACAGATGGAACAGGCAGAATGAAGAACAGTTTTTGAATTTGTACAGTAAATATCCATATTCTAATGCCAATGCAAAAAAATGGCTTTCGAGTAGAGTCAGACAAGTTGCCAACAGTCGAAATCCTAACCTGTTTGAACTATACCGTAAATTAATAGCTTTAAACCGAAAAAAGAATAGAAATGACATCTTATACAACGCACAAAAACTTATGGATAATATGATAAATGGAAAAATTCCCCTAAACAAGAATACGTATCGAAAAAGTTATTTAAAGTATCATAATCATTACGGGAACAGAGCAGAATATTATAACAAAGAGTACAATAAAATTGCGGTAAAGCACACTGAAAAGGTGATGAATAATATTCTTAATAGAAAAGTTCCACTGAATAGGGGAGTCTTTGAACAAGCTTTTAATAATTATAAATTTCATGGTGGCCAAAACATTCAAAAATACCAGGGCCTCTATAATAGTCTCAAGACCAAAAACAAATCGTTAAAGAATAATACAAATTTCGAGAAATTTACAAACAAATTGGCAAATGTTGTCAAGGGTAACAGAAATTTAAACATGGAGATAAATGAAAACTTTAAAGAAGTTGGGTTGTTTTATAGACACCCAAATAGGACTGAATCATATGTTCGATTTACTCCTTATAATAATAAAAAAGGAGTCTACATAAACTTTGGGCGAACATCGGAGACTGTCCGTGGTCAAGGCATAGGGACTAAGCTACGAGCCTATGGCGCGAATGCTGCGCGTTTAGCAGGAGTTCCTCTTTATCAGTACGGAAAAAATGTCGAGAATCTTTTACCTGTGGGTGAAGTGCCCGTATCTACCAGAATTATGAGAGGTCCTCGTGTTCGGGCAGTTCCTATAAAAAAGATTTATGGCGAAAAGAAAAAATATGCGTCAGCCGTCCTCCCTCGTAGAAACACTCTTCGATCTGCAAGAAAATCTCGACTAGTATAAATGCCAAACGAATATGTATACTTGACACGAACAAATACGAGGACCCACCGCTCGGAACGGCCCGTATATTTCGGTCCAGCCAGAGCAGTCAATCGGACTGTTTTGCTTTATGCCCCGCCTCGACCAAACTTCGGTCTTCACCATCTCTTTATGAACGTAAACAAGGTTAAGCTTCCCGGGAACAAGCCGATCGATCCAATATCTCTCCACAAGTTCCGTAAGGGTGATGCGGCCATACGAATACGGCAAAATGGCCGAAATATGTATTTTAAAACAAATAGTTTCAATAAATATTTCGGACACAACTGGAAACATCTTCCGCCTAACAGCAATACGAGTCTACCGAAGCCACACCCTTTCACGAGGGCACGGGTGACCAGGCGTAACGTAAGCCGAGTAAAGTTTATCTAAAGAACCCGAGACATTAAAAATTCGTGTAATGTAAATGCTAACGAAGAAGAGGTCAGACTCGGGACCAAAATGGTGAACACGTTCGTAACTTCGTCGAGCCTCCAAGAATGCGCCAAGTCGCTCGATTATCGTAGGCTCGGAAAACAGCGCGTCGAGGCGTACCAGATTTGGAGGTCCCTCCGCGGAATAACCAAAGGGTGGAAAAATCATCCGGTCACCAAATCATGGGAAGGATACACGTGCGCTTTGGCAATGTACACGAACGTCATGATTGATGAGTGGATCGCTCGAGGCTACAAAAACACCATGCAGAAACTACCGCACTGTGCAAATCCGCGGTTTCCTCCATGGTGGGGCTGGGAACCTCTTATCAAATCCCATCAAGCATCTCTCAACCGAAAAAACCCTTCGTTCTATTCGTTCGAAGTCGGGCCGTACGCTTCCTACGGGTATCTGGCCATCAAAGGTTCCTAAAGAGTATCGGTGGGTCAAAGAGCCTTGTATTAAGGAAATAGCTTCTTCTATAGTGTAATGGAATTGAGTGTCCGCACGCAAGTCACACGGACCGACTTTTTTTCCAAGAGGGACGAGAGAGAAAAGGCTCTCAAGGATGCTCTGGACCAACTCGAGGAATTTAAGAAGCGCTCACCCGAGAATGTCTTCCCAAAAGACATTTACGGGGCCGTGACGAATCCGACCATGATGTACGCGGCCGAATACATTCGCCTGCTCGAGGTTGCGGTCCTGGCCAAAAAGTCTTTAGAAATGATGGACGTCGTTCTCGAGGGGCTCATGCACGAACGGATCAAGATCCTCGAAGACCTTTTGAAATAAAAGGAGCACAACTTGCTCGCATAGTAAAACCCTTTATTAAACGAGTAAGACATTCCATCTTACTGAACTTTCTGGGGAGTTTAAAAACTTTTTTGTTTGATTTACGGACGCACTTTTTGTTTTTGGAACCAGCCTTTAAACAGTTTTTCATTTATAATACTTTAAGAATATAAACACTAAGATTGTACAATGCCGTGTCTTTTGCTCGACGTAGACGGGGTTCTCCTAAGGGACGAGCGTCTCTTTAGACACCTGAGGCACAATGCGGCCCGTTATGTCGCGAAGAAGTTGCCCGAATGTGAGGATCCTATCGAGACGAACAAGTTTCTGTACCTCACGCACGGCCACACGGCCAGGGGTCTCAAGAACGCATTTGGCATAGACGCTTCGGACTTTAACGAATTCGTCTATGACAAGAGTCTCATGACCCATCTTTCCAACGTGATTGATTCCAAAAAATTTCAGCTCGACGCAGAGACTGTCCACTCTTTGACCGAGCGTGGGTGGCCCGTGACCCTCTTTTCCAACGCGCCCTACGAGTGGCTTCGGCCGATCGCCCTGGCCATAAACGACCGAGTGAAGATTCGATGTCCCGGACCAGACACGTCAGTCGCGCATTTCAAGCCGGACCCGGCATTTTACAAAGAGTTTGATTCGTGCGAGTCGTATTACTACGTCGATGATTCTCTCAAAAATCTCGAGACTGTTCGCCCGTGGCCCAACTGGCGCCCGTTTCACTTTACGGAGCGCAAGGAGAACCACCTATGGTGCCCTCAGGTGAGTTCGTTGCCTGAATTGTCTCTCAGGCTCGCGACCCTGAAGGGCTAGACTTAATTACGTACAGTATCTCATATACATTTCCAGTCTCTCCTCTACGCCCCGTAATTTCATTTTTTGTAATATTACATTTTAAAAATTTACCGTGATCCTCGGCCTTTCGTGAACCCACGGCGTTCCGCCTCCCGTATGAGTTTTGCGGCCCTGACCCGGGTTATCGGCTCGTACGCATTCAACATGGCCGACGAACGGGTCCCACTAGTTGGATGATAAAGAAGTTTATTTATGTGACGAGCGAAGACGCGATTATAAATTGTCCTTCGGGCCTGGTTCGGAGTTGGCTTCTTGTTAAGAATCCTCTTTCTCAGATTTCTGGCTTTCAAAAGTCTATTAAGATTGTTCCTACTTCTCTTGATAAGTGCGTCGTAGTTTCTATTCAGTTGTCCCTTTTTTTTCAGATATGCCTGACTTGAGCGATTACCGTAATTCTTTCTGAGTTGATTTAGACTATTTTCCTTCCCTTGTCTATAGGCGTTCACCTTTTTTGCCGCTTTGTTAATGTTTGCCTGGATCGAATTTAATCCTAAATTCAGTTTTTCTTTGTTCAAAGCATTTTTGAACTTTTTGAAAATTTCTTTAACTTTATTGTTCAACGCACTTAGCCTAGTGTATTCGGATGGGTGGACGTCTCCTCCACTATTTGATATAGCATTATTCAGGTGATTTCTTTCATACATAGCATGGTTGAGTTTATTATAGATCCTGTTGGATTCGAGTTTCACCATTTACTATCAACCAACATTTAAAGTCTGGGAACCTATAGTAAGCATGGAGTGCCCTTGGTGCCGACGTATGATCGAATCTCGGCATCAAGAGTGTATAGAAAAACTTTATGAATCGGAAACTTACAAATGGAACAAAATTCTTGAAGATATGCGACGCAAACCCTTCGGAACTTCGATCGTTCTGAATGAGGACGGGACCACTCACTTAAAAGTGAAAGTTCCTAAATAAGTAATGGAAAGACTCATGAGTGTTCTGGCCACCATTGGCTTTGCCAAAGATGATGCGACCCTAAAGTACGTGACGGCCATGACTTGGCAGGATCCGAATGCGTCTGAACTGGCTAAGTTTCTAGCCGACTATTCAGACTATGCGAATTACACTATCGGTGAACTGAAGGAGCTCTTCTCAAATCCTCGTCTGGATCGAATCGAGTAGCGTACCAAGCCTTTGGAGCCTTCTTTTTTGTAACTAAAATGAACTTGTATGTTCGGGCCACGGCCCACTGAGACGCAGTAGCTCCCGGGCGACTCCCTCCTGTTTTCCAGGCCTTGAGTCCCCTGTTGTACACGGTATTGAGCGTCGAACGACTTATCCCTGTTCGCCGAGCAATTGCATTTTTATTAAACTTCAGGTCCGGGTATGTATTGTGAAAAAGGAGGGTCCACTTGGACTTGGTCTTCTTGAGACCCTTGTCAGATATTTTCAATTTTAGTTTAAAATAGGGAGTCACTCTCCTCTTGAGAAGTTCCTTCGCTCTCGTTTTTTTCATAGATTCTGAAAGGCCCGAAAAGTACCTTTCGGGCCAGGACATCATACCAATCTTTATGTGCCTGAGATGTCTCTTCATATTAAAGACGTTGATTTTTATTAAAATAATGAAGAAAGCCAGCATTCCAGGGGCCCTTCGGGAGCAAGTATGGCTTCTTTATTGCGGAGATCGAACTTTCAAGCACAAGTGCCTCGTGACATGGTGCGAAAACATAATGACCCCCTTTGCCTTCGAAGTAGGTCACAACATCCCCGAAAGCAAAGGAGGAACCCTTGACATTAGCAACTTACGCCCAATTTGCTCTAAATGTAACAGGTCCATGGGAGACTCTTATACGATCGACGAGTTTTCAGCGATATCTAAAAGGAACGTCTCAAAATTGTGGGAGTGTTTTAAATATGTTGGTAATAAGTAATGGCCCCTGACCTAAAACACGCGCGTCACCTGATAAAAAATTTTGGAGGCCCTGGCCTTGTTAGGTATATAGGCGGCGGGGCAAATGGGCGCGTCTTTGAAACCAACGACGGTCGATTCTTGAAGGTCGTAGCAAACTACGCACCTCAGGAATGGAAATCACTCCTTCGTCTTCAGGGAACTCGCATAGTTCCCAGATTTAACAAGAAAAACCTCATAACTATACCTCTCAATCAAGAACAGTACAAAAATACTGTAAAGCGAATTTTTGGTTTCAAGACCGTAGGAAGAGCTCTAACTATTTTCACCATGGGGAGGGTCGGTGACGGAAGGGCGATGACTTTATACGATTATTTTAAGAAATTTCCAAATAAAACATTGAGACACGGTGCTCAGAACCGTATATTTAATATAATAAGTGAAATGCACGTTCGAGGAATTTCACATGGAAATTTGCACGGCGGGAACATCCTCGTGACCTCGGACCCGTCCGGGCGTCTCACGGGGATGTGGGTAATAGACTTTGGCCGTTCTCGAGAGTTTCCAGTTGGACTGACCGAATCACAATTTTATAAACTCAAGACCCCAAATAAAGTTCAAAAAACGGGCGTTCTTAATAGGTCCGGGAGAGTGGCTATGATTCCTCTGTATCGTGGGTCTCGCTCAAATGTAAATATGGCGAGGGGTCACTACAACAAGAACTACATCCGGCCCCGTGAAAATATTATTAGAAATCGTCGGATGAGTATAGCTAAAAATCTTGAGCTCCTAAAGTCGCCCCGTAAAGTCTCTAGTGTGAGGCGATCAAAAAGTTTAAGTCACTTCTTTGATAGAACAAAGTACTTTGTGTAATACTCCATGCCAATTTTTTGTTTCGATTACAACTTCGACTTTATCACCCTTTTTAAATTCTTGAACAGTCTTTAAACCTTCAATCTTGCACATGACTCTACCATATCTAAAAGGAATTTTGACCCTAAATATGTCTTGATAAATTTTGAGTTCTAAATATTTACGGCCGTCCCATTCATAATACGGTGAATGTATTGTTGCATTCATATATTAATATTCTAAGTTTTTTTCTAAGTATAATATAAAATGTCACGATTCGGAAAAGTTTTCGGAAACTTAGGAAGCGACTTAAAAGGTTTGGATATTGGTTCAGTTAATAAATTAGGAAAGAATTTGGATTTGAACCCCGGTTTAGGAAAAACATTGGGAAAGAATTTGGATCCCGGTTTAGGAAAAACATTGGGAAATGATTTGGATCCCAGTCTGGGAAAAAAATTGGGAAATGATTTGGATCCCAGCTTAGGAAAAAACTTGGACCCTAACCTAGGAAAGACTGCAGACAACCTCGGGAAAGGCAAGAAATCATGGACACCTTCTCAAAAGGCTGCAGCCGCCGCCGCTGTTGTCGGAACAGGAATTACAGTTGATATGTATCTTAATGCAAGTGACAGAGCTGATGAAAGTAATAAGACCCCCAGAACAATAACAAAAGTTGAGTCAGATCAAGGAAAACTTAATATTTATTTTTCTCCAGTACTTGCTATACTTAAGACGGACAGCATAACCATAAATGGTTCTAAGACGGACCCATCAATTGATGGCCCTCAAGAGATTTTATCAGTTGTATCAGATTCTCAAATTGTGATAAATGGTAAATCTTTGAAAGCGAACACTCCCGGGGGAACTATTTCCGTAACCACGACTGTTGGAAATCAATTGAGTTCATCGGTAAGTTCTGGTGGTGAAGCCGTTGGAAATACTATAGGAGGAGGTTTGGGGGGCATTACATCGGGACTGTTTTCCGGTATTTTTGGTGATAATTTTAATATGGATTATATCAAGTGGGGATGTGGAATTCTGTGTTGCCTTATTATTTGCATAATTATAATGAGTTTTGTATCAAAAATGAATCCCGTCCCTTTGGATCACTGATTTCCTCGATCTGCATCTTGACTTCATCTAGACTCAAGTGCCCCAATATGTATCTTAAATATATTGTGAAGGGTCTTATATGAATCTTTTCAATTAGAAAGTTGTTTAGGGATTCTTCAGAAATATGAAAGGTAAGTGAGTTATAATGTATTATTGGGTGAATAAATGGACTTATGACCGCGTCCCTTGGCCGAACCGACACGGTTTGTTGTATAGTTTCTGCTGGTGGATATGAATACCCAAGTCTTATTGTAAAATGTTTTATCCAATTTTTTTGAACAAATTGGTCAACAGCTTGTACGGGAATTTCGTGAATATAATGAAATCCGTCAGAGTCAATACCTATTAGATCACAAAAATAATCAAATCTATGAAATAAGACTGAACTATTATTCAGTTGATGAAATATCTTGTTCACAAGTTTGTCCGGAGTGTCTAAAAAAGTATACAAAATACTGTTTGTAAGATATTTGTGCAAGTAATCACAGTTGTATCTGAATCCATGAATAAATGCAGAAGTTCCTTTTTTGTAATCATGATGTTGTGTCGCCGAACCTATGAAAAAAAGTTCAGGACACTTTGTACTTTCGAAATTGCATGTAAGTAATGGAAATTTATCAACCTCTACCAGATCTTTGACAAGTGAAGAATTAAACTCAAAGCCTGTACACCATATAACGATAGTTTCGGACAGATCGACATATCTTTCTCCTTCTAAAATTTTTTTGAGTTCCTTGTATTTTTGAGACTCTTTGAAATCTCTTTTAGGATCTCCAAAATGAAACACAGTTCTAGCCTTGAGATGATAACTATCAATTGCTCTAAAATTAACACTCCGACTATGTCCCGGGTAATGAGTTGTCCATGCCTTTCTTTCATTTCCCCATATACCAGTGTTGTCTGTCCACGGTTCAATATAGTCAGCAGTCTCAAGTGCTGCATTACCTGTTCCCACTATATTAACTTCCTTTCCTCTGTAAACTTCTGGATCGAGTGGCATATTTTGATATGTAAACACTTGAACATCAGGATGGACCTTCACATCAGAAGGAGGGTCTTTTGGTTTCAGTCCTATTCCGAAAAATACCCTCTTAGCCTTGATTTCTCCACCATTTATTATAAAAATATCATCAACTTTTTCAATTTTGGTCACTTCAAATCCGAATCTTATGTTTATATTATTTTCATTTACAAAATCAGTTACATATTCTAGATACTTGTCAGCGCTTGGATAAACTTCTTCAGTATAATCGCGCAGGCTCTTCTTTGACCCTAAAAACGAATTCCAGTCGTATCGCAGTTCTCTTGACTTATTTATTGATATGAATCTCCTCTGTCGTGGAAATGTTCTAAAAAACGAGCAAGGACTCGGTCCTTTTTCAACTATAAGGTAGTCCTTCTTCAAAAGGTGTCCCATCTGAATCCCGGCCGGTCCAGCTCCTATGATGAGATTTTCTATCATTTATTATATTATAGTTTATAAAAGTTTAAGTAAGTATGTCTGACTTTGTACAAACTTTTGAATTAGATTCTGAAATATGTGACGAAATTCTTTCAAACTTGGAAATTTCAAAAGAAAAAATGTCAGTCATGTACACAGAACTACCTGAAATTCATGAGACTTTAGAAATGTGTACTAAAAAATATCTTAAAGTCATAGGAGAGTTCAATTATTTTTACGAAAATTCAAAAATCGTTGTCAAAGATACACACTTTCGTTATATACCTTCTTGGCGGTTTCAACATTTTGAAAATGGAAAAGGAGAACACTTTAATTTCTATATATTTCTACATGATAATGAATCAAATTTCGAGATATTCAACCCTTTCATACGTTGCAATTTCAGCGTCAGACCACGCAAGGGTCTCATCGTGATTTTTCCGGGTGTCTGGATGTTCCTCAGTAGACATACTGACACCTTCGATGGACGATCCATAATTATAAGCGGGACTTTGAACATCGAAGACTTCAATGATATGTAAAAGCCTCGAATTTTTCATACAGTCCCCGAACCCTCCTCTTTTTTCTGGGGCATGGAGATATGAATAGTCGAATATTATAGCCTCATTAAATTCGTATTCAATTTTGTTCCATGGTGAAAAGTCGGGAAAATCCCAAATGAATTTTTGTTCAGGACCAACCCATCTTCTAAGACCTTCCTTTGTCTCATACAAAACAAGACCATCTTTTATCGGTGGGTTTTTTGTCAAGTAAATCAGAATGTGCCACCCGGCCTTTCGACCCCATGTATCAGCATGAACATACCCCATAGGCATATCATTATCGGTCGCATATCTAAATCTTGAACGTACAATTTTATATCTTTCATCTGGAAATATTTTCCTAATTTTTCGTTCAAGTTCCGGTGTGATTATCATTTTGTTTACACTGTCCTTGCCGGGATAGTGTCCGTGAGAAATAAGATCATATTTCTGAGAAAAAGCCATATTCATCATATCTTCCGGATCATCGTAAAAATTTTTCACAATACGTATCATTTTATTTTATCTTATATAATATAAAATGAATCGTGACACGCTCATCATAGGAACTTTAGCATTTATTGTCGTTATTCTTATAATATTAAAATTATACAGTCAGTCTTCTTTTACAGCTGGTATTTTTAGGGATGATATGCCTGTAGACCAGGCAACTGTAGCCTATAACGTCGAATTAAATAAACTATCAACTACATATAATACACGAATGATAAATGAGACCGAACCCGATAAATCTTTAAAACTCGTTGAAGAATTACAAAACGAGCTCAAGAACCTTTCAGATGCTTATCAAGCATTTTTAAGTAAAAAAGGTGTCAATGCCCCACCATCTTATTCTCCATCTTAACATCCATTAGGACCCTTTCCGAAAGGAACTCTCCTCTTTTTAGGGAAAACTTTATAAGAAATACCTGTAGAATTTCTCGAATATTGATCGGCCATCTTAATTTTATGATAAGCAACCCCGACTCCGCGACTTTTTGGATCGCGAGATGTGCTCATTGCATCCATAGTACATAGTCCAGCTGCACTTTTGTAGAAACTTCCTCCGAAATCACTGCATTTTTGATAGCACATACCACCATCACCTTCAGGTTTTGAAGTATCATTACACTCGCCGACTTCAATAATAGATTTATTTGGTTGAATAGGATGTGACACTGCATAACACATACCAGCCTGAAGACTGTAACCATCTGGACACGTCTGACGGTCAAATAAATTGTTTCTAATGCATCCACATCCTTTACTGTGGCAACCTAGGAGTAGCCACCCCCGGTGCCCCCCATGATCACAGTGAGTGCTATGATCTTCCCAGCAAGAGGTACCATCATCTCTCTGACCATCTGGGCACCCACCTTTACTTGGAATTTTAACAAGTAAACTAGTATCAACATTCGGGTGATAACAAATACCTCCATACATTTTGTATCCATCGGTGCATTGTTGTCTACACATACCAGCAGGACCTGGGATTGTAGTGTCCCATCCCGCAGGACACGTCTTAGGTGCTGAACCAGCCTGTTTAACAACCACATCTCTCATACATGTTATTCGCTCTGTCCTCATCCCTGGTGGGCACTTCTTTAAACATAGAGTAGATCCATCACTATCTGTATATTCTGGACCAAATGCAATAGTACATTTAGGGTAGCATTGCCTGGCTATCCCAATACCAGAACCTAATTCTTCAGTGTCTGCACATCCATCCTTTTTACACATACCAAGAGTATCTTTTGTGTATCCATCTGGGCACTTGTAGCACATACCCTGTACCTTGTTTCCGGCAGCATCAGCTTTGTCATCGTATCCAGGCTTACACTTATCGTAACACAGGCCTGACACGTTATCCTGATCTGGTTTGCAATTATCTGATGCACACAAAGTGTTCTGGGCATAAGCTGTTCCTACACCCATTGTATAGGCCCCTGCCAAAACTGCAATTTCCGTGGCTGGTCTAGATCCAGGGGGGCAAGCTTCATATTGATCAGTCGAAAATACAGAGTTCAGTCCTCTCACCATTGTTGTTCCAAACATCATTTCTGCAATATTCTGACCTTCTGAAAGCTTGCAATTTTTTCCATCCCATTTGAGACCTTTCATAAGACAATATTTTTCATTCAGATCACATATTTTCGTATCTTTATTGAACGGAAAACCTGCTTGATCACATAGGATGCGCATATTCAAGGAAACCGGATCTTTGTTGCATTCTTGTTTTGAAGAATTCCAAACTGAATAAGTACTGTTGTCTGTAAATGTATCTTTGCCCCACTTGAAACTTCCTTCACAAGATGACTGATCTGGCCATGAACACCCAGCATAAATACTCCCATCCATTATAACTTTACCTTTAACATCTGTGCACACATTCTTGGTCGCTTCAAGTGAAAGCCCAGAAATATCTATATTTGCTATCAAAAATGGAACAATCTGGTCAGAGTCTGTGATTGTTTTGGCAGCGATTGCAGCCTTGATTTTTTCCATTACTGGCTTTGCATAAACATTATTAGGATCTAAAATTGCTGCGGACATTTTTTCTTGTATTTTTTGTTCAAGAACAGATTTTTCAAAATTATCAAATGGTCCAGTAATGATAGGCCAACGAACAGGATCCGGGTCAGGTGTCCCATCTGCAGATTTGTTAGCGTCATCTACTAATGCTTGAACTTGAGCTATAATATTGTCCCTTTGCTTAGTCCACGTGGCAGTGTCTGCAACTTCACAATAACCTCCACAACATGCTATATCTAGAGCCAACGAAGCCAAATCAAAGGCCATAAGTGCCCACCCGACCGGTCCCATACCAGCCTTTGCACCCATTTTTGCTGCCATAATACCAGCCCTTGAAGCAGCCTTTATGGCTAGTTCCTTGCCTCCTCTGATTAATGCCTTATCTGCAACCGTTTGTACAGTCTTTTTTCCTGCAGCTTCAACAGCCTTTGTTGTTGCATCTTCAGCAGCTCTCTGACCAGTTTTAGTGAGTGCTTCCTTGGCGGCTGTATCAGTCACTTCAGATGCCAACTTTTTACCACCATACTTGACTGCATTATTCTTGAGCTCATCTGTGACTGCTTTTTCAGCTGCTTCTTTTGCTATTTTTCGAAGACCAACTTCTGCCGCATTATTAGCTGCATTCTCGGCCGCCGTTGACGAAAAGTATCCTAAAAATTTCATAGCCATATCTGTTCCTTCGCGTGACACAAGTTTTCCTCCTTGTTGGAGGGATCTTTTAACACCTTTTTCTGATACTTCAGTTGAAACCTGCTGTACAAGTTTAGCACCTCCTTCAATAACAAGGTCTCTAGCTATTCCTACAGCCACTCCTGTAACCAAAACTGGAGTGGCTGCAACGAGTTGATTTAATAAGCTAGGAGTTGACTGAGTTCCGACAGTGGTTCCATTTTTATCCTTTACAGTAGATGTTGATGAACCATCTTTAGATTTCGTTGTTGTAATTGTATTCCCTGCTTTATCAGTTGAAGATGTCACCGTTTTGTCACCCGAAGTAGTTGTTTTGGACGATACAATATCGGATTGATTAAATCCCGTCTTAGTCATAAGATCATGTATAGTTTCCGATCGAGAAGACTTTTTTCTTACTAGATAGACCAGTAAAATTACGATTGCAATTATAAGTATTATTCCACCAATTGCAATTGCTTCATCCGCCATCGTTAATTATTTACAATATTTTTACTTTAAGAATTTCAATGTAAAAAAAATACAAATGAAGATCATCTTCTGCCTTCCTGGTGTAACTTATTCTCGCGAGTTCCTTCTTTCCTGGACTGATTTGATGATGCAGGTCCGCTCGAAGGGTCATCAGATTCTAGTGTCTCAGACTCCTACCCTGAGCCAGTGTGTCAACGCCGGAGGTGTTCCCTTTCAGGGTCAGGACTACGACGTTGCTATGATTATCGGAAGTGACACCATTTTCAAGCCCGAAGACTTTTTCAATCTTCTCGAGAGTCCCCACGACGTGACGGCCGGTATCTACATGTCCGAGACCCTCCAGAACTTCGAGGTCATTCTCGACCCGGCCGGGAAGTACCTTTGTCCGACCGATATCGAGGGATCCGACCAGTACCTCAAGGCATACTACACAGGTATGAACTGGATGCTCGTTCGTAAGGGAATCTTTGAAAAGCTTCAGGCCCCGTTCATCTGGTCTACACAGGATGATTCCGAGGAGCTCAATTTTTGCAAGATGGTCGGGGATATCTATGTAGACACAAAGATTCGAGTCGGAAATCAGAAGAGGATGATTCTCTAAACACCAAATTCCTCTTTGAGTTCCTCTAAATTTCTGTAATATCGCGCGAGGTCCTTTTTAAATCGAGCATCTTGCTTTGCGCCCGTTTTTACTAAATATGCTAAATTTGCTTTGCTGTATTTTGTTCTTAGTTGATTTTCGGTCGGTTTTCTAGGGGTCGCTTTTTTCACGGGTACAGGTTCGTCCGGGCGTTTGTTGATATATGAAAGGGCCTGCATGACCGTATCGGCCAAATCATCCTTTTTTTTGTGATTATCAAAAAATTCAATCCAGTCTTTGTTTGGGTCGCATTCTATAAATTTTCGGGCTCTTTCAATGCTCGTCTTTTTTCGTTGGGTATATTTTGCTTTCCCGGCCCCCGCTACATCTGGAATCTTGTGGCGAGCGTCCCAAATAACAACGTCTTTTTCTTTTACCAAAAAATATGTGTGCAAAAGGTTTTCGATCCCTTTCATTCCACGGTTCTTATCGGGTTGTTTTTCGATCAGAACCGTTTCGGCCTCCAGAACCCACGGTTTCTCGTTCAGATGTTTCACCATACACGAGAATATCCCGTCAGCGTGCATCGGGGGAACTCCAGAGACGTCCCACTTCTGAATTCGTTTAGACTTTTGATGAATCAGGCACATCGCTAAATTTTTAATTCCACAGTCAATTGAGAGGAGACTCATATATTGTTAAAGAATTCTAAGGTTTTTAAGTAAATGAGTGAAAATTTGCTTTGTTGGTGGTGCATTCACAGTTTGCCCCAAAGACCATGTATTCATTTACCAATAAAATACGATGATCGTTTGGATAAATTTGAATGCATAGGTTACTTTTGCTCTTGGCCGTGCGCAAAAGCGTTTGCGCTCGATATGAACACGGCTCGTTCGGGTGAGTACCAGATGTATCTTGCCCTTATGCGAAAAAAGGCGTACGGTAAGACTGTTCCGTGTTGGCCCGCGCCAAAAAGGTGGGCCTTGAAGTGTTTCGGTGGAAAAATGAGTATCGAGGAATTCCGTTCATATGGGGGATTCGTCGAACCTCCGGTGATCCATTGGCCTCATCAAAAGCTTCATGTTATAATTACTGGGGGAGGTGACTCGTCACCCACTATTAACAAAGATACACCGACATCTCATCAAACTAAGAAAATGATGAGCGCGATTACATCATCGACGACCGAAACGAGCACGCTTAAACTCAAGCGTCAAAAACCACTTCAGAGGGAAGGTTCAAAACTTGAAAATATCTTGGGAATCACTAGAAAAACTAGTCAAGGCAGTTGCTAAAATCAAGTGTAAATTTATCTTGAGCAAGTTGCAAAGATGTCGTGTCACCTGGTGGACCACATACTTTTGTGCTTCCAAAAAAAGTTCCTTCTTGTAAGTTAGGTGGACACGTATACCCGGTTTCTAATACTAAATATCCCTGATCATTCATGAGTTGTGCTAACTTGTTAGCAATTGGTTTACATTTGTTAAATTTAGGATTATTTACATAGCCTTGATCTATAAATGATTTATAAAGTTTTTGGACATTTGTATTTCCTTTAACAGGGTAACGAGGTGCAGGTGCGTGAACTACTGTAGAAGAAACTGATAAAGCCGATGATGGACTCGAAGAATCTGGAGACTTGGAAGAGTAAAACATGAAAAATAAAGCACCAATTATTATAACTAAAATTAAAATTGAAATTCCTATAATTATGTTTCTATTCATTAATAATACTAATCATTTTTTTAAATTTTATGATTGAACAGAAGGTCCCGGGGAAGGGCTCGCCGGTACGGGACTCGGGGAAGGGCTCGCCGGTACGGGGCTTGGGGAAGGGCTCGCCGGTACGGGACTCGGGGAAGGGCCAGGAGGTTCCGGAGAAGGTACAAAATTAGGGTCTGGAGTAGATCCTTCAATTATTTGAAGGTTCGGTGCCGGTCCATAACTAAATGGTACAGGCTGATCTATTGAATCCATTATACTTTTGCTTTCTGGGTACTGGGCAAGACCTACACCTACTAGGGGGTCCTGACTGTTCTTAATATCTATAGGATCCATCGCCATCGTGTAAGTAGAAGTGTTCTTGTTTACGTACAGTACTATACTCCACGCAAGTAACAATCCTAATATCAGCGACAAGAGCCACCTCATTACTGTTATCCGCGAAAATTTAATTTATATTTTTGTTTTTGAGTCGGCCTGGATTTAGGAGGAGAATCCGTGCTCCGGAACCATTCGTCTCCTATATGAGCTCTCCATTGTATCGAAAGTCTATCAAGTGCCTTTCGACACAGTACACACGGGAACGATATCCCTAGACTTCCGCCGAAAAGTACTCGTTGAACTATAAAATCTCCGTATTTCCTGTGGATCCAGTACGCGAGTTTTGAAAGGGGTATTTTTTGTCGAGAAGATTTCAACGTAAAACTTTTCAAAAGTCTACGTTCAGCGCAACAGTGACAGTCGTTGGTTACAGAAGGCCCATACGGGACAGCGAGCCGTGGTACAAACCACGACTGGATACATTTAGTAACCTTACGCTTGGTTCTTTTAAGAGGTAATCTCACCCGAGTTCAAAAAATCGTGTGATGTCAGTGATACTTCTTTAAAAAGTCGATCTGGTCAATGGATCATCCTCTTCGTGACTACGCTCGCACGGAGTTTTCGAAGTACTTGGGGGTCGGTGCTCTCTCACGAAACTGTGAGAGAAATGTACTCAATTGGGCTGTAAAGCAGACATCGGGCGGAGCTTCATGGGAAAACAAGGTTTTCAGAGAATATTACAAAATGAAAATCTTTTGGATTTTATCTGAATTTAGGCGTGATTCTCAGTTGGCAACTCGACTCAAGAACAAAGAACTCGAATCCGTGAAGCTCGCATTTTATTCACCTGACGTGCTGAGTCCTTCTGGATTATATTCACAGACTCTTCTTAAAATCAAGACGAAAGAAAACAGGATGGAGCAACTCAAGGCTCAGGAGAATGACGACTACGTGGGACAGTTCAAGTGCGGAAAATGCAAGTCTGTCAAGACCACCTACTACCAGCTCCAGACTCGCTCAGCGGACGAACCGATGGTGCGTGTTATTATTAGTATCGAAATTCATTAAACTGACTCTTTATTCAGACAACTTACGTCACCTGCCTCGATTGTGGATCCAAGTGGAAGTGCTGAACGTTTTTTAATCCTCATTTCAGGATGTTATGCGATATATCGTTCCGGTCATTCAGGAACTTATGACAAAAATTTTTATGTACTAAAAAGTCCAAATTATTTTGTTTGTAAATAATACCAATATGGCTCGCGGTCGTCCAGCTGTCGGAAAAGCTCCCACCAAGTTTCTCAACTCGAAGCGTCGCGTAATTTACATGACCGCCGAGGGCAAGTATATCGCAAAGTCCAACAAGGGCTCTACCGTTTACAACCCCAAAGCTCGTTATGTCAAGAGTCCAGGCGGTACAGAGCGTTCCCTGATGAACTCTCAGGCCCGCGTCCCAACTGCTATTCGCCCAAAGATGAGCCGGGCCACCCGTTCAAACCGCGGCGTGTCTCGTGGCGTCCGTGCCGGCGTTCACGCAGGCAACCTGGCCCGTCTTTTTGCTTCTCCCCACAGCCCAAAGAGACGCGGTCGCCCACCCAAACCAGGTGGCCCCAAGAAATACGTGCGCAAGGAGGGCCTGCGCAAGACCCGCTCCAACAAGGGCGTCAAGCGTGGTTCCCGCAAACAGAAGGCTATGTTTGCCCGTCTGATGGCTCCACTGAATTAAATAATAGATAAAAAGAAATTAACTGTCAAAACAAATGACTACAGAAGGATCATTTGTTCGTGTGTGGACAGACGTGGGTACTCGCAAACATGTACCACTTCTGGCTAAAATTATCGAAAAAGATGGTATTATTCTAATTATTCGTTATCTTTCAGAAGACAATGACGGAATTTGGAGATACGAAGATGAGACATATGAGGTTGAAAATTGTAAAGAATCGATAGCCGAATATCTGAATACAGACAAAGAAGAAGATGTTGGATTTCTTCCTCGTGCAGATGGATTTATTAAAATGGAGTCAGATTCTGATTATGTCCCAGATTCAGATGAAGAAGACGAAGACGAATTTGACGAAGAGGACGACGAAGAAGAGGATCTGTCAGAGTCGGAGTCAGAAGAATCTCTTGAGGAATAGTAAATGAAACATATTCTTCCATGGATTCTAGTAATTTTTCTGATGTGGTACGCTTTTATTCGCAAAAGTTCTAGTTTCTGTGGTGCATGTGGTGCAGTGGCTTAAAAACAAATTAACTTTATTAATAAATGTCTATTACCTCAAAGTTTATCAAGGCGTTTGATTCTCAGAACAAAGAGCATGTTACTTGGCTTTCCCATATGATTGATATTGCTGAAAATATGAATGATATAGAGTCTAGTATTAATCTTGTATCTGAGATTAGTGCTAATCCTATGAATTTAAAAATTGATAAAAAAGATGCTCTTGATTGGCCACATATTCACTTTTGTCTGTGTGGTGCATATGCAAAGGCTGTACTCAAAGGAAAAGCTTTTATTCCATCTTAATTTCGAATCTATCCTTGTAAAAATCAAGAGGAGCTTCAAACGTGTACAAGTGCCCTGTAAATTTTAATCCATTTTCTCCGTCATTTATTCCATCAACTGAGACCATATCCATAATATTTGCTGTACATGTGATTTTGAGATCTTCAAAATCCCATTTATGAATTAAAACAAGATTCAGAAAGTCAATCTTTGACTTTGGTAAAATAAGTGTTCCGTTGTTTCTGGTGTCTGGCCATTCATTTGTGTCTATAAAATGTGTCTCTATCATTTTTCCTATTAAAATTGCGTCACTCTTGTTTTTGAAACCGACCACGGTCGTCTTTTCACATTCTTCAATTTTAATAGAAAATATGTCGTTGGGTTTTGTGTGAAGTGTGTAATAGTTTTTGGGTTTTCCACCGAAACCTTTAGGGCGGATTATAGTTTTTGGCGGAAGGGTCAGTGACATCTTATTATAATGGTCTATTAAACTTCCTGGGGTCACGAGCACATGAAAATTTTCATGACACGAGCACATGAAAATTTTCATGTGCTGTCACCGTGAAAAGTCTCAGCACATTATAAGAACCACCTCAAACAAAATGGAGAATACTCGTGAGTGTGCAGTCTGCTACAGTGAATCTGGGCCTTTCGTGAAGCTTGGGTGCTCTCACGAATTTTGCTCTGGATGTGTGAAGCAGTGGTACCTCAAGGGGACTGGAACAGGTTGCCCTATGTGCCGGCGACCTATGTACTGGAGAGGCTTCCACAAGCAGCGTGACCAGTGGAACAACGAGGCTTACGAGATTAAACTTGGTGAGCTGTTTTCCGAGAATATCGACAGCTATGTGGAGGAAGCTCTCGAAAGTCTGGAAGAGGAGTCACAGGCAATTTTGGAATGCGAAAACCCTGAGGAGGCTGCATGGTTAGTTTGCGAGTTTATCGAGTCTCTATGCGAAGACATGAAGCCGGTTTTTCGCGCTCAGCTCGACATGGAGCGTCTTACATCGAGGCGATCTGTTTTGACTTATTACCGCAACTGGGTCCTCAAAGACCTAATGAAAGACATCTGCAAAATGGACAAGACGATGAGAGTTCTCAAGAATCAAGATGTGTCACCTGAAGTTATTGAAGAAATTCTGTACTACATGGACTACTATTCAGACCGCGGATTGAACAAGTGGGTCTGGAACGACGAGCCGTCCAAGGAGCAACTCCCTCGTTACGGAGGAAAGATAGGGGGAACTGTGCGCTGCGGAAAACGCTGCAGGGCCCTTCAAGACACTTGGTCTGAAATGACTTTCTATATTGTTTTGTAATCAATAAGGAATTCTATTCGATGGAGCATGCAACATAAACAGTCCTGCTATAATTACCACTAGTCCGATGTATTGAACAGGATTTTGTAGCCTTTCACCGAATATGAAATAGGCCACTAAAGATTCAAGAGCGGCCGAAACACCGTCCCACATTCCATTTACATAAAGAACGTTTCCTACCCTGAGAGAACGAATTAGAAAGAAAATTACTCCAATGTACCCTATGGAACCTTGCGCGAATGATGCGAGCGTTCCAGAGCGTGCAAATGTTTTGTAGCCAAAATCTCCTATAATTTCTGTAAGTGAAAGAAGACCTATGTCTAGGTTACTCATATACTGTATACCGAGATAATAGATAGAGCCCAGGCGCGTAGCTAAAGTAGAAATGGAGGCTATTGAGGCAGTTATCGAACTTGTTAAGGAGCGCGACGATCTCGTACATGTCGTAGAGTCCTATGAGGACTCTCTCGAGGCTCTCGTTGGAAAAACCGTTACTCTCACCCTTGGGCGCAAGAACCACAAGCGTTTTATCGAGTGTACCGTGACTGATTTTCACGGAACTGATGGGTGGGAGCTCACGTCATCTGATGACGAGGTCCACATGGTGACCTTCCTTGATATTGTTTCAGGAAAGGTTCAAATTTCTTAAAAAAATATAATTTATTATTAAATGGACGTCGATGCTGTAGCCGATATTGAAATTCGCCGTGAGACACAACCTTTGAAGACTCCGTCGTTCAAAATCGCTCTTGCTCTCGCGCTTATAGTTTACTTTATCACACGAAGCATGATGAAAACACTTATGATAGTTTTTTCTGAAATTGCTCTTAAAATTTTTATCAAGTAAATAGTAATGAGCGCTGCCGTTATTCTGCTAGTAATATGCTTTTTATTACTCATGACATTGTTAGGTGTTGGACTATGGGCTTATTATAATAAACCAGAACTACTGATAAAGTTAGGTCTTATGAGTCCTCCTCCACCGCCTCCACCCAGTCCCAGCCCAGCTCCAGCTCCAGCTCCAGCTCCAGCTACAAGTAAAACTTCTACATATTTTCCCGAACCTTACTCTAAATCTTAGAGTGTAGCTCTTCACAAAATTTCTTCAATTTTGGGACTATTTCATTGTCCCACATTTCTTCGTCTCGGGTCACATCGTGACTCTTCACCTGGTTGTTATACTGCTCTACGAGTCGAGCGTGTATAAGGCCCAGCATCTGCAGATAGACCTGAATCTGGATAAATTCATATTCTGGAACAGAATTAAATAGACGATTTGTCCTGTTTTTAATCTCCACCAAAATCTTTGAACCGTCGGGCCTTTCCTCGATCCGGTCAATCTTCCCCATGACTACGTACCTCGTGTCCTCGATCGTGCAGACTTCAAACTGATAAAAGTTTTCGTCCCGGACCAATCGAACACCTTCTTCAGACTCGACCTTGTCACTCGTTCGATCCTCGGACCGAGTCCCGTGAGAAGTGTAAATTTGGGACCTCAGATGCTCGATGACCTCAGCCTTTTGAATATTGTTTAATTTTGGATCAAAATTAATTTTTGCAGAGGCTTCACTAAAAATAGACTGAACTTGATCGGATGTTTCAGTTTTTACATTTTTAATTTTTTGATAAATATCCTGAGCGTCACTCGATAGTGAGAGAGCCTCCTCGGCCTTGTCAGTCTTGGTCTTTCCTGTGAATTTCGCCGGGGCATACTTCTTCCAAAGCTCATCGAAAACTTCAGACATCGGCTTGTACCTGTGACGCCCGATCATCGCCGAAACATTTGAGGCCTTGAGAACAACTCGCTTCGACATTTATATTTAAACATCTCTATCCTCTAACTGACGAGTTAACGCGGACACAATCGCACCAGACATGCATGGATATATCTTCTCAATTTTGATTTTTAGTTTAAAATTCAAAGAGTCTTTTGCTTCCTGGACTATTTTGTCAGTTTTTTCTTGGTATTCATCTTGTATTTCGAGTGGTATTTTTGGGTCGAAAAATAACTGAACTGAACGCAGCCGAGGGACATATTTGTTTAGAACGGCGTTGATTTCAGTTTGTGAAAGTTGAGAAAGGTATTTGCGAGAACGAGTATGTTTTTTGAGATATGCATACTCCATTCTACCATGTGCACTTAAAAAATTTTAGGCTATTTTAATAAATGGATGACCGTGAGAGAAAACGCGCATCTGATAAAAAATCGAGAGAGTATTCAATTTACTCGAAAAAGTCCGTTAGGGCAAAGGAGGCCCTTCTCGAGAAAAATTCGTGTCCTGTCAAGGCTAAGACTTGCAAAATAAAATAAAGTCACAAAACAACATGATCACCCCCGGACTCAAGTTCTATTGCTACCCACTGTCTCTTCTGGACCCTCAGCCAAGTCTTGAGAGGACCCCCTCTCTGTATGGTCACGGGGATGTGGAGTTTGCTCCAATGCCAAATAGACTTTACATTATTTGCAAGGACGGGTCCGTTCAGGCATTTCACGAGCCTGAAGCAAAAATTGGGTGGACAGTCTTTGAGACGGACGACGGGTGGGCCTATAACATTACACAGGTTGGATTTACACCAAAAAGGTGTCTAGTCAGCTATCACTCGCGTACGGATGACTATTCACGACACGCTGCAATTTACGAGGATGAAGAAGGAGGAGATCCTGAAGTGACGAGCGACTTAAGGATGTAATAAATATGTTGATAAACAACAGAATGAAGCCTTGTCTCAGGGCCCGTGTGGCTTTCAGAAAAATTCAGAGACACCCAATCGCTAGAAGTACGAACCGCATACAAAGATATATTGTTCGTGGTGCAACTTTTGGGGTCGTTCCTACTGGGCTGAATGACGTGATTTTTCATCACGCTTCCCTAAGTATAGATGAGGCTATGCATGTCATAATAGACCAGGCAAGTATAAGTCTATTGACCGTTGCTGTATTTTTGGCTAGTCGATCTTTACAAGATTGAATTTTGTTTTAGAATTAGGATAAATAATATTGAAGAGTATTCTCAAGTTACCAATTTTATCCTCAAATTTAAATCCCTTTTTAGGTATTACATAATCTTCCCGTGGATCTAATACCCCCCAATCCGATGTATTTATTTTAATGATTCCATCGAAATGAGGTATATTTATAAATTTTCCATTAACTGAATCTTCAAATGAAATTTTTGTGTTCCACAATATATCATTTCCTTGTCTCATAAACTCTGGATGTTCTTGAATTCTAATATAAAATACAATGTCACCGGGCTCCTCACCATGTTTCTTGGGTTGTTCTCCTAGGCCATGTCCTGTCATGACAGCTCCGTCAACAATTCCTTGGGGTATTTTTAATTCTAAATTGAGAACCTCCTTCTTTGTGCCCTTTGAACAGTTCCCGCACCCAGTGTTCATTCCTCCTTGTCCTTGACATCCCGGACACGGTTGATTAAATACCATAGGCCCCATTTGTTGTGAAATCTGTCCTGACCCTTTACAGTAGTTGCATTTTTGACGACAGTCGAAACATGTTTTATTTAGAGTAATTACCATCTTACGTATGGTCCCTCGATAAGACTCTTCCATTGTAATTTTCAATTCGTGATCGAAATTTGCTCTCTTTGTAGGAGCTTTAGGACCACCGAAACCCCCGAACATTTGAGTGAAAATGTCAGCAGGAAAGGGATTTTCAGGACGACCCCCTGGTCCGTCTGGGTTTCCGAACTGGTCAAAGTTCCTCCTTTTTTCACTGTCCGAAAGGACATCATAGGCTCCCTGGATTTTCTTAAATTGCTCTGGATCGCCACCTTTGTCGGGGTGGTGCTTCATAGCAAGTTTTCGGTACGCCTTTTTGACCTCATCTTCTGGGGCCCCCTTCTGAATTCCTAGAGTCTGATAAGGATCACTCATTTAGATTTTAAAGACTTCTTCTTTTTAAGGTGTTTGCGCACGGCCGACTGGATCTTACGGGTTGCGTTATTTTTGGTACCCTTTACTCTTACTCGAGTGATGTTTCTGGCCCGAACTGGGTTTCTGGTTATCGGGTTTGTCATAATTGTCTTTTTTGGATCAAACATGAGGAGTTTATAGTTATTCTTGGAGTGTCCTACGAGTTTCCAGAATGTCTTTGAGTCATAATAATTTACGCGTTTTGTATTTTTATTCTGAACTTTGTAGACAATCACCTTTTTTGGAGGAAAATTGAGAGTTACAGGATTTATATAATTATTATTGATGTAAATAGACTTAACTTTTGGGAGACTTTTAATCTTTGCCTGAAGATCCCAGAGTGCTTTTATGGCCCTGTGTTTTCTCTTGGCCTCGTCTACTAGATGCTTTACATAAGCCTTAATATCAGCCTCGCTATTACTCATTATAAATACAAAATATTATCTTCTTAATCGTTTCTCTGGGTGAAACCCTGGTGGATAATTGTTATTGTTAAAGTTTACGGGAGGCGCTGGAGCCGGTGCAAATCTTGCAATTTGCTCGGCAGCTCTTCTTTCAGCCTCTTCTTTAGCACTTCTCGAAAGTTTTACGGGAGGTCCTCGACTACTCACAGTTTGTAGTTCACTTTGAACTTTTGAAAGAGCTTTAGTCACAGTTGCAATAATCTCCTTTTTGTTGCTATTAGTAATAGAACCTGGCTGGAGAGCGTTTGTGCTCCACGTTGATAACCAAGATAATAACGTATTAATTTCCGACATTTGAGAACTTAGCAAATTTTTTGTTTTATTTATATTAGTCATTTTTCTGTTAAAATTCAGACGTGCTTGTGTACTTGCTCGTTTCCATTTATTAAAATTAGAAGCTGCAAATCCACGAGCTGCAAGGCCTCTATTTGCTGGTCTAAGTAAACTAATATTCTTTAATCTTTGATATTTTAGGTTATTATTTGAAGTTTTATTGATAGTTTTTAAAACTGCTGAACTTTCGGCTTGGGTCGGTCTCCTAAAAGCTCCATTCGAAACTCTCGACAGGTTCGCGGGAGCCTGTGTTTTGAGAATATTTGCTCTAATTTCTATATATTTTTCCAGATAGGCCTCTTTTATATCAGGGTTGGTATTCATATAAACCTTTGATGCCGAGTTAAAAAATCCTAAAAATTGTTTCCTCGCCTCTGGGTTGAGGATACGTCCTCCACGATTTGAATTTAGTTTTAAAATTGTTCGAATTATGTCATAAGTTTCTTTATAATTTTTAACTTGTCTCTTTTTTGCTAAAAGATATGTAACGTACTGAACAACCTGTTTCCAATCCCCATTTTTATTAATGTTCAAGTTTGTTGAAAGTCTGTTTCCAAAACTTAGGCTTGCAACCTTTTTCGCATTTCCACTCAAAATATTTGATTTATTCAATGCCTCTTCTAGTTCATCTTCGGCCGCTTGACTCAGTGCCGCCCCGTTGAGTTTTGCTTGACGATTGGCTATGAGTTTATTTCGGGCACTAAAAAGATTTCCTGTGAGTCTTGATTCAAAAGTGGCCATGTTCGAACGGTACTGTGCTCTCATAGATCCTAGGCGTTTTACCAAGGTTTCGTCGAGCGCCAAAAACTGACACAGTCCCCTAAGAGTCAGATAGGTCACGTTTTCACTCGTGTGACCCTGTATTATATCTGCAAGTTTATCGGAAAGAAAAGGATGATACAGGAGTTTAACAATTGGGAGAGGTTTCCCCGCATCCGAGTACCACTTTCTAAAAACCCAGGCGGCTTTTGACATTTGCTCTTCTTCTTTAGGATCCATGACGAGATGTGTAGCTCCGGCCTTGAGCTCGAGTATGTATATTTTGTCAGGATTTCCCTTTTCTATGATTAGATAATCAATCTGGACCCTTTGTTTACCTTTTCCTTTGTCCTTTAGACTCTTAGCGACCCTGTTAGTCGATGTAAGAAGATCCGTAATATCAAGATTGACCGTAATATAGTGACCTCCATATTCCATCATAGCTTTCCATAGGTCGCTTCCAGTTCGTTTTATACTCGTCTTTTTTCTCCTCGTTATTTCATTTCCAGAATTATTTACAGATGTCGTAACTTCGTTTATAATTACATTTGTTTTGTCATCCTTGTTCGAAACGAGCCCCGCGTCTGAAAGCGATATAGGCAAATAAGGATTTCCAAACACTACTGCAACTGATTCAAAATCATCTCCTTTTCCTGAATGGTATGCTTTTGATGCATTTGCAAAAAATGAAGAAAGTTGATTAGCCTTTACGCGGAGCGAAGTTCCTGAACTGTATGGCTTTTCTATTACAGCCTTCAGCTTACCAATTGCCGCTGGGGACAAAAGTTGCTGATAAAGTGGGGCGCTCAAAACTGACCTTAATTCTGTAATTATATTTGTCGTTGACATCTACTCTAATCCTAGATAAAAAGCAAGACCTTCTACTAAGTATAATGGCACCTGCACGTATTCAGAAGCTTATCGACCATGTGAACGAGCTCAAGGCTGATCTCAAGGATGCAAATTCTGAGCTAAAGCTCGAGCTCGAGGACACCAATCTTTACAAGGCTATCCTGGCTGCTACTCTCGAGCAGTCTACCGACGTAGCCAAGGTTCCTGAGAAGGCGGCGGCTGCTCAGGCTCTCAAGGTGACTATGGCGGTCTACAATAAGAAGGAGGAGGGGGACGTTTAAATTTCGTGTTCTGTCAGTGGCTTAGAGTGAAGACGTGTAATAAAATCAAAACCCAAAATGACTCTGAACACTCGCGTGTCGTGGTCTGACGATCGTCAGCTTCTCTGCGCTTATTATGGCGATAGTTCAGAGCCAATTTTTATATGGAGTTACTCCACTTTCGAAAAGTATAACCGTGAGGCGGTCTCTCCGTCTATGTACGATTATCTCGCAAATTACATAATGTCTAAAATTACCAAGGATATCTTAATCTCTATCGAAAATTACGAGTACGTGTCTGGCCTCTTCGAGGAGCAAGCTGTTGATTCTTATTACGACCTTCCCCTCACCGAGAGGATCGAGATGCATCAACAGATGCTCGTGAATTTGGGATCAGAGGCTCAACGTTGTGAGGACAAGATGCACGCGTTTATCGACGCTTTTCTGTCTGAAGAGTGCCCGTTCGACCCTACGAGTCCAATTTATACAGACTATAATACGTGGGTTCGTTCGGAGAAGACCAAGTGGGAGGATAAGTTTAATGAATTTCAGAATCTGATTTTTGAGGAGGAGTGTTGGAGATCGGGGGTGGAACAGGATGGTGGACCTATGTATGACCCCATGGAGGAGTTTTAAATTTTTCGTTGTATAGTGTAATGGAGCCAACTCTCAATGTTAAGAGTCTATTTGGTATAAATAAAGGAAAGAATTGGCCAGTCACGAGTCGAGGAAACGCAATCAGTCGAGTTCAGAAAATTTTGAAAGAAAATCACGTCACGGGAATTCCTAGCCACTGGCCCAAGATTTACTACGGTCAGTCTCGAGAGCACTTGGCCGCGAATCGCACGTACCGAAACACAAATGTAGGGACCCTCCCAGATGGTGCGTATCTGTATCTCATAGAGTATAATCCCTCGACAAATAGGTATCATAAAAATTTTGTGCGCGTACTTAATAAACTGGAGGGAGGCTCACGTCACTTTCAACTTCCAATTTTAAACCAAAATAGGATAATAGTGGCAGCCGGTGAGCTTTCCAAAAAAGGCCCCAAGGTAATTTTCAATCTTGAGAGCGGTACGTATACCAAAAATATCATGATTAAAACCAAAAATTACATGGGTCGAGAAAATTATATAAAACTTGTCAAAAATGCATTAAGAAATTCAAGAGCAAATTATGTGAATGATATTCTGGTTCCACAAATTCCAGGAAATCTCAAAAACTTGTTAAATCGTGGGAATGTCAGTTTTTATTATGGGGAACCTTCAAACAAGAGCAAAGCCAGGGTGCTTTCAGAATTAAAAAAGGCTGGACTTTCCACAAATAGTGCTGAAAATTTGATTCGTCAGCTTATGAAAAATTCAGGTAATGTCAAGGCTAGCCCATCAACACTCAAAAGACCTCGTAACAACAATGCAGGCCCCCGTCAAACCCCGTTACGTCGAAGTGGGCGTACAGCTCCAAAATCTTGAAAATGAAATTTTCCAGTCAGTCCCGTTTACGGCCGATTTAAATTGGTGGTTTGAGATGGATGAGCCCAATCCAGAGTATCTCGAGGAGGTTGACACTAATATCAAAAATGCATTTCAAAAACTTGTCCATGTATACAGCGGATCCAGTGAAGTGATAGGTATTCTCAACACTTCACTAATTTTAATTCAAAATTGTGCATGGACGGCTCTCAATACCCCCATTGTAGGAGAATTGTGGGATTTTGAAATTCTTATTACATCGTTAAAAAGAAACCTTCTTCGAGTGTTCGATCGCAATATTTACGAGCCTCTTAAAAAGGCGATGATGATGGCTAATCATCACACTGAGGTTATTCAGCGGGTCTGGAGGAGGTGTGACACGAATCCGGTACATCCGATGTGTCGTCGCCGGCTTCTTAGGGATTTTGATGAGTGTATCAAGTACACGAATGAGAGACTTAGAGCGTAAATGTGTGTAATTAATAATGGAAATTAACTCTGAAATTGTGTCTCTTATTCAATCTCGTATGGAAAAAGGTCGTGCTCAATACGGCCACGGGCTTCTTTTGAACTCAGGATATGACTGGGTCCAAGAGGCGCTTGAAGAGGCTCTCGATCTATCAATTTACTTGTCTGCAAAGCTCATAGAAGTTCAGCGACTTAGAGAGCAATGAAGTATAGTATGTAAGAATGTATTTTCTAGTCGTTGCAGTTTTTCTTTGGAACATGTTTCTGTCTTATAGAATGTATAAAATTATGAGATATCCTGATTCTATTGAGTATCTTGCAGAGGAAGATTCAAAGATCGATTGAATCTTCATTTCTACTCTGGAAATAGTGGCGGATATCATCGCGAAGTTTATTATTTGAAGGGTGCAGAACCCAAAGTCCAAGAGTATCCTTATGGAGCTCCCGAGTAGGATCGAATTTGTTCTTAATCAGGATCTCCCATCTTCCACGATATTGGCGGTCACGTTTCTTTCCGTGCCAATAGTGCACGAGTGTACCTTTTACAAATCCCATGTGCATATGAGCTGTTCGCAGAGCTCTCGTCTCCCACTCCTTTAAAAGTTTAATGTAATTTGGATGAACATTTTTAGGGACTGAGTGACTTGCTTTTCCTACAATTGCACAAGCCATGTGGTGATCACCAGCACCTGCAATTGCGAAATCTAGGAGTCCACCAAAGCCATTCAGTGCTTCACGAGTCGCTGCCCACGCGTACCCCGAGTGCCAATACTCACCGGATGCTCCTCCGTATTGACCGAAATAAGATTCCTCGTTCCACTCTTGTTTCGAGCCCTTGAAAGGCTTTCCCTTGACGTAACAAGAACCGAAAGACTCCCACTTGTTTAGAATCTCGTGATCTGGGCCGAGGTCGATAGCATGTTCAAACAACTGAACCACGGGCGCATGCTGAAGCTCGTGAATTGTATCCTCTACCCAGTCTGGATTTACGAAATCCACGTCACCGTCTATCCATGCGGCATATTTCCAATTCGAGGGAAGGCGGGACAGTGCAATATTTACAAGATTCTCCTTCATCCACAGGACTGAATTTGTAGTTAGGCGAATATGTAAAGGGTTAAAGGGGTCTGTAACTTCGTATGGGCGACACCCTTGGACACACTCGACGACTACGTGGTTAACCTTGTAGTTTTGCATACGCCCCATAAACTCCTTAAAAAGCTTGGTTCTCTGCTTATAACGCTCTGGATTTGTAAGCACAGAAATAACAAAAAAATTCTCACGGTCCATCTATATAAATATCAAATTTTATTTTTTTAAGTACTTAGAGTTATTTCTTGTGTATTTATAAATGATATTGTCTCGGACCTTGGTACAAAAAAAATATACAGAACTTCTTCGTTCAGACGTACCCATAGTTATAGGCTTTGGTTCTGCAGGGACCGGTAAAACTCTTCTGGCGTGTCACGCTGGTTCAAAGGCTCTTGCTGAAGGAAGGGTCGAAAGACTCATTTTGACTCGCCCGGCAGTAAGCGTAGATGAGCAACACGGGTTTCTTCCAGGAAATTTAGAAAAGAAAATGGAGCCCTGGACACGCCCGATGTTTGATTGTTTGTATCGTTACATAAGTCCTAAGAAAGTTGCAGACCTTGTTCGTGACCGTAAAATCGAGATTTGTCCTTTGGCTTATATGCGTGGCAGAACTTTTGACTACTCGTGGATTATCGGCGACGAGATGCAAAACTCTACACCTTCACAAATGAAAATGCTTTTGACTAGGATTGGTGAAAATTCAAAAATGGTAATAACTGGAGATCATACTCAACACGACAGAGGTTTTGAAATTAACGGTCTTTCTGATTTAATTTCTAGAATTCCTGAAAATTCTGAAGGTATTTCTTCTGTTGAATTTACAGATTCAGATGTTGTTCGAAGTCAAGTTATCAAGGAGATTCTTAATATGTACCTCTAGAATTAAATAGAGAAAATTTTACTATAGTATTTAAAATGCCATTGTCTATCGGATATTTTTTGCCTATGCCAATTATTACACCTGCCCATGTAGATAAAAAGGTTGAGCTCACAAAAAAACTTTGTGAAAAGAGCCCTCAAAGCAAAGAATGTAATGTTTCGTGGGAGGAGACGTGGGAATTGATAAGTGAGCAGACTAGTCAAAAAGACCAGAAGAAACGTATCGACCGAATCACAGAACTTATGCGTGGTCTATGAAAATAATTTATTTATTAATATTAATGGACAGTACAATCATTTTAATTGTAACTTGTTTTTGTGTGTTTTTACTTTTGGGAGTTTATTTGTATAGCATACAGGACACTTTAGGAATTAATGTACCCCCTCCTAGTGGAACTCCCTCACCAGTACCACCTCCTAGTGGAACTTCCCCCCCATTACAAACTAATGAAACTATTTCATTTTTAAAAAAATATTGGTAGAAAGTATATGAAAGACTTTATTTTAATATTCATGATTTTTGTAATTGTTCTTCTCATTCTTAAGAGAGTCACTAGCACATTTACATCTGGAACGCCCGCGAATGATCCTTCCGTTATTTCTCAACCAATAATTGATTCTAAAGGAAACTACCAAGACATAGATCCTACCGCTGCTCCATGGACCACCTCTACTAACTATGTGTTAGACCCAGGAACTCCTTCTTGGAGTCAAGCAAACATAAATTGCTGGGCTAAAACAGGTTGTAACGGTATTCGTCATAATTTCGATACTCATCAAACATGGTATCTTATGACACAAATAAGTCCCACTAAAACTTCTTCTTTATCTGAACTTACTCCAACTGTTCAGTATAATGGAGCGGATTATAGTCTTCCCTTGGCAATAGTCGCCAACAAGAGTACTCAAGATCCTAGACCTCCGATTGATTGTGTATGGTCTCCTACTACAAGTCCTTGTAGTTCAACTACGTGCGGAAAATCTGGAACTCAGACTACTACATATTCCATAACAACTCCAGCCGCCAGTGGAGGTAAATGTTCTCCGGCACCTGCATCTACTACTACACCATGCAATACAGATAATAAGTGTCCTTGGGTTCCTACTGGTTTTATAACAAGCGGAGTAACTTCTGCTCCCGTTTCTTCTCCGGCTCCCTCTCCTGTCGTGAGTTCTCCAACTCCCTCCCCCGTTCCTAGTGCACCAATAACCCCCCCTCCCCCTCAAGTTACATGTGGTAAAGAGATATCATATACTAGTGATATATATGGTAAGAT
>Ga0209188_1000566_pt1 | contig 34920 bp, 26 predicted proteins | sample C_130625_EF_Meta_FD_187307 | JGI IMG/M metagenome (GOLD analysis project Ga0209188, IMG submission 187307) | Freshwater microbial communities from Lake Croche, Canada to study carbon cycling - C_130625_EF_MetaG (SPAdes) (version 2) | ecosystem: Environmental > Aquatic > Freshwater > Lake...
AAACAAATGTATTATTTGGTATGCCAGTTCCTGATACAAATTGACCTTTGACAATTCCCGTTGCTGAACTTACAACAAAAGTGTATGCACTCGGTGCTCCCCCGCTAGAAAATGTTGGGCTTGCTATGGCCGATGTTGTTGCTGTATTTTGGCTGATGACAACAGTATTTGCAGTGACTCCACTTCCAGTTAACACCATTCCAGAATTGATTGGGCTTGTTGTAACTGCGGTAACTGTTAACGTTGCCAACTGGGCTGTCACAGTTGTACTTGTTTGTGTAAAATAATTATTAATTGTCCAAGTACTGCTCGATGCTGTACCTGTGCCAGTTAAATTGGCAACAATATAAGTTCCGGTTGGGATAGATCCGCCGCTTAAACTTTGTCCCACTACTAATCCTGCACCAGTTGGAGTGCTAGTAACTGTTAGCGTTGACCCGCTGACACTACCGGTAAAAGTCACTGCTGTAGCAACTGCTACGGATCCAGTAAAACTGGCAGTACCGGTTGTTTGATTAAATGTTGTTACTGCATTTGAAACAGTATTGGTAATATTGTTAGCATTGACTTTGATATTACCAATAATGATTCCGCCAACACCAGTTGTAGCAAATTGTATATCTGCATTGTTTACTGAGTCGGTGATTGTGTTACTGCTGAAAATTAAGTTGTTGGTTTGAAAGTTGGCAACATTGATTGTGTCAAAATAACTGGTTGTAGAATATACATTGTTCCAGTATAAGTTAGATGCACTGCTACCCAAGTTGTATGTGGCAGTTGTGGCTGGAATTAAATCACTGCTAATACCTGCGGTAATGGCCACAGTATCGGTGGTTTGATCACCAATTGTAATGTTGCCTTTAATAGTAACGGTACCATCAACTGTTAAATTGCCCTGTGTATATAAGTTACCAGTAACAGTTAAATTATTGTTAACAATTACTGCACCAGTGCCAGTTGTAGTCAAGCTAATATTTTGATTAGTAGCAATTGTACTTAGAGTGTTGGCTGTTAATTGTAACTGTCCAACTTGTAAGATACCTTGATAAACTACTGGATTTGATCCGCCAGCAGTTAAGTTAATTTGATTGCTTGAACTAGTGATACTGTTGGATGTGAAACTAATCAACCCAAGTGTGCTGGTATTAGTTACGTTTAAGGTAGAGCTACGGACTGTTCCGTTAACTTGTAAATCGTGTGAAGGAGTACCGGTATTAATACCAACGCGGCGATTTGTTACATCTAAGTACAATAGATTCGTCTCAAATGCCAAGTCTACACCATTACGAAGTAGATTCGACTTTAAGAGCGGACCACTAATTCGACCAAGGGCCATCTGCCTCTCCTTTACCACCGACTTTCACGGATATAGCCACCTTGCATAGCGGGCCTCGCTGTTGAGTATCGTAAAAACTTGGTCAGTTCTTACAGTAATAGTATTTAGCGGTTTGGGATTTTTAACCTAGTATAAGGTCGTAAATTACGGCATTGTCGCTCATGTATTGAGCATCCGCAAGCGCAATATTTCCGTTGGAATTCTGCCAAGCAGTTCCGTTATAGATTTCTAAGAAACCTAGATCCGTGTTATAACGAGTAGTGCCTGTGATAGTAGTATTACGCTGGGCTGTGGTGCCTAAAGGAAAAACAGCTCCGTTTGTACCAGCAAAATTTACATAGCCGTCATTGGTGGAAAGCAAATAATACGGAGCATTATAAATTCTGTTAGTATTATTGTTTAGATTACTACCAGTAAACGGCACAAGACCATTGAATACAATATTACCATTGCCTTGTGCAATGACTGTGATATCATTAGCAATATTAGTACTGTAAATGCTATTATTAGCGATCGTGATTCCGTCTAACACTGCTCCGGTTGTGTTTATACTAGTACCGTTTAGCGTTTTAGCATAAATGTTATTCCACTTTTTACTAGACGACCCTAAATTATAAGTGTTAGTAGTCTTAGGAATTAAATCTGAATTTTCGTCTGCGGTAAACGCAATTGTATCAGTTGTTGCATCACCTAAATTGATTACACTACCTGCAATATAGTTGCCGTCAACTGTTACATTACCAGTAACATAGGTTAAACTGCCAACTCCAGTAACTTGCATGTTGCCGTTAACTTGAACAATTCCAATGTTATCCGGAGTTATATAAATGTTTTCGTTTATAGTTTTGGTAGCAATTAATCTGTCAGTAATGTTAACATTTGCACTGCCGACGCCGTTGGCTATAATGGTTGGATTGCTTGATTGATTAGGAGTTACATTTAAAGAAGTACTGGCTAATTGAATAGTATTACTGCTAATAGTCCAAGTAGAATTAGTAGTAGTTACGCCGTCAACTATTAAATTAACAGTTTCTATTGTTTGGTCGCCGGCTAGTGTTCCTAGGTATAATGCTTCAGGACTAGTACCGTAATTGTTGATACCAATGCGATTATTAACAACATCTAAGTATAATAAATCAGTATCAAACTGAACATCATCTCCGTTGAATTGCAAATTAGGAGACAGTAATTGTCCGCCAATTCGGCCTAAACTTTGTGCATATTCTGGCGAAATATCAAGGGCCATACGTTACCCCTTAATTATCAAAACCTGAGATAACTGTGATTGGTTTTGTTGCGGCCGCCGGTCCTGTGAAACGAACATAGTAACCCGTAGGCAATGTCATTGTAATATCTCTACCTACAGCAAGATTGCCGGTAGTAGCATTATTAATGGTAATTGTGTTGGTAAAACTGTTAACTGCTGTAACTGTTGTGCTGGCCGCAAACACTGTTCCGTTTGCACTGCTGGTAAAAATTACAGTTCCAGTTGGTGTTGAATCTGGCGGTGCGCTAAGAACAACAACAACTCCACTAGCACTAACAACAGTTTGGCCGCTGTTAAATCCAATACCGTTTACATACATTCCTGCAACAATACTAGTGGTACTAGCAACAATTAAATTGGTGCCGCCACCCCATGATGCAAATGTAATTGTACCACTTGGTGTACTATTTGCCACTGCATTTAAAACAAAACTTGTAGTAGCAGAACCGCTAACAATATATTGTCCTGAACGGAATCCTGTTGTATTAACAATAGCTTGACCGTCAACAAATGTTCCAGATTTAGTACTAACTACCATAGTTGTACTAGCAACGCCGCCACTAATATAAGTAGCAGTAACGCTGGTTGCGCTAACTGTTGTCGATACGGTTGTAGTAGGTGCTGTAGTTGCTATTGCTGAACCAACAATAATATCTGCAACACTGTTTAAAATAATACTAGTGGCTCCGCTATTTGCCAAAGTATTAACTGTTGTATTAACAGTTGGATTTTGTGCAATTAAATAGTTGGTATTAAAAATTTGAAAAACGTTTTCAACATAAATCATCAAATTGGCGCCAGTCCAAGTGCTACCGCTTTGTACTACCGCTGGTGGTGCAGGACTTAATGGGCCGTATAATGTGCTGATACCGTCGCCGGCTCCTAAACTCTGTAGTAAAATACTGTTTGATTCTTTATATCGAAGACTACGCCAACTAGAACTTTGATATACTTCAACTTCGTTAGTACTTGTATTAAGGCGCATCATGCCGGCCGTAGGACTTGCCGCACGTTGAGCTGTAGTACCGCTTGGCAATTTTAAACTACCAGGAGTATTAAATTGCACTTCGTCAGCTTTGGTAATAACCAGCCGCTGATCGTGCGGTGCTTTAGGGTTAAGATTTATGTTTCTTAAAAATCGCATTATACGCTCAATGTGCTTACAGTAGCAACAAGACTACTAATATTCATAATTGTTGTTCCGGACCCGTATGTTCCAGGATCGGCTGTGTAACTTAGTTGAATTGTGGTAGTTGTACTTGCTGTGCAAGCATATACGCCATTATACAATGCATTACCGTTGCCAGTAATTGCAAAATAAAATCCAACTCCGCCGCTAGTTCCTAAACTTGCTGTTGTTGGAATATTAAATGTAACAAGATATGGGCCCGTTCCACTTTTTGCACTGTAGCTAGTTACTGTTAGACTAACAGCGTTCGGCGTAACACCTGTTGGTGCGCTACTAGTAGCTACCAGCGTATCGCCGTTACTCATGATAATTTTTTCATTGTCAAATGTAAATGTTTCGCCTGCAGGTAATGGTAATGCGCTAACAATCATGTTGGCAAAATTGGGAGTGCCGCCGCCTGGAACTATGAACAAATTTAAATTACTTTGGCCAACAGTTGGGGTTGCCGCACTATATGTGTTTACATTTGAAACAATCAAAGTGGTAATGGCAGTATTACCACTACTAGTATATAATACTGTATTTGCCGCGTTAATTGCTGTACAAGTTAATGCCATATTCTGTCCTTAAAATATCATACTTAAAAGTAATGCTCGATTCTTTGCTACTAACTCGTCGGCATAGTTTGTACTATTTACAAAAAATATTCCTGACTTTCCCGGGCCTGGAGTAACATTTGAGTATACTTTAGTTCCACCCGATGTATATGTCGGTAATGATTGATTATTAAGAGTTAGTGTGGCCGCCACTGCTACGTTTCCGTTATTTGCTCCTAATATTAAATCGTTTGACACGTCATAATTTTTAATAGTGTTTGTTTTGATTTTTATGTTATTGATATAAAAACCATTATTATTTAATTGGGCTTGTATAGTGCCGTCAACTTGGAATATTAATTGACTAGTTTCAGCTATAGGTGTTGGGTCTGCCGGGCTAAATGGCTCAGTGTAAGTGGCCGTTGTTGGATTTCCGCTGGCCGCTTGATTTAAAGTCCAGGTTAATCCGCTTCCAGAAACAATATAAGTTCCAGCAGTAACACTGCCACCACTTAAAAGCATACCAACCTGGACTGGGGAGCCAGTAGAAGCTGTAAATGTCAATACGCCAGGAGTAGCTCCAGAGATATTGGCGCTAGTTAGTGTTGCAGTACGTGTAGCACTGACACTAGAATCAAACGCACGGATAAGAGTATCAGCAGTGTAAAGTTGATTAACATCTGCAACACCTGGTTGGAATATTCCTGCCGCTACATAATTAGTAACAAATTTTCTGTTAGGAATATGATCATCTGATGTTACTCGAGCATAATAAGGAACACTTCCTACTGTAGCTGTGCCGCGAGCAATGTTTAATACGTTTAAACTATTATTCAAGTCAAAGTTAATATCAAAACCTGCTTGTGTACCAACTGCGGCCAGTTGAATACTTGTCAACGCACCGTCTGCGGTACGTGCTACAAATGAACCCGGCGCACTAGTTCCTAAGTTAGGATCATAGTGCGTTACAGATTCATCAAAAATAAATTGAGCGGCTGACAATATGCCGCGATTAATCTGAATACCCGAACGATAATTATTGGCCGCACTGATACCTGAATTAGCATCGCCCGGATTATAATTTAATTCAAAAATAACATCTTTTACATAACTGTCTACAGATTCAAGATAAGTTGTTGTACCTATAACATCCAAGTTTCCTTTGATAGTTACAGTTCCATAACTTACAGGAGTTGCTGATTGACCCACAGTGTCCAATGTGATATTGGCAGACGTGGTCGCAGATCCTACAACAACTTTGTAGTCTCCGTTACTTATTTTTACTATTCTTGACATTAGTTATCCTAAACGGGGAGCTTGCGCTCCCCTGTTAGTTATTAAGCGTTTTCTATTTGACAAGTTGTTGCTGTTGCTGTTCCAAATGTCCATGGAACTGCCGCACCATCAGTATATATTGAACCTGTACCGCGTGTCAACGTGGCATTATTTTTTGTTAGTTTAGTAACAAAATATGTACCAGCCGATGCATCAGTAGCTTTAATACTACATTCGCCGGCCGCTGTTGCAACTGAAGATTTTAATGTTAGGATACCAGTACGTGTACCGTCTGTAACTTTATAACGACGTGTTGAAACTTGTTTAATAATATCAACTGTAACAGCTGAACCACCAGTTAAGAAACCAGTCATAACTATTGCATTTTCTTGATTAGTTGCTGTACCAACATTGCCGGTATCAGCGGCCGCTACTGCTGTTACTGTCAATGTACCTTGTGTACCTGTTGACAATGTTACTGTTGGAACTGATGTATAACCAGAACCTTGTTCAGTAATTGTAATTCCAGTGATTGTACCTGCGGCCGCAACTGAACCACCTAAGGTAATTACAAGATCGTTAGTTGATGTAACACCACCTAATAATGTACCGTCAATAGTAACAGTGTTACCTGAAGTATAACCAGTACCTTTTACGGTTGCTGTGATTGTTGTGTTGGCCGCATAGCTTGTTCCGCTAGCTACTGTAACTGTAAAAGTAGCACCTGAACCAGAACCGTTTGTAGCCTTTTGTGTCACAGTATATGTTGTACCTGCAACACCAGCAAATGTACCAGAACCAGCAAATGTTGTCACGTTAGTACCAGAAGTACCAGCCGCAATAGTTAACAATGCACCTGCTGGGCCTACTACTAAGCTACCTACTGCTGTTACACCACCTGGCTCTGATGGAGCACCGATGCTGATCTGTGTAGCACCTGCGGTATAACCAGATGAGTTGTTAGCGGCACCTAATGTAATACTACCGATACGGAAACCGCCAATACCGTCATCAGTTGTTACACTTGATGAACCAATGTTGCGATTACCAAAATATTTTTTATGTAAAGGACGTCCCATTTTATTTTCTCCTTAAGAAATAACGGCGTTCTAGGCCGTACGCAGTTGGATATCTGCATAAAATCCACACCATGTGGATCGTACTATGTATTTAGCTGGAAACGAAAAAGGACTTCCGAAGAAGTCCTTTGTCTTATAACAATAATGCTACATTCAGATTAACTGAATTTAACGTTACCTGAAGTGATAGCAACACGACCCAAATAGTCAGCCGCATTACCTAAGCTGGATGCTGTGTTAGACAACTCAACATAACCATAACGTGTCATGAATGATACGACTGGTTCAAATGTTGATGGATCTAGTACAACGCCTGAACTCATCAATGGAATGTATGGGCAATAGAACGCTGGAGCATCAGATTCTGAAGCACCTTTGTAGCCAATCAATACATCTTGTGAGTCACCAGCATAGCTGTTTACATACACTTTCATTGCATTGTTCAATGTACCAACATACTTGGTGTTTGTTGGTGCTTCGAATGTACCTTCTGTTGTACGAGCAAATGCGCTTGTAGTAGCAGATTGTAGAATTGTCAATGCAAATGGGCTAACAACAGCATAGTTACCAGCACCACGACGTGTACGCTGAGCGATCAAGTTAGCAACACGGTTGATCTGAACTGCCAATGCGGCATGCTCGTCACCAACGAATGTAGCTGTACCAGATACAGCGGCTTGGTCATAAGTCTGAGTAGCTGTACCTGCTAATGAAAGCAAGCTAGCCAATACTTCTTGGTCAATTTCAGCAGTAATTTCTTGTGCTAAAGCGGCCATAATTTCTGCTTCTACGTCAATACCTTGTTGAGCTTGTGCATCTTGCGCGGCTTCGAAAGTCCAGCGAGCTGATAACTTACGAGTCTTTGCTTCAACAGTTTGCTTCAAGATTTGAATTGACATGCGCTTACCAGCTTGACCTTCTAAAGTTGCTGTTGAAGCACCTTTAGCTGTAGCAGAGTCATTGCCTGAATAAGCTTCAGCAATCTTGAATGGGCTTAATGCCTCTTCGCCAGCCGCTGTTGCGGTTGAAGAATCTGCATAACGCACACGCAATGTGTGGATCTGTCCAACTGGACCAGTCATTGGTTGTACGCCAACTAGTTCATTAGCAATGACTGTAGGCATAACGCGGCGAATCACTGGAAGGATTACGCGATTTAGTGTGGCAACGTTACCGGCAGAGGTAGCACCAGCTGTTGGGGATTCCATCAAATACTTGCGAGTATTTTCTAGTGTAACCGACATTACTGATTTTTTAGTGCCGTTTAGGCCTTCTAAAAGTGCTTCCTTAGTTTCTGCCCAACGTCCGTTTAGTAGTTCTGACATTTAAATTCTCCTTAAATTTTTAGTCCAGCAAGACGGCGGATATCAATAATGTTATTGTTCTCGCTCTCACTGCTACGATTGGTGTTGGAAACTTTGTTTCCTGTGATTTCTTTTGCCTCAGTTAGTGCCTGTTTTTGTTTTTGTGGAGCTTTACCTGCTATAACAGCTGGTAGGTACTTGTCAAAACTATCGACTAGCTTTGCTGTTCTCACGCTCTCCATTAATTCACTCATAATTACTTTTTGTTCACCGTTAAGTGGCGCTAGCAATTCTGTCATGATTTTTTGACGCTCAATGCTCTCTTGAAGCTTGTGCGACTCTGCTTTTTTGCTTTCTATTACTTTTTGTGCCATGATTACATGAGCTTGCGCTTCAGATAATTCAGCTGTTTTCAAGTCTATGACTTTGAGCAATTTTGCAGTTTCTGATTTTTCATTTAGGTAACTGGTTTGATATTCTGAAGCAAAAGCCTCAAACATCTTACGACCAAAGTCTGAACGACGAGCTGATTCGATGTCTTCTTTCAAACTGGTAAGTTCAGTCGCTAGACCTTCTGTTACCAATGTGTCGACCATCTGTGCCGCTCTTTGTACAAACTGTTCCTTAACTTTTGCAAGTTGTTCACGTCCTTCACGGACTAAACGTACCTTGGTCTCAGCAAGGTCCTGCTTGTCTTTGTAAAATTCTGTAATTTCACGAGCCAATGCTTCCACTACGAAAGTTTCTAACATTCCAAATTTACTTGCCATTACTTTCTGATCTTCGTGTAGCTCTAATACTTCACTAGCCAACTGACGTGTAACGAATTCCTTCATTGTGTCAGCGTCTTGTTTCATCTTAGTAGCGTACTTGACTTTCATTTCTGCAAGTTGATTACGATCTTCTGTAAATTCAACAATTTCTTGTGCTAATTGTTCGCTGATCATTGTGTCCACAGCTTCAATCATCACTTGTTTGTCATGTTCGTATTTTTTGGAAAATTCTTCGCGTAGTTCTTGAGTCAGTACTTGACGAGATTCGGATAAACGAGTCTCGAAAGCCTTTTCAAGTTCAGCTTGGATCTCTTCAGAAATCACGTTGTTTTCAAATAAACTTTTAAGTGCTTCCAACATGTGATTCTCCTTTTATTGGAGTTTGCTTATTATTGACAATAAGCTCTCTTTGAGATATTTCTGTGCCTTAGGATCACCTTTCACCTCTTGCGCTATGCGCAAGGCATTGAATCCGCCGCGATTATTCATCAAGGCTTCATAAATTGGTGTAGGGTATGCCCCTGGAGCACTAGGTTGAGCCACCATATCTACTGTGATGATCTCAAAATCCGATACTTCACCCGATCCGTCACTCTTGACGTTACCGGATCCCCTGCTGGAGACACCTAATTTCACGCCGCTTTCCAGCATTGTGCGAATTAGTTGCCCCATAGGAGTTGGTAAAATTTTAAGTTTACCATAACCATTTGGGCCGTCCATCCACATGTTTGTTATCATGTGACTCACACGGTCCAAATTTATTTTTAGATCATCTGGATGATCCACTTCCCCGAGAACTGAATAGCCGTTTTGAATCTGATCGTTAAGGGTTTTGACAGCCTTGCCAATCTCTTGAACAGGATATACACGCTGGTTAGCGTTTTTTATACCGCCCTGGATGCAAATCCCGGACATGTATAAACTTTTCCCATCTTTGTCATCAGACTCAACGACCATTTTTGCTTCGTTGAAACTGAGATTCTCTCGGAGGTATAGTGACATACTTTAGTATAGTCTCTTTTTAATTACTTACGTGCATTAAGTGGGCTACGAGTATTAGTTGAACCAGTTACTGATCCAGCTTGAGCACCTACGTGCTTACCGTCGCCCTTCTGAGCTTGCTTCTCTGCACCGTGACCTGGTTGTGAAGTTTTAAATGCAGTCTTGCCAGCTTTGCCGCCTGGAACATTCACATTGCCTTTGGCATCTGGATTAGGAACTACGTTTGGCTTAATTACGCCATTGCCTTGAACTGTTGACTTAGCGCCGATATCAGCACTGACTTCACGATGGCCTTGAGCAATGTTAGAAGCTGTGCCGCCCATGTCGTTCTTGCTGGCTACGATTGACTTGGTGTTTACACCGTTGTCGCCGCCAATGTTAGCACCAAAGCCACCATTAACTTTTTCAATGTACTCACGGATCAAACGCTCGTCATCTTCAGCAAACTTATGTGTTACTGTTAGATTGTTGCCGCTTTCCATGTCCATAGGCTCGTCATAGCTTTCGTCTTCTACGCCTGGCTCTGCACCAAATTCGTCACCTGCTGGCTCTTCGGAACCAAATTCGTCACCGCCCATGTCATCACCGCCCATGTGCTCTTCGCCTTGTTCGCCGGCCATTAGCTGTTCGAACTCTGCTTTTAGATCTTCTAAAGCATCTTCTAAATCTTGTACGCGATCTTCTACATCGCCTTCACCTTCTTCTGAATCGCTATCATCGCTATCTGCATCAACGTCACTTACCATGTCGTCTGTGCTGTCTTTGTCGCTGAAATCATCGCCTTCTGCTGAATCATCTGCAGAGTCATCTGCTGAATCATCTAATTTTTTGTCTTCATCTTCGTCTTTGTCTTTACCGAAATCTTCGGCTAGCAATTCTTCGTAGATTTCACGAGATTTTGCTACTACGATGTTGTGGAATATATCTTTGGCTGTTTGTTGATCTTCGTTGATCAAAGCCTCGAGCATGTGCTCGAATTGTGTACGGTCAGTCATGTTTGTCTCCTGTGAATATAATTACAAGGCTGTAAGATATTTACACGTATCAGCAAAATACATGCTGATATAGTGCAAAATCAGGCCATTTTATACTAAACTGCGTATCATGCCGGTTGAGGCGGCGGTTTAGCGTACATTTTGTTAATAAAAGCTAATTCGTGTTCTTGTTCTAATATATGTGCTTCGCTACCTTTACGAAGTTCATTAATTTGTGATAGAGTTAATCTTGTTTTGCGTGTGTCGGATTTGCGCATGACTGTTTGGTCACGCTGGGGATCGTATCGCAAGTCATTGACATTGCGACCAGAGTCGGACATATTAAAAAGTTCTCTAAGAATCATCTTGTATTTATGCTGGAGGAGGAGTTACACCAGCTGGTGGTTCCATACCAGGAGGTGGAGCTAGAGGATTTTCCATACCAGGAGGAGCACTTAGGTCGCTTGCTCCTTCTACATCGCCTGCAATTCCGCCTGCACTTAGTCCTGCACTGCGTAATTCGCCAGCCGCATCTGTATTTGTAGGACTGCCTTCACCTTGTTCTTCAGCCCACATGCGTTCGTTTTCTGCAATTTCGTCGTCGTTTAAACCTAGGAAACGTTTTAGTGCAAAACGATGACTCACATATGGTATGGCTTGAATAGTATTAAATGTATTGATACGTTCTGTATCTAATGCCGCTTGACGACTGCTTGCAAAGTTTAATGGCTCATTAAACATCAAATCAAACAATGTAGCATCAATATTAACACCACGTGTGTGCAAATAACGTTTAAATTCAACATCAAATGAAGTTGATATTAATGCTTGTAAGCGTTCGCAATACTTGTTAAAGCGTAGTTCTTGAATGTATGCTGTACCAACACGACCATCGTTGTAACTGCTGTTACTGTCGTCTGCACCAGTTGGCAAATAGCTACTTGGTATACGTAACCCACGGAATAACTTGTTGGTAAAGTATTTTAAGTCGTCGATCTCGCCTAAGTTGGTACCACCAGGTAATGTTGTAACATCCGATCCACGTCCGTCTGCTGATTTAGGAAAGAAATAATCTTCATTAATTGACAATGGATTGTATGCTGAATCGATAACGTTTTGACCGCCGCCATTTTGGCTAGGAATTCTACGTTGATGGATCTGGTCTTTGACTCTTTCCACAAACGCCATGGCCAGGTGACTGGGCATGTTACCCACATCTATGTGAAAGATGCGTCTTTCTGGAGCACGTTGTATACGATAGATAAGAATCGCATCTTCTAACAGTTCTTTTTGCTTGTAAACTTTAAAGATGTTTTCTAATAAACTATTACCAAAGGGATAGTTGTTATCTAAGCCTTCGCTTAGTGACAAATGAATAACATGTTCTGCATCAACTGCTACTTCATTTTCTTGTTTGTCCCAGCGACTGCCTGTTGTAGGATATGCTCCAGTCATTCCGCGAGCGGCCATGCCACCTGTAGCTGTATTTGTGTTAGTACCACCACGGTTTACATCTTTTACGTTAGGTGTGATTGCTGTTGCTACTAGATTTTGAAAGTTAGGATTAATATCACGTACAATATACTGCTCCGGCTTCTTGCCTTCGCTTTCGTTGGCAATAATTTTAACTACTTTACTTGGATCAACATAAAACCACTTTTGTGTTTCAGGATCACGAATAAAGAAACTATCACCAAACTTGAATGTGTTACGTAAGATGCGGAAAATACGTACATCAAACTGTTGTAGTTTAACCCACTGATTTAAATATTCACCAAGAATCTTTGTTTCTGCATTAGTAGCCTTGCCGCGCCACATAATTTTAAAGGCCGCACTATGTCCGTCTTTGTTTTTTTGTGTACAAAATTCTGCTAAAATGTCTAAAGCCGCATTAACTTCAGGATCTGCATCCATTGTTTCATACTGATTATAACGATCTATACGATTTGGACTGCCACTGTATACATCTGGCAAATAGCTTGAATAGTTTGTTTTGGCTGGGCCCATTCCTGGGCCTCTGTCGTTGCTGATTATACTACGATTTTGCGAACCGACAGGTACTGGTGTAAAAAATTTCTTCCAACTCATATTATATGTGGTCCTTAAGCGACAACGCCGCCAATTTCTCTAGTATTCTTAGCTGTTTCGTTAGCATGACCCACTGCGTCTTTCATACTTCTATCAACAGATGCCATAATACTACTTATCTGATCTAATTTTTCAATCATTAAATTAGAATCAGGCATAGCACTAGCCATTTGCGCAACTGCCTGTTCCACCTGCTGACTTCCACTGCTGACCATGGCTGGAATATTTTTCAATATTGCACTAAGATTGGGATTGCCCAGTGCTGAAGATATGTTGTTTTGAATCATGCCATCCACTTTGGGCATGAACATTTCAGCGCCACCTTCGCCTACAATATATGGCATTCCGGAATCAACACTGCCGCCACCTGCTTTGCCAGGAAATAACTTTTTAAATGCATTAGTCATTGCAGTTTCAAGATTTGCAGGGAGATCTTTAAAAGTTGTATTAGTTGTTGTAAACAATGCATGTACATCTTTAAGCATTCCAGGTATAGCACTTTGTATATTACCGTTGGCATCTATAACCGGCTGTTGCGATTGCGTAATCATTTTTTCTGTATCCGGATGTAATTTTACTGTGCCATCTTTTTCCTTAATAAACTGAGGTATAGAGTTGTTAAGTGATGTAATAACTTTGTTTGTTTCTGCTCCCACTGTGCGCAACACGCCTTGGGCATCTGCAACAAGTTGAGTTCCTATATTTCTAGGATCTTTCATGTTGTATTCACCTTTATTATCCTTAGTGGCTTTTAGAGTTTCTTCCACACCATTTATCATGACTTTCATGTCTTCTGTTATCATGCCTCTGCTCTGTGCCTGTGCTATTTTTGCCATTTCATCTTTGGCTTGAGCCTCAGACATTCCTCCACCTTCTTTGCTCATCAATTTGTTAAGTTGATTGGTATAGTTGGTATATGCATCCCCAGTTTTTTCTGCAAATGCTTCTAGCGCCATTGCACTACCGTTTGTTTGCATGGCAACAAATTCTGCATTTTTATTTCTATCTTGTGCAAGTATTCCAAACAACTCTTTAGTCATTGCGGCCGCTCTATCTTGATCTTCTTTTCTACTGCTAGTGGTAAGTTTACCAATTTCAACCATTTGTTGTGCGGCTCGTGGGCCATAAGTTAATACCAGCTCGGACATTTTTTCGCTGGTTACAACTCCTTTACCAGCAATGCTTTCATTTAGAAGTTTTGCAACTTCAGGAGGTAAAGCCGCGCCTGCATTTTGCACAGCCCGTACACTTGCTCTCATGGCGGGATCATTGTTTAACACAGCAAGCCTAGCACGAACCCTTGCATCGTTTTCCATTGTTTCAATATTTTTTTGCAATTCTCTGCGACTGATACCTGTCAGCTTGGCCATGGTGTCCATTTCTTGTGCTAAATTCACGGCGCTTTTCACCACTGCTTTCATATCCTCTTCGCTTTTGCTATTCAGATTCTGTCTGCCCATACGTATTTGCAAAGCCAATATTTCATTAGCTTCTTTAGGCATTATACCCATGATGTTAAGCATGGATTGTAATTCAGGACTGTTAAGTGTTTTAGAATAGTTGGCAAATGCATCCATGCCAGCTGTGAGTCCGCCTCCAAATTGAAACATGGCAGGTTTGAGTTTTTCCAATGAGTCGCCAAACTCACCAAATGACAAGCCAGTTTTCATAACAGCTTCACGGAACCCAATAGCATTGCCTGCAAAGTTCAATCCTTCTGTACTAAATTTTCTCCAATTGTCTATAGATTCTACCACAACACCGGCCAATGTACCAAATACTGTACCTACTAATCTACCAGGCTCACCAAAGCTGTCAAAGATGCCTTTGACTGTTTGAGCCGCGTCGCCTAGCGACAGGGTATTACTGGATGCTTGTTTTGCAGTGTTCATAGCCCCACTGAAAATTGCCTTCATGGGGTCAAATGCATCTTTGGCTATATCCAAAAGGCTGGCATTGCCGCCATTTCTAGGTGCGTTATAATTGTTCGAGCCTGCGCCCGCAGTTTTAAACCCTTCAGTAATAGCGGTAGTGATTTGCCGTAATTCAGCGTCAGTCATGTTATTTTTTCCTAGAAATATGCGTACATAAATACCTTACAGTATATTTATCTGGAGATAATAATGGCCACAAACCCATTGAAGAAATATTTTAGACAACCAAAGGTCTATATAGGATTACCTAGTAAAGGCATTTACAATCAACCCGGAGCGTTGAACGGCGATCCAACAAACATTCCTGTTTTTGGAATGACTGGCATGGACGAAATTTTAATCAAAACTCCAGATGCTTTATTAAACGGGGAAGCCACTGTAAAAGTCATTGAAAGCTGTTGTCCAATCATACAGGATGCGTGGGATCTGTGCTTGCTGGATCTTGACATGATCCTCACCGCTATTAGAATTGCAACTCAAGGCAACACTATGCAGGTATCACATGCTTGTACAAATTGCGGCGCAATTAATGACTACGATGTTGAACTGGGTACCGTTATTGAACACTACAGTAAATGTGAATACGACAGTAAGATTGTTTTAAAAGATTTATCAGTTAAGATACAACCGTTGACTTATAAACAATGGACTGAGTTTCAAGTAAAAAACTTTCAGCTACAAAGACAATTAAAACAAATTATGGAAATAACAGATCCAGCACAACAAACTGCACTGGTTTCTGAAATGTATACTAAAATAACGTCTATACAAAAAGAAGCTATATTTTTACAAATTGCCAGCGTTGATACCGGCAATCAAATAGTTGAAGAGCGAGAGTTTATCAGTGAATGGCTTGCTAACTGTGACAAAACTATTTTTGATGCTGTAAAAGCTATAGTTGAAAAAAATAGGATAGCATGGGAAATTCCTAAAATTTCTGCCAAGTGCGACAGTTGCGGAACTGAAAACAATGTGTCGATAACCCTGGATCAAGCAAGTTTTTTCGCGACAGCCTAGTTAGGTTAGATAACACAGATATTGAAGAATATCTAACTAGGCTAGAAGAAGCCATTAAAAATTACAAAACACAACTGTATCAAATATGTTGGTACATGCGTGGCGGTGTAACTATAGATAATTTATTGTTTGATTTAAGTTTAGAAGACATCAAAATGATGAATTCTATAATACAAAATAATATCGAAATTACAAAGAAAAGCGGACTGGCTTTAATTTAAAGATCCAGTAGGCGCTATCATAGGTTTGAAATCTTTTTGTATATCCGCTTTGGCTTTTTCCATGTCAGCATAGCTGGCTAATTTTGGACCAGCTTGTGCGGCTCCGTTAGCCGCAACAGCCGCGCCGGTAGCGGGATTGATTTGGCTAATGGGTATATGCAATTTGTCTTCGATATGCCCAGCCAACCAGTCCCAGGAACCTGCAACACCCTTGCCGCCGAATCTAATCAGCTTCATCAACGACTGTCCTAATAATCCTTGGACAAACTCTGTACTTAAAGATGCTTGTAATGCAAGTATAGCGGCATGCCCTATAATTTTTCCTTTACTGCCAAGGCCTTTTTCGATCACATCTACTAATTTATTCAGCATAGGAGTACCATTGCGAACCCAAATGATAATTGGCTTCATTAAAATCTGCGTGGCGATTATTCCATAATACTGATCACGAGCATTGTCAATATATTCATTTTTTTGTTCTTGTGTGTAGTTGGCAAATGCAGGATTGCTGGCTCTGAATGTTTCCAAATCTTGTTTGGCTATTTGCTCTAATGCATACAGATTCACATTGAGTATGCCAACCAGTGCTGTGATTCCAATGATCTTAAAGATTTTCAAGGATGCCGGGTCATATTTTGTCAAAGATTCTTGAGCCAATGCTTCTGCTTGCTTGGCATTGGCCTTGATCCAAGATTGTGCCAAGGTCTCAATCTGTTGCTGTGTAAGCACAATAGGAGCGGGAGCAGTTTCTACGATTATGTCTAAAATCTTCATGATATGTTATTTATAGTATTGATAGATGTACTGCGTACATCTGCTCTTCGCTTTCGCTCGAGCTTTTCTGTTTCTTTATTGTGTAGTAGTCAAGTGCGAAGCACTGTAAATATTATCTAGATTGTGTAGTCACACTTAGCCCTGACGGGCTAAAAATGAACATTATCTGAGTTGAGCAGTTCACTTAGCGTTTGCACTACAAGCATTTCTGCTCACTTAGGCGGTTGTCCGGTACCTAATCGTGCTGTCTTATTACAACGGCGGGTCTTTATGTATACGCTAACATACATTAAGCCTTGGGTTCTTCACCCTCTTTTAGCCTTTTAAAATATGTTTTCTTTAAAATCAAATGGGTTGTATGTCGGCATATCCCATCAACGTCTGTTACGATAGTGATTTTAAACCCTTCCGCCAAGGTAAGGAATTCCATTGACTGCGATCCGTGATCCAGCTTTAAGGGCACAATTTAGTCGCCTGTGCGGGCTTATTTGGCAGTTAAAAGGCCTGAATTATTGAGCTTTGAGTATATGTGAACCATGTACACGGACAGATATCTGGCCGTTATAATAGTCTTTTGATTCTAGAACTTTGCGGGAAAATTGTTCTCTGGCCTCGAAGTAAGAGCATTGCGCCTTGGATGTGCAGTAGTATAGGATTTCTCGAGTGAAGTTTTCTTTGCCTAATTTCAATACGTCCACGTTTAATTCTAGATTCGAGCCATAATAATCTCGCCAATCCGAATCAATTTTTGACCGTATTTTCTTTTTTTTCTTAGTTCCGTTCTTGAGCTTGACCACCTTGTAAGATGTTTTAGCGAACTTGGCTAATTTTTTGCCTATATACATGCGTCCAGAGATTGTATTGGTTATGAGATATACAAAACCTACGCACTCTTCGGGCAAGGTTTCTATTATAGTATTTTCATAAATCCAAGACATACACTAATTAGTGTCTGCGTCTCCCAACCCTTGCTTCTTCTGAGCCTTGACAGCGTCCACACCGTGACGCCAGTCTTGTATTAATTTTCGCCGTTCACGTGAGATGATACGAATCTGTGCCAGCCAGTATCGTGTTTGTTCTCCAGCACGGCGTGTGCCTCGATTGATCCAACGTTGATTTGCTTTGAAGTACTCGTTAAACGCCCGCATGAGCTGTGTGTGAGTTTCTTCATCTTGTGGAATCATTTCTTAACGTGTTCCTTAGCCAGTTCTGGAGCAATACGATCCAGTTCTTCTTGATGCGCATAGCGAGCAGGAGGATTTAAGTTCCAACTGTCTGATGTGAAAATACGTACCGGTTTCCAGTACTTAGCAATAATATTGTTGATAACAACAATTCCTGCTACTACGATTATAAAACCCAGCATTGTTAAAATACTACCGCCTAAAAAAACGGCCGCCTGATCCATATCCATTATTCTGTTACCTCCAAATCATTTGCGTACGACGTAAAGCCATTTTCTTTAATGACTTTGAGTACATTGTTTACCCGCCCAATCAATTCATCCTTGTGACTGATTAAGAAGATGTTCTTTTTGCGTTCACGGCTCATCTTTTTAAGCACGGCTAACGCACCCTCGACACCGCTAGCATCTAGTCCGTTGTCTATAAGTTCGTCAACAAACAACAAGTTGATCTGCTGATACAAACTTTCCCACACGTCACGAAAACTCCATGACAAACCAAGTATAAGACGGTTACGCTCTCCTCGACTTAGGTTATCAAAATCTAAGTCTTGCCCTAGCTGTGTTATCTCAACTGTTAGGTCATTTTGGAATACCACAGTATGTGGCAAGCCCATCTTATCAAGATAATAAGTCAGACGATTGTTAAGATAAGCTAGGTTTTGATCTATAATCTTTTTGCGTATAAAGCTGTCTTTGCTGGTTAGTAGTTTAAGTAAAAACTCCTGATGGTCTTTAAGCGTGTTAAGCTCATTGACCTTATCCCACGAAATTTCCTGCATGGCAGTATGACGTAATTCGTCAATTTGCTCCTGGTAAGGATCCGTTTCGCCTGCCTTAACAGTCAATTGTGTTTCGAGAGTTTTTAAATTATTCTGATGTTTAAGAGCGGCTTCAACCGTATCATAGTAAGTTTCCGGACGAGTATTTACTTCGCCGATAGCATCTATTTCTGTTTGTATTTTATTACGATCTTTAGTAACTTTATCAAAGTACTTTTGTGCATCAGCCAAGTGTTGTTGAGCTGTGGCAGACATTTCTTCATGTTTGTGATCATGTAGTTCTTGTTCGCAAGCGTGACACTTTTTGTCCTTCAACTTAGCAAGCTCGTCAGCGTACTTTTTTACGCTTCGCTCCGCTTGCGCTGTCGCGCTGTCTAGCGTTGCCCTCTCCTTAGCCAGGCTTTTCAGCTTTGCTGTCTTTTCTTCGAAAAGTTTTAGCTCGCTGTGCTTGGCCAGTTCAGCTTCAATGTCCACACTTTCAAGTTCAATGATAGCCCTTGCAGTTCTTTCAATATCCGCTTCGTGCTGAGTATTCCACGCATGTTGTCGGGTGATCAAACTGTCAACACTAAGTTGAATTTTCTCGTTGGATTTTTTAGCGGCTTCGATATCTGCGCTTTCTTGTAGCACTTGATCTTTAGTTGTTCTGATTAGTTCTTTAAGTGTTTCTGCTTTTTCACTCAAGATAGTTATGCCCAATAACTGTTCAATAATAGCACGTTGGTCATTGGCCCGCATACTTAAAAACGGTTCTGTATAGGTGTTTAGTGCTACAATATGCTTGAACATGTCGTGGCTCATACCTAACAACTCATCTAAGTCTTTTTGTGTTTCGCGCATGTCGCCCTGTGCGTCATCTGTTTCTTCTGCTTGTTGTTCTTGGTCATCCACGAAGAAACGCATGAGTGTCGGCTTGCGCCCACGTTCGATACGATAGTCTATACCGTCTTTTTCAAACATTAGTGTAACTAACATATTTTTGTTGTTAATCTTGTTGATAAGATTATCTTTTTTAATGTTGGTCAAAGCATTGCCAAACAGTGCGAAACTCAGTGCATTCACAATGGTTGTTTTGCCAGTACCATTACGGCTACCGCTGTCATCACCGCCTTGATCCAAGTTTTCACCTAGTACAAGTGTTAGGTTAGCTTTGTCAAACGCAACTCCTTGAGTTTGGTTTCCCACACTCATGAAGTTTTTAACAGTTAATTCTTTAATCTTTATCATAGGCTATTATAGATTTCCAGCAAGGTATTCTTATTATACGTGTCTGAGTCAATGTTTACAATCTGATTGGAAACAATCTGATCTACACTTTCAAACGACTGGATATCAATGTTGGTATTCATCTCAACTTCTTTGCGTTCTGTAATCAAAGTCAGTTCACGAATAGCATAATCCGTAATAAACTTTTCTTTAATGAAACTGGCTTCTTCGTATGAAATATCAATATCCAGTGCAACACGTAGATGTTGTTTGGGTTTGATAATAGTATCAGCTTCGTCAATCAAACGACTCAGTGTGACAGTACGGAATGTGGGTTGGTCGGGCCAACTGTGATATTGAGGTTCACCATCCCACTCCAATATCATCATGCCTCTATCATCGTCCCATGTGTCTGCATAGTTGTGCGGGAAAGCATTGCCAATATAAATCATGTTCTTTTGTTGCTGACGTTTGTGAAAGTGCCCGCTGAATCCCAGTTCGTATCCTTTGAAACTGTCCAATGCAATCTCGCCGTGATCCGGCATTTGTACCATTGCGTTCATAAAGAAGCTGGGTAATTCAAAGTGTCCAAAGATGTACTTGCCACCTTTCTTGCCTATGCTTCGCCATTCATCCCCTACAAGCCAAGGACACAAAGTAACATCACCAATAGTAACGGGCTCGTGTACCACAGTAATACCCGGAATGTACTTGCCAAACTCTACAGAATGGATGTCCCGCTTGTCTTTATAATATAAATCATGATTACCAGGGAAAAAGTAAAATGCATCGAACGCCTTTCCCAGCTTTTCCAAGGCCCGCAAGCTATAGTCCATAGTAGTGATATTAAGACTATTGCGATTGTGATGCCAATCGCCCATAAAAATTCCAGTATCACAGCCTTCCTCCTTTGCCTTAGCAATATACCAATCTACGAAATCTTCGCAGTCTTGATTATGCACACTACTGTTAGATTTTAGCCCAAAGTGTATGTCTGTAAAACAAGCAACTTTTTTAAACAGTTGGGGTTTCTGTGGGTGTGTCATTAGTAGTGTCCTCGTTATGTCGTTTAAGTGCGGCCGCATGTTCTCCAGCGCCGGTACGTGAGTAAGACGGATTCATACCGTTCATTTCTAAAATATCATCACGGATGTTTTGATTACGTTTTTCAATATTAATAACACGGACAAAGCTGTTGGTTACGGCCGCAGTAAAATAAGCAAACGGATTGTCTGATTTGCTTTCATCAAATTGCAAGCCTACTTGTGTTAGTTGTAGTATGGCCTGGCCTCGCATTTCATCGTTGTAAGTATATCCACGAACGTTGCCGCGAGTGGCATATCGCTCACACAGTTTGATCATCATGCGAGCCAGTGTGGGTGTAATTTGTCCGGCATCCTTGTCAAAGTGACCCTTGGCCAACGTGCCCTTCCAGTGGCTTTTGCCCACACAAACCAGTTCGTCTTCGGTGTTGAACTTCCAGTGTTGGAATGGCGGAAAGTTAACTTTGTCTCTATGATCAGCAAGACTTTTAGGATTCTTTTTACGAACAGTATTCAGCGGAATATGATCATATGTCATAACCCTGAATATTAATTCGTGTTTAGTAATTTTTTTATAGTCAACTTCACAATCTGCTTGTTTAACTTTTTCGCCAGCACGTTTGCGTGTTTGATAATCTAAATCTCCTAGGCGTTTGGCTTTATTACGTTTGGCTTCGGCGATCGTGCGTATGTTTATTTTGTCTATATTTGGTATAATTAAGTCATATTGATGATATAATGGATCGGTAAAACTACAATAACTGCTTTTGGATCTATGTATTTCCAAAAGCATATCTTTGTTGTTTAAGTAATTGATTTTCGCTGTCATAAAGAGTCCTCGTAAAGTAAATTATAAACTACGTACATATTAAAGTCAAATAAATAGAGTATCAGGAGAATCAAATATTATGGGTCTATTCAATTCAGTACAAGGTTTAAACCAAGCTGTAGGCAGTGCGGCAACGGCCTTTGGAGCCATCGAAATTGCTACTAGTATACCAAGCCAGCTTGCCGGAGCATTTGATAACCTTGACAGTATACGCTCTATTGGGTTACCAACAGCAGGTGAAGCTGTAGGAGATATTTTCAGTGCAGTGGCAAGTTTTGGCGGAGGCGATGCGCCAAGTAATGACTGGCGAGTAAGATTAAGTTTGCCCAAATGGCCATCCTTTAGAACAAGCCCGGTTCTTAAACCTCTTAAAGATGCTGGCGGCTGTATATTTCCCTATACTCCTGCAATAACAATTAATCAAGCAACCACTTATAAAGCAGTAGCACCTGTACACAACAACTATGCGTTCAATGCTTACCAAAATAGTGATCCTGGTACTATTAATATTGTTGCCCCAATGTTTTGTGAAGATGCAACAGATGCACTGTACTGGGTTGCAATGTTACACTATTTAAGATCAGCTTCCAAAATGTTCAGCGGAAATGATCCAAAAGCTGGAAATCCTCCACCTATTGTAAATTTAAATGCCTATGGAAATTTTGTGTTTAAAAATGTGCCAGTGGTCATTACTGGGTTCAATGTTGCTTTAGAAAAAGATTGCGACTATATTGGATGCAATGTTGTTGGCAGTGCTATGGGAGCGATTTCAGGACTAGCAGATACACTTGGCGGATTATCAGACAATTTTGGTCTTGCCGCAGTAAATGATCTTAAAATATCCGACACACTTGGTGCAATAGGACAGTTGTCAGGATTGTTGGGCACATTTGGAGTTGGCGGATCTGCTAGTGGCGGAGTTACGCATGTGCCTACAAAGAGTACATTTACAGTTAATTTAAAACCGACATACAGCAGACAAAATGTTCGTAAGTTCAGTTTGGATCAATTTGTAACCGGCGGATACATGTCCGGCGGAACAGGATACGTATAATATGTCCGCTCAATACAGTGATCGTAGTCCGTGGTCAACCACACCAATAACTAGAAATCATCTTGACATTTTAAAAATTAGAACAGTCAGTGCAGAGTCTGATGATTTTTTATATACTATACAGCCCCAATATAATCTCAGACCAGATTTATTAGCTTACGATTTATATGGTGACTCTGCGCTATGGTGGGTGTTTATACAACGCAACTTAGATATTTTACAAGATCCTATTTTTGATTTTACTGCTGGCACACAGATTTATATTCCAAAAAATAGTAGCCTCACAGAAATTTTAGGAATTTAATATGGCAACTTCTATGAATGATCGTGAAGTTACGTCAACAGCAAGCTCGCCTGTACAAGTAACTAAACCTGCAACACCTGTTGCATCTGGTGCAGTTTCTGCACTAGCGGCTGGTGCCAGTATTGCTTCTAAATTATTTGGAGGTGCTTCTGGTTTTAAATTGCCTCTAGCAAACCCATTACACAAATATGCAAGTTATACACAGATTTTTACATTAGCATGTATGGGTTCACAAGACATGGCCAATCCTAGTCAAACATTTTTGGCCGGAGGCACACTGCCTATAATTTTAAAAACACAAGGTAGTCCGACTAACCGAATTAAAACACCGTATGGTGCATTTGATTTTTTCATGGATGATGTACAAATTAAAAGCATTTACGGATTTTCACAAGGCACGGGCAATTCAAATGCTACACTATTTGATTTTACAGTATCAGAACCATATAGTATGGGTATGTTTACGATTGCTTTGAATGTTGCCGCACAGAACAAAAAATACAGCAGTTTTCTTGATGCAAATTTTTTATTAAAAATTGAATTTAAAGGTGAAGATCAATTGGGTAATATGGTATCAATACCAAAAACTACAAAATTCTTGCCTATAAAATTTAGGAAAGTAGATATGAGTGTTACTGAATCAGGCGCTACTTATAAATGCCAAGCTCATGCATCATCGGACGGCGCCCATAATCAATCAAATGCAAAATTATTAACTAATATTACTATTAAAGGAAGCAGTGTAATAGAAATGCTACAGCGCGGCCCTGATAGTTTACAATCGGTGGTTAACAGAAGATTGCGAGAAACTGCATTTCAAGCAGAAGTTAAAGTAGCAGACGAAATAGTAATAATATTTCCAGATTCAAATACAAATCTTGTATCCTCTACACCTGGCGAAGATGAAAATGAAAGCGCCGGCAGACCCACTCCTAGAATTGCAAAGAAAACTAAAGTAGATGTTAATGAAGATACAAAACTATTTGGTTCTTTAAATTTAAGCCGTGGTAAAAACGACACATTAATACAATCACAAGTTAATGCGATCGGAGCTTCTCAATTAACTTACGATGAAAAGATAAAGCCAGCAAGATCTACTACACCAAATACCGGCGCTGTGACAACCGAAGCAGGAACGCAAGATCCAACTAAACTTACAACTAATTCTAAAATTGCTGAATTTAGTTTACCTCAGGATAGCACTATACAAAATGCAATCAATCAAGTGTTGTATGCAAGTGAATATGCTGTTAATTCTATTAAGACCCCGGGTGATAATAACGGTATGAAAAAATGGTGGAGAATTGAAACTGGCGTGTATGATATCGATACTGCTGTTAATAATCCTAAAACAGGTTCCAAACCAAAATTATTTGTTTATAAAGTTGTTCCATACATGTACCACGAAACAGCAATGCCTGTGCCAGGATCTTCTAGTCCTAGTTTTTCAAATTTATTAGATCAATGTGTTAAAGTTTACAACTATATTTTTACTGGAAAAAATCAAGATATTTTAAAATTTAATCTTGATTTTGATAGTAAATTTTTAGTTGCAATAACAAATGGACTTGCTGAGAGCGAAAACAAAAATGCTGGAGTTACTCCACAAGAAGGAGATGCTCCAAAGAAAACCGGCGATGGCGGAATTAATTATCGTTCAGTTTATACAGCTACACATACCACCAATGAAGGTATGGGCGCAGGAGGCGCATCGAGCCCAGAAGAACATTCGGTTAGATTATTGGCAGATGCATTGGTACACGGTTATGATATACAAAATCTTGAAATGGATATCGTCGGAGATCCGTATTATCTAACAGGTAACGGATTAGGAAATTATAGTTCGCCAGCTGACCCGCAGTATATGAATATCAATCAAGACGGCAGTATTAATTACCAAAACGGCGAAGTAGATATAGCTATAAATTTTAAAACACCACTAGACATAAATTCAAGTACAGGTCTTTTCAATATGGCAGGTAAAAGAATTGGCGAATTTAGTGGGCTATACAAATTAAGAACAATAACTCACAAATTTAAAGGTGGAGAATTTACACAAACTATAATTGCCGCCCGCCGCCCACTTACTGCTACCGATGCTAAACGAATCACATTTAAACTTCAACAACTAAAGGCAAAATAATGACAATGAATCCTAATCTAAGTGATCAACGGCAAGTCGTTAAAACTTCTCCGTTAATTAAAAATAATCCAGGCCCTTTTTTAGCAAGGGTTGTAATAAATCATGATTCAAACTATGACGGAACAATTCGTGTACAAATACTCCACGAAGGGTCAACTGGAAATCAAGTCGCTGGCGAATTAGTTACTTGTTATTATATGAGTCATTACTGGAGCGGAACACCAAAAACATTTAACGGTACTGCAAATACATTTCAGGACACACAAAAATCTTGGGGGTTATGGATACCAACACCTGAAATAGGGTCCGTTGTTATTGTAATTTATATAGAAGGTAATAGTGGAAAAGCATATTGGTTAGGGGGTGTCATACATTCTAACTATGATCAAAATAAAAATTTTGCAGTTCCTGACAAGGCCGCAACAACGTATAATATTGAAGATAATGGTAAACGATTACCAGTTTCAGAATGGAACGAAAGTGTAACAGAGCCTGGCCCGCCTGATACAGAAAAACTAAAACCAGTTGATCCTATATCAAAGATATTTGAAATGCAAGGGTTATTAGAAGATGATATCAGAGGAATTACATCAACTAGTTCTAGAAGAGAAAGTCCAAGTAGCGTGTTTGGATTTAATACTCCAGGCCCTCTCGATTATACAAGTCCTAAAAAAGATATAGGTACAGTAGACGATACTAGTTTAGCATTTGTACATAGATTAGGCGGCAGTTCGTTTGTAATGGATGACGGTGATAAAAAGTATTTTAGAAAAACGCCTGCCAGCGACGGCCCACCGGAATATGTAAAAGGTATTGACGGCGGCGGCGATAACAGGATACCTCATAATGATCTTGTAAGAATCCGTACTCGTACAGGTCATCAAATACTTTTACACAATAGCGAAGATTTAATTTATATTGGAAATGCCAGCGGAACAACTTGGATAGAATTAACTAGTAACGGTAAAATTGATATTTTTGCTGAAGATAGCATTAGCATACACACTAGTAACGATTTGAATATTCGAGCCGACAGGGATATAAATTTAGAAGCTGGCAGAAATGTTAATATTAAAGCTGTAAAAACTCACATAGAAAGTACACTTAATACTGAAATTTATTCTAAAGCTGACACTGTTATTACATCTGAACAACTATCACATATTAATTCAGGAACAGAGCACAGAGAAACTGCCGGAAAGATTTATATGAATAGTAAAGCAAACGAAGCAGATAAAGCAATAGAATTACCAATATATACTATTCCTACAGAGACCGACGGCATTGAACTAGATTCTATATTGTTGCGTATTCCAACACACGAGCCCTGGCCGTTTCACGAAAATTTAAAACCAGAAGATTTTCTTCCTGATATGACTGACATCACAACAGGAACTGCACCTCAAATACCGCCATCATGGATGACGTATACTGCTCCTGATGATACATTTAAACAAGGAAAATAAACATGTCCTCAACTCTATACGATAAAATTACATTAGCCGCAGTTCCAAAAAAAATAGACCCTGTACCACAAGCATATAAAGGATTTAGTACAATAAATCCAAATTCTCAAAGTTATTCGTTATATGATTTAGAATTAATTAAACAAGATTTATTAAATCAATTTCATGTCCGTCGCGGCGAAAGACTAATGAATCCAACATTTGGAACAATTATTTGGGATCTGTTGTTTGAACCAATGACAGAGCAACTTAAAGAACAGATAGTATCTAATGTAAATGAAATTATAAATTATGATCCTAGGCTGGTAGCTCAAAATGTTGTAGTCACTACCTATCAAAGTGGTATTCAGATAGAGTGTACGCTGAAATACCTGCCCTACAACATTCAACAAAGTATGCAAATTAGGTTTGACCAAGCAAATGGCTTACTGGCAACTTAATATACGTACATATTAAAAATCAATAAATATTGATAATAGGATAAAAGATGAGCGCAACAGATAGACAAAATAGACTGCTAGTATCTAAAGATTGGACTAAGATTTACCAATCTTTCCGTAATGCCGACTTCCAAAGTTACGACTTTGAGAACATCCGTAGAAGCATGATCGACTATCTACGCCAGAACTTTCCAGAAGATTTTAACGACTATATCGAGTCTAGCGAATACCTTGCCCTAATCGATCTTATTGCCTACTTGGGCCAAAGCATAGCTTTCCGCGTCGACTTAAACGCTCGCGAAAACTTCTTAGAGCTTGCAGAACGCCGTGATAGCGTGTTACGTCTAGCACGTATGCTTAGTTATAATGCTAAACGCAATCAAGCGGCTAAAGGCTTATTAAAGTTTACAGCATTGCAAACTACACAAAATGTTTTGGACTCAAACGGTCGAAATTTATCTAATCAAGTCATCAGCTGGAATGATAGTTCTAATAATAATTGGTACGATCAATTTATTTCTATTATGAATGCGGCATTTCCGTCATCACAGCAGTTTGGAAATCCAGCAGATAAAGCTACAATATACAGTGTACCAACAGAACAATATCGATTTAACAGTACAAATACTTCTGTTCCAGTATTTGGATTTAGTAAAACTGTTAATGGATCAAAAATGGATTTTGAAGTTACTAGTACTACCTTTACGGGACAGGACTACATCTACGAAGAAACTCCTAAAATTGCCAATACAATGGCATGCATTTATAAAAATGACGGACAAGGATCTGCAAGTGTTAATACTGGATTTTTCTTTAATTTTACACAGGGTAATTTAAATCAAGGATCATTCACAATTAGTCAACCAAGTACTAGTGAATCGGTCGATATAGATTCTACTAGTATTAACGATACCGATGTATGGTTATACAAAGTTGATCAACGAGGAATCGAATCTGAGTTATGGACCCAAGTTCCTAACTTAACTGGCAATAATATTATCTATAATAGCCTTAATAAATCGATCAAAAATATTTATAAAGCAATAACACGAGCAGGCGATCGTATTAGCATTACATTTAGTGATGGCACATTTGGAAATATTCCATTAGGTACCTTTAGCCTTTACTATAGAATTAGCAACGGTCTATCATATACTGTTAACCCTCAGGATATCCGCGGGGTAACTCTTACAATACCATATGTGTCTAGCGTTGGTCAGGCAGAACAATTAACAATTACATTGGGTTTACAAACAAGCGTTAACAATAGCTCTCCAACTGAGTCTAGTGATCTTGTTAAATCAAATGCTCCTGCAACTTATTATACACAAAATCGGATGATTACCGCAGAGGACTATAACATTAGTCCGTTGTCGACAAATCAAGAAATTGCAAAGATTAAATCTGTTAACAGGAGCTCAAGCGGTATTAGTAGATATCTTGATTTAATTGACCCAACCGGCAAATATAGTAAAACTAATTTATTTGCAGACGATGGTGTTTTATACCAAGAAATTTATACAGCAGACAATGCATTTACCTATGCTAGTAGAACCGATGTTCAAGGAATTATTGTTAATAACATATTTGAAATTTTAGAAGATCCTAATTTAAGAAATTTCTACTATTCTAAATTTACAAATATTAGTACAGCATTATTGGATATTTCTTGGTATAATGTTACTACAGATACTGCATTTTCTAGTGGATACCTTGGATCGACAATAGATAAACGACCGTATTTGTTATCTAGTTATACTAATACTGCATTGAAATATGCGGCTACTGGGTCTTTAATAAAATTTATAGCTCCACAAACTGCCAACGGCGACGAGCAAGTATTTGATAAAAATAATAATAACGCATTAATTTTAAAAACAATTCCTGCTAGATCTAATACAAGCGATTATTTGTGGGCCGAAATTGTGTCAGTTGCAGGAGACGGCACAGCAGGTGGCCTTGGCACATTATTATCAGGCGAAGGCCCAGTCGCTTTAAATGATTCAGTACCTACAGGAGCCATAGCTACAAGAGTTGTTCCTGTTTGGAAAACTATTATCGAACCCGATGTCATTACAACAATGATAGATTTAATAATGGGTAATAATCCATTTGGCCTCCGCTTTGATATTAATACACAAACTTGGAAGATAATATTTCAATCAAATCTAGATTCAACCAGTCAGTTTAGTTTAAGTAAACAGGGTGATATAACTAATTTACAATTAGATGCTAGCTGGTTGCTATTGTTTATTACAGACACTATCACATATACAGTAACAACAAGAAAACTACGCTATATTTTTGAAAGCGCGGCCCAAATACGATTCTATTTTGATAATGTTGATAGAATATATGATAATGTTTCTGGTAAGTTGTTAACGGATTCTATTAATATATTGGGCATAAACACTAAACCAAATCTAGCAGAATCGTTTACATTTGACCAGATGTTTAAAATTACTAATCAGTTTATAGGATTAGATGGATATATTGATACTAAAAAAATTATTATAACATTTAATGATAAGAATAATACCGGAGTAGTACAAGACCCTGAGACGTTTGACAATGTTGTTATTCCAACAACAACTGCTAGTTTAGCATCTCAGTATATAATTTTAGAAAAATACTTAGTTGAAACCGGTCAAGAAGATTATCGATATGTTACTAATATTGATAGTAAGGTAATAATACTTACTACACAACCTAAATCTTTTTCTCAGTATAATAATGGACAGTATTTTTACTTCATAGATGTTGATACTGTGGCAAAGTATAATGCAACTACATCAGATTTAATTCCTAGTTTAGATTATAGAGTGTTTTTAGGACGAGATAATCTTAAATTCCAGTACACACATAATGCTAGCGACACACATAGAATTGACCCAGGTGTTAGTAATATTATGGATGTATTTGTATTAACTAATAATTACGATATATTGTTTAGACAATGGTTGGGCGATGTTACAACAACTAAACCGTTGCCTCCGAGTAGCGATGAATTAAACAGTACACTTGCTCCTAAATTAAATTTAATTAAATCAATTAGTGACGAAATTATATATCACCCAGTCAAGTACAAAGTGTTATTTGGATCTAAAGCTGAGAAAAATTTACAAGCACAATTTAAAGTCATTGTTAATAGATCAGTAGTAACATCTGATAACGATATAAAAACACAAATTTTAATAGCAATGAACAACTTTTTTGCGTTAGGTAACTGGGATTTTGGCGATACATTTTACTTTACGGAAATGGCCAGCTACATTACTTCGCAAGTGAGCCCGGCAATTGTTAATTTTGTAATCGTCCCTGCCGGCAATTCGTTATCTTTTGGCGGATTGTTTGAAATTACAGCTGGCCCGGATGAAATTTTTATTAGCGGCGCAACTATTGATAATATTGATATAGTACCTTCTATAACATCTACAATTATCAATAGTATAGGAAATATTACAGTGAAATCAAATGCAATTGCAGTGCAATCATTAACAAGCTCAGCTTACGGATCATCTAATGTCTGATAAAATTAACCCAACTGGTAACAACGACTATTCGATGGTAGAGTTACTACCAAAATATTATCGTTCTGAAGATAACAGAAAATTTATACAAGCAACACTAGATCAGTTGTCGCAAAAAGGTACGGCTAAAAAAATTACAGGTTTTGTTGGCAGGCAAAATGCAAAATCTGCCGACGGCAATGACATTTATGTAACGGCTCCTAATAGTGTACGACAAAATTATCAATTAGAACCCAGTATAGTTGTTAATGATTCTGTAGGAAATGTGGAATTTTTTAAAGATTATCAAGACTATATTAATCAATTAAAAATCTTTGGGGCTAATACAAGCAATCACGAACGTATTAATCAACAAGAATTTTATTCTTGGGATCCGCATATTGACTGGGATAAATTTGTTAATTTTCAACAATATTACTGGTTACCCTATGGCCCGGACTTAATAACAATTTTTGGCCAACAATTAAATGTTACTAGTACATATACAGTAACAATTTCTGAATCCGTAACTTTACAAAAAGAATATGTCTTCACCCCAAACGGACTAGACAGAAATCCTGCTATAACACTATACCGAGGCCAAACATACTATTTTGAAATTGATAGTCCGGGCGAGCCATTTAGTATTAAAACTTCAAGAACGCCAGGAGTCTCCGATAGATACACGGATGAAAAATATGTAGATAAATTTGGAGTTGAATCAGGAACTATTAAGTTTACAGTTCCGCTTCAAGGCCCTAACACGCTGTATTATGTAAGCGAAAGAAATCCAGACCTTGGTGGACTAATTAACTTTTTAGATATCACTGAAAATTCATTTATTAACATTGAAAAAGAAATACTAGGAAAGAAAACGTACACACTTGCAAATGGAACGCCATTAAGTAACGGTATGAAAGTTGCGTTCGGAGGTAATGTAACTCCTGAAAAATATGCAAAGGGCGAATATTACGTTGAAGGCGTTGGAGGAACAATAACTCTAATCTCCACAGATGTATTTGAAATTATCAGTTCTTATACAGAAGACGTGTCAGTCACATTCGACTCTACGTTGTTTGATCAATATCCATTTGCATCGGCAAATTCGTTTGCCGGCAAACAAGATTACATTACAGTTAATAGAGCAAGCAAAGACCTAAACCCATGGACTAGATATAATCGCTGGTTCCATAAGGATGTAATCGAACTTAGTGCTACGTTTAATAAAAAATTGCCAAATTTTGATCAAGCAACACGAGCAGTCCGACCTGTCATTGAATTCGAAGCCGGCCTAAAATTATTTAATTTTGGAACAGTAGCTATAACAGATGTTGATTTAGTTGACAATTATACTACAGATGTGTTCAGCACAATAGAAGGCATCGCAGGTTATAATGTTGATAATATAGCATTAACGGAAGGTATGCGTGTAGTTTTTATTGCAGATACTGACGATAAAGTGCGTAATAACATTTATAAAGTTACATTTGTTAATATTCAAAATTCTGGAATTGGTGTTCCGCAAATTAGATTAATTTTAGACGAAACACCAGTTAACAATACAGGAATATTAGTAAGACAAGGTAAAACATATCAAGGTCAAAGTTTTTGGTTTAATGGCTCAACATGGAAGTTTAGCCAACAAAAGACTATTGTTAATCAAGCACCGCTGTTTGATTTATTTGACCATACCGGAATAAGTTTTGCAGAATATGCAGGATCTACTTTCAACGGTAGTAAAATATTTTCTTATAAAATCGGAACTACAACGGCCGATAGTGTGTTAGGGTTTAGTTTAAGTTATCAAAATATTAATAATATTGGTGATATACTTTTTAATTTTAACTTATTAACTGATAATTTCAATTATAAACAAACTGATATACTACTTACAAAATCAGTTAATACTGGATTTTTATCTAAATTAACCTATATAAATTCTACATCATATGTTAATGGGTGGCAAACTAGTAAAGTGACCCGCTACCAACCAGCGGTAAGAATATATAAAAATTCTGAATTAACAAATAATTTTCCTTTAGATATCTATGATAATATTACAGATTTAATAGATTTAGAAGTTAGAATTTATATTAATGGGCACCGCTTAGATCCTGCACTATGGTCAATAGTTGATAGCGTCATATATAAAAAAATAAAATTACAAAAAGATATTACATCATCTGATGTATTAACAATCAAAGCATTCTCGGCACAGCCAATCAACAATAATGGGTTCTATGAAATTCCTATTAATTTACAAAATAATCCATTAAACACAGACATGGGATTTTTTACTCTTGGTGAAGTTGCAGATCATTTAAATTCTATTGTTGAAAATATTCAAAGTCAATTTGTTGGAACTGTTAACGGAACTAATAATTTAAGAAACTTAGGAAATGTTACTGCTTATGGAACAAAGTTTGTACAACATAGCGGGCCCGCAAGCCTAGCAGTATATCATATTACTAGTGAAAAAAATAATATTGTTAGAGCATTAGAAAAATCAAGAGATGATTACGGTAAATTTAAACGTAGTTTTCTACTTGCGGCACAACAATTAGGTATCGACACCGATGTTGTTACTCAGGTTAATTTAATTTTAAAAAAATTATCTGCAAATAAGACTCAGCAATCGTCATATTATTTCAGTGACATGGTTCCTTATAGCGGTAATAAAATATCTAAATATACAGTAATTGATAAACGAATTAAAACTTACCCACTAACTACAATTTTTAATAATAAAGTATTAAGTAATAAAGCAGTTAGTGTGTATCTTAACGGTTTCCAACCGCCTACTGGATCTCAATTATTACAAGACGTACATTATTCTTTCACATTGGATGGTTATGTTTTAATTAATGATACTGTTTCTTTAGTAAACGGCGATGTGCTTACTATAATCGAATATGACAGCACTGACGGATGCTTTATACCACCAACTCCGACTAAATTAGGATTATGGCCAAAGTTTGAACCAAAGATTTATACAGATTATAGTTTGTTCACTCCAAAAACGTTTATACAAGGCCACGACGGAAGCCAAGTATTAGCTTATAATGATTATAGAGATGATATAATTTTAGAATTAGAAAAAAGAATTTATAACAATCTACAAGTTGATTACGACCCTAGTATTTTTAATATCCATGATATCATTCCTGGTTATTTTAGAGATTCTAAATATAGTTTAGAAGAATTTAATCAAACCTTAGCTCCTAGTTTTTATAAATGGGTTAGCATCACCGGCCGAGATTTTTCTAAGCAGTTAGGATTTGACAATAACAACACATTTACTTACAATTATAAAGGACATACTGCTCCCGATGGAAGAGCACTTCCTGGTTATTGGAGAGGAATTTATCGTTGGATTTATGATACAGAAAGACCTAATATGTGCCCTTGGGAAATGTTGGGTTTTAGCGAAGAGCCAAAGTGGTGGCAAGAACAATATGGGCCAGCACCATATACAAGTAATAATACTATTATGTGGGAAGATTTATCCATTGGTGCAGTTAAAGTACCGGGCCTTCCCGTAGAATATAGAACAAATTTTGCAAGACCTAATTTATTAAAACACCTTCCAGTAGATGAAGCAGGCAAATTAGTAAGCCCGGTAGTATCTCAACTAGCAAACGGTGTGTTCACTACAGATAGACGTAGCCAACATATATTTGGAGATGTTGCTCCGGTAGAAGCCGCATGGAGAAGAAGCAGTTATTTTCCATTTAGTGTATTAATAGCTTCTATGATTTTACGTCCTGCTCATACACTTGCAACTTGTTTAGATAAATCTCGCACAGTAAGAAATTTATGCGGGCAACTAGTTTATAAAGATACTTATCTTAGAATCACACCTCAAGATATTGTCTTACCAAGCATTTATTCTAGTTCATCACGAGTATATACTTCTGGAATTATTAATTACCTAGTTGAATCATTAATTAACAACAACTTTAATTATTATTCTGAATATCAATATAATTTAGATAATTTAACTATAAAATTATCTTATAGATTCAGCGGGTTTACAAGCAAGGAAAATATAAATTTAATTTTAGATAGCAAAAATCCTGCCTCGACTGGAAATATTTTTGTACCTCAAGAAAATTATAAAATTGTTTACAATACTTCAAACCCTATTAAAAAATTATCTTATAGCGGTGTAATTATTGCTAAAGTAGATACA
>Ga0209188_1000567_pt1 | contig 34884 bp, 20 predicted proteins | sample C_130625_EF_Meta_FD_187307 | JGI IMG/M metagenome (GOLD analysis project Ga0209188, IMG submission 187307) | Freshwater microbial communities from Lake Croche, Canada to study carbon cycling - C_130625_EF_MetaG (SPAdes) (version 2) | ecosystem: Environmental > Aquatic > Freshwater > Lake...
TAGTGTAGTTGTTTTCGTATTAGTAATGGTTGTCCAGTTACTGCTTCCTACTGAATTGTTGTAATAAGAAGCTGGGTTTAATCCATTAGAAGAATAGTCAATACCTGTTGTTGCATTAAAGCCTTTAATGCTACCTACTTCGCCTGTAATGAAGATACCTGTTCCACTTGTAGATGCTCCTGCTTCTTGCCAGTTAGTAAACATGCTTCCTGCATTAGCAACCGCTGGTGCAATATCTCTATAACCTCTGTAGCCATTAGGTATGTAACGCTCTACAACCACATTACCTGTGATGGTACCGCTGTTACCTGATGTACCTACTGGGGCTAGGATACCGCTACTTGTAATGCTAGTAGATTTCAATACCACATTACCGTTGGTAGTTAATAAGCCAGACTGTAGTTTTAGAATTCCGGTAATATTAAGTTTGTTACTGCCACTTGTAACAGTTGTTCCGTTACTATTATTGATAGTGATGTTATTCACAGTACCTGTTCCTGAAATGGTTTGAGCGGCAGTACCATTCAATATTAATGTTCCAGTTCCTGTTATAGTTCCATTGTTAACAAACGGTGTACCTTTTAATGTGATGGTACTAGATGAACTAAACACTTTACCTGCATTTACTTGTAAATTCTTGCAGATAAATGGTATACTGGTGGTATAATTACCATTGATGATTACAATTGAAGTAGCGCTTGGTGTTCCAGCACTCCAACTAACACCATCCCAAGTAGTAGTAGACGTTGGAATAATTGCAGGACTCGTAGCCGAACTATATGTTCCGGTGCCAACACTATTGATTGCAGCAACTGTGAAAGTATAGCTACTGCCATTAGTTAGTCCAGTAAACGTATAAGGGCTAGAAGTAGCAGTTTGAGTAGCGACTAATGTTGCTCCAATATAAGCACGAACAGAGTAACTAGTAATAGTAGCACCGCCGTTATCTGCTGGATCATCGAAAGTGATTATAGCAGAAGCATCGCCTTCATCAGATGTTACATTGATTGGTGCATCAGGTGTGATAGGATTTACCACCCATGTAACAGCACTAGATGTACTTGCATTATAACCTAAATATGATGCTACAGATGCAGTTACATTTCTGTTACCTGCTGCTAAAGAAGAAGGGTCATATGACAATGTAGCTACACCACTTGCATTAGTATTTGAAGTACCTATACTCACCCCATCTATAAAAAATGTTACAGTAGCACCTGCACCTGGGTTAGAAGAACCAACAGTTGCAGTCAAGGTTGCTGATGTTGTGCCTTTATTGATGGCTGATAAGGCAGAAACGGTAGTGGTGGTGGTGATATTGTTTTCCCCGATACCAAAATTATTTGTGCCAGTTAAGAAACTGGTTAAAGCGGTAGAATTGGTATAATTTGGTGTAGAACCTGTTACCACATAGCTATTACCAGTAGTACCATTGGTTTGTATCAATCTTACAGTACCGATTGGTGAAAAACCTGTGGCATCTAGAGTAACATTAAAGCTTGGACTTGTACCACCTGTCTGTGAAATAGTCCAAAAACGGGAGTTGAATGCATTTACAGGAGAAGAAAGCGTTCCAGTTGTAATTGCTCCTTCAAATAGTTCTACCCTTACAGTACTAGTACCTGATACGCTATTGTATTTAAAGGATACTGGGCGATAGTTACCGCCTTTACCAATTGGATAAACCCTTGTAATATTTGATGCGCCGCTTGGGAATGTGATTGCCAAAGGGCCATTAACATAAGCAGTGGAAGAACCACCACTAATTGAATTACTTACTGTCAATAAGCTTGAGGTACTAAGAATTCCATTTGTTAACGTTAAGTTGCCCACGGTAGCAGCAGCTCCTGCACCTGATATCGTTACTCCATTGCTATTATTAATAACCAAACTAGGAGCATTGGTAAAACCACCATTTAATGAGAAGGTTTGAGCAGCAGCACCGTTAAACTCTAAAGCACCAACTTGCGCACCAGAAGCCGAACTTGAAGTACTTGAAATGGTGGTTGTTGTGAAGCTACCTGACGTTTTAGTGAAGTTGCCTTTTACAATCAATTTTCCTACACTAGCCCCTGTAGCTACATTGGATATACTATTAAGTGTGAATGTCCCACCATTTTGTGTAAAATTATTAACTGTCATAGTAGATGTTATAGCATTTGCTCCTGAATAAAAATCACTAGCCACTTGAACACTACTTGTAGAACTCATGGTAAAATCGCCGGACACTGTCCAATTCATGTTTCCGCGGCAAAGGTTCAATCCAGCACCTGCCAAACTGAAGTTTCCGCCTATATTTACTGTGTTTACATTGGAATTAATAAATCCGAAATGTGCACTTGAACTACCCTGTGTAACGGATACATTACCAGTTACAGTCAAGATAGAAGTTGAAGCACCAGTGATATTATTTATCCTAATGCCACCTGTACCATTAACAAGCGGAATGTTCCAATCAAGAGAAGCCATATTGCTAGGCAAGTTGTTGAACCCTGTAAATGTAGAAGTGCTGTTCACCAAAGCTTGTACCTTAACGTTGGCATTTGTGAAATTGCCTAAAGGGAAAGATTGTGTAGTTCCGCCGTCTGGTCGGTTATGGATGTAAGTACTACCAGAAGCAAACACTAAATTAGAAGTAGTAGATGTAATGGAACCCGTATTGGTTATTATACCAGCAACAGTTGTGGTGCTATTAGTTGCTATATAGGTATTTGCATATTGACTTGTAAAACTTGGGTCTATGTTCAAATTGCCTGCAATAGAAGCAGTAGTTGCTGTTCCTGTAAAAGCAATAGAAAGTGCATCATTTGAGGCTGTGCCTGTTGCCAAGGTCAAAGTACAACCTGTTGGAATATCCAAATCAGTACCTGCCAGACTTCCAAATCCAATGGTCAGTGTTCTTGCAGCGCCAGTTGCCGCTTTTAAGCTTACCGAAGTGTTGGAACCAGACAATAGCAATTGACCGATGGTTTGGTCAGGAACGTTGGTGATGGTGCCAGATGGAGAGCTTGTAAATTGTAAAATGTCTCCAGTACCCAAGCTGGAACGGTTTGGACTCCAGTTGGTAGCCACTTGAAAATCGTTGCTGGTGGTACCTGTCCAAGTGTACATAGCGTTTCTTGCAAGAGCAAAAAAGTTATTGGGTATTGTTGTAGTGTTTGAAGAAGAAATGGTATTCGTAGGTGAATTGATGCTTGATCCTCCCAGCGAAGTATAATCTGTTGCACTCAAAGCACTTCCGACAGCAACTAAAGTTGCAGAACCATAACCTGCATCGGTAAAACGCAAGGTAGTGTTGGTGAAAGAAGTAGAATTGGTTGCTTTGCTTATTTGCCAGTAACGGTTGGTATTTAAAACCAAACTACCGCCATTTCCTGAACCACCTGAATTTGCGGCAAATGCCTCTACTCTTATATCAGCCAAACTAGCAGAAGACGTTGTAGTAGGATTGATCAATTCAACAGGATTGTAACTCCCCCCCTTACCAACTGGAAATAAGTAAGTAGTACCTGTTGCCAAACTTTGTGGCAATCTTCTTTGCAAAGGCCCGTCCACATAAGCAGATGAACTGCCTGTGATGGCACTAGTGGATGTGTTGGTAATGGTTAATAAATTGGTTGAAGTTGTTGTTAATACGCCACTTGTCAAGGTCAATGTAGCTGTGCTTGGTAGCGATACTGCACTACTCAAGGCTACTCCATTGCTATTGTTGATATTAAGATTAACTGCGCTTGTTATGCTTCCCGACAATGCAAAAGTTTGTGCGGCGCTTCCGTTCAACACCAGATTCCCGGTTTGCGCCCCAGAGTTAGTCGCTGATGTACTCACAGTAGTTTGTGTTGTAATAGTCCCTCCTGTTTGATTGAAATTGCCTTTTACATTCAAAACGCCTATACTAGATCCCGTAGCTGCATTTGTTATGTTATTAAGGTTAACCGTACCGCCATTTTGTGTGAAATTTTGCACTGTCAATGCAGAAGTAATAGCTGTTGTACCTGCATAAAAATCACTTGCTATAGAAACCGTGCTATTAGATGACATAGTAAAATTGCCAGTCACCTTCCAATCCATCGTACCCCTACATAGATTTAAGAAGGCACCGTCTAATGTAAAGTTGCCTCCAATGTTCACAGCAGTGATGGTATTGTTTAGAAAGCCAAAATAACTTCCACTGAGCCCTTGGGTTACAGACATGTTACCTGTTACCAAAAAAGTGGATGCACTACCAACAAGAGTGTTCAACCGAATGCCGGCAGTACCAGAAACCAATGGGGTATTCCAAGTAAACGAAGCCACGGTGGCAGGTACGTTGTTGAAATTCGTTGCTGTCACGTTTGATGAATTTACAAGCGCTTGTACTGTAAAATTGGCGTTGGTGAAATTCGCCAAAGGAAAGGATTGCGTAGTCCCACCATCTGGTCTATTGTGGTAATAATTACTACCAGAAGAAAAAACCATATTGGTAGATGTACAAGTAATGGCCCCTGTGTTTGTTACTGAACCAGCAACAGAGGTGGTGCTGTTTGTAGCGATATAGGTATTGTTGTATTGACTTGTAAAACTTGGGTCTATGTTCAAATTGCCTGCAATAGATGCAGTAGGTGTTCCAGTGAAGGCAATATAGAGAGCATCACCAGTGGCTGTACCTGTTGCCAAAGTTAGAGTACAACCAGTAGGAATATCTAAATCAGTTCCTGTTATGTTTCCAAACCCTATAGTTAAAGTTCTTGCGCCTCCAGTTGCTGCTTGCAAGCTTACGGATGTATTAGTACCAGACAACAATAACTGACCAATAGTTTGGGTTGGTACATTAATGATGGTTGCAGCTGGAGAGCTTGTAAATTGTAAAATGTCCGTATTGTTCAAACTAGTACGATTAGGACTCCAGTTGGTGGCAACTTGAAAATCGTTGCTTGTGGTACCTGTCCAAGTATAAACAATGTTTGTTTGTAAACCTAGGGCAAAAAAGTTGTTTGCTATTGTAGTGGTACTCGATGAAGTAATGGTATTAGCTGGGCTATTGATGCTGACACCACCAAGTGAACTGAAGTCGGTTGCATTCAAGGCACTTCCCACAGCAACTATTGTTGCGGTTCCATAGCTTGCATCTGTGAAACGAAGCTTGGTATTGGTGAATGAAGTAGGATTGGTTGCTTTGCTTATTTGCCAATAAAGATTGGAATTAACAATCAATGAACCACTGTTACCTGTACCTCCTGAATTAGCAGCAAAAGCCTCCGCTCTTATTTGTGCTAAACTACCTGAAGCGGTAGTGGTTGGGTCAATGAGTTCAACAGGATTATAGCTCCCTGATTTACCAACTGGGAACACATAAGTTGAGCCAGCAGCCAAGCTAGCTGGCAATGCTCTTTGCAATGGACCATTAACATAAGAGGAAGAACTTCCTGTTATTGCAGTTGTTGCAGTGTTGGTTATAGTTAATAAGTTAGTTGTGGTAGTAGTTATAAGTCCACTACTCAAAGTTAGGGTCGCAGTACTTGGCAACGACAATGGTGCTGCAAGGCTTGCGCCTAAAGAATTGTTTAGAGTAACATTTATGGGGCCTGAAACTGTGCCTGAAGCAGTAATTGTTTGTACACCAACGGTGCTGCCATTCAATGTTAAGTTTCCAATTTGCCCAGTTGAAGAAGAAGTAGTCATTGTTGCAGAAGCTCCGATGGTAAGATTGCCCCAAATATTTAAATTAGCTGTAGCTGGATTCGATGATTGATTGTTCAATCGAATACTTGCAGTCCCATTAAGTGTAACACTTCCTTTCACCGTTAAATTTGAGGTTATTGAGGACGTAGCATTCAATCCATCCAATATATTAATAAAACCACCTGTCATGGATAGGTTTCCATTAACAGTCCAATCTGCAGTACCTCTTCCTGTATATAAATTGCAAGAAGAAAGTGTAAGGTCTCCTGTTATATTAACAGTTGCAATTCCACCTGAATTTGCTCCAATACTTCCTGATGTAGTTCCATTTGTAAAGCTTGCATTGCCCGAGATGGTCAATGTTGTACCACTACTTGAAACAATCCTACAAGCTGCAGTTCCAGTGATATTAGGCGTATTCCAATCTAAAGTTTTAACTGGACTTGGCAACGTAATAGAGGGGGTAAAGGATGAAGAAGTAATCCCTTTTATCTTTAAATTAACGTTAGTAAAATCACAAACAGTTGGAATTGTTGAATTACCATCTGCCCTGTTATAAATGTATGTAGCATCAGATGAAAACAAAAGTCGTGAAGCAGCTACACTAGCTATTGCAGCAGATTTATTTTCAATAGTACCTGTACTTGCTACTGTAGTTACTCCATTTGCTGCACTATATGAATTTACGAAGGAACTAAACTGGCTTCCACTAGTGATAGAACCAGAAACTAAGGAGCCTATGTATGTCAAAGTAGATGTACCATTAGTTTGCGTGCTTCCAAAAGTCGATGCAGGCAGGGAAGTTGTATTTGCAGTTGTCCCTGCTGTGACGGTATAAAGATTTTGATTCAAATAAACATAAGAAGTAGAAGCATACGTTGTAGCCGCTAAAGCAGCTGGTGTTGATGGAAGCGTGAAAGTTGCTTCCCTTTCTATTGTCAATTTCCCAGCAATATTTGCTTTGGGTGAATTGGATGCGCTCAACACAATTGTCAACGCGTTTGATATCTTGTCACGATCGTTCGCCCCTGCACCATAAGTAGAAGGCAGCGTTATGGAACTATAGCTATTTGCTGCAATAATCAACTCACAACCGCTTGGAATCTGTAGGTCATTGTCGGAAGTGTTGGTATTACCAATCGTAAGCGTCCTGCTGGCATTAACACCTGAAACATATCCAGTAGCAGGTTGTAAACTAACAACAGCAGACCCTGACAAAATCAACTGACCAATAGTTTGGGTCGGAACATTGGTAACCGTAGCACTACTACTGAACTGTAAAATATCAGTAGCAGCAGGGGTATTTCGAGGTGCTAAAGCCGTGCTTGACCAATTTCCCGCTACTTGATAATCATTTGAAACGGCCCCCGTCCAATTATAAGTAGTCTGGGCATTCCCAAAAACAATCATCATCAACATAGTGATGAGTAAAAAACCATTTTTCTTTTTCATATATAGCAACATTTAGAGGTAAACAATTTTAAGAATTAATTATAGCCAGGGTTTTGGCTACCAATATTAGGGTTTAGTGATATTTCGGCATTCAGCGGAATGGGCATCAATAAAAATTTTATTTGAAATGGCGGTAAACTTAAAGAATCGGTTCTCCCGCCACCCCAAGACCTACTTGAATTATTATAAATAGGCAAGCCAGGCGTGTAAGTAGGTATTACAGTATTCAACTGATATTCCAGCATTGTTGTGCCATTTGGGCTTTTCATCCTGCAAAGGTCAAACCATCTAAGCCCCTCTCCTACAAATTCCAAAGCACGCTCATCCACAATTGCAAGCCTAAATGCTTCTTTGGACAAACCAGCTTTCAGTGGTAGAGGGCTTGTCCTTGAAGTTATTCCATCAGCAGCCCTAGCACGGGTTCTAATCTTATTAAATTCTGTGTAAGCAACATTACTGGCACCATTTATTTCATTTTCCATTTCGGCCTTAGTAAGAATAATATCTGCTAGTCTTAGGGCAAAAAAATCATTTTCCCCGTTCCTTGAATCAAGAGCTTGTCCATCAATATATTTTAATAAATAAGGCGCAGTCTCAACTGTTTCGTTACCACCTACACTTCTAACTAATGGGAAAGTGATTGATTTCCCTTTTGAAGTGTTTGTCCAATTGGTAGCAAAAAAACGTTCCCCTCTAAAATCGTTTAAAAAATCGCCCGATGTATATTTTTCAACAAACCAAGGTTGCATTCTATATTGGGCAACACCTGTTTTATTTACACCAGCCCCTGCCACATTTGGCATATTGCCAGGCAAACTAAATCCTGCGAATTGTGAACCTAATGAACCTGCACTAGCCACTTGAGCATCTCTTGTAAAAGCAATTCCAAACAATACTTCCGAATAAGCATCTCGCTCTTTTGCAACATCAAATAAATCTTTTACGTTAGAAGCCAATGAATATTGGCCGGATAGCAACACACTGTCACAATAATCTTCTGACAATTGATATTGTTGCAAAGCCATTTGGGTATTCTCATTTATATCCAAATAATTTCCGTATGCTTGATAAGCTTTTGCCAAATAGCCAAAAGCTGCTCCTTTTGTGGCGTGGTTGAACTCAGTACTAGGTTGAGCAATTTTGTTGTATAAACTTTTTTTAGCCTCTAATAAATCCACAAATATTTGACTATAAACAGAATCAATGCTCACTCTAGGGAAATAATAAGACTTATTGGAATTAGTCGCAGTTGTTCTAAGCGGAACCGGTCCCCAAATTCTCACCAAATTGAAATAAGCAAATGCCCTTAAAAATTTCATCTCGCATTTGGTTCTCACTTTAAAGGCAGAGTCTATATCAATTCCGTCAATTTTATCTAATACAAAATTGGCTTGATTGACTACCTTGAAAAAACCTCTCCATAAACTGCCAGTGGTAGCGTTAGTTGCATCGTGTGATTTGTTGGAAAAGATTTGTGTGCCTGGTTGAAAAGAATAGATATCGTCTGCAGTTAGAAAAAATGGTAGGTAGTTGTTCTTATAGCATTCTATATTCAGTGTGGAATAAGTGCCATTCACAAAAGCAACAACATCAGTTTGGTTCTGAAAAGAATTATCAGATGTTAATGTGTCATAAATTACTTCTTTAACAGAACAACTCAATCCTAACAATAAAGAGAAAACAATGATTAAATACTTCTTCATATCGACAATTATCAAAGCAATGATGTTTTAAAATATTAAATTTACTCCTGCTGAATAGGTTTTATATTGAGGAATCACCCCTATGTCTACGCCGGCATTTAGCGCACTATTTCCTTGAGAACTCACTTCAGGATCATATCCCTTGTAATTAGCAAGCGTAAATAAATTTGTTGCAGAAACAAACACTTTCGCATTCTTAACAAACAATGATTTTTTTAAAGGGACTTGATATGCTAGTGTTAGGTTTTTTAATCTAACAAACGAACCATCTTCAATGAAAAAATCACTGAATCTATTTGAAAAAATTACTCCAGTAGCTCTTGGCGCAGGATAATAATTGCTAGTTCCTTCTCCACGCCATCTATTATCCCAAGCTTCTTTCCTTATATTGTATCCCGTTGTTGTGATAAGGGCATCAAGAGGGAAGCGGTTCATGTTTGCGACATCTTGTCCAATATTCCCCATAATGAAAAAAGAAAATGTAAACCCTTTATATGAAAAATCGTTGGTTATACCAAAGGTGTATTTTGGAAATGGATTACCTATAACTGTTCTATCATCAGTAGTTATTTTTCCATCACTATTAACGTCCTTATATTTTATATCGCCAGGTTGAGGTTTAATTGGATCAATTGGCGATTTAACAATTTCTGTATTATTTTGATAAATCCCTTCTCTTTTATAGCCATAAAATGATCCTATTGGATAACCTGTCATTGCAATATTCAGTGGTTGATTCAAACCCACAGACCCTACACTCCAATAACCACCTGCACCAAAAATCTGGGCATTATTTCCAAGACTAAGTACTTTATTCCTATTAAAACTGATATTGCTTGAGATGTTCCATGTGAGTTTTTTATTAAGTACTTTAGCGTTCAATGTAAATTCTAATCCTTTATTTTCAACAGACCCAGCATTAGTAGCAATGCTATTGTAACCAGTGGAACCTGGCAAAGCAATCACTATCAATAAATCCTTAGTTAGTCTTCTGTAAATTTCTGCTGAGAATGTCACCCTTTTATTCATAAGGGTCGCATCAATTCCTAAATTGATATTACTTGTTATTTCCCACTTTAAGTTTTCATTGCCAAATGAAGATGGAGAGAAAGCGGTAGCAATGTTGCTCCCATTTACGATTGTTCTTATATAACTAATCCTATCAAGGGAAGACCCTACACCAATTGATTGATTGCCAGACTGTCCCCAACTTGCACGCAGCTTCAACTCGCTTACCCAATCGTTTTTCGGAAAAAAGTGTTCATTGTGTAGATTCCAGCCCGTAGCTATAGCAGGGAAAAAAGCCCATTTTTTTCCCGCAGCCAATCTTGTGGAACCGTCTGCCCTACCTGTTAGGGTAATTAAATATCTGTTATCATAGGTATAGTTTATCCTACCCAAATAAGAAGACAAGCCAGAAACTTGATAAGTGCTTGTGGGGATGGTGGATGCACCGCCTAATGAAAGATTATTATAATTAAGCGCTTCAGTAGTAAAATTGCTTACTTGAAAACCTAAACTTTTGCCAGTAAATTGCTGAAATGTATATCCCGCAATGGCATTCACCCTATGCTTTTTGCACAATGTTTTATTGTAATTCAATGTGTTCTCTATCAAATAATTGTAATTTTCAGATTCGCTTCTCACCGCCAATCCATTCGATACAGTACCTTGGTAAGTTCCTCTTGGTAAAAAAACATTGCGAACCGAAGTGGTCGAATTACCCCCTGCATTGAGCAAGAAAGTTAGCCCATCTATTATTTTATACTCCGCCTTTAGATTTAGCAAAAAGAATTGTGCTCTTGACACATTTTTCCCTTTAGAAATTAACGTTAGTGGATTGCCGCTAGCGTTCAAATTAGGATCGATATCATTGGCTGCATAGGGATCGGTGAGTGGAGTAAAATTTAATGCACCAGTAATTACTGAGCCCGAAGGCTCTCCATTCCCATTCGATTGTTGTGCAGCCTTATTTACATTCAAATTTGCTGTAAATTGCCCTGATAATTTTAGCGCCTTCAATACTTGCCTTTCTAAACTCATTCTAACAGAACCTGTTGAAAATTCCGAGTTTTTTACAATGCCTTGCACTTTGCGGTAGTTGGCAGAAAGAGTATACTTTGTTTTTTCTTCACCGCCTGAAATGGACAATTGATTGTCTAAGGACAATGCAGGTTGGTAAACTAAGTCTTGCCAAAAGTAATTAGACACACTAGATAACGAGTCTTTCTGCCTAGCAGTATATGTTGGATTTAAACCACCATTAATTCGAGCCTCATTTATATAATCGATGTAATCTGGTGTTCTTAGTACTTCGATCTTCTTTGGTAACTTACTATAATCCCCTCTTATGGAATAACTGATCTGATCTTTCTTTGATTTCCCTTTTTTAGTAGTAATCATTACTACTCCATTTGCACCTCTTGAACCATAAATTGCCGTGGAGGAAGCGTCTTTTAAAATTTCTATTGACTCAATATCATTTGGGTTGATTGCTGCTAATGGATTGGTTGAAGGTACAGAACTTGACAAAAAATCTGCACTTGTTCTTGGAGATAAGTTTTGATCGCTCGTTTCAACAGGATAACCATCTACAACAAATAGTGGTTGATTAGAACCACTTACGGATGAAGCACCTCTAATTAGGAAAGACATTCCCGAGCCTGGAGCACCAGAATTTTGCGTGAGTTGAACACCAGCTACCCTTCCTTGCAAAAATTGATCAACAGTAGTAATTGGCTTATCTTCATTACCTTCTACTTTTAGCTTTGCTACTGAACCTGTTAAATCTGATTTCTTAACTGTACCATAACCAATTACTACTACATCATCTAATGTTTGAGTTGTTGGGTTTAAAGTGATATTCAGCACCTTTTGGTTTTTTGAATAAATTATTTGATCGTTATATCCTATGTGGCTTATAATCAAAATGGCTTTAGCATCTTTTACTTTTAGTTTATATTCACCATTTTTATTTGTAACTGTTTTATTTTCAGTACCCTTTTCAGAAATCGTTGCACCCTCAATTGGTAACCCTCTATCATCTAATACAATACCACTTATAAATTCATCAATATTTATAGCGTAGTTCTTTTTTGTTGAAATAACAACCATTTTATCGTCCAACAATTTCCATTCAAGTGGTAAATTGAATAACAAAATATCCATTACTTTACTAATGGAGGCATCATTTACAACCAAGCTAACCTTTGTAGCAACATTTACTTCATCATTACTAAAATAAAAATGATATTTAGTTTGCTTTTCTATGTCTTTCAAAATTTTTCCAATTGGGGCTAAATCTGAATTGATAGTAATTGTTTCTTGACCATAATTCTTAGCTGACACTTGCATAGCAAGTAAGAAAAGAAAGGTAAAAATTTTCATAACAAGCAGCGTTTTATTCCTAACAAATAGTAATTTGGTTAGAAATTGTATTTTTTCCATACTTTAGCAATTCGTAGTTAAAAAAAATCGTTGATAAACGTCAATTTATCAGCGAAACTTTCAAAAAAGGGGATGCGTCAACATCCTCTTTTTTTTATAATGACATTTAATAAATAGTAATCACATTCCCTTCTGTTTTATAATTTATTTTCTTAGATAACTGAATAATCATAAGAACATTTTCGAGTGTGACATTTCCAAAAACACCCGTATATCTATATCTTTTTACTTCTTGATTTTTAAAAATCACCTTTACGGCAAAATGTCTTTCAAGCTCAGCAGCAATATTTTCTAATGCTTCATTGATAAAAACCATTTTATCATTTACCCAAGAAGTTTCTGCAATTGTACTATCTGATGATGCATAAATTACCTTGGTTAATTCTACTGTGCTTTGATTTGATGATGTATTGCTTTTATCTGTATTATTTTGAATAATCAATTTTTCTAAGGGCTTGAGAATAATTTTATCTCCTATCCTATCGGTAAATGATACTTCAATCTTACCTCTCATTAGTGTTGTTTGTTGTTTTTTTTCAGATGGATAATTTCTAACATTAAATGCAGTACCTAATACCTTTATATTGGCTTTACCTGTATGAATAATAAAAGGATGACGTTCATCGTGTGTTACATCAAAAAAAGCTTCACCAATTAATTCTACTTCTCTATTATTAGAAAAATCAGAAGCATAAACTAGTTTACTATCTGAATTCAACCATACTTGGGTTCCATCAGGAAGTTTCAAATTTGATTTTGATCCTTTTTTTGTTGTTACTTCATTGCTATTTGAAGTATTGATTTTTGAACGAAGAAAAACAGTTTTGAAAAGAAAAATGGTTAGTAAGCATGCTGCAACAGCAGAAACATATTTTAGTATTTGAATTACTTTGCTTGAACTGTTTTTAATTAATTTCTCCTCTTTGGATTTAAGGGCATTTTCTGTAAGATGCCCCTTTAAATGCATCTTGGTTGTATGAACTGCATAAGCCAATTCAGCAAATTTATTTTCGTCTTTTACAGAAAATGGTTGTTGTAATATTTGGTCATACAGAAATTGCCACTCAGGATTTAGCTGCAATTGATCTTGTAAGAGATTTAATTGCTCAGGCGTGGCATCGCCAGAGAGCTTTAAGCTTAACAAATCGTAAAATTGATTTTCCGTAATTCTTTTCATAATTGCCTGATAGTAAGACAAGAAAAGAACTCGTTACCGTTAAAAAAATAAAAAATTATTTTTTGGGGTATAAATAAGCATTTAAAGTTTGGCGTAATCTCTTAAGGGCAATACGCATTTGAGCTTCAATAGTATTCTGAGATATTTCTAATATAGCTATCACTTCTTTATATGATAGCCCCTCTTCTCTTATTAATCTATAAATTAATTGACATTGCTTTGGAAGGTTTTGAATGGCTTTCTCAGTTCTTGATTGAAGCTCTGTATAAATATAACGTGATTCAGGATTTTCATTAGTGAAATCATTTTCATCAATCACTTCTATATCAACCAACTTTTTTTCGGTTTTAGGTAATTGATTAAAGCTTGCATTCTTTATTGAGGTCATTAAATACAAGCCTAATTTGTCGATATAAGCCAATTTAATTTCCATTTCCCAAATACGCATCATTACATCAGATACTACTTCTTCTGCAATTGATTCATTATTCAAAATACTATTTGAAAACCTGAATAAAGAAGGATAAAAATGTAGAAATAGTTTCTTATAGGCTTGTTCATCCCTTGCATATGCAACTCTATTTTGCAATACCAATATCTCTTGAATATTAAGGGTCATTAAAACTTATTTTGGCAATAATCAGTTAGAAACAAAAAGCAAATATATTAGATAGTTCAATCCTAGATTATAATATAATAAATTTATTACAAACCTAAAACGTTTTATAGCTAATCATTTTTGAATATTTTCCTGACATTATCCCAGATTATAATATTTAAATTTAAAATTATTTTATCCAAAAACAACCACAAACTATTATCTATTTTACCATTAAGACTCTCACTATACATCCTATTGCAAAATATGGGTTCAACAAAATTTCCTTGAATTTTCAATTCTTCTTAAATCAAACCAATTGTAGAAAATGTTGTTCTCTACAAAAAATGAATGTTATGGGAATTTGGAATCAGTTTGCAGAGTATTTATATATTAAGAAAAGAGATCCTAATGACGAACGCACCCCTTGGATTAAATACATGCATGGAATGAATAGAATATCCTTGATGATGTTTTTAGTAGGTCTTTTAGTGATGCTTTTTAAATTTTTTGTGTTACCTCATCTCAAGAAATAAGCATTTCATAAATTGACTTAGCTGCTTTTTCAGATGCGTTACCTCCTTTGGAAAGTAGCTCTTTCAATTCTGCGTAATCTTTCTTTACAGATGATTGATTATTCATATCATGCAGCAACAAATTCAATTCGGATACTAGGTTTGAAGTTGTCATTGCATCTTGAATCAACTCTTTTACAACTAACCTATCCATTATTAAATTTACAAGACTGATGTATTTAATTTTTATCAGTCTTTTGCCAATCTGATAGCTAATATTACTTCCTTTATAACAAACAATTTCTGGAATACCAAACAAAGCCGTTTCTAATGTTGCCGTACCACTTGTAACCAACGCTGCGGTTGATTGCATCAAAATTTGATAAGTACTATTGTTTACAGATACCACATTATTGTAAGAAGATAAAAAATGCTCGTAAAAGGCATCTTCTTGCCCTGGTGCTTTTGCTACTATAAATTGGTATTCTGGAAATGACTTACTCACTTCCAACATTATTGGCAACTTTATTTCTATTTCTTGCTTTCTACTGCCGGGTAATAATGCTATGATTGGTTTAGGATATGATAGCTTTTGTTGAGATGCTTCTTCCTTGATAAACTTTTGAACTACTTCTACCAACGGATGCCCAACATATTCCACATCCCATTGCCAATTGTTTTTAAAATAAGCTTTTTCAAAAGGAAGGATTACCAACATTTTATCGATGCAGGTTTTCATTTTCTTCACTCTGTTTGCTTTCCAAGCCCATACTTGCGGAGAGATATAATACACTATTTTAAAGCCTTGCTTTTTTGCCCACTCGGCAATGCGAAGATTAAAACCTGGATAATCTATTAATATCAAAACGTCGGGTTGAAAACCCAAAATATCCTTTTTACAAAAATCAATATTACTTAAAATGGTTGGGAGATTTCTAACTACTTCTATGAATCCCATAAAAGCCAAATCTCTATAATGTTTTACCAGCTTTCCTCCAATAGATTCCATCATATCACCACCCCAACACCTTATTTCAGCAGAAGTATCTAGCAATTGCAATTGTTTTATCAAATTGCTTCCATGTAAATCGCCACTTGCCTCACCCGCTATGATATAATATTTCATAATCCTTTATTCGATTGCAAAGAAAGTGCTTTCATTAAGTAGTATTAGGAATATTGATTTAATAAAAATCAGGATACAGCAAATACTTTTTTCTAATCAATATAAACTTTGCTATTGCCGGTTGCCATGATTGCCTGATTGTTTCTATAGATTGACCACTAATAATTTGACTCATCAAAGTGCGATTACCAGCCAACTTATTAAAGAAAAAATCAACAGGAATATCTGTACTTGGTCTGATAAAAAAACTATCTTTTACTGGAAACAAAGCATAAGATTTTACTAAGTATTCAAGCGCTAATTTTCTATTCAACTTTTCAAGAACTTTATTTGGTTCTTGATACACATTCCAACCATGACACATTTTATCTTGATGTTTAGGAGATTTTGCACCTTCTCTAGAAGTTGGCATGAATGAATACAAACTATCTGGCAATGAAGGGTTACCAATAATACAAAACGGATGCGCTGTACCCCTACCCTCGCTAACAACTGTTCCTTCAAATAAAGCGATGCTTGGATACCAATAAATAGACGACATATCGGGCAAATTAGGCGATGGCTTTATAGGAAGAATGTATTTTTTCTTATGGGTATAATTTTTACAAGGAACCACAGTTAAACTAAAATTCTTATGCTCTTCCGCAAAACCCAATAATTCGCTTAGTGACGTATGATTGTCTTCTTTTCTAATGTATTTCCAAGGCAACATTTTTTCACCTAACAACATTTTGGCATACTCGCCAATAGTCATTCCATAAACTAATGGAATGGGTTGCATTCCTACAAAACTGGTATATTCAGGTTCTAGAACTGGCCCATCAATGTAAAAACCATTGGGATTGGGTCTGTCTAAAACAATTATTGGCTTATTAAATTCTATGGCCGTTTCTATAAGATATTGCAAGGAAGAAATAAAAGTGTAAAATCGCACACCCACATCTTGAATATCAAAAACCAAAACATCTACATTACTTAAATCCGCTGCATTGGGTTTGTTTTTTTTGCCATACAATCCTATTACATTAATACCGGTGGCTTTGTCAATCATATTATCTATGTGTTCTCCTGCATCGGCAAAGCCTCTAAAACCATGTTCGGGTGCAAAGATTTTTGTGATATTTATTCCTCTTTTTTTAAGGGTATCTACCAAATGCGTTTTACCAATAGTGGAAGTTTGGTTGGCAAAAATGCCTACTCTTTTCCCAACTAATTTTGGTAAATAAGAAGTAGTTTGATATGCCCCTGGCAATATAGGCTGGGCATTTACAATACAGAAATTGCCCAAACTAAAGAAACTAATATAGAAAACACTTAGAACTAATTTCATTTTAAAAACACTTAAAGTTGTTGAAAATATAGAAAATTTGCTTTTGGTTACATTCATCCATGTATTTTCGTTTCAAAGTATTAATTAAAAATATAGAAAAAAGCAAAAATGCAAGAAGTAAAAAAAGGGGATACGATCAAGGTGCATTACCATGGTACGTTAACAGATGGGACTATTTTCGATTCATCAAATGGTAGAGAACCACTGGAGTTTGAAGTAGGTGCAGGCATGATGATTGAAGGTTTTGACCAAGGGGTTTTAGGAATGACTCTTGGTGTTAAAAAACAAATTTCCATCCCTGCTGAACAAGCTTATGGAGATAAAAGAGAAGATATGATTATGGAATTTCCTATTGATCGTTTTCCTGCCGACATGGTACCTGAAGTGGGTATGCAATTGAACATGAGTAACAATGAAGGAGATCAATTTCCTGTACAAATTGTGGAAGTAGCAGATGAATATGTGCTTTTAGATGGAAATCATCCTCTTGCTGGAAAAGATTTGATATTTGATATTGAAGTGGTAGATATTCAAGCGAAGTCAATGATTATTATGCCTTAATTGGTAAATGTTTTTATTCTAAAATGCCGAAAGTGAATTATTGCTTTCGGCATTTTTTTTTTGGGAAACTATCATCTGACAAGTGGCATCTTTTTACAAATAATTGACATCTACCTTCGAATAATTGGCATCTGTCGGTGAATTTTCCATATCTATCTTCAAATATTTGGCATCTGCCTTCGAATAATTGGTAGCGGTCTTCAAATAATTGGTCGCGGTCTTCAAATAATCAGCAACGGTTTTATTATGAGTGGCATCGGTTTAATTATTTTAACATCTGCCTTGCAATAACCGGTAGCGGTCTTCAAATAATTGGCATCTGCCTTCAAATAATCAGCATCGGTTTTATTATGAGTGGCATCGGTTTAATTATTTTAACATCTGCCTTGTAAAAATTGACAACTGTTTTGTTATGAGAGGCTACTATCTTGTTATTTTATGCTACTATTTTAGTATTAGAGGCATCTATTTTAGTGGAAGAGTTAAAATTTTAGTGACATTTGGGTCTTTAGTGACTTTTAAAAACTGAGGGGTTATAGATTTTTGCATTTAAGCTAAAGTCCTAAAGGTCACAAAAGTCACAAAGAAAAAATAAAGAAATGGAAGATAAAAACAACAAAGGCTTTATACCCCCACATGGTGGATACCGAAATCTAATAACTTATCAGAAAACTGAAATCATATATGATGCGACTATTGTATCTACTACCGAAGGGAAAAAAGAAAATTAAAAATACATTACACCAAACACCAAATCCCAAATCACTTTTCCCTACATTCGATTTCACAAAAGGAATTGCATGAATTATAAAGCGCATTTGCAGAAAGATGTGGTATTGGCTACCATACTCAATGAAGATACTTTTGAACTTTCGAGGCATCAAAACATAGCATTGCGGTTGATGTCTAGCATTATGAGTCAACAATTAAGTACCAAAGTGGCTGCTGTAATTTATACAAGATTTTTAGCGCTATTTGAAAATGAAAACCCCAATGCTGTAGAAATATTGAATTTGCCTAATGAGGCATTGAGAGCAATTGGATTGAGCAATAATAAGGTTGCTTACATAAAAAACGTAGCCCAGTTTTGTTTGGATAATAACATTACCGATGCCAAATTAGAAACAATGGATAATGAATCAATCATCCATTTGCTTACACAAATAAAAGGGGTGGGACAATGGACGGTGGAAATGTTATTAATGTTTTCATTAGGTAGAGAAGATGTGTTTGCAGTAGATGATTTGGGTATTCAACAAGGCATGCAAAGATTGTATCCTTTAGATGGCTTAGACAAAAAACAATTAAAAACTAAGATGCAAGAAATAGCTATTAACTGGAAACCTTTTAGAAGTTTTGCCTGCCTGCATATTTGGAAATGGAAGGATGCGGAAAAGAAAAAATTGAAAACAGAATAAATTATTCTTACTTGTTTATTGTTAAACCCTTTATAGGGTTTCGAAACCCTATAAAGGTTGAAAATTAAATTTTAAAATTATAAATGTTACAATCCCAATTTTCCTCTTTAATCATTTTTTAATAAACCTTTGCTACCTTGCCCCCCTCGATATTTATTGTTGATTGCTTATGAGATTGCTTAGTCCTACTATTTCAAGATTGGCGCGCTTTAGGTTTTGGAAAATTGAGCAATGGATGAACAATCCACTTGCTGCACAAAGAGATGTTTTGCAAGATTTGGTTACTCACGGACAATACGGCGAATTTGGCAGACAATATGGCTTAAACAAATTGTTTTCTGTAAAGGATTTTAAAAATGCCATTCCAATTAGTGAATACGACGATCTGAAGCCCTTTATAGATAAATTAATGCATGGGAAATCCAATTTACTTTGGAATACGCCTGTTAATTGGTTTGCTAAAAGCAGTGGCACTACAAGTGATAAAAGCAAGTTTATTCCTATAACAGAAGAAAGCCTTCACGACTGCCATTACCAAGCATCAAAAGATGTATTGACCATGTATTACAACTTTTTTCCTGAAAGTGATTTGCTTACAGGACGGGGATTAGTAGTGGGTGGAAGTCATCAAATAAGTCTGTTTAATGAAGATGTTCAATACGGAGATTTAAGTGCCATTCTATTGCAAAATGCTCCTGCATGGAGTAGTTGGATAAGAACGCCAGAGCTTTCTATTGCTCTATTGGATGAATGGGAAAATAAGCTTGAAATGCTCGCAAGAACTACCATGATAGAAAATGTAACTTCTATTTCTGGTGTGCCCACTTGGACCATTTTGTTGATGAAACGCATTCTACAGATTTCTGGCAAGAAGACAATCAAAGAAGTGTGGCCAAACTTGGAATTGTATATACATGGGGGCGTTTCATTTATTCCGTATAAGGAGCAGTTTCAGCAATTAATTGGGGAAGACATTAAATACATTGAAATATACAATGCGAGTGAAGGCTTTTTTGCTGCTCAAGATAGTCCCGATGCAGATGGAATGCTCTTGTTTTTACAGCATGGTATTTTCTATGAGTTTATGCCGATTGAAGAATATGGAAGTGCCAACCCAAAAACCATTGGTTTAAAAGATGTGGAATTAGGGAAAAACTATGCGCTCATCATTAGTACAAATGGGGGATTGTGGCGATACATGGTTGGAGATACTATTTATTTTACGAGTCTTTATCCTTTCAGAATAAAAATATTGGGTAGAATAAAACATTATATCAATGCTTTTGGAGAAGAAGTAATGGTTGACAATACGGATAGAGCCATTGCAATTGCATCTAAAAAAATGAATGTAGTAGTTACAGATTATACAGTTGCGCCCGTTTACTTTAGCTGCAACAACAATGGATGTCATGAGTGGCTAATTAGTTTTGAAAAAGATCCAGAAAATCTGCAGGCATTTAGTTTTGAGTTGGATTGTGCTCTTAAAAACATAAACAGCGATTATGAAGCTAAAAGACATAAAGACATTGCTTTGAGCTTGCCAATTGTTAGAGCATTACCAAAGGATACTTTTAATAATTGGTTGTACAGTAAAGGGAAATTGGGCGGTCAGCATAAAGTGCCACGCCTTAGTAACGATAGGAAATTGGTAGAGGAGATTCTAGAATTTTCTAAAAAGTAATTATTGGGGGTATATAAATATTAACTAAATGCTTTAGCTTGGAGTTTAAAAATGAGAATGAAAGCCTTTAGCTATTAACTAAAGGATATGATAAGCAAATAATATTTTGCAGTTGAAATTGAAATAATAGAATTAATTATAAAAAATAGACTATGCTGATTCGTTCGATTATACAAGAATTAGAAAATTTTGCACCAATTCAATACCAAGAAAGTTATGACAATTGCGGACTAATAGTTGGCAATGCTCAATGGGAATGTACCGGTGTTTTGTGTTGCTTAGATTCTACTGAGGCAGTAATAAATGAAGCTATTGAAAATGGCTGCAACTTAGTTGTAGCACACCATCCGATTGTTTTTAGTGGATTAAAGAAAATAAATGGCAAAAACTATGTTGAGCGAACCATCATCACTGCAATAAAAAATGATATAGCTATTTATGCAATCCATACCAATGCTGACAATATATTAAATGGAGTGAATGATATAATTGCTTCTAAATTGGGATTAATTAATAAAAGAATTTTAGCCCCCAAAGAAAATCTGCTTGCAAAACTGGTGACTTATATTCCCAATTCATATATGGAAATAGTGCGGAATGCTTTATTTAACAATGGAGCAGGGAATATTGGCAATTATTCAGAAGCTAGTTTTAGTTCAGAAGGATTAGGCACTTTTAAAGCAAATGATCAGGCAAATCCTTTTATTGGAAAGGCTGGAATTAGGCACGTAGAGGCGGAAAAAAAATTAGAAGTGCTTATTCCATTACATAAAAAAGATTTACTAATTGATGTATTGAAAAATGCACATCCTTATGAAGAAGTGGCTTATGAAGTAATTTCTTTAAACAATGTACACAATGAAGTGGGCAGTGGCATTATTGGTGAATTGCCAACCGAAACAAATGAGATAGATTTATTAAAAAATATAAAAACAACGTTTGGATTAAGCGTAATTAAACACACTGCACTACTAAATAAACCGATTAAAAAAGTGGCGGTTTGTGGTGGTTCTGGTAGTTTTTTAATAAAGCATTCTATTCAATCAGGAGCAGATATGCTCATTACTTCAGACATTAAATACCATGAATTTTTTGATGCTGACAACAAGCTAATAATAGCAGATATTGGTCATTGGGAAAGCGAACAATTTACTCCAGATATAATAATTGAAGTTTTACGTGCTAAATTTCCTATTTTCGCCGTCCTCAAAAGCAAAGTGAATACAAACTCGGTGAGATATTTCATCTAATAATCCTTGACTATTCATGAATGCTTTTAAAATTTGAAAGAAAGATTTAAAAAATAAGTAAACCTCGTTAATTTTAAAATATAATGGCTTTAGTAAAAGATTACTCCGTTGAAGAAAAATTAGTTGGCTTAATTAAGCTTCAAAAAGTTGATAGCAAGTTAGATCAACTTAAAATTTTAAGAGGCGAATTGCCAATGGAAGTAAGTGATTTAGAAGATGAAATCCAAGGTTTGTTTGCTAGAAGAGGACGTATTGAGCAAGAAATAAACGGCATTAGCGAATTTATCCAAGGTAAGAAAAATGCGATAAAAGATGGTGAAGCTACTTTATTGAAATATGAAAAACAATCAGAAAATGTAAAGAATAGTCGCGAATTTGATGCCTTGAACAAGGAAATTGAAATGATGCAACTTGAAAACAAATTAGCTGAAAAACATATTAAAGATGCTAATGAAGAATTAGGTGATAAAGTAAAAGCACTTGACGCTTCTAAAAAACAAATTTCTAGTAAAGAAGGTGTTTTAAATCATAAAAAGCAAGAACTTCAAAAAATTATTGCAGAAACAGAAAAAGAAGAAAAAGAGTTATTAAAACTTTCTGACATTGCAAGAGAAACTGTTGATGAAAGATTGTTGTATAGCTATGATAGAATTCGCAAAAATTATCGCAATGGCCTTTCAGTAGTTCCTGTAGAAAGAGATGCTTGTGGTGGTTGCTACAATGCAATTCCTCCTCAACGTCAAAGCGAAATACGTTTACATAAAAAAATTGTAGTTTGTGAAAACTGTGGTCGTATTCTTACTGATGCCGATTTGAATGATAGTATTGAAATTAAAATTGATTAATTATTATTCAATTCTTTCGATTCATTCATACGTATAAATAGAATTAAATTGTTTTTCATATAAAGAGCTACATTTTGTAGCTCTTTTTTATTTTTGCTAGATGACTAAAAAAACTATTGCACTCATTTTATTTTTAGGATGCTATCTCATTACCAATTCTCAAAAGGTATTTGAGTTTAATTCTACTTGCCAACAGTCATACCAAGATTTGGTGAAACTAAAAGTAACTAGTGCAATCGCACTTATAGAAAAAGCCAAGTTGCAAAATCCAAATAATCTCTATCCAGTATATTTAGAAAGCTACCCTGATTTGATAAACTTATTTTTCAATGAAGATGCTGCTGATTATGCCATAAGAAAACCAAAATTAGAAGAGCGCATAAAGGAATTGGAATCAGGAGATGCCTCCTCCCCTTTTTACAGATATTGCCTTAGTATGGCATATATACAAAGAGCATTTATAGAAATAAAGTTTGCAGAAAATTGGCGAGCTAGTTGGGATATACGCAAGGCATTTGTCCTTATTAAAGAAAACAAACGCATGTTCCCTACTTTTTCACCCAATGATTTAATATATGGCGGTTTACAAGCTGTGATTGCTACCATCCCAAGTGGCTATTCATTTTTTGCTAGCTTAGTAGGATTAAGTGGAAGTATGGAAGATGGAATGAAGCTTTTGAATGGTTTTGTAAATAGCAACGACCCTTATGCGAAACTAATGAGCGGAGAAGGTGGGTTTATTTACTGCTATATCTTATACCATCTACAAAATAAGAAAAAGGAAACATTTGCTTTCATCCAAAACAAAAAACTAGATGTAGTAAACAACCATTTGCTTACCTATATGGTGGCTAATATTGCCATTACAGACAAGCAAATAGAACTATCGAAAAATACTATTTTGAATAGAAATAAATCAGCAGAGTATTACAATCTTCCAATATGGGATTATCAACTAGGGTTTATAAAACTCTATCATTTAGAAACTGCGGATGCTGCTAAATATTTCGAAGGATATTTAGCTAAATTCAAAGGGAATTTCTATGTGAAAGACACTTATTTAAAATTAAGTTGGTGCTATTATTTACAAGGGAATATGCAAGCAGCAGAAGTTGCTAGAAACAATATTTTAAAGAAAGGAGCATCCAATACAGATGCCGATAAGCAAGCATTGAAAGATGCAAAAAGTGGTGCTTGGCCCAATGCAATATTATTAAAAGCAAGAATGCTTTCTGATGGTGGATACTATCAAGAAGCATTGGCAATTTTAAATGGTAAAAACAGCAGTTCATTTGCTTTGGAAGAAGAAAAATTAGAGTATGTATATCGTCTTGGAAGAATTTACGACGATATGAATAAACCCGAAGAAGCCATCCAATATTACAATACGGCTATTAGTCTTGGTGTAAACAGACGTGAATATTATGCTGCCCGCTCAGCCCTTCAAGTTGGAGAAATTTATGAAAAACAAGGAAAAAAGAAGTTGGCTTTGCAATATTTCAATAAATGCTTGAGTTTGAAAGATCATGAATATAAAAATTCATTAGACCAAAAAGCATTGGCTGGTGCAGATAGATGTAGTGAAAACTAGTTTCCAAAATTGGAAGCCATACTTTCGCTTTAAATATTCATTATTCATCACTAAAAAAATATTGTATGAATTTCGAAATAGACGAATTGCTCACCGTAACCTTTACCTTATTTGCCGTAATAGATATTGTAGGTTCTCTCCCACTGCTTATTTCACTTAAAGAAAAACTTGGTGAAATTAAAGCAGCACAAGCAACATTTGTGTCGGGCGCTTTAATGATTCTCTTTTTATTTTTCGGAAAGAACTTTTTAAAAATACTGGGACTTGATATTAAATCATTCGCAGTGGGTGGTTCTATTGTGATTTTTCTATTAGGTCTAGAGATGGTTTTAGGTCATGAAATATTTAAAGCTGATAAAGATTCCAAAGCAGGTATTATGGTACCAATTGCTTTTCCTGTAATTGCAGGTAGTGGTACGCTTACAACCATTATGAGTCTAAAAGCCAACTATGATGATTATATAATTACCATGGGAATTTTAATTAACCTCGTATTTATATATGTCGGGCTTCGTTCATTAAATCTTATTGAAAGACTTTTAGGCCAAGCTGGCTTAATAGCAGTAAGAAAGTTTTTTGGCGTAATACTCTTAGCTATTGCTGTAAAAATATTCAGCAAGAATTTGGCAGCTTTCGGAAGATAAGATACAATAAAGATTAATTTTATAACAACAATATTAATCCAGATTCAGATAAAAAATATCTGAACCACTGATTAAACTGATTTGATGATTTATATCACTAATCCCCTTAATACTAATTCAATAATCAAAAGAATCAAATAAATCAACGGTTCAGACATCCAATTTTGCCAATCCTAAAATCCTGTAAATCCTGATTCAGACAAAAAATTTCTGAACCACTGATTAAACTGATTAATCTGATTTATTTGATTAACAACCATTAGTAGTAATTCAAAAATCAAACACGAAAAAATAAAAGAATCAAATAAATCAACTGAATCAACGGTTCAGACAACCAATCCAGCAAATTCCTTTAATGACAAATAAATTAAATAAAATATCTTATTTTGTGTTATTACAAAATAATTATTCATCCGCAACACATTTTAATCGTTCGCAACGCTTGATTATTCGTTCGCAAAGCTAAAGTATTCATTTGCGACGTTAAAAAGTTCATCCGCAACACTAAAGTATGCATCCACAACATCAAAGTGTCCATCCACAACGTCAAAATGTTCATTCGCAATGTTAAACTATTCGTTTACAACACTAAAATATTTATTTACAATATTAAATTATTTGTCTACATGTAGTTTGTAAATAAACTTGATAAAAAATCTTGATAAATACAGATTACACGATAACAACTCAACAATTTCACTTGTAGTCTCTTCTATAGAATGGGTTATTTTATTTTAAAACTAGATTTTACACTCAAGTAAGTTTTCTTTATAAAATATGTTCTAACTTGTTTATAAGTTTCGGTAGATATACAAATCAATTATATTGCAGCCCTTAGTACCTTTAATAGTATTTCAAGCTTCACATCATCAAAAAATAAATCAATGTACTAAGTAAAACAAGAAATACCAGTTTTAGAACAAATTAGAATTTTAAACTGAATACATGACGAACAATGGAAACAAGTAATTTATCTGAAAAGTCTGCATACTACCTAGCCTTAGAAGACAATTATGGAGCACATAACTATCATCCACTTCCAGTGGTTTTAACTTCCGGGAAAGGAGTTGTAGTAACTGATGTGGATGGTAAAGATTATTTTGATTTCCTAAGTGGTTATTCAGCGGTAAATCAAGGGCATTGTCATCCAAGAATTATTGAAACTTTAATCAACCAAGCACAAAAGCTTACCCTTACATCAAGAGCATTTTATAATAATCTGCTTGGAGAATATGAGCAATTCATAACCCAATATTTTGGCTACGACAAAGTATTGCCTATGAATACAGGTGTTGAGGGCGGTGAAACAGCTATCAAGCTAGCTAGAAGATGGGCTTATTGCATAAAGGGTGTACCAGAAAATCAAGCTAAAATAATTTTTGCAGAAGGTAACTTTTGGGGAAGAACTTTAGCTGCTATCTCCTCCTCTACTGATCCTTCAAGTTATCATGGTTTTGGTCCTTTTATGCCAGGTTTTAAAATTGTTCCTTACAATGATTTAGTTGCATTAGAAGCTGCATTTCAAGATAAAAACGTTGCTGCTTTTATGGTAGAACCCATTCAAGGTGAAGCAGGAGTTGTATTGCCAGATGAAGGGTATTTATCTACAGTGAGAAAATTATGTACACAATACAAAGTTCTATTTATAGCAGATGAAATTCAAACAGGTCTTTGTAGAACAGGTAAGATGCTTGCTTGTGATCATGAAAATGTAAGACCTGATATTCTAATACTAGGAAAAGCATTAAGCGGAGGAACCATGCCAGTAGCTGCTGTTTTAGCAGATGATGAAGTAATGTTAACCATCCATCCAGGTGAACATGGAAGCACTTATGGCGGCAATCCATTAGCATGTGCAGTTGCTATGACATCTTTACAAGTTTTGAAAGATGAAAAGATGGCAGAAAATTCAGAAGCAATGGGCATTTTACTAAGAGAAGGATTGCAAAACATTCAATCGCCACTTATTAAAACCATTAGAGGAATGGGTTTATTAAATGCAATAGTAATTAATCATCCCAATCCTAATGCAGCTTGGGAAATATGCTTACTAATGAAAGAAAATGGGCTGCTTGCAAAGCCAACTCATGGAGACAAAATAAGATTTGCTCCTCCCCTAATTATTACACCAGATGTAATTGAAACATGTGTTGGAATTATTGCAAAATCTTTAAATCAACTTTCAACTAGATTGTAAATGTTTATTCAAAAAAGCAATTAAAATTGGTAGTTGCTTTTTTACAGTTATTATAATTTATTTTTGTCCACTTCCATCTCGCTCAATAGAGATAAAACAACACAGATTAATCAATTTTTTTGTATCAAAATCTTTTGCATTAATTGTAAGAGTTTAAATTAAAAGACTATGGCAGATATTTTTGACAGACTAATTAAGAATTATGGCCCAATTGGGCAACACAGAGAAAGAGCTCATGGGTATTTTGCATTTCCAAAACTTGAGGGCGAAATTGGCAATAGAATGCGCTTCCGTGGTAAGGAAATGATTGTTTGGAGTTTAAATAATTATTTGGGTTTGGCCAATCATCCGGAAGTAAGAAAATCGGATGCTGATGGTGCTACAGAATACGGTTTAGCACTTCCAATGGGTGCAAGAATGATGAGTGGCAATAGCAATTTCCACGAACAATTAGAAGCAGAATTGGCATCTTTTGTAGAAAAAGAAGATTCCATTTTAATGAACTATGGCTACCAAGGCATCATGAGTACCATTGATGCAATTTGTGGTCGTCACGATGTAGTAGTGTATGATGCAGAAAGCCATGCTTGTATTATTGATGGATTGCGCCTACACCCTGGACATAGATATGTGTTTAAACACAATGATGTAGCAGATTGTGCGAAACAATTAGAAAGAGCAACTGCATTAATTGAAAAACAAAATTCTGGAGGAATCTTAGTAATTACTGAAGGCGTTTTTGGTATGGCTGGTGACCAAGGAAAATTAAAAGAAATTGTTGCTCTAAAAGCGAATTATGATTTTAGGTTATTAGTTGATGATGCACATGGTTTTGGAACTTTGGGCAAAACAGGTGCTGGTGCTGGAGAAGAACAAGGGTGCCAAAATGAAATAGACTTATACTTTAGCACTTTCGCAAAATCGATGGCAAGTATTGGTGCATTTTTAGCTGGTCCTAAAACCATTATAGATTACATTAGATACAATATTCGTTCTCAGATATTTGCTAAAAGCTTACCAATGCCTTATGTAATTGGCAATTTGAAACGATTAGAATTACTAAGAAATCATTTAGAGCTTAAGGACAAATTGTGGAGCAATGCGTTAAAGCTTCAAAAAGGATTAAAAGAGCGTGGCTTTGATATTGGTAAAACTGATAGCGTAGTTACCCCAATTTATATGAAAGGTGGTGTAGAAGAAGCTACAGCTATGGTAATGGATTTAAGAGAAAACTATCATATTTTCTGTTCAATTGTAGTATACCCTGTAATACCTAAAGGGCACATTATTTATCGCTTAATTCCTACAGCTGCACATACTGATATTGATATTGAAGAAACATTAAAAGCTTTTAGTGAAACAAAAGAAAAACTAGAAGCAGGTGCGTATCAAGTAACAATGATTCCTGATATGGCAGATGCTAGATAGGTTATTAAAATTATAAATACTACAATATAAAAAGGGAGGCTTCTTTAATTTAGAAGCCTCCCTTTTTTTGAATCAAATCAATATGAACCAAAAAATAAAAAAAAGATGCAGTATTCACAACTACATCTCTTTTTCATTATTTATATCAAGGAATAATTTTACTTCTTCTTATTCATTAGTTTGATAGTAGCTGTCTTTTTAAAGTCACTATTCAATTCTAATTCATATCGTTGATCACCATCCATTACAATCATCGTTGCAGTATTAGGTGCAATTGTACCTACATTGTTTGCAAACATGCTAATTTCATTGTATGGAAGATTATCATTTATAGGGAATGATAATTTAATTGGAACATGTGTAAGCATCGTCTTTTTAAGTATTAATTTATTATTAAAGAATACACTTACTGAATCGTTATCAATTTCTCCATTATCATATAATTCTATATCTACACTTTTTGTAGAAATATCAATTTGCTTAAAATAATCCTTTGTTCTTTTCTCAAATTGTCTTTGAGTAGTAACTACCACAGGATCTAATGTGTCTTTTTTGGAACCAAATAATGAAGACTCTTCATCCGACCTTTCAAAATCGAATTCAATATTTGGACAAGTATATTTAAAATTAGGATCAGGTTTGAAAAATCCACTAAGCACTGAATTTACTTTTGAAACTTTCAACTCAAACAAACCAGTCATTTTGCACTCTGCTCCTAATTTTGTACTAGTAGAACCATGAAGTATAATAGGTATTGGATTTAAAGTAAGATATTTAGAGTTTAATTGATAAATACCAGTAACCTTGTTTGAAAACAAACTATCTCTAAAATAATAATTAAATGTTCCAGTTACTCTAATCCCTTTTAATTGCAACTTAAGCTCTCCTAAGTAACTATTTGTTATTCCTTGAACGCTAACCGTTCCCGTACTATACCAATTACCATTAATTGAACTTGACTGCCCATTTACATTGACAATCTTACAAAATAAACAAACAAACAAAACAGGTAGAAATGCAATCTTCTTCTTCTTCTTCATATTGAGCGCAAAATAGGGAAAATCAATAAAATACGAATGTAGTACTTTAATCAAATTTTAATTTTTGGACGTTTTACATCAGGCTAATACCCAAAAATCTCTTCTAAAGTCAGTTTCTTTACTTCTCCATATTGTTTTAAATCTTCTAGGCTAATTTTTTTATCACTTGCAACTATGCAATAAGTGTAAGGTTTATTAGAAATTTTAGCTTGCGCAAATGTCTTTATGTCATTAAAACTCAATTTATCTATTTCATTGTACACATTCTTTCTTACATCATAATTAATTCCTAAACGTTGATTACTCAAATAATTAAAAATCACGCCTTCATCTGTAATTCTTTCGCTTTCAATATCTTTTTTAATTGCTGTTTTTGCATCATCAAAAAGCTTATCTGCTTTTGGTAAATCGTTTACCAATTCATTCATTGATTTAATTGCATCATTTAATTTATCTGCCTGAGTACCTACATAAGCTATAAAGGAAAATGGATTTTCTTTTTTCTGTGGTTTACTATAAATAGCAAATGTAGAATATGCCAATGCTTTGCTCTCTCTAATAGTTTGAAAAACAATCCCACTCATTCCACCTGCTCCAAAATAGTTATTGAACAGATCAACTTTTGCAATTTGAGATGCATCAAAATCATCTGTATTTTTCAACCATCTAATTTCTGCTTGCACCATATCATATTGTGCAAATAGTACTTTATTGCTTGTTTGTTGCAGCATGGAATAATCTACTTTTGAAGAATTTGGCTTGAAGGAAGCTGCTATCGGGTGTAATTTGGAAATAGCTGCAGTAAATCCTATTAAATTTTCGGGTCCGTAATAAATAATATCGTGCTTATAACTAGTCAATTCATGTAAAATATTTACCAAATCAGTAGCTTTCATTTCGTTTAGTTCTTGGTTACTCAATACATAATTAAAGGGATTTTTAGCACCATAACTTGCATAGCTAGTTAAACCACTCATAATAGCTCTCTTACTTGTTTTATTATCACTACGATCCTTTTGAATACGCTCTACCAATTTTTTCAAAGCAATTTCGTCAGGCTTACAATTTTTTAATACTTCTTCAAATAATATAACAGCTTTTCCAAAATTCTCTTGCAAACCTGTAATAGCAATTGTGGTATATTCAGTCCCAGCATTTACACTGAAGTTGCAAGCTAATTTGTAAAACTCTTTACTCACTTCGGTACTTGTATATTTGGCAGTACCTAAAAAAGGAAAGTATTGTGCAGCAGCACCCAACATTTTATTGTTCCAAGTACCCATGTTTATACGGTAATACAATCGAAAAATGGCATTATCATCATTGTGAGAATAGTAAACTGTAGCTGGCCCAAAAGTACTTTTTTGCACATCTTTTTCATAATTCAAAAACAAAGGTTTCAATGGTGCAGTTGGCATTGCTTCTACACGCCTTAGGAAATCGCTTTCAGCATCTCTATTTACACTTACGGGAGTAATTGCTGGTTTAGGAACTTTTACTATGCTCTTGTCTTCTCCCTTTTTCTTATATACAATTACAGAACCATCTGTAACATATTTATTGATAAATGCTACCAAATCTTCTTTTTTCACAGCATTCATTGCGTCTAAAAAAGCTACTTTTTTATCCCACATTTGTCCGTTTTCTTGGATAAATGAGTTCATTATTTCATTGGCAGTGCTTTCAATGTTCTTAATGCTTTCTAATTTGTCTAGCTTGTAGTTTGCAGCAGTGGACGTAATAAGACTAGCATCGAAATTGCCTTTCTTCAACAAATCTATTTGTGCCATTAATAGTGCCTTTACTTCGTCAAGCGATTGCCCTTCTTTTGGAGAACCATTGATTACTAATATACCATAATCCTTAAAATTATAATTATACGCAGAAGCTTTGAGTATTTTTTGTTCTTTATTCAGGTTTAAATCAATTAATCCTGCTTTACCATTTGCAAGAATGTTGGCAATCAATTCTACCATTACTGTTTCTTTATAACTGGTAGCTCCTGGCATTCTCCATGCTATATTGATGTTTTCGGCAGTTGGTCCATACACTTCTTTCACAATAGGAGATAGAATTGGTTTCTCTGGTGCAGGTGAATAAGGAACTACAGGTTTTGGTTTCCACCATTTAAAAGCTGCATCTATTTTGGCAATTACTTCATCTGCTTTAAAATCGCCAACTAGTATCAATGCCATATTATTTGGTACATAATATTTGTTGTAAAAATCTCTGATAGCAATTAAAGATGGGTTTTTCAAATGTTCCACAGTTCCAATGGTACTTTGCTGACCATAATTTGATGTTGGAAACAAATTAGCAAGCATCATTTCCTCTACTTTTTGTTCATCATTATCAAGTCCTCTATTTTTCTCTTCATAAACTGCTTCTAGCTCAGTATGAAACAATCTTAATACAGGCGCACGAAATCTTTCAGCTTGTACAGCTAAATATTGCTCTATTGCATTTGCTGGAATGTTTTCTTGATATACAGTTTCTTCCACCCAAGTATGTGCATTGGTTCCTTGTGAACCTATTGCTCCCATCAATTTGTCATATTCATTTGCAATAGCATACTTGGAGGCTTCTCCACTTATACTATCAATTTCATGATACTTTGCTTTTCTAGATGCTGAATCTGTTGTTGGTATTTTGTTATATGCTTCGTAAAGTGCATCTATCTTATCTAAAAGTGGTTTCTCTTTAGCCCAATTTAAACTACCATATTTATTGGTTCCTTTAAACAACATGTGCTCTAAATAATGCGCCAATCCTGTATGATTTTTTGGATCGCTATTGGAGCCTGCCCTTGTGCCAATTAATGTTTGAATACGCGGTGTTTTTTTGTTCTCACTCAAAATAACTGTCAAGCCATTTGCAAGGGTATAAAACCTAGATTTTGTAGGATCGTTTGAAACAGTTTTGTATTTATACGTACCTGACAAAACTTCTTTCCATTCATATTTTTTTTGCGCAATACATGCGCCAACAAATGCAATTAGCACAATTACACTCAATACTATTTTTCTCATTCAAATAAATTTTTAGGGTGGAAAAATAGAGTGTTTATCAATTGGAGTGAATGAAAATCTAATAAGTTTTATTAATTATGTGTTTAGTGGCAAATAAAAAGGATATCTATTTAATTAATTTAAGTATTTATGATAAATAAATAAACGAAAAATTCTAATTACGTTTTAGAAAAAACAACAATAATTAAAACTAATTTTAAAGAAAACCTTTTCCATAAAAATACGTATTTAAGTATTGGCGATTAAAAAAACATTAAAAAATTTATAGTCTATACAAGCTTGTTTTATTAACTTGCGCCAAATGCAAATGAGTAAATATGAATAATAACAACTCTTACTTACTTAAACTCTCCTTATTAAGTAGCGATTTTGTAATTGTAAATTCTGCCTATTTATTTTCTTATTTTATAATAAATTGGAGCTTACATTTAAATGAACTTTTTCTTTTTAGTAGCTTAATAGCATTCAATGCTAGTTGGCTTTTAGCTGGAGTGTTTACAAAGCTTTACCATAACAAAACCATGCGTTTTATAGAAAATGTATTGCGTTCTACCATCAAAACCATATTGATTCATGTAGTTATCTTTTCTTCATTTCTACTATTATTTTACACCCATACTTTTAAACTTAATTTGCTTTTTCTAAGCTATGTATCAATTATGTTTTTAATGGCTTTAAGTAGAATATATTTAACATATATTATTGATTTCATTGCCAAAAAATCCAATCTAAATAAGCGCATTGCAATTGTTGGACATAATGAAATAGGTATAAAATTGGCAAACTATTTTATAGACCACACTGCCATTTATTCATTCCAAGGTTTTCTAGATGTAAATCCAATGAATAATACCAGTGAATACAGCAATGTAGTGAAAAAACTAGACGATTGTGTAGATTATGCTATTGAAAATGATATTGACGAGATATACTCTACCATTTTGCCAGAACATAATGATGAAGTAAACACTTTAATAGAGACTGCAGAAAAAAATTGTGTACGTGTAAAATTTGTAACACCATCTAGCACTATGAATTCTAATTTTTATCAATTAGAATATTTTGATAACATTCCCATAGTAAGCCACAGACCAGAACCATTACACGACTTAAAAAACAGACTTAAAAAACGCATTTTTGATGTAATCTTTAGTTTGCTTGCTATTATATTCGTATTGTGGTGGTTGATACCAATTATAGGAACTATTGTTATGATTACTTCTAAAGGCCCTATGTTTTTTAAACAATTGAGGAGCGGAAGAGATAACAAACCATTTTGGTGTTTTAAATTTAGAAGCATGACGGTAAATAAAGATAGCAATACCGTTCAAGCTACTAAAAATGACAAACGTATTACCCCAATTGGAAAATTTCTTAGGAAAACCAGTTTAGATGAATTCCCACAGTTTTTTAATGTACTATTGGGCAACATGAGCATTGTAGGACCAAGACCTCACATGCTAAAACATACGGAAGAATATAGTCAGCTAGTAGATAAATTCATGCTTCGCCAATTTATGAAACCAGGCATTACAGGATGGGCACAAGTAAATGGTTATAGAGGAGAAACCTCTGAAACCATTATGATGGAAAAAAGAATAGAATACGATATTTGGTACATGGAAAATTGGTCACTAATGTTGGATGTAAAAATCATTTTCTTAACCATCATTAATATTTTCAAGGGCGAAGAAGCTGCCTATTAATATTACTCAATTTTATTTCGAATAATTAAAAGCTGCATTTACATGCAGCTTTTTTATTTGCATTCATTAGTTTTATAGATAAAGACATACTGTTTTTGTCTATAATAATGTTCCGCATGTTATAAACATAATGTTTTAGATTATAAAAACGCTCCGCATGTCATAAACGTAATGTTTTTGTCTATAATAATGTTCCGCATATCATAAACGTAATGTTTTAGATTATAAAAACGCTCCGCATGTCATAAACATAATGTTTTAGACTAAAATAATGTTCCGCATGTCATTAACATAATGTTTTGGTCTATAAAATCAATTTTTATGTCTTCGCCGTTTTGGAATTGACTATAAAAATGTTTTTTATGTCTCCGCCGTTTTGGAATTGACTATAAAATCAATTTTTATGTCTCCGCCGTTTTGGAATTGACTATAAAAATGTTTTTTATGTCTCCGCCGTTTTGGAATTGACTATAAAATCAATTTTT
>Ga0209188_1000569_pt1 | contig 34848 bp, 49 predicted proteins | sample C_130625_EF_Meta_FD_187307 | JGI IMG/M metagenome (GOLD analysis project Ga0209188, IMG submission 187307) | Freshwater microbial communities from Lake Croche, Canada to study carbon cycling - C_130625_EF_MetaG (SPAdes) (version 2) | ecosystem: Environmental > Aquatic > Freshwater > Lake...
ACAGATAAACCGTTGACAATATCCACTTGGCAATCTTTATATAAAATGCCAAAAGAATATTTTGAACAGTTTGATTATGTTATTGGTGATGAAGCTCATAATTTTAAGGCACAATCACTTACCACCATTCTTACTTCTTGTGTTAATGCCAAATATCGTATTGGTCTTACAGGTACATTAGATGGTACCAAAACACATAAGCTTGTATTAGAAGGTTTGTTTGGTACCGTTAGAAAGGTAATCTCTACAAAAGAACTGATCGATAAAGGTGAGGTGTCCAATTTTGAAATTAAATGTTTGGTATTAAAACACAATGAAGAAATATCCAAACTGTATAAAGAAAAAACCTATGCAGAAGAAATTCAATATCTAATCAGCAATGAGTCCAGAAATAAATTCGTTAAGAATCTTGCGGTTAGCTTAGGTAAAAATACACTTGTTCTATATCAAATGGTTGACAAACATGGCAAAATACTGTATGATATGATTAAGGATACGAAGTTGTTGGGTGATAGAAAAATATTCTTTGTATACGGTGGTGTTGATGCTGCCGACAGAGAAGAAATTAGAAGAATAATGGAGATTGAACAAAATGCAATTGTTGTGGCTTCTTTTGGTACTTTTAGTACTGGTATTAACATTAGGAATCTCCATAACATTATATTTGCAATGCCAACAAAATCGAGCATTCGAACTTTGCAATCTATTGGACGAGGTCTACGACAAAGTGAAGGCAAAGAAATAGCCACTTTGTATGATATTTCGGATGATATGAGATATAAAAAACATATGAATTACACATTAAAACACTTTGTTGACCGTGTTAAGATATACACGGAAGAGCAGTTTCCTTTTAAGATATATAATATTAATCTTAAAGAATCTAAAAAGGATTAAACACCATGGAAATAAAAATACTCAGATTAAAGAATGGTGAAGATATAGTAGGTAATATATCACTAAACGATAGTGGCATGTACGATATTATTGAACCAATGTCGGTAGGCATTGAGTTTCGAGGTAAAGAAGCTGGACTAATGTTAGAACATTGGTTGCCTATTCAACTTCTTAAAAAAAATCAAACAATGATATCACAAAATGACATTCTTTGTTTTATTGAACCTGCAGATGACTTTTGTGAATATTATGTCAATACTGTGGAAAAAATTCGAGAGTTATTAAAAGCCAAGAATCTTGTGGATGAACTTAGTGATAGTGAATTAGATGATGTTATAGATGCATTTGAGGAATTGAAAGATGATGGATTTACATTACATTAATAACAACATTCTTGAAACCGGGACATAGACGATAATATAGTCTTGTCAAGCGTTTGTCAAGTATAATATGGTAAACATGAAAGAAATAAATGAGTACGACACCTAAAGCACTAAAGAAACCTAAACAGTATGTAAATAATGCAGATTTTTTACAGGCTCTTATTGATTATCAAGATAAGTTGACACTAGCCAAAAAAAATAAAACATCATTGCCTCCTATTCCAAATTACATAGGTGAATGTTTTATGAAAATTGCAGAAGGTCTATCACATAAACCTAATTTTATTAATTACACCTATCGAGATGAAATGATTTCGGATGGTATTGAAAACTGTTTGATGTACTTTGCCAACTTTGATCCCACCAAATCTAAGAATCCGTTTGCATACTTTACTCAAATCATCTATTATGCCTTTTTGCGTAGAATACAAAAAGAAAAAAAACAGACCTATGTGAAATTTAAAGCCACAGAACAAATGGGCATACTTGATGAAATGGAATTAATGGAGTTTGAAGATGGCACCACCAAACAGTTTGAACTCTATGATAACATTGCAGAATTTATTGAAAACTATGAAGTGGCAAGAGATAAGAAAAAAGAGGTAAAGAAGCCTAAAGGTATTGAAAAATTCTTAGGAGAATGATATAATGTACAGAGTATCTTATTATTTAAATGGTTCTTCAACTATTAGTTATAAATTTTTTGAAACTTTATTTGAAGCCACTTTGTTTTGCAATTCACAACCAATTAATTCGGTAACTGAGATTAAACTATATGAAAATAGCAGTAATAACAGATCAGCACTTCGGAGCTAGAAACGATTCACCCCATTTTTTGGATTACTATGAGAAGTTTTATAAAGATACATTCTTTCCTACTCTTGACAGTAATGGTATTGATACTGTTCTCATACTTGGGGACACTTTTGACCGCCGTAAGTATGTAAACTTTTACTCCTTGAAACGAACCAAGGAGATGTTCTTTGATGAGTTAGCCAAACGGAACATTCAAGTCCATATGTTGGCAGGTAACCATGATACCTATTTCAAAAATACCAATGAAGTTAATTCGGTTCGTTTACTATTAAAAGAGTACAACAACATTTCCGTAATCGATGAACCAACCACGATTAATATAAATGACACAGCCATTTGCATGATGCCGTGGATTTGTGCTGAAAACTACAACGATTCAATTCAAACAATTAAAGAAACCGATGCTAACATTTGTATGGGACACTTTGAAATTGCCGGCTTTGCCATGCATCGTGGTATGCCATCACAAGAAGGATTAGACCGTGGACTATTTAAAAAGTTTGATACTGTTTTTTCAGGTCACTATCACCATCGTTCAAATCAGGATAATATCCGTTATCTTGGTAATCCTTACGAACTCACCTGGCAGGATTATAATGATCCGAGGGGCTTTCATTTGTTTGATCTTAATTCTCTTGATTTGGAATTTATTGAGAACCCCAACGTAATGTTTCATCGGATAACATATGATGATAAAGAAACCACCATCTCAGAGATGTTAGCCAAAGAATTAGACAAGTATACCGGAACATATGTAAAGGTTGTGGTAGTCAACAAAACCAATCCACACTTATTTGACCGATTTATGGATAAGCTATACAAGGTTAATCCAATCGATATTACCATTGCGGAAGATTTTGCTGACTTGACAGAAGGTGTGGATGATGATATGATTAATGAAGCTGAAGATACTATCACGATTATTAACAAGTTTGTAGATGGTATTAAAGAAGAACATATTGATAATGATAAACTCAAAACGGTATTAAAAGAACTGTATGTTGAGGCATTGAATCAGGAGCAAGCGTGATTATATTATGATAATATTTTCAAAGGTCCGATGGAAGAATTTTTTATCAACAGGTAATACCTTTACAGAAATCAACTTTCAGAAGTCACCCAATACACTAATCATTGGTCATAACGGTGCAGGCAAGTCCACAATTCTAGATGCCTTATGTTTTGGTCTTTTTGGTAAACCATTTCGTAAGATAAACAAACCACAATTATTAAACTCTATCAACCAACAAGCTTGTGTTGTAGAGATTGAATTTGCCATTGGTAAAAAAGAATATAAAGTCATTCGTGGTATTAAACCGAATGTCTTTGAAGTATATCTTGGTGACAAACTACTTGACCAAGATGCCAAAGCAAAAGATTATCAAGAGTTCTTAGAAAAGTTCATTCTCAAAATAAATTTTAAATCCTTTACTCAAGTTGTTATATTAGGTTCTGCATCGTTTGTTCCATTTATGCAATTAACTCCTGCGGATCGTAGGGCAATTATTGAGGACTTATTAGATATTAATATCTTCTCCTCAATGAATGGTGTTGTTAAAGAGAAGATGGCTGAAATTAAAGACCTTTCGGTTAAAAGCAAACACGAAATGGACTTGACATCCGAAAGAATTAATTTCCAAAAACAGAGTATTGAGGACCACAAGAATAGAAGTGATGAAGAGATTGGTAAAAAACGAAAAGAAATATCTGATAGTGTAGACCAAATATTTACACTCAAACGAGATGTGGATTTAATTCAAAAACATATTGATGTACTACAAAGAAAGATTGAAGATAAACTTTCTGTGGAAAAGAAAAGTAAGAAGTTGTTACAGTTAGAATCAAAGATTGAAACCAATATTAAGAAAAATGAAAAGGACATTGCTTTCTATGAAGAACACGACAACTGCCCAACCTGCAAACAAACTATTGAAGGAGACTTCAAGTCAGAACAAGTCAGCGAAAGAAAATCCAAAGTCGTTACTCAACGGGAAGGCCTTACGGAAATCGCAGCGGAGATTACTAAAGCAAACCAACGAATAGAAGAAATTAATAATATTAACAAACACATTTCTGGTCATAATAATGAAATTGTTAAACACAATTCTACAATATCCGCAATCAATGCTTTTGTTTCTAAGTTACAAAGAGAAATTGATGAATTGGCAATTAGTAAAGATACCGTTGAAGAAGAGAATCAGAAGTTTAAAGAATTAAAAGAACACCTGTCCGTGTTGGTTACCAAGATGGAAGAACTATCGGTAGAGAAGCAGTATTATGAGTTTGCTGGAAACTTATTAAAAGATACAGGTATTAAAACCAAAATTATTCGTCAGTATTTACCTATTATGAATAAACTCATCAATAAGTATTTGACGGCCATGGATTTCTTTGTTAACTTTAATATTAATGAATCATTTGAAGAAACAATTAAATCAAGGCATCGTGACGAATTCTCTTATGCCAACTTTTCAGAAGGTGAAAAAATGCGTATCGATTTGGCTTTGTTGTTTACATGGCGCCAGATTGCCAAGTTAAAAAATTCTACAAACACCAATCTATTAATTCTAGATGAAGTGTTTGATTCATCACTAGATGGTGTTGGCACAGAAGAATTCTTGAAACTGCTTCATGAGATGGGAACCGATACAAATGTGTTTGTTATTTCACACAAAGGTGACCAGTTATTCGATAAATTTAGGTCGATTATTAAATTTGAAAAACATAATAATTTTAGTAGGATAGCACAATGAGTGAAATTATAACTTTTGATACAACGGATTCATTAAAGAGTCCTACAGTTACCAAACCTGAAGTATTTAATTTGGTACATGAAAGTCATCCAATTCTGAAAGAAGTATTACCAGAATTCGACTTTACAAATCTACCAGTAAATCCTGAACAGTTTGCTTCTACAATGGTAGAAACGTGTAAAATGCATCGTGGTATTGGACTGTCAGCCAATCAATGTGGATTCCCATATCGTATGTTTGTAATGGGTGCGGAAGATAATTATGTGGCATTTTTTAATCCTAGTATTGTATTGAAATCCAAAACAGAAGTTCATATGGTAGAAGGATGTTTATCATTTCCATTTTTAGGATTAAGAATCACCAGACCAGAAGAAGTTGCGGTAACTTATCAAGATTATATGGGTGTTTGGAAAGAAACCACTTTAGTTGGCATGTCTGCTCGATGCTTCCAGCATGAGCTTGACCATTTGAATGGTATCGTGTATACTAGTAAATGTAAACCCATGGCATTGGATCATGGAATGAAGAAACGCAATAAAATATTGAAAAGAATTGGCTTAAAATAATATGGCAACACCAATTGAATATGTAGAAAAGCAATGGAAAGAGTGGTCTGAAAAGAATACCACCTTTGAACATATTGATGAAAACAATATGAAAGAGGTCCTCATCAAGGACTTAACCTATGCTTCTCAAATGGATGTTCGTGAATATACTTTATACCAAAAGTGGTGTGAAGTAAAAGAAAGATATCCTGTGCAAGAAGTATCTACCTTGTTTGGCCAAGAAACACAGATGGTGGATCCTGAACAAAAGAAATTAGTTGATAAAGTAAAATCCAATTTCTGGATGCCAACACAACCTGATGATTATGAGAAGTTGAAACCTATCATGGTTCTTTCAAATGGTCCTGATGCCGAAAGATGGAATGCCATTCGCACATTCTCATCTACAATGAAAAACAATTCTAATATTGGTCGTAATCTATTCTATGTTTTAACTGATGAAGTAACTGGTAAATACCTTGGTGTTATCTGTATCTCCTCAGACTTTCTGGACTTGACTCCGAGAGATAATGCAATCGGATGGTCGAGAGATGTTAAGACACAGCAACACATGATTAATCATACAGCGATTGGTTCCACCATCGTTCCGTTACAACCACTAGGTTTTAATTACATGGGTGGTAAGTTACTGGCATTGATGTGTTTATCAGATACCGTTCAAGCGGATTGGAAAAGACAATATGGAGACACTCTTGTTGGCGTTACTACAACGTCACTATACGGAAAAACAAAAACCGGAGGCCTTTCGCAGTATGATGGTCTTGACCATTGGAATCCTATGGGCTTTTCTTCTGGTTCTGTGGCTTTCGAACCAAGTAGATCAACTAAAAAATTAGTATTTGATTGGATTAAAGAGAACCATACTCGTAAATATTTTGAATGGTGGGAAGCCAAAAACACACAAGGACTTCCACTTAAGCGTGATCACAAGAATCGTTCATTAAACTTTGCCTATTCTAAACTTGGTATACCAAAAGAATTGATTCGTACCGAACATCAACGTGGTATCTATTTTAGTCCACTCTATAATAATACCAATGAATTTCTCCGTAAGGAGATTACTGATGAATCTTTGGTAAAATCATTTGATACCAGTGTAGAAACATTGGCAAATATATGGAAAACAAAATATGCCAAAGGCCGAATTCGACAATTACAAAAAAAGAATACGGTATCCTACGAAACTCTTTTCTATGACGATTTGATTTACCTGTCATGGGAAGATACGAAAGCGAAATATTTACCACAAGTTGGTCGATAAACGCTTGACAAATCACATACATAAATGATATGATGTGAATACTTGCTTAAGGCAAGGATTTTTTAACTTTACTATGGAGTATTACAATGAGCAATTTATCTGCTAAACAAAAGATGTTGAATGCCTTACAACAAACTGAAGGTTACAACACTTTCACCGTCAAACAAGCACAACGCCGTTTTGGCATCACCAATGTATCAGCTCGTATCGATGAGTTGCGCCAAGAAGGTCATGTAATCTACACAAACAAAAAAGTTGTAGATGGTCAGAAGGTTGCCTTCTATCGCATGGGTAAGCCAACAAAAGCTTTGGTTAAGGCTGCTATCAAATCAGGTTATTCTTTAGCCTAATTTAGCACAGGGAGTTCTCCATAGGAGATACTCCCTTTTTTTATTATTTACGGAGTACAAATGGAAATATCAATTAAAAAAGAAGAATTACAAACCAAAAGTTTATTTGTTGCTACTCCGATGTACGGTGGCCAAAACCACGGACTATACATGAAAGCGTGTTTAGATTTACAAAGCATGTGTATTCAGTATGGCGTACAAATTAAATTCTCATTCTTGTTTAATGAGTCCCTAATTACACGAGCAAGAAATTATCTTGTTGACGAATTCATCCATCGATCTGGATGCACACACATGTTGTTTATAGATTCTGATGTACATTTTAATCCACAAGATGTGATTGCAATGATGGCCCTCGATAAAGATGTTATTGGTGGTCCTTATCCTAAAAAAGCAATCAAATGGAAATCAGTTAAAACTGCCGTACAAAAGAATCCTGATATCGAACCGCAACTACTAGAAAAAGTAGCCGGTGATTTTGTTTTTAATCCTGTTAAAGGTACTGCACAATTCTCCGTAACCGAACCATTATCTGTATTAGAAATTGGTACCGGATTCATGATGATTAAACGTGAAGTATTTGAAAAAATGGAATCAGCTTATCCTGAAATTCGTTATAGACCAGACCATGTGGGTCAGGCAAACTTTGATGGATCTCGTTACATCCATGCTTTCTTTGATACAGTCATCGACACTAAAGGATCAATTACTGGCGGCGGCTCGGATCGTTACCTATCAGAAGATTATATGTTTTGTCAGATGTGGCGTAAGATTGGTGGAGAAATCTTCCTTTGCCCATGGATGAAAACTGCACATATTGGTACGTATCATTTCCATGGAGATATGCCTGCTGTTGCTAATTATGTTGGAGAAATGTAATGTCGTATGAACCCGTTTTTGTTGATAATCTGGATGGTACCTTTGGTGGCCAAATCAATGTTCAAGATAAGCTTGTTGCTGAAGCACCTTATCATCCAGGTTATGAAGATGCGGCAATGGAACCAAAAAAAGAAATTGGTCGTAAATTTGATGGTGGTAAACTAGAATATGGTTTAGTTCCACCACTTGGATTAAAAGCTCTTGTGGAAGTTTTAACTTTTGGTGCTCAAAAGTACGAAAGAGATAACTGGCAAAAAGTATCAGATTCAAAGCGCAGGTATTTTGATGCCATGCAAAGGCATACATGGGCTTGGAAAGAAGGAGAGAAGTTTGATCCTGAATCTGGCTTACATCATTTGGCTCACGCTATGTGTTGCTTGATGTTTTTGTATGAGCATGATGTGAAGTATTCCAAATATGATGGCGAGGATATTGCCAAAGTGATGGTTGATGAGTATAATAGAAGTAAATTACATAATGGAGAAACAAAATGAAGTTATCAAATGAAACATTAACAGTATTAAAGAATTTCTCGGCAATCAACCAAGGAATTCAATTTAAGAAAGGCACCAAACTTACCACAGTATCATCTGGTAAAACTGTTTTAGCTCAAGCAAATTTAAAAGATGATTTTCCACAAGATTTTTGTGTTTATGATTTGAATCAATTTTTATCAGTTAATGCTTTGTTTAAAGATTCTGCTGAACTTGATTTCGATGATGCAAATATTATTTTTAAATCTGGTCGTAGTAAAGTAAAATATCGTATGACCTCAAAAGAAATGATTGTTACACCTCCAGAAAAAGAAATTACTCTACCTTCTATTGATTGTAAATTTACTTTAACTCAAGAAGATTATGATTGGGTAATGAAAACTGCTTCGGTACTATCCTCACCACATATCGGTATTCAGTCCGATGGTGATAATGTAGAAATTGTTACCTTTGATGCTGCTGATAACTCAGCACACACCAACTCAATTAAAGTTGGCACAGGTGATGGTAAAAAATACAATATCGTTTTTAAAACTGAAAATATTAAATTGATTCCTGGAAATTATGAAGTAGAAATTTCATTTAAAGGAATTGGCCATTTCACAAACACTAAGGATGACATTCAATATTGGATCGCATTTGAAGCTAAAGAAACTAAAATTGGAGAATAATATGTTAGTAAATTTCACAGATAAACAAAATGGCAATTCGGTTGCTGTTAACCCTAAATTTGTTGTTCTTGTTTTCACCGCAAAAGATGAAGCAGGTGTTGAAACAACTATCATCAACACAACTACAGGTAATATTCCTGTAGCCGAATCACAAATTGATGTTGTTGGTGTCTTACAAGGACAATTAAGTTAATGCCTACAATTCAAACTTTATTCGGAACATTTGATGATAAACAACTTAAAGAATTGTTAGGTGCCATTACTGAAATTAATGAGCACCAATACAATATTAAAGTTAAACAGAATCAAATTAAAGAGATTGTTGATGTTACATTTGACAACTTAAAGATTCCTAAAAAACTTATTAAGCGTATGGCTAAAGTATATCTAAACCAATCATTACAAGAAGAAGTGGCAGAATTTAAAGAATTTGAAGCATTATTTGAAGGCATTACTGAAGTTAAGTAATCCAACTATGAAGTATTATATTATGGGAGTTTGTGATGGAACATTTACTATGGGTCGAGAAGTATCGGCCAAAAACTATTGAAGATTGTATATTACCAGATGCCATTAAATCTACGTTCCAGGAGTACGTTAACCGAAAAGAAATACCGAATCTATTACTATCTGGTTCGGCAGGGGTCGGAAAAACTACAATTGCTAGAGCATTGTGTAATGAGGTCGGTTGCGATTACATTGTTATTAATGGGTCTGATGAGTCTGGCATTGATGTCCTTCGGACAAAAATTAAAAACTATGCTTCATCAATATCTCTCGCTGGTGGTAGGAAAGTTGTTATCATCGATGAGGCCGATTATCTTAATCCCAATTCAACTCAACCAGCATTACGTGGAGCCATTGAAGAATTCTCTTCAAACTGTTCATTCATTTTTACCTGCAATTTTAAAAATCGTATCATCGATCCAATACACTCTCGTTGTTCTGTGGTCGATTTTAAGATTAACGGTTCTAAGGCAAAAATGGCGGCACAATTCTTTAAAAGAGTTGAATGGATACTTGAACAAGAAAATATCACCTATTCTAAAGATGTCGTGGCAGCAGTTATTACAAAACACTTTCCGGATAATCGTAGAGTTCTTAATGAATTGCAGCGATATTCGGTTTCTGGCACAATTGATGCTGGTATCCTGTCTAATCTTGCTGATATTCAACTTGACACATTAATTTCGGCTTTAAAAAGTAAAGACTTTAGTTCAACTCGTAAATGGGTTACCGCCAATCTGGATAACGATCCAGTCAAAATCTATCGTAAATTATACGATACTCTATATGAGGTATTAAAACCTCAATCCGTTCCACAACTAGTTTTGATTCTTGCTAAGTATCAATATCAGGCAGCTTTCGTGGCCGACCATGAGATTAATATGGTAGCATGTCTAACAGAAATAATGGTGGATTGTGAGTTTAAATAATGCCAGATTTATTCAAAGAAATTCTACCATCTATACTGGAGAAGAAGAAGTCCGTTTTTCAAGATGAATATGAGTATAAGGATTACAAACCTTTTGTTATAAATCGTGCTTTGTCGTATCATATGGATTGTGTTTTATATGCGAATGAAATGAATATACATACGGGGATAGACTCCGATATGCAATATTCATATCTTCTAAATACCATAAGACCAATGAAACGGAAATTTCAACCGTGGCAGAAATCAGAGGTCGACAAAGATATAGAATGTGTGAAGCAATATTTTGGCTATTCCAATGAAAGAGCCAAAGAGGCCTTACGAATTCTAAACGATGAACAACTCGCTGAAATAAAAATAAAAACAGCAAAAGGCGGAGTGACCAAGTAATGATTTCAATTAATGATTTAGTTGAAGTTACATTGAACGATAAAGATGATTTCCTTAAAGTTAGAGAAACACTCACTCGTATCGGCGTAGCTTCTAAAAAAGATAGAATATTGTACCAATCGTGTCATATCTTACATAAACAAGGTAGATATTACATTGTACATTTTAAAGAACTATTTGCTTTGGATGGCAAGCCCACGGATATTAGTGAAAACGATCTATCCCGTAGGAATGCCATTGCCAAGTTACTTGGTGATTGGCAATTGGTAAAATTGGTTAATGTTAAACAAATTGAAGAACCGCCTCCTATCTTCCTATCACAGATTAAGATACTTTCACACAAAGAAAAAGATGAATGGGAATTGATGCCAAAATATAATATTGGTAAAAAACCAGGAGTCTATTGACAAAGTGTTATAAATAATAGTATACTTATGGTGTGGTGCTCATCTGAGGCCACAGTTTTATTGACTAACTCGCTTGAATTTAAGGAGAAACACATGACAAGCACAAATCTATTATTCCCACAATGGGCTTCACTATCCAAATCTTTGGATCCTTTCACAGTTGGTTTTGATGATGTATTAGACCAAATCCGTGATATCTCTGAAACAGTCGCCAAAGCAACACCTGCTTATCCTCCATACAACATTCGTCAAGTAAAAGACAATAAGTATGTCATTGAAATGGCAGTTGCTGGATTTACTAAAACTGATATTGAAGTTACTTTAGATGGTAACAAATTGGTAATCAAAGGTGCTGTAGTTGATAGTTCCGATGATAAAGATAGTTATATCTACAAAGGTATTGCTAACCGTAATTTTAATCGTGTTTTTACTCTTGCCGATAAGGTAGAAATTAAAGATGCTGAAATTGCCAATGGTATGCTCAAAGTATGGTTAGAGAATATAGTAAAGGCACAAGATGCCATCAAAAAGATTGCCATCAAATGAAAACTATCAAAAAATTTATTTTTGCCGTCATTGAAGTTATCCAAAATACTAGGAAACTACAAGCTGAAGAAATGAAAAAGAGGTATTTTCAAAGATGAATAATCTAAACTGGTGGCCTGTATCCGATGAAGAATGGGAACAATTGAACTACCCAAACGGTAGATAATACAGGGGGCTCTTGACAGCCCCCTTCTTTTGAGTTATAATTAAATCATGAAAAACTGGAACAAAACTAAACCCTCTCGACCTGGTTATATTGCCACCACAAGTGGCGGTAAAGCCGTTCTCAAAAAGGTTCGTTCAAAAACGAATCAGGATATCTATTACACCTATTCAAATTGGGCAACAAATGAGATTGATGGAATAACTTTTATTCCTGTGGTCAAAGGTATGCCTACCGGTGAAACACAAACAATTCATTATATGCGAAAAGATAATTTGGAGTTTGTTAAATGAGTAAATTAATTGAATTGCAAACATTAAACAATCCAAAATATTTGTTTAATCCAAAAGATAAATCACACACGAAACTGTTTAAATTTTTTCTGAGTGAACATAAATGGGGCAGACCTTGTCCATTTTTGTTGGAAGAACCATATCTAACAATACCTGATATGTTAAAAGATAAATTTATTAAAAACGAATTGGAGTTACCATGGATTGGTTAATGTATTCGGGTTGTAATATTATTTTAAAATTAAATCCATTTCATTGGAGAATTAGTTTTAAATATCTTGAAACGAATGAAGCATGGGACCAAGATGCTTTGGTGATTGAATTGTTACCTATCACAATTCGTATATGGTTTGACAATGGTGAATGGTAAATAATTGGGCCGATAGCTCAGTTGGTTAGAGCAAAGGACTCATAATCCTTTGGTCGTAGGTTCAAATCCTACTCGGCCCACCATCGACATATTAGATAACACTTAATTTAAATATACATAATACTATCATTAACTATTTGGAGATTTTATGAGTATTACAATACAAAACCTTGAGAGTGCATTGGCTGGCGAATCCATGGCTCACATCAAGTATCGTTATTTCGCTAAGATTGCTCGTGAAGAAGGCTTTGAAGATGTTGCAAAGCATTTTGAACATACTGCTGATCAGGAAATCAAACATGCATGGGGACACCTTGAGTTATTGATTGGTAAACCATCTACAAAAGAATGTTTAGAAAAAGCCATTGAAGGTGAAACATATGAGTTTACTACAATGTATCCACAATTTAGACACCAAGCTTTTGGTGAAGGTTTATCGATTGTGAGTAAAGAGTTTACTGACCAGATTGAAGAATCTAAACAACACGCAGAAGAATTCAAACAAGTTCTTCTCAAAGCAGAAAAACGATTTGCTGCTTTACAAAAAGTAGAAGAGCGTCATGCAAATGCCTATAAACAAGTTTTGGAGAATCTATAATGGAACAGCATATTTGTGTAGTTTGTGGCCATGTCCACGATGAAGAAGTAGAAGGTAAATGGGAAGATTTGCCTGAAACTTTTGAATGTCCAGAATGTGGTGTAGGTAAAGAAGATTATTATATTCTATAATGAAAGATAAGTTTATTCAGGCTTACATGGATGTGGCAGAAAGATTTGCCAAATTATCATCCGCCAAACGATTAAAAGTTGGTGCCATTGTGGTAAAAGATGATAGAATTATCAGTATCGGATATAATGGAATGCCAGCTGGCTGGACGAATGATTGTGAAGATAAGGTTTATGCTGATGCTTGGTCTATCAATAATAACCATTGGGACTACCAAGAAGAAGATGGTACGGTATATAATCTCAAAACCAAGCCTGAGGTGATTCATGCGGAGGCCAATGCCATCGCTAAACTCGCCAAAGGTAATGAATCTGGAGATGGTTCCATGATGTTCCTGACCCATGCTCCTTGTATAGATTGTGCCAAACAAATGTATGCCATGGGTGTCAAAACAGTATACTACCGTGATTCTTATAAGAATACAGACGGCTTGACTTTCTTAGAAAAATGTGATATACTGGTATCTAAAGTAGTATTGTAATTTCACCAGGTGAAATGAGTTCGGTTCCTAAATAGCTTTGTATTGGGTCAATTTACTAAGGAGAGGCCCCAAATGCAGCTAAGTATAGTTGGTTGTCCCGATAAAAAGCACTTCAGGCCGTATGTAAAACGGGCTGCTGTATTTTATGCTGAACAACTCATATCACCAAAGTTAAGAGAAAACATCTATCTACGGATTAGATTTAATCCTAAGATTGAGGCTTATGGTTACGCTGAAATTTTAGAGTATAATGAAAGTCGTAAAGCAAGAGAGTTTCAAATTGATCTTCATCCTGGTATTGGCGCAGCTGAGATATTAAAAACCTTAGCACATGAAATGACCCACATTAAGCAATATGCTTATAATGAAACCAACGAAACATTAACTCGTTGGAAAGGTAAAAAGGTTGATTCTGACACCATGGATTATTGGGTTCAGCCTTGGGAAATCGAAGCATTTGGAACAGAAGTTGGTTTGTTTAGTAAGTTTGCAATAAAAGAAAAATTGTGGGAAGTATTCTTTGGCATTCAAGATCCGGACAGTCCTATTATTACCGAATCTCTAGGTTGGAAACCCCCTCAATAAGTTTATAGTGTAGTATCATCAGGAGAGTATTATGAAAAATAAAAATACTCCTCAACCACGAAACTACCTTGTCAAATTGGCATTGTTTCGTAAAGCAGGAGTTCATCGTAAGAGTAACAAAGCAGTAAGGCGTTTAGAGAAATCTAAAAAAAGTGGTTATAGTAAAGTTTATTTTGGTATATTTTGCTATAACCATTTGACAATGTGTATAAGTAATGATATAATAAGTACATATGACAGAAAAATCAAACACTACTCCTTCATGGGGTAGGATGTTAACAAAAAAAGAATTACTAGATTTGTTGGCAAGAATTGAAGCCAAAGGCAAAGCAAGAAAAGATAAAGAGAAGTAATATGCGGAGTGTAATAGTACGATAAAGGACACCCTCTTTTATTAGGTGAGCATAGCATCCCTCCGCTCCAAATTCCAGTTATTGATTATAAGGAGAATAATATGTCTACAGATGATAAAAAATTTCGTGAAGAACAATTAAAAAAGGTCCGAGATTTGAAACCAGTAGGACCTGCTCCCAAAGCCAATAAACCTAAATTTGTTCCTAAACCTAGTGTGATGAGAAAAGCGGGAAGAGGAAGATAAGTTATTATTTAACGAAAGATTCCATTATCATCAATACTGACATTGAGAATAAACAAATTAAAAAAATAATTTTAGATAACATAATATACCCACTTTAGTTATTTGAAAACCTGTCCTGATTCAACTACCATTAATACTAAACAAAGAATTAAAATTAAAATAAAAACTGTTGGCTGCAGATTTTTCATATTTTATACAACTTAAAAAAATATGTTATTAAAGCCGCCGCAGTCATACACCACCAGAATAATTCTTGGACCTTTTCACGATCTTTGTCCATTAATTTTTTTTCTTCTTCTTTCTCTTTTTTTATTTTCAGTTTTAATGATTCAATTTCATTCCAAGCACTAGCACCATATTTTGAAATAGCTTGAGCTTTAATTTTTGCTATTTCTTTTTCATGAGCTTTATCCTTTTCATATCTCTCAAAAGCTCTAAACTCTTCTATGGAGTGTTCATACTCTTTTCTTTTTTGTGCTAAAAGTCTTTGTTTATGTTGTTCTTGTACCGATTTTTCCATATCGGCTTGTTGATCAACAACCACAGCGCCTAGTTGTTTACCAACATTTTGAGCACTCTTTAAAGAGGCAACAGCGGTCTGGCCGCCAGCAGATATCGGATCGGGCATCTAAGTATACCATTGTTGTGTTGACAAAGGGAATAAAAAATAGTATAATTAAATGTTCAAATCATTGTAAGTATTTATAATAAAAAGGAATTAATATGGAAATCATTGCTTTAAAATTATCCACAGGTGAAGATGTTTTAGGTGAGATCGATTCTCAATCTGAAACGGAATTTGTTATTGTTAATCCAGTTGGTATCACGGTTGTTCGTGGTAAAGATGGCCAACCTAATATTGGATTCTCTCCATTCCCATTACATGCCGAACAAAAAACTGGCGCCACGGTTGCCTTGGCTAAGAAACATGTAGTATACTCCTATGTACCGGCAGAAGATTTTATCAGTAACTATAATCAAATCTTTGGTTCTGGTCTTGTAGTTCCACCACAAAAACAAATTATTACAGGTTAATGACAAAATTCTACACAAATGTCCAATGTTTTGGTAACAACATTCTTTATCGAGGTGTTGTTAATGGTAAAAGAATCAAAGATAAGATAGAATATTCTCCTTCTTTGTATTTGCCGTCCAAGAAAATTACAAACTTCACCACACTCGATGGTGATTATCTAGACCAAAAAATCTTTGGTAATACAAAATTGGCAAGAGAATTCGTCAAACAATTTGATGGTGTTTCTAACACACAAAAGATTTATGGTCAAACTCGTTTTGAATATGCCTTTATTGCTGATGAACATAATGGTATGATTGACTATGACTATGAGAAAATTTCAATTGCCGTAATTGATATTGAGGTGGGTTCAGAAAATGGATTTCCTGATCCATACAGAGCAGATGAACCAATCACAGCCATTTGTGTAAAATACCTTAACGGTGAAACCTATGTGTTTGGTTGTGGAATCTATGAAACGCAAGGTAAAGAAATTTATGTGAAATGTAAAGATGAATATTCTTTATGTAAACAATTTATGGCCTTGTGGACAAGAAAGTGTCCCGATATCATTACTGGTTGGAATACCAAGTTCTTTGATATACCATATATCGTAAATCGTTTCAAAAAGATTCTTGGAGAAGATGCTACCAAGAAACTATCTCCTTGGAATTATATCTCGGAAAGAAAAGCAATTATCAATGGTCGTGAAATGACCGAATATTATCTTATTGGTGTTGCATCACTTGATTATATTGAACTATACAAATGGTATGCACCAGGTGGTAAGTCACAAGAATCATATCGGTTGGACAACATTGCTCAGGTTGAACTAGGTGAAGGTAAGATTGCTTATGATGAATATGATAATCTTCACGCCTTGTATCGATTAAACTTCCAGAAATTTATTGAGTATAACATTCGTGACGTTGAAATTATTATCAAGTTGGAAGAAAAGTTAAAGTTACTTGAATTGGGAGTAACCTTGGCTTATGATACCAAAACAAACTTTGAAGATATCTTTGCACAAACTCGTATGTGGGATTCAATGACATATGCCTATCTCTTTGAGAAAGGTATTATTGTTCCACCACGAATCACCAAGAGTAAAGATTCAGCATTTGAAGGTGCTTATGTCAAAGAAGTTCAAGTAGGCAAGCATGATTGGGTTGCCAGCTTTGACTTGAATAGCCTATATCCACATTTGATGATGCAATACAATATCAGTCCTGAAACATTAATTGAACCAGAAAACTATACAGATGAAATGCGTAAGATACTTTTTTCTGGTATTGATGTGAATAAATTGTTGGCCAAAAAAGTTGATTTGTCCAAACTTGAAGGTGTAACAATTACTCCTAATGGCCAATTCTTCCGCACAGATATTCAAGGTTTCTTACCTAAGATGATGGAAGAAATGTATACTGATCGTAAGAAGTTTAAGAACTTAATGTTGAAGGCAAAACAAGAATATGAAAATGAAACTGATAATTCTAAAAAATATGAAATTGAAAAACGAATTGCTAAGTACAATAACATTCAGTTGGCCAAGAAAGTTTCCCTTAACTCAGCTTACGGTGCTTTGGGTTCTCAGTATTTTCGCTTTTACGACCTACGCATGGCACTTGGTGTTACTACTGCTGGTCAATTAAGTATTCGTTGGATAGAAAACAAAATTAATGAATACATGAATAAGTTGTTGGAAACAAAAAACAAAGATTACATTATTGCATCAGATACAGATTCGATTTATCTCCGGCTTGCTGAAGTAGTTGACAAATATTGTACAAAAGATATATCGAATCCGCAAAAAATCATTACCGTCATGGATAAAATCTGCGAAGATAAATTACAACCTTTTATTGATAAGAGTTATGATGAACTTGCAGAGTATGTACACGCTTATCAACAAAAGATGGAGATGAAGAGAGAAGGTCTTTCTGATAAAGGAATCTGGACTGCCAAGAAACGATACATCCTCAATGTGTATAATAATGAAGGTGTCCAATACAACGAACCACAACTCAAGGTGATGGGTCTTGAGATGGTGAAGTCATCAACACCATCCGTTATTCGTGGTAAGATGTATGAGTTGATTAAACTTTTGGTAACTGGTACAGAAGATGATGTACATAAATTTATTGCTGAGTTCAAAGAATACTTTAAAACTTTACCGGTAGAAGATATCTCTTTTCCAAGAGGATTAAACGGTTTAAAGAATTATTCGGATTCTTTATCACTATATAAAAAGGGAACACCCATACATGTCAAGGGTGCTATCATATATAATCATAACTTAAATAAATTAAATCTAACAAAAAAGTATCCACTCATCCAAGAAGGCGAAAAAGTTAAATTTACTTATTTGAAAATGCCAAACCCGTTTAAAGATATGGTCATTTCATTTCCGTCACGCTTACCTAAGGAATTTGAAATGCAACAATATATCGATTATGACACACAGTTCGATAAAGCATTCATAGAACCAATTAGGGTTATTCTAGAGTGTATGGGTTGGTCAACAGAAAAGGTAAGTTCGTTAGAGGATTTTTTCTCATGATATTCTTAACACTATTATCAGCACTACTACTATCAGGTATTGCAGCCTATTATTCCGTTATTGGTTTGGCTGCAATCTTTACTGGCGCATTTTGGCCAATCGTTTTTATGGGCTCGGTTCTTGAAATGAGCAAGTTGGTGACTACATCATGGTTGTACCGTAATTGGAAAACCTGCCCACTTTTATTAAAATCATATTTGACATTTGCCGTTGTCATTCTGATGATCATTACCTCTATGGGTATTTTTGGTTTCTTATCAAAGGCACATATTGATTCTACCATGGACTCTGGTATGAATACAGTAGAGATTAAAACTCTAGTGCAACAAGAGAAGATTACAAAAGAAAGATTGGAATATTTGCTTGCTCGTGCCAAGGATCCATCAACGGCAAGTAATCGCCTCGACAAACAAATTCAAGATACCCAAAAAGAACTTACCGAAATTAATAAACGAAAGTTACCATTACTTAAAGAATCCAATAAACTTACCGCAGAAGTTGGTCCTATCAAATATGTTGGTGATATGATCTATGGTACTGATGATGATAACGGATTAGATAAAGCTGTTAGATTGGTAATCATGTTAATTATGGTTGTATTTGACCCGTTAGCTGTGTTATTATTGATAGCAGCAAATATGTCAATGGGTAGAGGTAATTCAGGTAGACCAATTATAAGAGATGGTGAAGTGGTAGGATTAACACCGAGTGATATACCAGTATTTACAGAAAGAAAGCCTGAACCCGTTGAACCAAAAAAACCAGTTGATGATAGTGTAAAAGTTGATAAAGAAAATATCACTACTGTTGAAGAAGAACCTATTGTAGTAGATGAAGCTACCGGTGAAACTATTCCACCAATTACAACAAGTTTTTCTAGGGTTCATCATGCACCAGGACTTTATAGTGAACACCATGATGAAGAACCAGTTAAGAAATTAGAACCTAAGTATGATTATGATTCAGAATTTGCATTTCGTGAAAAGGATAAGAAATGAGTATATTAGATAAAATTAAAAAGAACAGTAGTATTAAAGAATCTGCTATTCTATCCAAATCAAAGTTCTTCACGCAGAAGGATATGATTCCAACTTCAGTACCAATTATCAATGTTGCATTGAGTGGTCGACTAGATGGTGGTTTAACACCAGGTCTTACAATGTGGGCAGGTCCATCCAAACATTTTAAAACTGCATTTTCATTATTGATGGCCAAATCTTACTTGGACAAATATCCCGATGCTGCATTATTATTCTATGATTCGGAGTTTGGTACTCCGCAATCATACTTTGACTCCTTTGGTATTGATACTAATCGTGTTCTTCATACACCACTTACTGACATAGAACAGTTAAAGATTGATATCATGCAGCAATTAAATCAAGTTGAACGTGGTGAACATTTAATTATTGTTGTTGATTCAATTGGTAACTTGGCATCTATCAAAGAAGTGAATGATGCACTTGAAGGCAAAACAGTTGGTGATATGTCAAGAGCTAAGGCGGTTAAGTCCTTATTCAGAATGGTGACACCACATCTTTCACTTAAAGATATTCCAATGGTTGTAGTCAATCACACCTACATGGAAATTGGAATGTTCCCTAAAGCAATTGTTGGTGGTGGAACAGGTTCTTATTATTCTGCTGATAACATTTTTGTATTGGGTCGTCAACAAGAAAAAGACGGTAAAGAAGTTACCGGTTATAATTTTATTATCAATGTAGAAAAATCAAGATATGTTAAAGAAAAATCTAAAATCCCTGTTTCCGTTTCTTTTGATGGCGGCATTAGCCGTTGGAGCGGCCTACTTGATGTCGCACTTGCTGGTGGATTTGTTGTTAAACCATCTAATGGTTGGTACTCAAGGGTGGACACGACATCCGGTGAAATAGAAGAAAAAAAGTATCGTGAAAAAGAAACAGATACCAAAGATTTTTGGTTACCACTTATAACAAGTAGTAAATTTCAAGATTATGTAAAAGACCAATATCAAATTGCTTCCGGAGCCATCATGCAAGGTGGTGAAGAGGATTTGTTTGATGAAGTAGTTACTATGAATGGAACAGAAAATGGTTGAAGGACTTGATTATTGTTTTATTTACCCAAAAGATGATGCACAAGCGGTACATATCCGTTTCTTGGACGGACCTTACAAAGATACCGTTTTCAAATATGGTAAGGTAAAGTTTGAAGAAAAAAATGAATTGATGTATTTACTTTTTGCGTATGATGTGATAGAATCCACAGTATCAAAGCCTAAGAAGTTGGAAAAAGATGACAAGTTTAAAAATTACATTGGTGATTTACTTGTTGAAATTATGAGCAGTAATATTGAACAGGAAATTGTTGATGAAGCTGGAATTATCGATACTGAAGAATCTAATCTATAATGAGGATTATTTAAGAAAAGTATTACCATTTATAAAAGAAGATTATTTCTCGGACAGAACCGAGAGGACGCTATTCAATGAAATTACATCATTCACGGAAAATTATAATACTCCGCCAACGCTTGAAGCACTTACAATTGCCGTCAAAGAAAAGAATAATCTTTCATCTGATGAAGTTGAGAAGTGTGAAACTTATCTCAAAGAAATTGAAAACATTAGCAAAACAGAAACCGAGGTTCAATGGCTTATTGACAAAACCGAAAAGTTTTGCCAAGAAAAAGCGATATACAACGGTGTATTACGGGCTATTTCAATACTCGATGGTAATGACAAAACGCATGAGAAGGGTGCTATTCCCTCTATACTATCGGATGCTTTAGCCGTTTCATTTGATAACTCAGTAGGCCACGATTATTTACAGGACTCCGATGCTCGATTTGACTTTTATCACCGCAAAGAAGAAAGAATTCCTTTTGACTTGGAATGCTTTAACAAGATTACAAAAGGTGGTTTACCTGCTAAAACACTTAACATTGCTCTTGCTGGTACTGGTGTTGGTAAGTCTTTGTTTATGTGTCATGTTGCTGCAGGTGCTATGGTTCAAGGTAAAAATGTACTTTACATTACCTTAGAAATGGCTGAAGAAAAAATTGCAGAAAGAATAGATGCAAATTTATTGAATGTTACCTTAGATGACCTCATGGATTTACCAAAAGATATGTATGATAGAAAGGTTGCCAAGGTTAAAGAGAAGGTAACAGGTAAACTCATCATCAAAGAATATCCTACCGCATCCGCATCTACAACACATTTTAGGACTCTACTAAATGAACTTAATCTCAAAAGGTCTTTTGTGCCTGACATTATCTTTATTGATTATCTTAACATATGTTGTTCAAGTCGTATTAAAGCTGGTGCAAATATTAACTCATATACCTACGTCAAATCCATCGCAGAGGAACTTAGGGGTCTTGCGGTTGAACATAATGTTCCTATTGTATCTGCGACTCAAACTACCAGAAGCGGATTCACTTCGAGCGATCCAGGCTTGGAGGATACGAGTGAATCGTTTGGGTTGCCTGCAACCGCCGACTTAATGTTTGCTTTAATATCTTCTGAAGATTTAGAAGAGATGGGTCAGTTGATGGTAAAACAATTAAAGAATCGATATAATGATCCATCATATTATAAACGATTTACAATTGGTGTTGATAGAGCAAAGATGAAATTATATGATGTTGAACAATCCGCACAAATTGGACTTGCTGATGCTGGCCATCAAAAGATTGGTTCTCAAAATAAAATCCAACATAATAAATTTGAAGGATTTAAAGTATGATGTTAACTAAAGAAGATGCTTTGCATTGTGCAAAGGTCTTTGAGGATTACTTTGGCAATTTTGACCGTATTGATGAATATATGCGTGATCAGAAATTATCCAACTTGGCAGAAATGCCTTTAAATCCTTTGTTTGCACCAGAAGATGATCTGTTCTCAGATTTTACCATGCACCCAAATGATATGGATTTAGAAGTAGTGGAAATTAATCCTGAAACTTGGGAAACATTACTTTCCATTACCTCTTCACATATCAATATCCAACCAGTTGGCAAACAATTGAAACTTGCCGTTAGAGAGAAGAACTCAGGAAAGTTCGTAGGATTCATTCGTTTAGGTTCACCAGTGATCAACATGAAACCTAGAAACGAATTGCTTGGACAGGTGTTTACGCAACAACCTGAATGGTCTAAAAGATTTAATGATGCTGCCTTGATGGGATTTGTTATTGTACCAGCACAACCATTTGGTTATAATTATCTTGGTGGCAAACTTCTGGCTGCCATTTGTTGTTCACATACTGTTAGAGAAATGGTAAATAAAAAATATGGTATGAATCTTTGTTTGTTTGAAACTACCAGTTTGTATGGTTCGACCAAATCATCTTCACAATATGATGGAATGAAACCATTTATTCGTTACAATGGATTGACTGAATCTGATTTCTTACCAATGATGCATGGTAAACCCTATGAGAATTTAAGAGATTTTGTACAATCTAAAGTTGGTTCAATTGTAGAAGAAAATATCTCCAGTAGAAAACTAAAGATATCTATGAAGATTATTTCTCTGACTAGAGCAGCATTAAAGAATACAACTGAATTGGCTGCTTTTGATACAACGATTGAGAACGCCAAAAAGTTGACAGAGAAGAAAAGATATTATACAAGTAATTATGGATATAGTAACTATGTCGATTACATTAATTGTAAAACGGACAAACTTTTACCTGGTGAAAATTATGATAAACATGAGTTGAGTAATATTATTGAATGGTGGCGTGGTAAAGCTATAAATAGATACGAAACCCTTAGATCCGAGGGTAGATTAAGGACAGAACTCGAAATCTGGACTTCAGGCAAAGATATTCAAATTATTAGATAAAACATGGCAGATGAAACCTCGTTAGCGGAATCGGCACAAGCACTTTTTTGTGCTATGGCTGATTACATTGGTGCAAGTAAAGTTGATAAGGTATTTGATACGGACCTTGGTATTTGATACGGACCTTTATCCAAACTACGATTCTTTTAAAAAGAATTGGAATGAAACTTATCCTGCGGCTAAAATAGGAGAAGCTTTTAAAAAACACGTTGAATCAAATGTTACCAGTTTAAAAGACATTGAAAATTTCTTAACTAAGACTCCAAAAAATAAACCTCCAGAGTGGTATATTTCTTCAGTAAAAATAGCAAAACAACTTATTAAAGACATTGATGGTATTTCTTCAAAATTTTCATCAATTAAAAGACCTTCATGGTCATCTATTTTTTATGTACGTGGTGATAAAGATGTCATGAAAAACATTCAGATATTATTTGACGAAGCTATAATATCTCAGAAAGAAGTAAATTTACTACGGACAAAAGAAGGTCAACCGAAAAAATTAATATTTGGTGATATTAACAAATGGTCTCCTGCTGATATCTATTTTGCTTCAGCAAAGTCAAAAAAAGAAATTTCTAATTTTGTAAAAAATAAAGATGGATTAACATTTGAATTTTTAAATTTGTTTATAGCTAAAATGATAGCTAGTGGAGATTTGTTACCACTATCGTTAAAAAAACAACCACATAAAGTTACCATACTTCCCGTTAATTTTTCTCGTACACATGAAATAAAAGAACTTGAAAAAATTAAATCTTATGGTTTAAGTAATTGGAAACCAAGAACCAATACAAACGATGCGGCTAGAAGTTTAGAAGTTTATCTAAGCTCAGATAAAGTGCATTATTTACAACTATTGCATGTTACTGATGATTCTGGTGGATGGAAAGGTAATAATATGTTGCGTGGTAGTAGTGCTAGACACGGCTCATTAGGTTCTCAAAATGTATTTCATGATGCGTTAGCTATTATAGATAAAACTTTCGCTAAAAGATGGTTAACTCAATTCACAGCCGCAAATAATATATTTAAACAAGAATTAAAATCTTTTGTACAAAAAGATTTGAAAGGTATTAGGCCTAAGACTCCAGCAAAAGGCACAAAGCCGTCAGCTGAGAGAATAAAATTTACAGAAAAACGAGAAGAGCTGAGTGCAGAATTGACAAACAAATTACATCCTATTTTTATTTCATGGTACAAAAAAGAAGATAATGGTGATAAATTTGCTCGTGTAATATATGAATATGTATCATCTAGATCGGAAGAATCTGCACCATTTATTATAGCAAAATAAGGAAATAAATTATGGCACTAATCGATTTTGATAAACTAGCAAAACAATATGAAACAGTAGAAGATGATTTTGGATTTTCTGCCGTATCGGAAGAAGAATATAATTCAGTAATTAATACCGCAGTTGATAAAGTTCAATCTACCGCAGATGTATATAAGGCAAGATTGGAACAATTAGAAAAGATGATTGTGCCGTTTCTCACCAAATTACATTCAACTGGTGATAAAGAATATATATATTGGCCTAACCGCAAACCTATTATAGAAAAACAAATAGAGAAGATACTAAAACTGACTAGAGATTAATTATGACCGCATCTGTGATTATACCAACTACTGGTTCACCAGAAGTTATTGAAGCTATTAAATCTGTATTAGACCAAACATATGATACCAACTGTTATGTCGTATGTGATGGTCCTGAGTTTAGCTATACTGTAAAGAATATGTTAAGATGGGTTGAAAAACATCCAAATTATCGTAAGGTAAAACTCTGTAATCTACCAATCAATGTCGGCGCCAATGGTTTTTATGGCCATCGAATCTACGCAGCATTCACACATCTTATTGACACCAAATATGTTCTTTATCTTGACCAAGATAATTGGTTGAAACCTAACCATGTACAAGATTGTGTTGATACTATTGAAAAGAATAATCTTGATTGGTCTTACTCACTAAGAGATATCTACAAAGGTGAAGAATTTATTTGTCATGATGATTGTGAATCTTTAGGTAAATGGCAAACGTATCATGGTGTTAATCATGTCGATACAAATTCCTATTGCATTAAAACAGAAATTGCGATAAAATTGGCTAGCGCTTGGCATGGTGGTTGGGGCCAAGATAGAGTTTTCTTAGGAGCAATTGCACAACACTTTCCAAAATTTGATTGTACAAAAGAGTATAGTGTAAACTACCGAGTTGGTGGTAATGAGGGTTCTGTTACTGGTGAGTTCTTTCTCAATGGTAACAAAATTATGAATGAAAAATATAATGGAGTTTTCCCATGGCGGAAACAAAACTAAACAAAATAAGAAATTTGATTATTGGTGGTTGTACAAACTATGGTATTAATGAATTAAAACCTTGGGTAATGTCAATCAATGAAGTGTGTGATGATAATGTAGATAAAGTCATGTGTGTTGGTAACGCATCACAAGAAACCCGAGAGTGGTTACTCAATGAAGGATTTAAAATTATTGATATGCCACAGATTGCCAATATTCCGGTTCATGTACTCCGTTTCCTTAGCATCTATGATTATTTAAAAACATATTGGAAACAATATCGTTTTGTTGTTACAACTGATGTTAAAGATGTCTATTTTCAATCCAACCCATTCATTTGGTTAAATGAAAATTTATTAGATTACAAACTTGTTGCCGGATCTGAAAGCATTCGTTATAAAGATGAATCTTGGGGTAATGACAACTTATATCAAACTTATGGTCCTTATGTGTATGAACACTTTTGCAATAATGAAATCTATAATGTAGGAACCATCGGAGGTACTTCTGAGTATGTTAAAGATTTAGTGTTCAACATCTTCACTAACGCAACAAATAGGCCTATTCCAATCGTTGACCAAGCGGTCTATAATGTATTGATTCAAACACAACCATATAAAGATAATATCTTTTTTGCCAAACAATCTGATGGATGGGCTTGTCAAGCTGGCACAACCGTAGACCCATCTAAAATTGAAAGATTTAGACATCACTTAACAGAAGCAGAACCAAATTTTATTGACGGTGTGGTATTAACCTCTCTAGGCAAACCATTCAGTATTGTACATCAGTATGATCGTGTTCCTGAATGGAAGAAATTCGTAATGAAAAAATATAAACAAGAAGATTTGATTACTTTTAGAACAACATAATGCCAACAATAGGATTTTACAATCACTCCAATACTCATCCAAAAGCTACAGAGTTTATGTTGGAGAATATTCGTAAACATTATCCGACTGCACCCGTAGTTATTTCTTGTGATAATAATGATATCTACGAAGAAATGTGTAAAAAACACAATGCCATTTATCACAAAAATAATTGGACATTAGGACCACAAACACAACCGTATGGATACAATAAACAAAAATCTTTAGAGTGGTTGGATCGTTTGCATCGTGGTGTATTGGAAATGCATACTGACTTTTTTGTAATGATGGAAGATGATGTTATTATCTTATCGGAAATTGAATTGCATAATGATTGGGAAATGGTCGGCCATGTATTGCAATATCCAGGTCAAGTACCTGCATTTCCACAAGAGTTGATAAAAAAGATTGAAGAATATTCTGGCGCATTTCCTAAAAAGAATTACTATACCACTGGTGGCGGTTCCATATTTAAAAGCTTGACTTTTTTAGAGAATTATGATACCATCCGTAAGTGGTTTGATGATAATTTGGAAGACATTCAAAGAACAATTTATCCAACTTTAGGATGGATTGATTCTTACATGACTGTGTTTTATCTGTTATGTGGAAAAGACTTAACTGAAAATCCAAGATTTTATAATATCTGGCCAACAAAGATTCCTTTTGATTTGTCAACCATACCCACAGAATACAATTTAGTACACAACTTTAAAGATTATTATTAATGAAAATAATTTCAGTTTACAAACAAGTTACGCCTGGTCACCTTTATCAATTTATAAAGACCGGTCCAGTACCAGATTACAGTCAACAATATTCTAAAAATAGTTATGATGTTTATCCAACAACGGACAGTATGTCACAGCTGAGATATGGTTTAATTGAAAAACATATTGGTTCAATCAATTCCATTTGTGATTTTGGTTACGGTAATGGAAGTTTTTTAAAATATTGTAAAGATCAAGGTCTCAATTCTTATGGTTATGATATTTCTGATTATCCAACACCTGAAGGAGTTGTTAAACTTAAAGATATTAATTCCGAAGATGTAGATGTAATGACATTTTTTGATTCATTGGAACACTTAGATATTGAAAATTTAAAACCATTTTTATTAGAAAAAAAAGCAAAATATTTTATTATATCGGTTCCTTGGTTTCATGAATCTTGTGGTGACGAATGGTTTTTAAATTGGAAACATCGTAGAGAAAATGAACACTTCCATCATTTTGATTCTTCAGGCCTGATTTCTTTGTTGAGTGATATTGGTTGTAAAATTATTCATGTGGGAAATGATGAAGATAAAATAAGAACTCCTTATAGCAATTTGCCTAACATTTTAACCGTGGTAGCTAAAAAATGAATGATATTACTATTGTAACCGCCTTCTTTGATATTGGTCGTGGTGATTGGACACCAGATAAGAATTTGCCACACTATTTACAAAGAACAACTAAAACTTATCTTGAAAGGTTTGGTCATTTGGCTAAACTTGAGAATGATATGATTATCTACACATCAAAAGATTTGGTTGATGATATTCAATTTCTTCGGCAAGATAGACCAACATCAATCATGACTTTGGATTTTCCAAATTCATTTAAGAAATTGCGTGAAGAAGTATCATCTATACAAAATAATAAAGATTATCTGGCAAAAATAAATCCTATGCAAATACGCAATCCAGAATATTGGAATGCCGATTATGTTGTGGTCAATTCTCTAAAGTCGTCCTTTGTGAAAAAAGCAATTGAATTTGGCCATGTCGAAACTGATTTGGTTGCTTGGTTAGATTTTGGATATTGCCGTGACGAACAAACACTAAATGGTGTAACGCATTGGCAATATCCTTTCGATAAAGAAAAGATTCATTTGTTTAATATTAAAGATTGGGTTGAAGAAACCTACATCCAAGATGTTATTGCTAATAATGATGTACACATTACAGGTCCTTGTATCGTTGCAGATAAAAAACTATGGCCGCTACTGGAAGGATTAGTAAATCATTCCATTGAAGAATTATTAAAAAATAATTTAATTGATGATGACCAAACACTTTTGTTAATGTCTTATCTATTAAAACCTGAACTATTTGAATTGCATCGTGTATCTGACCAAGATTGGTTTGTTGCATTTAAGGAATATAATGAAGATACATCTGAATAGTACTGCAAACTTAGGAGACTTTGTTAATGCAATACCAGTATTATCTGGTATTGAAAAATCTTATGGTAAGTTGGATTTTATCATTAAGGGTGAAATGCGTAAATTCAAAGGCATTAAAGAATTCTTAATGTATCAAGATATATTTTCTTCTGTTGAATTTGATGATGATGTTTTTTTGTATGGTGATAATATTTTACAACTAAGTTCTTGGACAAGAGAAGATAAGAATACTGCATATAGACCCACAGAAACTTGTCGTTATGAGAATTGGATTAAAGACCATTATAAAATTGAATTTGAAGTAGATGATAGTTTTACATTAAATGTGCCAGAGTTAAGTATGCCAATTAAATCTGGCCATTATTCGGGTGACCGATGGAGTGGTAATGGTATAGATTCAAGAAGAAACTCTAATATACTTTCTACACTTGACAATGTTAACTTTTTGGATTATAATAATACATTGTTGGAAAATGCTTATTTAATAAAATATTGTGAATCTCCATTTATTTCCACATTTACAGGAATTGCTGTGATTGCTGACCTTTTAAATAAACCTCAAATTGTTTTGTGGGGTGACGATTTATTTAATTGGGATAACAAACCAATACAACTCACTTTTGAAAAACACTTTTATACAAATCGTAATTCAAAATTGGTATATATTGATGACTTTAATATTGAGAATTTAAATGAATACCATTGAATACAAAAATAAAAAATACCCTAAATTTCAAGATGAAGGAAATGCTTCACAATATGCTATTCCTTTTGCAAAACATTTTTGTAAAGGTTACGGTTATGACATAGGATGTAATCGTTTATCATGGGCATTTCCTGATGCTCAACCTATTGACCTAATATTTGACGATGAATGGGATGCTTATAATCTTCCAGATACTCAGGTAGATTACATATACTCCAGTCATTGTTTGGAACATTTATCTGATTGGGTAGAAGCTTTAGATTATTGGACAACAAAGTTAAAATCAACCGGTGTACTATTTCTATACTTACCACATTATAGTCAAGAGTATTGGAGACCTTGGAATAACAAAAAACATAAACATATATTCACACCAGAAATCATTACAGATTATCTAAAGGACCGAGGATTCATCAATATCTTTAGTTCCGAAAGGGATTTATGCAATTCTTTCATGGTGGTTGGAGAAAAAAAGTAACGTGGAGTTCTAAAACCCAACAATTTTATGACTATGTATCAAATCGAATTTTTTGAGAGTTTGGTGCCATAAGTTTAAATGTTGTATAAATACTACTTAACCGAGTAAGATTATAGCAACCATAGTGTGTTGCAAGCCTAGAAGGAAAACCATGTTAAAGTTTAAATCATTTTTAATTGAAGAATCTCAAGAAGGTTCTGAACTCAAGCACATTCATCACGCTGAAGATAGACCATTAATGCATGGCCATTCGGGTTTTGAACACGCTCATGCTGCTTTGATGAAGGCACATGCACACATGACTGGAGGACACAAGAACTCCAATCTAACAATGAAATATGACGGTTCTCCTGCAATCGTTTTTGGACATCATCCTAAAAATGGTAAATTCTTTGTTGCAACTAAATCTGCTTTCAATAAGAATCCAAAAATTAATCATACTGAAAAAGACATTGACAAAAACCATGGCCATTCTCCAGGCTTAGCAAAAACACTCAAACATGCTCTCAAGCATCTACCAAAAGTAACACCAAAAACTGGTGTATTTCAAGGCGATTTGATGCACCACGCTGAAACTAAGACCTTACATGAAGGTTACATTGTTGAAGCCAAAGGTGATGTTTCATTTACTCCAAACACAATCACTTACACTGCTAAAGGTAAAGAAGCTGAGAAAGCAAAAAAGTCTAAAGTTGGTGTTGTGGTTCATACACAATATCATGATGATTTAAAAACTAATACTCCTCATGTTGACATGAGTAAGTTTAAGGAACATCCAGATGTTCATATTCATGGTGCAGAACACGATACATCTAAAGTAAAACATTCTGCTGAAAATGAAAAACACTTTCAGAAACATATGTCTGCTGCCAAAGAAATCCATGATACACATGGCCACAAGATGTATGATGCGGTTCATCCAAAACATTCTGGAGAAACTGGCCATCTATCAACATACATAAACAAAACAGTTAGGCATGATGAAGTTCCAAATGTTAAAGATTTTAAATCGCATGTAGAATCACACTATAATTCAAAAGCTGCCAAAGTTTCGACCGAGAAAGCAAAATCCACACATACTGGTGAAGGTAAAAAACAAATTGCCCATATTGAAAAACACAAATCACAATATGGAAATTTATTTGCAATGCATCATCATTTGCATCAAGCCAAGAATGCTTTAGTTAAATCATTAGAAACACATGAAGGTCATTACGAACACCACATTGCTGGTAAGAAATCTAAACCTGAAGGTTTCGTAGTACATCATGATAATCAACCAACCAAATTGGTTAATCGTGCTGAGTTTGCAAAACAAAATTTATTAAAGGTAAGAAAATGAAATCATTTAAGTCTTTTTTAGCAGAAGAAATTAAAAAAGGACATCACTCATTTTATCATCCAACTAAGGGAATGTATAAAATGACTAAAGATGCGGAACATAATGTTTTTCATGTACACAATAAGTTTGGAGATTTAGCACATACATTTTCAGGACACATGACACCAGCTGAGGTTGCTCATGAATTGAAAAAGGAACACGGAATGATATTGGTAGACAAACTTTCAGAAGAATATTTGGAAGAGTTGGCCAAAAAACCTCCAATGTCAGATGCAGACAAAGCCAAACACGAATCTGCCAAAAAAGCATCATCATCAATCAACCCACATCGTGGCGGTTACAATGAAACTCAATTGGCCAAACATTTAAATGGTGGTAAGTATATTGACCACGAACATGAAGCTGAAGATAAACACCACAAATCTAAATTGATGGATCACGATAAAAAATACGGCACCAATGAAGTAAAAACTCAACAAGATAGAGCTAAAGAACAATCTAGAGTATTTAAAGAACACGCTAAGAAAAAAGGTTATGAAGGTATACATGAAGTACATTTAACTCCTAAACCAGGTGATATTGAAAAGAAAACTGGAATCAAAGCATCACAACAAGAAAATCCTTCCGATATTGCTGTTAAATTTCATAAAAAACCAGAATCAGCAAAACACCACTATCTTGGTTTATCTGCAAAGTCCAGTAAAACAAAAGCAATTGGATTTCACAATGGCGGTACTAAAGAACTTGGTAACTTTCTAACTAAACATTTGGGGTCAAAATGAGTGATTATAATATTCACAGTCACGCCGAAAAACGTCATCTAGAATTTATGACAAAACATAATCTAGGAACAAACAAGGCAGCTGCTGTAAGAGCAATCAAAGGTCCTAAACATTTAGATAAAGAAAAGACCGTAGAAAATCCACATTATAAAAGTAGTGACGTTTACCATGAAGCTGGTGCTCATGCAAGGACTGTTAATAAAGAAGTTCGTGATAAGTTGCATAAAGGTTATCATGAAATGTCTAAAAAACATCCTGAAGAACTTAAGCATCATATTTTGAGTACATACATAAAAGGTAATGCAGAACATGCTTTACCCTATGCTAAAGTTCACGGTTCTGGTGGTCATAATAAACCAGCTCATGCAACTGCGACAGATCCATCAGATAACGAAATGTATCATAAAATTAGAAATGCTCACCATCTTTCATTCCATAAAGGTGGAGATAGTTTAATCCATGTACATGCACATGAAAGCGAAAAGAGCAAAGGACACAGAGTATTTGGTTTACAAGTTAAACACAATAACGGACCTCTGACAAACATTAAGATTGGTGCAACCCCGTAATATGAAATCATTTCTAGAATTAGTTGAAGAAAAAGACCAAGGCAAACATGCCGTGTTGGCTTTTGGTCGCATGAATCCTCCAACTAGTGGCCATGAGAAAGTTGTGAATAAGGTTAAAGAAGTTGCTGCCAAAAATAATGCATCACATCATGTAGTTCTCTCACACTCCCAAAGTGCTAAAAAAGATCCATTAAGTCAGAGCGACAAGATTAAACACGCTAAGAGAGCTTTTCCTGGAACACACATTGAGGGTTCCTCTAAAGAACATCCTACCATATTTCATGCTGCTGAAAAACTACATAAACAAGGTGTGACCCACCTTCACGTGGTTGCTGGTTCTGACCGTGTTAAAGAATACAAAGAAAAACTGAATCACTATAACGGCAAACCTAATAAAGAAGGTCATGTTCCGTTTCATTTCAAAAAGATTACTGTACATTCATCCGGTGAAAGAGATCCAGATTCCGAAGGTACAGAAGGTATGTCTGGTAGTAAAATGAGAGAACATGCCAAGAATGGTAACCTTCATGAGTTCAAAAAAGGTGTATCATCACACATGAGCCACACTCACGCAAAAGAACTTTACCATGATGTTAGAAAAGGTATGGGGTTGCATGAAAATGTTAATCGTGGAATGTTCAGAGCAATCTTTGTAACTGGTGGTCCTGGTTCTGGTAAAGACATTATCATCCGTGAAGCTGTTGCAGAATCTCGCATTGTGGAACTGAACTTCATGCAAGCTTTTGATTATTTGGCAGACAAACAAAAATTATCAGAAAAAACTAGTGATTTCCGTAGAGAATCCATTAGAAACCGTGGTCCACTAATCATTAATGGACCTGCCGATGATACGGATAGAATCTCCTATATCAAAGAAGAATTGGAAGAATTAGGTTACGAAACCATGATGGTTTTTGTTAATACCACCAATGATGTTAGTAAAGAAAGAAACTCCTTATTATCTAGAATGATGATGGAATCGGTGCGACAGGATAAATGGTCTAAATCCCAACAAAACACTAAATACTTTACGGAATCGTTTGAAAATTTTATATCTTTTGATAATACAGGAGACATCGATAGTAAAGAAGAAGAAATTCATGAAGTGTATGAATCCACTACGAATTTTCTAGATTCTAGTAGTGTAGGAGAAACGGCCGAGGAATGGTTGATTCGCAGAAGCAAATTAAATATTAATTTATTATTCAAGGAAGATAAAAATGTTAAAACGTATAATCGATTTTCTAAAGTCAAAACCAACACAGGAATCTCTGCAAAAGGACCTGCCGACATCAAGCTCGACAACTCAGGCAGCGGCAACAGAGAAACAGATGACCTCCGTGGTAACACCAACCCAAGAAAAAACCCCAACGGTAAAACCTACACCTTTGGCCAAAACGCCGGTGTCTACGCAGAACAAACCACGCTCAAAGTCAACCCCGAGCCAAAAGAAACCAACTTCAGCAAAGACAAAGACAAGAGCAAAAAAATAAAAAGTAGATCATCCGGAGGTTCAACTGGTCAACCAGATGGATTAGGATCCGAATGGAATACTCGCACTAATGGTTCAGGTTTAACTGGTGGTGCAGGTCTTGGTAATCAGACATATAGTGAAAATCAAGAATATAGTAATGCTAATCCTGCATCAACAGCAATGCCTTCTGGTGGATCACCAAATCCACTAAGTAGTGAATATGTTGTAAAGAAAGAATTTAATAAATTCAGAAAAACGATTAAAAAAGAAGCCATTGATGATCCAGGTGCCTGTGACATGGGAGTTGGTGGTACGCTAGGTGGTGCTTCAAATAAAGAACCAATTGGCAACAATAAAGATAATTTAATTAGTACAGAAATAAAAAAGAAAAATAAAACAAAAAAGGGAGTACAATAAAATGTTTTCTAAAAGTAAAGTAAGTCAGTCCATGATTGATGCAGTTAATTCCGTACTCGGTGAAAAGTCCGAAGAAAAAATTATTAAGAATGTGTTGTTGGATGAGGCGACAGAAAAAGTACCAACACCAACAGGCATGAAAGTCTATGGATCGAATTATGGTAACTCTATGAAAGCACGTAAAGACCAAACTAGTCATGAAATTGATAAGGTTAAAGGTCCTAAAGATAAAGAAATGAAAGAAGCCGCAAAGCCAGATTT
>Ga0209188_1000570_pt1 | contig 34774 bp, 21 predicted proteins | sample C_130625_EF_Meta_FD_187307 | JGI IMG/M metagenome (GOLD analysis project Ga0209188, IMG submission 187307) | Freshwater microbial communities from Lake Croche, Canada to study carbon cycling - C_130625_EF_MetaG (SPAdes) (version 2) | ecosystem: Environmental > Aquatic > Freshwater > Lake...
CTGCGTGGTGTTTCCCGAGACGACCGCGCTCTTTGACACCGGCGGCCGCCCACCGCTTTTCGTGCATGGTGGCAACAGCCTCCAGGAACGGCTCGTGCCGGTCGTCACGGCCGTCCACCGCAGCAAGGTGGGCGCGAGCACGATTGAATACACGGTTACGGCGCAGCCCCGCACGGGGGTCGCCGGCATGCACTGCATCGAGGCCACGCTCGTGATCGCGAGCCAGACCGCCATGACCTTCAGCGCCGCCGATACCGTCGAGCTGGCACTGCGTGTCCCGGAAGACGAATCAGTCCGGGTGGAGCTCTGCGACGTCCGCAATGCGAGCCGGGATGGCAGCGTCATTCGGGCGACCGTCGGCCAGCCCTTCGAAGTCTTTTTCAGGCTCCTCGGGGCGACCGACACCCGGGTGCTCGTGGAGCTCCACCATCCGGGGCTCGATGCTCGGGTCATCCCGGGCCATGCGGAAGCCCGCTTCGCCGTGACCCCGGTCAGCAGCGTCGCCAGCGAACCACGCCCCGCATCGCGTGGCGAGACGTGGCTGGAGGCGATCGAAGACACCGGATTTCGGCAGGTGTTTGCCCACATCGCCGCTCACGGGTCGATCGCCGAAACGGAAATCGCGGCGATGCTCGGCAGCCCGCGGGCTGCCCGCCGCTTCTCGGTGCAGTTTGACGCCCTTGCCGAGCGGGCACCGTTCCGTGTCCGAATCGAGAACCTGGCCGGCGTGAAGCGGTATGCCCGCGAGGGAGGAGAGCGATGAGCGGTCTGAGTGGACGTGACGTGGCCCACATCTTCGAGGCTCTCCGCAAGGGGCTCGTGCCGGAGCGTGGCATCGACGCCTTCGCCGTCGGGATCGAACGTGAGCGAGACGAGCTCCTCCGCCAGCTCGACCTGGCCCGTAATGGCGAGGGGACGATCAAGTTCCTCCGGGGCGGCTACGGCGGCGGCAAGACCTTCATGGCGAGGCTGGCGGCCCTCGACGCCCAGACCCGCAACTTCGCCACGAGCTTCGTGGTCGTGTCTGACAACGACCTGAAGTTCCACAAGTTCGACGACGTCTACCACAAGGTGATGACGGAGCTCGGCACCACCTCCTGCCCCCGAGGCGCTCTCGGCGACATCCTCGACCGCTGGATCGGCCGGGTGGAGGGAGCCCTCGTGGCCGCAGGAGCCGACGATACCGCGCCCGACTTCGACGCCAAGGTGCGCGAGCGGCTCGAGCAGGATCTCGCCCAGATGACAAACGGCCAGGCCCCGGCCGATTTCGTGCGCGTGATCCAGGCGATCTTCGACCTCAAGCAGCAGGGCAACGTGACCGAGGCCGGGGCGCTCATCTCCTGGCTCTGCGGCAGCGATAACGTCGGCGCGGCGTCCCGGCGGGCGGCGGGGATCCGGGGCGAGATCGGCAGCCGCGACGCCCTCGACTACCTGCGGGGCGCTTTGGCGATCGTCCGGGCCGCCGGCTACGAGGGGCTGCTGATCGTCATCGACGAGGCCGAGACGATCCTCCGGATGCGATCAGACTCCCGGCACAAATCACTCAACGGGATCCGGCAGATCGCCGACGCCGCCGGCTCAAACCCACACCTGCTTTGGCTCTTCACCGGCACGCCCGAGTTTTTCGACACCCGTCACGGCGTGGCCGGGCTCGCCCCGCTCCACGACCGGATCAAGTTCCTCGTGAGCGGGCAGGGCCGTTTCGTCAATCTGCGTCAGCCGCAGTTGGCCCTGAGCCCCTTCGACGCCCCCCGGCTCAAGGGCGTGGCACTCAAGCTCCGCGAGCTCTTCCCGGCGGCGGACCGCGGCCGTCTCGCCGACCGCGTGAGCGATGCGTTTATCGATCGCCTGGTGGCTGATGTGACCAAGGGATTCCGCGGGGATGTTGGGATCGTGCCCCGGCAGTTCCTTCGCGAGTTCGTCAACCAGATGGATCTCGTCGACCAGCACCCCGATTACGACCCATCGCGGGAATATGCCTTCTCGCCAGACCGCCTCCGGCCTGAGGAGCAGGCCGCGCGGGGCGAGGCACCGCCGCCCCCGCCCCACGCGGACGACGCTCCCGACGTTCCCGACGCTAGCGTGCCGGTGGAGGACGTCTGGTGAGCGTGTTTGCCCGCTTCGCCCCGCGACTCCAGGAGCAGATCGTCGCCCGGCTCGGCTGGACGAGCCTGCGGCCGGTGCAGGAATTGGCCGGGGAGGCATTGCTCGCCGGGCACAACGCCGTGGTGCTCGCCCCGACCGCGGGCGGCAAGACCGAGGCGTCAATGTTCCCGGTGATCTCGTCGCTGGTGAACGACGAGCCCCGTGGCGTGGGGGCCATCTACGTCGCACCGATCAAGGCCCTGCTCAATAACCAAGCCGAGCGGCTCGGCCTCTACACCGAGATGGTCGGCCTGCGCAGGTTCGTCTGGCATGGCGACACGGCCGACGGCCCGCGTCGGCAGTTTGTCGCCGAGCCGGCCGAGGTGCTGATGACGACGCCCGAGTCGCTCGAGGTGATGCTCATATCGCCGCGAATCGACACGGCCGCGATCTTTGGCGATCTCCGGTGGGTGATCGTGGATGAAGTCCATGCCCTGGCAGGCACCGATCGGGGCTCTCACCTGCTCAGTGTCATCGAGCGACTGGCGGCGATCTCGCGGCACGACGTGCAGCGGGTCGGCCTGAGCGCCACCGTCGGGAATCCGGTGGCGATTCTCGCCTGGCTCAAAGGAACGTCGGCCCGGCCGGGCACCGTCGTCGATCCGCCGAAACAGCCGGCCCGGCGGCAGATCCGCGTCGTCAGCCGCGGCGGGCTCGAGGAAGTGGCCCGCGAGGCTGCCACGATCGCCGCCGGGGGGAAGAGCCTGTTCTTCTGCCAATCGCGGGCCACAAGTGAGGCGGTGGCCGAGTTCATGCGTCGGGCGGGCACCGAGGTCTTCGTCCACCACTCCGCCGTGTCTCGCGAGGAGCGGCAGCTCGCCGAGGAACGGTTTCACCACGGCACCGACGCCTGCATCGTTTGCACGTCCACGCTCGAGCTCGGGATCGACGTCGGCGATCTCGACCGGGTGCTTCAGGCCGAGGCCCCGGGCACCGTGAGCTCGTTTCTGCAACGGATGGGGCGGACGGGCCGCCGGCCCGGGCAGGTGGCCAACACGACGTTCTTCTGCGAGACATCCGAGGGTGTCCTGCAGTCGATCGCCTTGGTCGAGCTAGCGAAGGCGGGCTGGGTTGAATCGGTCGACGTCATCGACCGCTGCTGGCCGGTGCTCATTCACCAGCTCCTGGCCCTCGCGCTTGCCGGCGACGGCGTGACCGTCGAGGACGCCTGGGCCCACCTTTCGCGCGTGCCCGACTTCGCCGGAATCTCCCGCGAGGAGTACGACCGGCTGATCGCCTGGCTGCTCGAAAACGATTGGATGCGGATGGCGGCGGGGCGGATCGTGCTCGGGCCCCAGGCCGAGCGGCGCTTCGGCCGGCGCAACTTCATGGAGCTCTACGCCGTCTTCTCGAGCCCGCAGAGCTACGCGGTGGAGACCGGCGGCGGCCAGCCCCTCGGCACGCTCAACCAGGATTTCGTCGACCGGCTCGTAGACGGCGTGAGCACGTTCCTCCTGAGCGGCCGGGCGTGGCTCGTCCAGATGATCCGCCACGACGACCGTCGCGTGATCGTGGCCCCCGCCCCCCGCGGCCGCCAGCCGACATGGGGCGGCTTCCTCCCGCAGTTCCTTGGCTTCGACCTCTGCCAAAAGATCCGCGGGGTGCTCGCCGGCACCGAGGCGTATGCCTACCTCGACGACCGGGCCGCCGCCGTTCTAGCTGAGGAACGGGCCAACCTCGGCCCGTTGCTGCGGAGCAATCGGGGCGACCTCGAGATCATCGACGGCGAGTATCGCTGGTGGACCTTCGCCGGCGGCCGGATCAACTCGACGATCCGCTACGCCCTGGCCGCCACCGCGGGCGACTGGAAGATCTCGGCCGACAACTTCACGGTCCGGATCCGGGGCGACGCCTTGAACGGCGAATCCTACGACGCCGCGATGGCGACGCTCCACACCGAGGCCCTCTGGCAGGACGACGCTCTCTGGGCCACGATCGCCGCCGGCCTGCCGGGCTACCGCCTGACCAAGTTCCAGCCCCTCATGCCCCCGTGGGTCGAGCGGGAGGTGATCAGCCGCTACCTCCTCGACGTGCCGGGGGCGGGAGCGTGGATTACCCGGGCCAGGTGATGCCGTACCTGAACAAGGTGCCGTCGAAGGCCTCCGCGTCACTACGTGGTTCGTAGATCATGACGGATATACCATCTTCTGACGCGTCGATCTCGGCCCCCGCCGGCGACTGCCGAGATCTTCTCGAAGCTAAAAGACTTCGTCATCGAGACGCATTGCCGATGGCTAATCTGCCGGGACCTTTTCGCCGTTTCGCGGCCCCTAGTGGTTCTACTGAACGAATGCGTGGGCGCTTTTTTCGTGATCATCCACTACATCATGCTCACCGACGGTGATCGCCCACCACGCCCATCCCGTTCCGGGAGGCGTCGGGCTCGTGTCGCCGGACTGACGACCGGAGCCGGTCAGAGCGATTGCCTCCAACGGCTAGTCGTGGGCTGTCGCATTCGACCGCGTGTTTGGCGGCGATCACCCGCTGTCCGTGACGATCGGCGTTTGACGACTGCCGCTCCCCGCAGCGGACAGGACGTCATTCTGCGGGCGGAGATTGTCGGTCGGCAGGCCCGCCTCGACAACCTCGATCCAAGAGATTTTCAGGCCAATTCATCCTTTTGGGGGGTGGATTGTCTTCGATGACATCCAAACGGCGGAAGAAGCACAAGCAGGAGCAGATCGTCGCCAAACTGCGTGAGTCACGCTCGGCTGAATGCCGGCAGGGAACTCGCAGCGGTGCTGCAGGCCCTTGAGATCTTCGAAGCGACGCCCGCCCGCTGGCGAGCCAAGCACCGCTAGTGAAGCGAGTGCTTGAGTTGGCTCGTACTAGACCGAGGTCGTCTGGGTATCGGGCGACGAAGGGCTGCTCGTGCTTTAAGGTCGGCCCCGCGTGCTTCGACCCCGGTACCATGAAGCCCGGTAGCTCAACTGGCCGGCGATCCGCTTCGTAAATACCCGCGAACCTTCGACCACCGATGGGGGTGGATGGAGCCTTAGTGGTCAGGCTGGTAGCGTGCAAGCGAACAGCGGTTAGCGAGGCTTGCACGCTACCAGCCTGACCACCGCGTGTCAACTCGCCAACGAAAAGTGATTTTTTTCACGAAAAACGGCATTTTTTGTGAAAAAAAAGGTACCATCCAAAGCATGCAAAGCATTGAAGACAAGGTGTTTAGGAGAATCCGGGCGGGCGGTCGCGGCTCCGTGTTTTCTGCGCGACGGTTTCTCGATTTGGGCAACGAAGAATCGATTCGGAAGTCGCTTCAGACGCTGACGGATCGGGGCATCATTCGCCGTCTTGCCACGGGCGTCTACGACTACCCGAAACAGCACCCGCTACTGGGAGCACTCATACCGGCCCCGGAGACGATCGCCAAGGCGATTGCGGGGCGAGATAACGCGCGGCTGCAGCCGTCCGGAGCCTATGCAGCCAACATGCTTGGATTGTCGTTGCAGGTTCCAGCCCAAATAGAGTTCCTAACAGATGGCACCGGCCGCAAGGTTCGGGTCGGCAAGCAGACGATTGTGCTGCGACGCACGACCCCGCACACCATGGCCACGGCAGGAAGAATCACCGGACTTGTCATTCAGGCACTTCGCTATCTTGGCCGCGCTCACGTGGACGATGCCCTCATCGACTCGCTCGACAACCGATTGAGCGATAACGACCGACGGATTTTGCTGGAAGACATTCGACTAGCCCCCGCCTGGATTCAGAAAATCATTCGCACGCTGGCTCACCGAGGGGGTGCTGCATGAACATGGACGATATCTCGCGATTGCCCGCGAGCGAACGGATTGAGTACTTCAATCAGGCAGCTGCTCTTCTCGGCACGCTGTCGCCACAACTGATCGAAAAGGACTACTGGGTCTGCTGGCTACTCAGGCGGGCATTCGAATTGGATGGAATTCGGTCGCATATGACCTTCAAGGGAGGGACGTCTCTATCCAAGGCTTACGGTGCTATACACCGTTTTTCGGAGGATGTCGATCTCGCTATCGAGCGAAGCTACCTCGGCTTTGAGGGCGAAAAGGCCCCGGAAAACGCAGCGAGTGGCAAACAACGAAAGCGACGGTGCGAAGAACTGCAATCTGCCTGCCAGCAGATGGTCGCCAAGCACTTCTTGCCGAAGTTGCGGGAGCAAGTGGCGCCGATATTGTACGAGAAGAGTTGGGCTCTGGAGATGGACACCACCGATCCCTATAAACAGTCCATCAACTTCAAGTTCCCCAGCACCGCACTGACGGGGAAGGATTCTTATTTCCTTCCATCGATAAAGCTCGAACTGGGGGCTCGTTCAGATCACTTCCCCGTTGAGCTCCGGAACGTGCACCCGTACTTGCACGACGCGTATCCTAATATACTTTCTGATCCTGAGACCGAGGTCCGCGTCCTACACATCGAACGGACTTATTGGGAAAAGGCAACCATCCTGCACATGCTCGCCCACAAGCCGCGAGAGACACCTTTGGCCATCCGAATGTCGCGGCACTACTACGACCTCTATCTGCTCAACACCCACCCGGACTCTAGGGATGCCTGGCATAAAAAAGACCTGCTCTCTCGCGTCGCCGCCAACAAAACCATGTATTTCAGCTCAGCAATGGCGAAGTACAACGAGGCCCGTCCAGGATCTCTGCGACTTGTCCCAGACGAGACACGTGTTGGCGAACTAGAATTGGACTACGCCAAGATGAAGCCCATGTTTTTCAAAGAGCGACCGGGCTTAAATGAGATTTTGGCGGGACTAGGGCGACTCGAATCCGAGATCAATACGTTGCCTTGAGGTCGCCTAGGGCACGCTGACTGCCCCCTCCGATGGATCGCCACCCGTGCGACGTCGCCAACGCCAATCGCATCCTGCAAAACGCCTCATCGCCTATCGTCTTCGTGAAAGCGTCGCTCCGTTTCCTTCACTCGTCTTTGGTCCGCCAACCCGGTAATTACCGAAATCGCTTTTCGGCACGTTAGTGCAACATTCCTTCTGTAAATCCGGATGGGGCCTGCCCGAGGCGAGCGTAGCGAGCTGAGGGCAGGCCCCATCCGGGCTGCGAGTTGAAGAGGTGGGTCATCGAGGCTTTCTTGGAAGTACTTCACATCCTCCAAGGAACCTGCGATGACCCACCAAGAAGAATGTCTTGTTCTCCGCGACCTCGTGGATCTGGCGATGGAGCATGGCCCCGAGGCCATGGCCGCCGCCTTCGCCTCGCTCATGAACCACGCCATGCTGATCGAACGGGAGCAGGTGCTTAAAGCCGAGTCTCATCAGCGAGCCGCCGGTCGTCAAGGCTACGCAAACGGCTTCAAGCCCAAGACGCTCAACACCCGCGTCGGGAAGCTCGATCTGCGGGTCCCGCAGACCCGCGGCTACCACGACGGAAATGGGCGGCCCTTCTACCCCAAGGCCCTCGATCGGGGTGTTCGGAGCGAGCGGGCGATGATTCTCGCCATGGCCGAGATGTACGTGCAGGGCGTCAGCACCAGGAAGGTGACGGCCATCGTCGAAGAACTCTGCGGCCTCGAGGTCACCTCGACTCAGGTGAGCCGTGCGGCGGCCGAACTCGATGAGAAACTCGATGCCTGGCGAAACAGGCCGATCGGCGCGATCACCTATCTCATCCTCGACGCCCGGTACGAAAAGGTCCGTCACGACGGTGCTATCGTGTCGTGCGCCCTGCTCACGGCGATCGGGATCGGCACGGACGGCAAGCGGAGTGTCCTGGGCTGCAGCGTCCAGCTCTCCGAAGCCGAAACGCACTGGCGAAAGTTTATGGAGAGCCTCCTAAAGCGCGGCATGCATGGCGTGAAACTCGTCGTCAGCGACGATCATGCCGGGCTCAAGGCCGCCCGGCAGGCCGTCATGACTGGTGTGCCGTGGCAGCGGTGCCAGTTCCATACGATCCGCAACGCAATGGCGCACGTGCCCAAGGTGGCCATGCGCTCGGAAGTGGCCCGCGACCTCCGTCGCGTCTTCGACGCCGACGAGCCTGCCGAGGCCGAGCGGCGGCTGAAAGACGTCGTCAACCGCTACCAGAAGACGGCCCCTCAACTCGCAGCCTGGCTCGAGCACGCCATCCCGGAAGCGCTGACCGTGCTCACGATCCCTGCCGCTCACCGGAGGCGGCTCCGTACCACGAACAGCCTCGAGCGCCTCAACAAGGAGATCAAACGCCGCACCCGCGTCGCAACGCTCTTCCCAAACGAGGCCTCGCTCCTGCGGCTCGCCTCCGCCGTCCTGTCCGAAATCAGCGATGATTGGGAAACCGAACGCGCCTACCTGAACTTGGAAGCCAGATGACCCACCTCTGAAATCCGCGATTTACAGAAAAGGTGTTGCTTTATCTTTCGGCACCCTCGTCTTTACCGGGGTTTTTCGCAATTCGCTGCCAGGGCTTTGAGACGTTTCGCAATCGGCCTAATCTGCGGGGTTTGAAGGGAAAACCCTAGAAAACAATTTCTTTCGGAAGCCGTTCTTCAACGTCTTCCGCCCCCCGGATCGAGTCGCTGGCCCGGGACCAGGAGGCGTAAGGGCTCTTTTCCAGAGCGAAGTCGGCATCCTCCTTCACATCGGCCATCTTGCAGAGAGACCGGTCGACGGAAAACTATCGCGTCGCCTGAAATCTCCACGACTCCCGGTCGAGGAGATTGCCCTCGAGTGAAGGCGGGGCGGGCCGGAAAGAAGCTGGTGAAGAGCGATTGGAAATGCGGTGTCAATGGGTCGATCGAGCCAGGGAACGCCGGTGTTTGTCCATCGGCAGCGTCGCGAGCCGCGCGGATGTCAACTTTGGTTGGCAGCTCAAGTTACGGTCTTTTTGTTACCCGCTCGGGAGCTGGGCAGTGACGAGTACGGCGGCATCAACCGTGTCGCCGTCTTTCTCGCCGGCAAGTTGACTCACCGCGGCGTCGATCGCCCCTGGAGGATGCGGGCACTTCTTGGCCTGAAGGGCGTACAGCACGCTAGCGACGTCGTCTCGTGTCAGGTCGGGCGTCGGGGAGGCGGCGGCGGGGGCGGCGGAGGCGGTGGTGGCATCCGTCGTGGGGGAGCGGGCGGAAGAGGCGATGCCGATCCCCCAGGGGGGGCCGCCGGAGCGCGAGGCGGTGGTGGCGGAGGCGGAGGTGGCGGCGGGGAAAGAGGTCGGGGAGCGGCTAGAGGGCGGGGAGGCGCTGGAGGTTGCGGTGCGGCGGAGATCTTTTTCGACGCGCTCGGCGGGGGAGGTGGAGGGGGAACCGCTCCTGCCGATACGATCGCGACCGTTAGGACGAAGGGAAACCTGTCGTGAGGCACCCGCTCGCCGTGAACGGTGAACTCCAGCACGTCGGCGTCGACACGGCCGATCTCGCTGACGAACGGTGATGACGAGGATGCCTTGTCGATGACGATCCTGCCATCGGGGGTTTTCGCTGTGATTCGAAGCGTTGCCTCGCCTTTCCAGCTCAGGGCGACGAGGAGCGGGAGCTTTTGCGTGTCGCAACGCATTGGAGTCGAGTGGCGGCCGCTGTCGACCGTCTCCGTGAACTCCGCACGCACCTGGCCAGATCGCTGGGCGACGACCTGTGAAGTCGCGTGAGCAGTGCCTGCCATCACGGGCTGTAGAGCGAGGAATCGGAGAAGCTTCCGTTCCCGCTCGGACAGCTGTTTCTCGTTATGAAACGACGTCGCCAGCACGTGCCCATTACCGTGCGCGAACCCGGCAACGAGCGGTAGTCGCTTCAACTCGTCGTCGACGCGAAAGAGGTTGCCGGCCTCGGCATACACTCGAACCGAAGAGTCAATCCCGAGCAACATGGCCCAGGCGGGCATGTCGAAATGGATCGAGAGTGTCTGCCCTAGAAGCTCCCGCAACCCTCTGTCGGTGACGAGGCACTCGTAGTCGCCCATGCCACCGGTGCAATCAATGGAGAGACGGCGTGGGAAGGCGAACGTGATCGCCGCCAGCGCCCAATCCGATGCATAGAGCGTGCCACCTTCCTCGACGAATTCCCGTAGAGCGGGAGCTACCGACAGAAGATACTCCGGGTCGTCGAATTGCTTGCTGCAGTTGAGATAGACGACGTCATATTGCCGCAGGAGTGACGCGCGGCACAGGTCCGTCCAATCTCGCGTGTCGAACTCGTACCCCCGGCCGAAGTCCCGAAGCACCGCCCCGATGTCGTCGTAATCAGGGGGTGAGACCAAGATTCGACTGGTCATTTTCCACTCTTTGCAACGACTTCAGGGCACCAGGCTCATCCGTCGATCAGCGGCCGGCGGCAATCGCCCCGTTCCCCGCCGATCGCGGGCTAGTGGCGGCAATCATCGCTTTCCGCTCCGCAGCGATCAACTTGTGACGGATTGGACCCTGGATCCGGTAGATCGACTTGAGCACTTCGGCGTGGCGACGGCTGTTCATCTTCAGGTCATATCCGATGACCGTGTTCAGGATTCTCGTCTCGGCAAGCGCGTCGTCGCCACGCTCGAAGTCGCCGATGGCACGCCAGTATCGGTAGGTGACGTTGTCGGGGTCCTCGATGCCGGCGAGGGCGAGGAGGCGGTCCGCCTCGCCGTATTCCCCCTTCCAGAAGTGGTGCATGGCCTGCGAAAAGTAGACCGCGGAGCGGTCGAGCGAGGGAGCTGTGAGCTTGAAATCACCCCGCTTTGGATCCTGAAGCTTGACTCCCAACGACTGCCAGATCGGATCCCGCTGCATGGAGTACCGGCAGAGTTCGGCGAGCATCTCGTCCTGGTTCGATTTCCAGACCCGCCCGTGGAGGACGAGATCAAACGTCTCGTCGTCCTCGTTGTAGCGATAGGTGGCGTCGCTCAGCCAGCATCCGGCGAAGCGGGAATCGATGTCGATCTGATTCCGCAGTGACTCGAGCAGCTCGGAGAGGGGAAGCGACTTGTCCTTCGAGCTGTCGATGCGGAAGCGTCCGTTCGGGACGAGCCGCTGGATGAGTGAATCCATGGCTGCGGACTGCGTGGCCACGCGACTGTTGTCAAAGCCGCGAGTGAAGCGATGGACCAGAGGAGCGACGTCCGGGTGGTCCTGGTCGTCGCTCTCGACATCGATCCACGAGCCTTTGAGTTCCGGAATCGTGGCAATCGCCTCGCAGATCGCTTGAAAGAGCTGATTGGTATCGGGAACACCGATTTCGGGGACCAACTGCATCTGTCCTTCGTTCTTGGCGAGATCCTGAACGGCGATCCCCTGCCAGAGAGGTTCCCGGGCGACGAGCTTTCGGCACTCGTCGATCAGCGCGTCAAACTGCCCCTCGCGGGCGACTTGGAAGCGGGGCACAAGATCGAGCGACTCGGAATCGGTGTTGTACAGGTAGCCAGCGTTGAGCACCTTGCATCCCTCGAAACGGACGTCTCGGCTGGTGAGGTCCCTCAGGCTTCCCAGCAACGAGCCGAGCGGTAGGGTGCGATCGCTCGCGGCATCGACGCGAAAGCCTCCGGCGGGAAGAAGAGAGCGGATGATGCGATCGATCTCCGACCGCTGTGCGTCGGCTTTCGTCGCGTCGAGGGTGCGGCGGAAGACGAAGCGATCAGCAGATTCAGTGTCTCCGGCCTGATCGTCGATCTCGACACTGACCCATGCCCCCACGAGCTGTGGGGAAGAGGCGACCGCTGCTTCAAGTTCGCGCGAAAGCGAGTCGAGCCTGCCTGACGCTGACGGCGAAGGGCCCGGAAGTTCGACGGCGGGCTGCGCCAAGCCGACCTGGCAGGCCAAAAGCACGCCGGCGGCAACGCCGGCGACGAGGTGACGGAGTGCCCTTGAGTCAGTTTTCAACGACGTTTTCATGGGATCAGCCTGAGGCCGGGAACCAGCCAGGTTCGAACAAAAGTTCGCGGAAAGGCGACGCAACGCCGCTGTGATTTCCACGACCCCTACTTGGGAGGGTACCTCGTGATTCCGGTACGGCCAAAAAAACAGCTGTCGGAAACATTTTTTGGCCCCCGAAAGGCCTCACAATCGCTTTAGAAGGAATGAAGGGTTCCGATGCCCTCGCTCTGGCCGAGGAGTTGACTCCCGCGATGCGGGGGTTGAGAATGCCCCTCTTCGGCAGGGTTTCCGGTCAGGCCAAGGACGTGACTCGCTCGATGTCCGCCCTTCATCATCTCGCGACCCCCGATACCGGCCCTTTCTCTCGCTCTTCCAGTCGCGATGAGTTTGTGCCGTATCCCTCGACGAAACCGGGGGAGGGGAATTTCTTCTCCCAACGGCTTCGGGCACTCTTCCGTCGCGCAGCGGTGCTGGCGTGTTTCGCGATCTTGGCCTCGGGGTGCGGTCGCCGGGGGGGGCTATCGCCGGAAGGGCAGGCGGCTCTCGCCGATGGCTCGGCTGGAACAGCGATGCGGGCCGTGGCACTGCGGGCCGAGATCGAAGCCAACGACTCCACGCTCATCGCCGCCGCGGAGCGGGCGATCTCGAAGGGTATGGGGCCGTTGCGGTCGATCGAACCGCTTTCGGAGGGAGAGAAGGCCAATATCTCCCTCGTCGCCGAACACGCTCTCGAGACAGCAACGCGCGTCATCGATCGGGATGCTCGGGAATCGGATGCCTACTTCAGCAGCACATTCAACCCTTCCCTGGAAAAACTCGTCGAACAGCGAATGGCGGTGGCTTCGGGGCTGGAGCGGGCCAAACGCAGGGAGCGAAAGGCGCAACAAACCGCGCTGGCCCTCGGCGCCGAGCACCGATGGTTCTGGCTTGCCGCCCTAGTCGCCGTCGCCACGCTGCTGGCGACGTTCGCCATCGATCGTCGTCACGAGGTTCGTCGCTATCTCAATGGCGGCAGGGCCAAAGGCCTCGGGCTCGGTCGGGCGCTGGTCGTCGCATTTGCGATCCTCTGCATCCTGACTGCCGCGCTCTTTTTTGCCAGCGACGGGCTCCTGGTCGATCTGCTCGATCGGAGGCCTGCTACCGATGCGCCGTACGGAGCCGCAGCGACTCTCCGGCGGGACGTGGAGGAACTCGAGAAGCGCCTGGATGAACAGAAGGTCCGAATTGCGGATCTGAAAACCCGCGTTTCAGACGAGATAGCGACGGTTCTCCCCGAAGATCAGCGGGATGCCCTCCTCGGCCAGTGGTGGGCCTACTGGACATCGGCCGCAAATCGCTCTTCTTATCGAAATCGGCTCGATGCCAGTCTGGCACGCTTCGCGGAGGAGAGGGTGGCGGCGGAAGCAGACTCGCAGGCCATTCTCCGGGCCGATGAATCAGCTGCGACATGGCGGCGAAGGGCGAGTCGAGTGTGCGGACTGATCGGGGTGGTGATCACGTCGCTCGTCGCGGGCGGTGCGGTGGCGATGGCTCGTAGCATCGCGAGACGTACCGACAAGCTCGCCAACACCTGTCCGCTCTGTTTGGCGGAAGGCAAACTTCAGATTGACGGCGAGTCATCGAAGGGAAGCGGTAGCGGGGTCGGAGGGATGATTCGGTGCAAGCACGTCATCTCCGAGAGTCCATTTGAGGAGTGTGATTTCCAGTTCCCGGGGATGTTTCGATCGGTTCCTCGGGTCAGTTTTCCGACACTGGGTGTTCCGTCCGCGGGTAAGACCCATTGGTTGGCCATGGTCTATCGGGAGTTGAACCTTGGCAATTTCCCCAAGGATGTCGAATTCGCAAAGCTCACGTCAGGCAGCGCTGGGGACTTCGATCGGATTGTCGACGACATCTTGCTCGACAAGGTTGGGCCGCGGGCCACTGAAACCGGTCCGCTTCCTCGGCCGCTGGTGTTCAACTTCATCGACCAGGACTCGTTGGGCCGCTCGAACGTACTCGTGAATGTCTTCGATTATTCGGGGGAGGTCTTGCGAGGCATGACCCTCCAAGACCATCAGAGGCAACGCGCGTTTTCCGCGGACGGCTATTTCTTTTTCCTCGATCCAACGAAGACCACCGACGAGCAGTCAAGGGAACTCGCGGGATTTCGGCAAGACGTCCGGATCGTGAAGGGGCTCAAGGCCGGGCAGCAGATTCGTTGTCCGGTCGCTCTCTGCGTGCCCAAGATCGACCTGCTTCCGGGGCAGAACTTCGCTCGAGGGAGCAACCTCGTCGATCGGTTTTACGAGGAGCTTCGCGATATCGGCTGGGGGATGGATCTCGCCGCCATCCAGCGGCGTTCCAATCTCATGCGTCGCCTGCGCAACGACATATGGCCGAATTGGGAGATCGAGCGACAGATCGACGATCTCTTCGGTGGGCGATACATGTTCTTTCCGCTCTCCCCCGTGGGAATGAATGAACCTGGGGTGGAGGACCTCCGTCAGAGAACTATTTCACCGGTGGGAATCCTCCATCCGATGATGTGGCTCCTCCACATGAACGGCTTCCCCGTCCTGAAGAACCACGACTAGTTGAGTCCGGGGAGCGGTGGCATGTCTTGGCCCACGCGAGCCGATTTCTGCAACATGCTGCAGAATCCGCATATCGCCTTTCGCGACAAATCACTCCATGACGTCACGGTGGAGTGCCACATGGGTTTGCCTCGTGCTCGTGCGGGGTCGTTTGCGGATGTCTACAAGGCCACGTTGAAGAATGGCCAAAGCTGTGCGATTCGTGTCTTTGCCTCCGATCTTCCTGAACGGCGGGAGCGGTACAAGGCGATTCATGAGCACCTGATCAAGCAGAACCTTCCCGTTCTTGTACCGTTCACCTATACCGACGAAGGCATGCGTGGGCCGACAGGCAAGTGGTATCCGCTCATCACCATGGATTGGGTGAAGGGCGACACGCTTTTCGATTGGCTGGGGCGGACGTCAGAGAACGGCGACGGCAAAGCGATCGGTCGCTTGACCGACAGGTGGCGTGGCACGATCGGCCAGTTGGAGAAGGCTCAAATCGCCCACGGCGATCTCCAGCACGCCAACATCATGGTGACCGATTCGGAAGAGGTTCGGCTTGTCGACTACGACGGCATGTGCGTGCCGGTCATCAAGGGTCGGGAAGGGACCGAGGCTGGCGTCGAACCCTATCAGCACCCGGAGCGACGGACGAGTACCCCGCTGTCGATGGCCCTCGACAACTTCTCCTCGATCTTCATCTACCTCGGCCTCCGTGCCCTGGCTGCCGATCCAAAGCTGTGGCGGGATTTTGTCGTCAAGCCGGATTACGACAAGATGCTGTTCCGTAAGGATGACTTCGACAATCCGGGGAGCTCCCAGATTTTTTCGCGGCTGCACAAATCGGCCGACGCGGATGTGCAACGGCTGTCGCGGCAACTGGCGGAACTGTGGCGTACGCCCTATGACGAGGTTCCCCGTCTCGAAGATCTCCTCTTTTCCTTCGATCAGGTGAAGGTGCTCCTCGACCAGCGCGATTTTGATGCGGCGGTGGCCCTGATCGGCAGGAGCGGGAAAACCGCCAAGGATGCCCCTCCGTCGCTTCGGCCTCTCATCGAAGACGCCCACAAGCGGATTGCGGCCTTCTCTCAACTTACCGATGCGGTGGCGAAAGGGGACGAGCCAGCGATGGCGAAGCTTGCGGTGTCGCCACTGCTCCAGGGATTTCCCAAGGCGGCCGAGATGCTCACAGAGGCCGCCGACGCCCCGTCGGTCGCGGCGGTGATCCAGAAACTCGACTCTGCGAAGAAGAGCCGGCTCGGGCGGGAGTTGGTGCAGGTGTGGGACGCCTCGAAGGGGCTCCTGACGAAGCCCAAGGGGAAGCTGCGGAAGAGTGCGCAGGCGTACGCCAGCGAGGTGGAATCGTGGCGCGAGCGAAACGCCGCCTGTGATGGAATCCAGGCACTTCTCCGGAGCGAGCAGCCTGATCCGGATGAGCTCCTGTCGCGCTGGAAGCGAGTGGTGGAGCTTGGCGGGCACCCGGAATGCGATCCATCCAAGGATACGATTGCCCGCGCGGTCGATCGCGGAAAGGCCTGGGCTCGATTCGCTGCCGTGAATCCGGCGGTAACGGAAGCATCGGATCGGGCGATCGTCGGTGTTTGGACCGAATCGCTGTTCCACGGATGGCCTCCCGCCGAAGCCCAGCGGCCGCGATTCGATGCCGCGAAGAAGCGGAGAGGGTCAGCGGACGCGTTTCTCAAGCAATCGCAAACAGCGAAATCTGAGGAGAATGAGAAGGAACTCCTTCAACTCGCCTCGGACATTCCCCCGGGCTACATGCCTGCGATCGCCGATCGCTGCGCCTTGGCCAAGAAATCTCTCGCGGGGCTCGAGGCTTTGCGTGAGGCGGTGAAGAATGACGGCGACGTCGCCATTGCCGAGGCCTCAGCAGCCCTTGAAAAGCTCTCCCCGCACTTGCTGTCCGACGCGACGATAAAAGCCCGTGTGACGCTGGCGAAGCAGCGGCAACCGCTGATCGCGAAGCTCCGGGCGATTCCTGTCCCCTATGACGTGAAAGCGGCAAGCCGGTGGGATGGCGAATTGCTCACGGCCTGGAACGACGCTGTTCTCTCGCAGAGTAGCGATGCGGCCCCCTGGCGTGACGCCTGGATGGCGGCGACGCGGCGGCAGGTGCTCCTCAAGCAACTCGCCACCGCGATCGGCGGGGGCGATTCCTTCCGCGCCTATGACATTGCCGTCGATCCGATCCTCGAGGGCTACCAGCATCCTACGGCGACGAAACGGTTTCTCGACGCCGCCGCCGTCGCAGCAGTGTCGGTGCGGGGGCTCATGGCAGCCCTCGACAACTATGACCGCGAAGGGTTCCGCAAGCATTTCAGCGTTGACACCGTCCGAAGTGTCGCCGGAAGCCTAACCAAGCAATGGTCGGTTCTTCGGGACTTGGTCGTCTCTGAGATACTCCCTGCGCGGAGCATGGGCCTCGCTCCGCCGATCGCGGACCGGCCGCTGGAGGTCGGCAGATCGTTTGATCCCGCGGTCCTCCGCTGCGTCCTACGGTGGAAGTGGCCGGAGCCTCGATTCACGGATGAGTGCCATGTGGCCGTCTGTCGAACTCGTCCGCAGGCCAAGGACACGCCGGACACCGTCAGGGCGTTGCAGTTCTTCACGATGACCCGCGACATGTATCAGACGGCGGGCGGCTATCGGGTCGTCAACGCCGAGAAATCATGGAGCGGCTGCTACGCGGTCGTCTGGGCACGCCTCGATCTGGGGGCGGAGGTCTTCTGGAGCGAGCCGCTCGTGCTCGGTGTGGTATGACCAACCCTTCGCGCAGAGACGATGGGGGCCTCGTGGCTGACATCGACAGGCTGTACTGCACCCATTGCACGTTCGGGACGTCGGTCCTGGAGAAGCGGACGACTGAGAATGCCACCAGGGTCTTGGGCTACAGTGTCCGTGCCGCCTCGATCACCGACCGTGAAAAGATCCGGCGGGTGTTTCGGGCCATCGAGCGGCTCTTAAGTTATGACCTGCCGAAGGGAACTCCCCCTACGGCCAAACTTACCTACGACGCAGCCAAGGCACCGCGTCGCCTCGTCTTCATGCCCCGACTGAACGACCACCAGGTCGTGGGGCTGATGTCCTATCGATCCCAGGATACGGCTGGCCGCCCCGGATCGTATTTCGGCGACTTCCTCGTCTCGCGGACAGGGGCGACCCCGTCAGAAGATTGGTCGGCCGTCGACTGCCTCCGTCTCTGGCCCGCAACCCACACAGGTGAGATCGTCAACCAGTGGTGGTGCGACAGTGAAGAGCGGGTGGCGGCCGACGAGGCCGCGGAGGTCTCTCCAATCGCCCCGGAAACGCTCTCCAGCGTCAGTGGACCGGAAATCATCTCTGACGAGACGTTCATCAGCTTCCTCTCTGCCGAGTTCGGTACCTCATTTGAGGATCCTGGGCAGGTCATCCCACCACGCTGGGCGGAGATTCCTGCCGCTGATCGCCAGCTCCTCTTCGCTCGACTGGCCCAAGCCACTGTCGATGTCCTCAAGAGCGGCAAGGGGACCGTCACGCTCGTGGTGGAGCCGTCGCTTGCAGCGCTTCTCTTCTACGGCGTGTGCCGGATCCTGCCGCAGAGATTGCTTGCGGCCTATGGGAAGTTCCCGGGGCTGTCGTTCTCCACCTATGATCCCGCCCCGGATCGTGCGACCACCACGCTTGTCGCCACCGTCTGCAGCGGACAAGGTGTCGATGGCGAACTACCGGGCGAGGCGTACAAACGCGGCTTTGTTTGCAACACCTTCGTGCCGGAGTTCCGCTACGGAGTTGTCTCCGAACCAGGCAAATACGTGGCTCACGTTGCCGAGTTCTTGCAGCGAGAAAGCAGAATCCCCGATGAAGTCATCCGAGAATACGATGCGCTGCGGGAGCTGAGCATCACGGGAATCGATGCGTTACCCCCGCTTGCAGATGAGCTTGGTCGGTATCTCCATGGCGCTGATCGTCTTGCCAGATATCCGCAGCTGACAGAGGAGGCTGCTGGGGCACTGACACCGGCGGGCAAGAGCCTTCGCGCGGTATTGGTACGAAAACGCTTGCAGTCTCTTTCCCCGCCCTACCCCCCCGACCTCTTGAAGGTGGTGGTTGATTGGCTTGGCAATGAGCTCGCTGGTGACTGGAAGGCCAAAGGCCCTTTGTATCAGGCTCTTCTACCGATCCTTCCGTCGTCAGAGAAAGAGCTCGAAGACCTCTTTCAGCGGGCTGGAAGCAAGCTTTCCCAAGACATTCGCGATGATGCCGTGATCAAGGTCACGCTCGCCAATGGCTTTTTGCCTAAAACGTTGGCCGGGATAGCTGTCGGCGACAAATCGTTTTCGAAACTTGGTGATGCCCTCTGCCGAACGATTAAGCGACTGGAACTTCCAGCCGAAAGCGTCGAGGGCGTCCTCAGGGAAGCGATCGAGCGTTATCCGGGCCAGTACCTCCCGATCTTTGCGAGGCATTTCGATGTCATCGCGTCAGTGGCTGGCATCCAGGATCGACAACCTTTGGTGGCGTGTCTCCTAGCAAAGGCGTTTCCCGGGGGACCGCTTGAGCCGAGCGACAAGTGGGCACTTTTGGAAAGTTGTGTCGATTCGGTCCCAACTCCCGTTTCGGACGGCGTCTGGGACGATCCGATGTGGCGTGAGGACCAGATCGAGAAAGCCTTTCGAGGGGGGCGCCCCAAATCGGATGAATGGAGGCGACGTGCTACCGCGGTGGAACGATGGGCTGGGCGGTACGACGAGGCGAAGCCGGGAAGCTCGCTCGCCCGCCTCGTGCCCAAATGGTGGGATCTCATCGTCACCGTTGACGAGGCGATGGCGAAGGGTTTTGACGAAGAGGGGGAGGTCAGATCCTACAGGAAGGTGATCGCCAAGGCGTCATTGCTCGATCCGTCGCCGCTTCCTTCGAGTAAGGCCGCAATCGAATGTATTTATCTGCGAGCTGCTGACAGTTGCGGCCGGCCCGACAGCGACGTGGCGTCCTTCAGCGAAGAGATGGAGGCCTTCCTCAGAAACCGAGACGTCGCGGAGAAATGGAAGAAGAACATTCATAGTTTTAAGTCAGGATCGAAGAGGGCCTTGAGGAGCGCTGTCCGCGGGGCGAACCGGTATGCGATCCCACTAGCGGCTTCGATAGGGGTGGTTGCCGTTCTGGCGTGGCTAGTGGTTTACTTACCACCATACCTACGTACGGTTTGGCCAGCGGTAAAGCAGGAGCAAGCGAAAAAGGCTGGCACTCAGAAAACACCAGCCACCAAGGCAAACCAACGGCAAGAACACGGGACCCCACCGAACAGTGAGAGACCGAGGCCACCGGAGGGGATTGTGGCCACCGAAGGATCTGTGGGTACCGGTGCCGCGGGCTTACAAAACGAACCTTCGCCTGGGCGCAACGACTCTGCCCCCCCGGCGTTGCCACCAACAGGAACCCCCACTGCTACAAGTCCCGCGCCGGGCACTGCTTTAACGCAACCAAATGGCATGCCAGCCGCTCCGACCATTTTTCCTGGCGCTGTCCCCGGAGGCGATCCGCAGGATCCTCTGAAACAGGTCGACGAAGCGCTTCGTCGGCAGAAATACAAGGGCACTCAGTTAGCCCCAAATGTGCAGAGGATCGAATGGGGGGGCGTAGGGCATCGAATCGCGGTGGGCAACATTGTGCTGTCGCTGCCCAAAGCCGATTCAATCTGGATTCCAGACAACATTAACATTTCCCAAAATGGCCAGACGGCTCTCATCAATCCAGCAGTTGCCCAAGTCAATTTTGATAGCCATGGAATTAATGTTACCGACTTAAGCGATGGGGTATACGTGGAAAGATCGAGGCTTCTTCCGATTATTGTGACAAATGCTTTGTCGCCTGGGTGGACATGGATTGATCGTGCAAGGCAGCTCGATGTGTCTCCTAGTATACCAGTGGGTGGGAGAGTTAATGTCGATATTGCAGTGGGCGTCAAGCCGATCTACGCACTGCGGAACAAGATCGTTGTGGATGTCATGCCGAGACTCAATGGCAATCCCCTGCTTCCGGAACACCGGCGAATAAGAGCTGACGGAATCATGAAGGAGGAATTCGCGCTGCCGCCTGTCGCAGGCGAACAGGCTTACCCCGTATTGATGCGGGTTCAGTGTGTCGATGGCGTGAGCCCGGAGACTATCGCCTTGAGGTTTTCGTGCAGCGTTGGATATTTTGGCGTCAAGGATGGCGACAAAAAGCGAGTGGTAATAAGTGACGGTGATATTGAGGCCGGTACGTGGGTGCGTGAATGCGTCGGGCTCATGAAGGAAAGCGCGTTGTGGGCGGGGGGCTTGCCGCCAGATTTCCCGAAGAAGCTGAAGGAGGCGTATCGCGAATTGGAGGCCAATGCATCTGAGGTGGTATCCAATAAGACGTTTTGTATTTCTTTTTTGCAGGACGATATTGCTGCACGCGTGACTGAAAAAAAATCTAGAGACCAATTCGGCGATCTAGTGTCATACGACAAGAGTAAAAACCACAATGTTGATAGTCGGCAGCAGTCTCTGCGCGCGGTTTTGCAGGCGACCGACCGCTTTCGTCAGGCTGCAAGTGTTCACTGTGGGCTCAACGTGTCGTTTCCACTCGTTGAGGATCCCAGTCTGAAGGAGAAGGCGAAAGAAGTCCTTGATGGAAAAATCAGCGATGTCGTAGTGCGTTGGAAGATGCACTTTCTGGATAACGATGCGTTTCGTAAGTGGTGCTGGAAGATGGTTTGCAGCGACGATTCTGGGGACACGGAGCAAATCCGACTGCTCGCGTTGTTGTGGCTTTCCCTCGAGGACTCGCGGGGCGATTTCAAGCGGAGCAAGCAAAATGCGCCTTCTGGGTCAGAATATCTGCGTAGTGTCTCGATGGCTTGTGAGGCAACGTTGCGACTGGAATGGTTCCCAGCAGACTGGGGAGGGAAGGGAGATGGTGTTGCGACGGTTACGCCTTGGTTTGCTAACTGCACAATCGATATGAGTGCACTGCCAATGAAAGCAGTTCCGTCAGCAACCGTAACGCCCCCTCTCCAAGCCCCGGCCGCAGATGCCCCCACCCCAGAACAGAAGCCGGCGCTGAAGGTCGTTCCTAGCGTTCCTGTGGCCGATCCCCTCTAGTGTGCGTTTGTCCCGAACTGCTCGAAGAAAGTTTCCTGGAGTGTTTAATGATTCTGACGCACTATCGGCTGTATGCGGTTCTTCTCCTCGCTGTCGCGCCTCTGCTGCTGCTGACGGTGCGTGCCTTCAGCGATACCGGGGCAGGCGTCGGCGGAGATTCGGGGAGCGTTCCACCGCTCACAAGCTGGGATCAGTTTCAATCGGAGGCCGCGGCGAGGGTGAGTGCCGCGAAGGCTCCAAGCGACGCTGATCTCAGCGACCCGTCCGGATTCGACGGGGGCGAGGTATCGGACTCGAGCGTCACCCTGGCCTACGAGGTTGCCGGAGCGCTCGGGCAGGCTGAGCAGGCCGGTCGTTCGAAAGACTTAGTAGCGGTGACGCAGGCGCGAGATTTGCTTTCTGGCCTCGTGAAGCGGAAGGGCAAGGAGGTGCGGGCGCTCCAGCCGGCCGGTGCCGGTGGCTTGCTTTCCGACGCGCTTCTCGGTCGGGAAGAGCAGGCGGAACGGCACGCCATTTGGCTCGAGCAACGCAAGGAAGTCACCGTGGCCCTTAAGGCGGCTGGAGACGCGATCTTGGCCGGTCCGAACGGCAAGGGGGAGGCGAAGTGCATCTCGCTGCTGGATGGAGTGATGCGCAGCAAACCAGGTGGGCCAGTCAACGCTGGCGACGACAGCGAACCGGGCGATTCATTGACGGTCGAGGAAGTTGGTTTCATCGAGAGCCTTCGGGATCGGGCTGTGTACCGAGCAGCCTTTTTTAGGCTCCGCGATGCGCCCCCGGGGGCAAAGGCTGGGTCCAAGGACCATGAGCGGCAAGTGACTGCCTGGAAGTCATTCCTTTCGACCTACGCCGAGAGGCGATCCACGGGTGATCGGGATGGTGAATTGCTCGCAGAGGCAGCGACGCTGCTCGATTCGTCGCAATTGGCGATGCTTCGCGCCGCTGCGCTCGAGCAGACCGACGTCGGAAAGTTGTCGATGGCCATCAGCGACTGGTTGGAAGAGGCCGAGAAGCGATCAGAGGGCGACGAGCGTCAGTCCGCCCGCCAACTGTTCTTCGATTGGGTGGCGAGGAGTGTTCCGGCGGCGCCTTCCCCGCCGCCGGGAGTCTCTGGTGTTCTCGAAGCGGTCACCTCGCCTGCCGGAAAGAGAAAGTTCGGATTGTTCCGAAAGGTACCGCAGACAGCGGCGCAGTACAGGTGGTGGTCTTCAAAAGCCGCGGAGAGATCGTTGCCGAAGGGCGAGAACTCGTTCAACCTCGAGGGACTGCCAGTCGAACCGCTCTATCTGGCGGTGGCGAGCGACTACCGGCGATTGCGTGAGCAATTTGTCGGCGGTGGCTTCATGAATCCGGCTGAGTCGGAGCGATTCGGGGCGGCGTGCAGGGAACTGTCGGGCAGGCTGGGCGAGTACCACGCTCGTTTTTTCGAGAACGGCTTGGACATCGATGAGGCGACTCGCGATTGGGCTCGGGCCTTCGATCAGGCCGCCGAGGTCGCTGATCAACTTGCTGCTGCAGCAAGAGACAGCGACATTTTGGAGCGTCTCTCCGGTGGAAAGTGAACCCTCCTGAGGGGGCGCCCCCTCCTCTCTTGCGGTGAAGACGGATTCTGACACACTGACGTCCCGAAGAGCGGATCGATTGTCGGGGCGGGACGACGAGTAGCCTTTGCGGGCCGTTGCTGGGATTGGGGCGTCGGGTGGCGACGAGGCGGGGGTGGCGGGGTCAAGCATTTCACACGCGAGGAACAATCATGGCGTATCAACAGGCAATCTCCCGGGAGTTCAAGGCCCTCTTTATCTTCTTGCTCGACCAGTCGATGTCGATGGAGGAGCCGCTTGCCGGAGGCGAACGGAAGTGCGACGAATTGGCAACCGCCGTCAACGCGTGGTTGCAAAACATGGTCATCGCCTGCTCCAAAGCGGAGGGATTCAAGGACTACTTCGACATTGTGATCCTCGGCTACGGCACGGACGAGGATGCCGTGCCGGTAATCGGGCCAGCCTTGGTGGGGCCGCTTGACGGGCGGGAAATGGTGTCGATCTCCGACATCGCCAACAACCCGGCACGAATGGAGCAGGTAACCGTCATGATGCCGGATGACGAGACGGGCGAATTGCTCTCCATGGAGCAGCAGAGGCCAGTGTGGGTGGAGGCTCGCGTCGCGGGCGGCACTCCGATCTGCTCGGCGATCGTGAAGGCTTGCGAGATCATCGATCGCTGGACCGCCGAGCACGGCAACAGCTATCCGCCGATCGTCATCAACATCACCGACGGCGAATCGACCGAAGCCGACCCGATTCCCTATGCAGAGACGCTCAGGGAGCGGTGCACTAACGACGGCAACGTGCTGTTCTTCAATCTCCACCTTTCTTCGACCCCGGCCGACTCATTTATGTTCCGCGGAAACGGGGAACTGATGCCGGATCAGTTCGCGAAGCAACTGTTCGAGATGTCGAGTCCGCTGCCCGAGTCGATGGTTAAGATCGCCCAGGCGCGGGGGATGGAAGTCGAGCCGAATGCGCGAGGAATGGCCTACAACGCGAGCATGGTCGATCTGATCAATTTTCTCGACATGGGCACGCGTGTCGTCGACCCGAAGTCGCTCCGTTAAAAGATCGATACACCATTACCGAGAGCTAACGCGCCATGTCGCCAGGGAATGTCGATGAACGCCGGATTGTTATTCTGCTCGACGAGTCGTCCGCGATGGCGGCCGTGATGCGGGACAAACTCGCCGATGGGAGCGAGTCGACGAAGACAAATGCCGAGCGAGTCGCCACGAGCGTGAACCAACTCGTTCGGCAACTCGCGGAGGGGCCGAATTGCTCGGTCGCTCTGGTTGGGTATCGGTCTTCCGCTGACGGCGCCGTGGATGTGGGGTGCCGCTGGCCCGCAGGGCTCGCTGGACGAACGTTCGTGGCGTCGGGTGAACTGGTCGCCGCCGCGGAGAACGAGCCAAGAACCAGGCGAGTTCCGCTTCCTGATGGCAGTTTCGACGAACTGACGGTCGATTTCCCGGTCTGGTACCGTCCCGAACTCGGGGCGAAGGGGCCGCAATTGGCGGCTTTTCGTTTCGTGGCTGATCTCCTCAAGGATTCGCCGGCAGGCGTCAGGCCGGTGGTCATCCATTTGTTCTGCGGTTCGTCGGCGGATGGCAGCCCGCAGATGGTCATCAGCGACTTGCTGCGGCACGACGCCGACGGGGCGGGGCCGATCGTGATCCAGTGCCACCTGGCAGCGGCGGCTACCCATTCCACCATCCCGTTCCCATCGAACCAGGCCTATCTTTCCTCGGCAGCCGCCCGTGATTTGTTCTCCCGGGCCTCCAGGCTGCCGGCGGCCACCGCAGCGCTGCTCCGGCGGTCGAAGTTTTCGGTTCTCACCAACGCCAGGGCGATGGTCCTCAATGCAAAGATCACCGACCTTCACCACTGCCTGCAGGTCGCAAAGGAATGTGTGATTGGGGGGGCGGCTCTGCCGCCTCTTGCGCCCCCGAGCATCACGGCGGTGCCGAATGGCGGGCAAAGCCCGGTCGAGACGCCGGTTTTGGCGGGCGGCGAAAGCCCGACCGACCCAAACCCAGTGGTCGAGCCGACGCCGGTTTCCGAGGGGGCGTCTGCCGCGAGTCCGATCGGCAATCGGCACGCCGGGGAACCTGTGGGCTTCGCGTGCCTGATCCTCGATCGATCGGTTGCCGATCCGCAGAGCGGGGATCTCAAGAATGCATGCAGCCGGCTTCAGGAGGCGGGCAACGAGATTCTGAAGAGCCTGACCGTGAAGGATGCTGCGTCGCGGGGGATCGACGTGGCGATCGTGTCGTACGGAGCACGGGAGGATGGCTCGCCCGATGTTCGCGACGGGTTCGACGGCCCCCTCGCCGGAAAGTCGATCGTCCGCAATGCCGAACTCGCGTCGGGACCGGTTCGAGTCGAGGAGAGCCAGGTCGAGATGTCCAACGGTGCCGGTGGCATCATCACCATCACGAAGAAACTTCCGATCTTCTTCGATGTTGAGCCCACGGCCAGCCTCGAGCCCAAGGGCGGGTTCGAGGCGGCGGCACGGATCATCCGCGATTGGTGCACCCAGCACCAGGATGGATGGCGGCCCGTCGTGGTCCATCTGACCCGGGGAGAGCATTCGGCGGAGGCGCTCGACGCCGCGGTCGCTGAGTTCGCGGGTATCGCCACGGCGGCCGGGCCGGTCGTGTTGCAGCACCTCGTCCTGACGGAGTCGCCGCGGAAGTCTGCCTGTCATCCTGATTCGGCAGAAGGAATGGATTCGGACGGTGCCAAGGCATGCTGGAATGCCTCGACCACGCTTCCGGGGTGGGAAGCACTCCGGGATGCCAAGCGTCCGCATATCACGGCGGATTCGAGAGGATGCGTCGTGAACGGGCAATTCGACATCCTCGCAGAGGAGTTCGTCGCGGCCCTTCCGAGCATCGACGACACCGGAGTCTGAGCGTCATTTCCATGCGAATTCGTACGCGACATCTCTGGTATCCAAAGGATCCCTTACTTCCGCGGGACTACGAAGATGCTGCCGCCGTCAGCGAGAAATACGGCCGAGTCGTGATCGCCGACGGTGTGTCGTCGGCTATCTTTTCCCGGGCATGGGCTCGGCTCCTGACGCGAAGCGCCGTGTCGGCTCTGCCGGCCTTCGCGGACGATTCGACCTTTACCGGCTGGGTCACCTCGCTCCAAAAGCAATGGAGAGCGGGCATCGACTTCGCCAATCTCCATTGGGCACAAAAGCCGAAAGTGGCCTCGGTCGGGGCTCAATCGACACTGCTCTTCGTCGAGATCACTCCGCGACCAGAGGAGGAAGGGGAGTCCGAAGGTTCCCCGACGGCGCGGTTCGAGGCCCGAGCAATCGGCGATTGTTGCCTGTTCCTGATCCGCGATGGGGTGTTGCAGTTCACATTTCCACACGCATCAGCCGCCGCGTTCGAGGCCTCTCCTCAAGCCATTAGCAGCATTCGGAAGAACGTCTCGTACGGGGCTGACATTCAGGTCTTGGAGAGCACCTGCCTGCCGGGTGATCTGGTCGTCATCTGCACCGACGCGGTTGCCCTGTGGGCCGTCGCCGAGTACGAGCGGGGCAATCGGGTCGATTGGATGCGTTATTGGGACGACGAGTCCGCTTGGCAGCACGACATTGAGACACTGCGCGCACGCAGCCCGGATGACGACGGGGGGCAGATGCGAGTCGACGACTGCACGCTCGTTTTGGCGCGAGTCGTCGACGAGCCGGTTGCGGAGTCCGAGCCGGATGTCATGCCGGACCCATCCGACGAACAGTTCACGATACTTTCGGTTCCCGCTGTCGAGCCCGATCCGACTCTCGTAGCGGGCGACTCATTCGTGCTCGAAGCAAGTGTCGGCCAGGAGGCAGAAGTCGCCATTTCGCCGAGCGAATCGGACGGAGATCGCAGCGGAGAACGCCCGAATGACTTTGAATCGGATGGCGTCACGGCTTCTGAGGCAGACGTGGCGAATGTTCCGGATGCCGCTGTCGCGGAAGTCGGCGAAGTGAGTCCCGCGAGCGATTCGACGGACCTGCACGTCGAGGAAGCCAGCGACGATGATGAGAGAGCAGAGTCCCCGCAGTCTCCCGAGAACCAGTCCTGATGCCGGGACGTGGCTCGAAATCAGCGAGCCTTGCCCGGTACGGCGCGATCGGTGCGGTCTTGGCGTACCTTCCGGGCGAGCTCGTGCACCTCGTTCTCGATGGTGAGGGGGGATCGCTGACGTTTCTGCGGATCCTCGCGCTGACATCGACGTGGATGGGCATCTTTGCCATCGGTTACACGCTGTCACTGACCTTCGGGCAAAACAAGTACCTCAAGCGTCCCGGACTGCAGGGCCCCGAAATCACCAGGGGCATCACCGGCGGTGCGCTCGTCGGCTTCCTCTCGGGATTTTGTGCGCAGCTGTTCTTCACGATCGCTGTGGTCGTCGGGCAGAGAAACGTCGTGCTCGCCGAGCTGTCTCGCATTATCGCTTGGGGGATGTTCGGCGCCATGATCGGTGTCGGCATGTCGTTCGTGATCCCGAATCTCGGCCGCACGATCGGGGCTTCTTGGGGAGCAATCGGTGGCGGAGTGGGGGCGATCGGTTTCATCCTTTGTTCGGCCCTGCTCGGCGATCAAATCGGCCGATTGGCAGGCATGGCGATCGTCGGCGCCGCGCTGGGATACGCGATCGGGATGGCCGAGGAGGCGTCCCGTCACGCCTGGGTCGAAGCCACCTACGGATCTGCGAAGGAGATTGTGAGGGTGTCGCTTGGCGCAACTCCCGTTTGCGTCGGCAGCAATTCGCAGGCCTGCTCGATCTGGGCACAGGGGGCGAGGCCGGTGGAACTGCGGTTCCGCTTCATCGACAACCGCGTCGTCTGCGACGATCTCGGCAAGGAAACCACGTTCGAGGTCGCCCCCGATGCCGCGTGCCGTATCGGGAACGTGGTGGTGACCGTCAGGACCGGGGCGGCCCGGTCAACGGGAGGAGCTTCCAGCGGCAGTTTGGCGTCCACTGAAACGGCTCCGCCCGCCTCGTCTCTGCGAGTACCCCCTCCCCCACCACCGCCTCCCCCGCCTCCACGTCGTCCCTCCGGCTGACCGGGGAGGCTGGCACCGAACGGTCGCGAAACATGGGAAGTAGACAAGCATGAGTTCCGCCAGCCCTTTTAACTTCACCTGCCCCCATTGCTCGAAGAAGTACACGGTTCCCGCCGCCTACGCCGGGAAGAGCGTGTCATGCTCCTGCGGACAGAAAATCAAGGCGATCCCCGCGACGGCGGCAACGGCGCCGGCGCCGTCCCTGCCTGCGGCATCAGCTCCGACCAGCGGAGCACAGTGGTCAGTCAATCCCGCCAGCCAAGCGACACCCACGGCGATTCCGTCGTTCACGGCCGCTCCACCGGTGTCGAATGCGATCGCGTCGGACTCTTCTTACGGATCATCTACGGCGGATCGCCGCGACTTTCCGGCCCTCAACACGGTGGCGCGGGTGCTCAGTGCCCTCGCGTGGGTCAATCTGGTGTGTGGGGTGCTGGCTGCCTTGGGGTTCTTGGTCGGTGCCACTGGCAACGACGAGCTGCGGGGAGCTGCTATCGGTGGAGTGATCGGCGTCGTCATCGTGACATTCATCGTTGTCGTGATGTTGCGCGCCGCTGCTGAATTGATTCGGCTCGCCCTCTACGCCGTGACGTTGCTCGAGGACATTCGGGCGAAATCCTGAAACGGCATGGGCCGGCTTCGCCCGCTCGATCAGAACCACGTTCTCGATCAGAACCACGTTGCCGTAGCCTTCGTGAGTTCTTGGTGCTTTCTTGGCGTAAGCCATTTCTCTTCCTTGAACTGATCGAGCATGGACTGGACGACCTTCTTTCGAAGTTGCCGGTGATCGGCAATCTGCTCGGGGATCATCTTCGCAATGATCTGCTCGACCCGAAGTTTCTGCGTCTGCAGGCTTGCGTCGCCTGTGTAATCGCTTGCGAGCAGCGTGATTTGGGATGGGTTTGCCGCATGAGACTTTAGCCAACCAAAAAACGCTTTCCACGCTTCGAAACGGGATTGGCTGTCCTGCCCATGCTCATACCACAGCTTCAGTTCGGCATATCGCTTTTTGAATCCATCGAGTCTCATCCCGCTTGTCGCCAGAGAGGCGTAAAGCCTGTCGATCCGGGGTCCGAGGCCTGTCGGACCCGGAGGATGAAGCGTCGGTCGTTCGTCGGTGACGCCAGAAAGAAGGGCCAGAAATGCGTCGTCATCGATAATGTTTTCGGCCGCCTCATCGACGATGCGGCGTAGGTGAGAGCGCAGTCTCTCTGTCTCGCTGCCACTGCCTCCAAGGCGGTCCAGACGCAAGGTGAGCGCCTTACATGTCGGACCGTACCGTTCCGATGCCGCGGGGGCGACGTACCTTTCCACCGTCTCGGGCACGATTCGGCCGAGAACTCCAACGAGGACATTCGGTGAATCCCAGAATCGCTGGCATTCCACCGGGGGCAGATTGCGTTCAGCGTCGACGAAACGAGCCACGAGGTGGATCACTTCGCCATCGGAAACGGCCGTGGAGGGCTTGTGTAGCGTCGTGGTCAAAGACGCCGAGTCGAGTCGAGCGTGGCTGTCGAGCCAGCGATTGAGTGCGGGGTCTCCACGTAACTCGGCCCAGCGCTCGGTACCGCCAAGCAAGTCCTGGATGACGGGGATGACCGCCTTTGCCTTGTCCGAGGAAAGTCCCTGGTATTTGCTAATCAAGAGTTGCTTGCCGCGGAGGGCTCGGTAGGCATGGAGGGCGTTGTTTGATTCTCCCGGGAATGAGGTTCCACCGTCGCGGAGCAAATGGTTGAGGGCAACTTCTGTGCGGATGCACCAATCGAGATCCGCTCCCGTAGGCCGTTCTTTCGACGGTGGCCAGCCGCAATGAAGGGCCTCTTCAATCTCGTCGGGATAGCGGATCACCCCCCGCATCCAAGCGTCCGCGACTGCGCGGACATAGGCCCCCAGTTTTTTGGGAGCATTTCCCATCCGAAAAGGCACCTCCGCGTCACTGTCCGCAATGGAGAACGTGTCGCAGACAAAGGCCTTGGACTCGAACCATTCGCCCGGGGTCTGCCCGGGACAGAACGTCGTCGAGGCCACCAATCGCACTGGCACGCGCGTGGGGTCGGGCTCATACAGTGAAAAACCGATTCCCTGGCGGCAGATTTCGGGCAGAAGCCGAATCGCTGCATAGAAAAGAATCGCGGCCACATTCTGCTCCGCCACGAGGATGACGGCGGGGGACGTACTCTGATCGAGTACGGCCTGCACGATCTGCTTCAGCAGCGCGAGCCTTTGGGGGGCCTTCACGGCCGTGGACCATCGGGAGGGGATCCTTGGCTGACCGTGGGAATCAGTGCCGACGTCACCATGCTGGAGAAAGCGGACGATGGTCTCGTCGTTGACCCAGCCTCCGGCAGTTGATGCCCACGCCTCGATCGATGCGATCGGCATCAATGGCAGAAACTCCGTACGGTCCTGGCTGTACCATCCTGCGGCGTTAGCCGGATCCGAAAGGCCCCATGCCTTCAGGCAAGCGAGGGGTGACCAGGGCTTCGTGGTCGGCTCACAGAGAAGGTGGGCGAAATAGGAGCCGAGCCTGCCAGCGGTGTCCTCTGGGCGGTAGGCGACATGCGCGAGGATCTGCTGCCCGTTCATCTCGGGCATGAACACGTACCGCTTCGGAGCGGAATCTGCCGAGTGCTTCCGCTTCATCTCGGCAGGGGTGCCAGCCGGCAGTTCGTAGCTCAAAAGGCGCTCGACTGCCCGAAAGGCTTCACGGAGCCTTGCGGAATCGGCGATTGAACTCTCGCGCACGCTGTATCCGAGGACGCGTGCCTTTTCTTCGTCGGTGCGAGCCTCGGCGAGGCGAGAAGAACCGTACGTGCAGTGCGTGCAGAGAAGGTGGTCAATCATGTGGTCCGTGAAACCCGCTTCCAGACGTCGTCAGACGATGATCAGAAGGGCCGAGTAGCTAGGGTCGCGGGAAGCGTCAGACGCTACACGTCCCATCGTTGAGGCACTGCAGGGCGGGGTACTGAATGCCGGTAACCGTAGGGAAAGGGGCCACTTTCGGGCGGTACGCATAAAGCTAGACCCCCCAATATGGTGTGTGGAGAGTTTACGGGACGAGTGGTGGGCCGAACAGGGCCAGGCCCTGCTTGGGAGCGCGATGTCGAAGACCTTTTTTGGGGTTCGTGACCCGAGAAGGAAGGTGTCCGGGGCACCGGGCCGTTGTTATCGGAGTCGGTTGCCAATACCGCCGACTTCTGATCCCTTCGAGAGTGGTAACGGAACCCCCTCGGGAGGTATGCTCGGTGACGACCGCTGGAGCAAGGAACTGATCATGATCGCATGATTCATTCTGCCGGTTTGCATTGTTCTCGAGCTGGCCTGGATCCATGCTCTCCTCGGCGGTCCTTCGTGAGGCCTGGGTTGGGGGCGCGGTCGGCAGCGAGCCGGCATCGGGGCAGGAGTAGGCATGGCGGTTCAACAGTCCCTGGATTCGGCTGAGTCCCCCGGGGATGACGCAACCGATGAAGCACGCCCAACAATGAAGCGGGGGCGGTCACTCGTCCTGGACGTGGCCGCGGCAGTCTCGCTCGCTGCGGCACTCCTCATCGTGCGCGGGTTCGATGCGATGGACCGTCTCCCAGTGGTTGGTGTCGGTGAGGCGATGCCTTGGTTGGTAGGCACCACGGCCGAATCCGGGGCGGTCGATCTCGATAGCGACAAGCCGGCGGGCCCCGAGCCCGACGCAGCCGACGAGGCCGCAATTGGCCGTTCGGACACCTCACTTGCCGATACACCGCCGCCGCGGCGATCGGCGGGCATCATCGCCGACTTCGTGCCCTTCGTGCCGGATGTCGCCGCGGCTGCCGGGCCGCCAAAGACCGAACTCGTGGAGAGCGCGCCGCCGTCCTCCGGGCAACTGGCCGAGGATCCGCCGACCGCTGTGTCGGCCTCGCCGCCACCTCGCAAGGTAGAGTTCTTCCTGACGCAAACGAAAGCACACTCGGTCGGGTTCGTCGTCGACTGCTCGAGCAGCATGGTGGGGAATAAGTTCGAGGCGGTGCGTGCGGAACTCGCCAGATCGATCGCGCAGCTGAAGTCGGACCAGCGGTTCTTCGTGGTGTTCTTCAACGACAGCTTTTTTCCAATGACAGGTTCTTCCCGGACGCCGCAGCTCGTCAATGCGGATCGCCGACACAAGGAAGAGATCCTGGGATTTCTCGGCAGCGCCAGGGCCGATGGCGGGACGAATCCCGAACCGGCGCTTCGATTCATGGCCGGCCTTCGACCCGACGTCATCTACCTGCTCTCGGATGGCGGGTTCATGCCGCTCGCAGAGGATACGTATCGGCAGCTCGGTACGGCGGGCGTCATGGTGCACACGATTGGCTTCGAGGTGTTGGGCGGCGTTCCGATTCTGGAGGAGATCGCGAAACGATCAGGAGGTAGCTACCGTTCGGCGGGGGCGGCCAATGCTGCCCCAAGCCTCTACTTTCAGGATCCACGGGCCGTGCGTGCGGCGCTTTCCGCCACCGACCCGTCCGTGCGGCGGGAGGCGGTTTCGGTGGCCCTCGTTCGGCAGCTCCCCTACGTGAGGGAGATGATTGCCTTGCTCGGCGATACAGACGAAATGGTGCGAAACACGGTCCACGAGGAACTTCTAAAACTCGCTGACGGGAGTGACTTCGGACCTCACGATCCGGAAGACGTGGCTCCGGCCGTGGCGCGCTGGACCCGATGGTGGGCGATGAGGGACTGGAAGCGTGGGTCATTGCTGGCATCGCTTGCCAGTGGCGATCCGGACGAGGTATGGCTGGCCGCATCGGTGATACGAACGGGGCGCATCGACGCGCCCGACGAGCTCATCGCCATCATGCGTGGCGCACCGTCGCCGGTGTGGCAGGAAATTCGGCAAGCGCTTCGGCAGTGTTGTCCAGGGGTCAATTACGGTCCATCCGATGACGCCACGGCAGACGAGGTCGCCAAAGCCGCCGATCGATGGGCGGAGTGGCGGGACGCAGAGCGTCGACGAATCGCCGAGGAGATGCACGAGAAAAAGGTCAAGCAAGCCAAAGAGAAGATGCGGCTAGCCCGCGTTCTTATCGAGAAAAACCCCACTGCGGTCATCCGACGCTGTCGGGAGATCATGCGAGATTTTGCGGACACACCGTCAGCAGAGGAAGCCAGGGTGCTCCTCGACGAGCTTGGTGGGTAACGTGAGGCCGATGGGGGGCAGGACTACGTGCGGTCCTGTGCAGCCTGCAGGACTCGTTAACTCGCTTGCGGAATGACCGGCGTCGACTCACGCCGCTATTGCTTCTTCCCTACGGTGATTGTGAAAGGGAAGTTCTGGCTCGGCACGTTAATCGCCTTGATCGAATAAGTCCACGATCCCGCGGCGGCTGCGGGAGCATCGATCGTGATCGTTGCGGATCCCTGCTTCCGAATTGTCGTTCCGTCAGGCCCTGTGACGGCAAGCTCAAGGGTGGCTCCCTGATCGGGGAAGGCGAGTACGAACTGGAGGTCGGTTTGAGATTGGTTCTCGTAGGTCTGTGTCACTGACTCCGCGTCCTTGGAAGCTGCGAAGAGGTTTTTCTTCGTGGCAGAGAATCCGCCCTTCGCCATCTGTCGGCCTGCTTCGGCGTCCACTCCGGCCGTGACCGCCGAGAACACGAGGAACTCGAGCAAACGCTGTTCTTTGTCGCTGTTCTGCTTCTCATTGTGAAACGACGTGAAAATGACGCTGCCCTTACCGTGTGGGAACTTCACCAGCAACGGCGTGGTGCGTTCCATACCGTCGGTGTCCTTGAACGTTCCCTCCAGGTAAGTGGTCATTCCAGGACCCGCGAGTGCGGCCGACGCCCATTTTTCCTGATCGAAGGTCAATTCGATGGTGGTGCCGATCTCCTCCTGAAGTCCGGGATCGATGACCTTGGCTTGGACCTTCTGCATGGCGCCCCGGCTCACGAGGGAATAGTCGACAAACTCGGGAAAGCACTCGGCCAGAAGGCTGTAGTGGAGATCGGAAGCATAGAGCGTGCCGCCGTCGCTCACGAAGCCCCGTAAGGCCACCTTCGCTCGAGCGAACGTTTCTGGGTTGGGCCTGTAAAGATCACTTCCCCTGCGCTCTTCTCCTGTTCCATCCCCGAGCCAGTTTTGTGGATACCCGGAGCAGGTGATGAAGACGATATCGAACTTCAGGAGTGTGCTCGGGTCGATGAGGGCGTCGAAGTCGGTATGACGATAGCCGTATGCCGAACCAAGGGAGTCGAGCAATCGACCCATGTCGTCGAATTCCGCAATCTCGGGAATGACCGCCATCCGCATCGGTTTGGGACGCGGCTTCAGCATGAGATCGCCTGATGTCGCTTGCGCGTGTGAAGGTGCTTTCTCCTCGGGCGGACCGTCGACTAGAAAGACCAGTCCCAATGCACAAGCGAGGGCCACTGCGAGGAGCAGGTCTCTCATCTGGATTGCTGTATTCACGGAATCGTTGGTCATATCTCGCCTCGCCTACTACCTACCGAACGAAAATCTGCAGCTACCATTCCAGCACGGAATTGTCATCGTCTCGGTGGCGGTGGCGGTGGCGGTGGCGGTGGCGGTGGCGGTGGC
>Ga0209188_1000571_pt1 | contig 34771 bp, 29 predicted proteins | sample C_130625_EF_Meta_FD_187307 | JGI IMG/M metagenome (GOLD analysis project Ga0209188, IMG submission 187307) | Freshwater microbial communities from Lake Croche, Canada to study carbon cycling - C_130625_EF_MetaG (SPAdes) (version 2) | ecosystem: Environmental > Aquatic > Freshwater > Lake...
TCCTTTCTGGGGAGCTTTCTCGCTCCATGCAGCCTCCACGGCGTCGACGGCTTTGGACCAACTGAAGGGGTACTCAGGCTTCCAGTCACTGCTTGGCACCTCGGCACGGCTCAGGGCAAGCCGTAGAGGGAGGAGGGTCTCTTTTCTGGTCGCTTGGATCGGAATGACCGGGACTCCCAGCTCTTCGGAGAGCTGATCGGCATGAACTGGCGTCCCCTGCGACTTGGCGACATCGATCATGTTGAGCGCAATGATTGTTGGCAGGCCGAGTTCCAGAACTTGGGTGATGAAATAGAGATTCCTCTCCAGGTGGGAGGCATCGACCACGCAGAGGATGCGTCCCGGTTGCGGCGTGTCCTGCCGGAGATCCATCAGGACATCCCGTGTGATCCGCTCGTCGGGAGCCTGTGCGCCAAGGCTGTAGCTGCCCGGAAGGTCGAGCAGTTCGATCTTCTCACCATGCTGGCCGATGAATTGGCCCGACTTCTTCTCCACGGTGACCCCCGGATAGTTGCCGACCTTTTGACGCAGTCCCGTCAGGGCGTTGAAGAGCGTGGTCTTACCGCTGTTGGGATTGCCGACGACGGCGTAGGCCTTGGAAAGCATGACCGGCAGGCCTTCTCCGTCGCCAAGGGACGCAGAATTACGAATGCCATGGGTGACCGATAGGACGGTTTTCGTCGTGCCCCCGGAGATGACATGCGCGGGTGGCACGACAAGCAGGGCAGCACCTTCGACACCGGTTTCCCTCAACTCTCCGAGAACCTGGGAGGCATCGGCGCTCCGGATGCTCAGCTCGAAACCCCGAAGCCGGAACTCCATCGGATCCCCCATCGGTGCGCTCCGGATAAACGTAACCGTGGTGCCGAGGAGCAGGCCCATTTCGCGCAAACGCATCGCCAGTTGCTGGTCCCCAGGCAGGCGGGTGATGACGGCACTCTGGCTTGGTTTGAGAGAGGAGAGCGGGATCAAAGCGGAAAGGTAACTGGAATGCTAAGATGCTAAGGAGTGAAGCGCTGAGCTATGGGAAGTCGGCGTCCCATGCCAAAGGCACGCCCCGTCACCTTGAGGCCGGGTGCGGCCTGCTCGCGCTTGTATTCATTACGGTCAACCAGGCTGGTGATGCGATGCACCAGCGCCTCGTCATACCCGCGACTGACAATTTCCCGGATGGGAAGGTTCTCCTCAATATAGAGCGCCAGCACGGCATCAAGTTGGTCGTACGGGGGAAGCGAATCCTGATCGGTCTGGTTAGGGCGTAGTTCAGCGCTCGGAGGCTTCTCCATGGTCGCGTTGGGGATGATCTCTTGCTTCCTGTTAATCCAGCGCGCCAATTCATAAACCAATGTCTTGGGGAGATCGGAGATGACGGCCAACCCCCCGCACATGTCACCGTAGAGGGTGCAGTAGCCGACGGCCAACTCACTCTTATTACCAGTGGTCAGGAGGAGGCTGCCAAACTTGTTGGAGAGGGCCATCATGGTGACGCCCCGGAGTCGGGCCTGCAGATTCTCCTCAGTGGCATCCTCGGGCTTCCCTTCAAAGACCTCCTTCAGGCCGTCTTTCACGACTTGATAAGCAGTCGTAATAGGAAGGTTAAAGCACTCGATGCCAATATTTTCTGCAAGCAGCACAGCGTCTTTAACACTCCCCTCGGAGGAGTAGGGACCGGGCATGGCGGCCCCGATGACGTTCCCCTTCCCCAAGGCTTCGACGGCAAGGACCGCCGTCAGGGCAGAATCAATTCCCCCACTCAGCCCAAGCACCGCACTATTGAAACCACATTTCTGGAAATAGTCTCGCAAGCCCAGAATAAGAGCGTGATAAAGCTCCTCCAACTCGTCGCGTTGATTAGGAAAGTAAGAGTTTGCTGGGGATTCCACTACGGCGATCTCCTCTTGGAATCCCGACAACTCCTGGATCTGGCCTCCATCGACAGAGAGCACCAAGGAGTGCCCGTCAAAGACGAGCTGATCATTGCCACCAACAGAGTTGCAATAATAGATAGGTACGTTAAATCGCTTAGCCTGAGCGCTTAATGCCTGAATTCTTTTCGCTGGCTTCCCATACTGGAAGGGGGAAGCGCTCAGATTGATCAGAATTTCTGCGCCGGCAGCGACCAACTCGGCCGGGGGATCCACCCGGTACAAGGGCCCCGGCAAGTACTCGGGCGTCCAGAGATCCTCGCAAATGGTGATGCCTAGTTTCTTACCGGCGAACTGAATTGGCACCGACGAGTCTCCCGGCTCGAAGTAACGCGCCTCGTCAAAGACATCATAGTTGGGAAGCAGCCTCTTGTGGATGATCACAGGGGGCTTCCCTGTTTGTAAAAAGGCGGCCGCGTTGTGGAAGGGCTTCCCATGGCCGGTTGTGTTGCAGTCGATGAAACCGACCACTAGTGGCACCGCCCCCACCGCTTCTTGGATCTTTGCCAAGGTGGCGATGTTACGCTCCAAAAATTCACCCGCAAAAATCAAATCCAGCGGCGGGTACCCGGTGATCGAAAGCTCCGGCGTGACCACCAGTTCGGCCCCCTCATCAACCAACTCACGGTAAGCCTTGAGGATCTTGGCAGCATTGCCGTCAAAATCCCCGACCGTGGTGTTGATCTGCGCTAAGCCGATTCTCATCGGTTCCATCCTACCAGAATCCCCACTGACGTGTGGCACAAATATAAACGCCGAGCGCAAGATTGGCAGCAGCGTGCGCCAGCACGCAGGCGGTGAGGCTCTCTGTCCGGACAGCGACCAGATTGAAAAGAATGCCTGTCAGGAACGCCGCGGGCCAGTCCGACGGGGCGTGGACAGCCGTGAAAGCGACGACCACCGCCCAGAAGCTAAACCGGTTGCAGCTGCCAAAGGGGATAGCCTTGAAGTCCTCCCGGACAAGGTAGCGAAGCAGGAATCCCCGCCAAAAAATCTCCTCCACCAGCGGCACTACGATGACGAGCCGCGCAAAGCGTGCGGCGAGCATCCAGTTACTCATGCCAGGAACTGCCTCCGGATCGAATCCCTCCAGACGACGCGACTGATGAAAGAGCTCTTGAGGGGCGATCCAGAGTCCGAAGACCAACAAACCGACGGCAAGGCCTACCCCCAGTTTGGTCGCGGAGCTCTCCCCAAAATCATAACTTCTCCAGAACCAGAGGAGCGCCACGGCGCAGACAATGGTCTGGATGGGGTAGATCCAATACATGGGATCGAGCGGGATCCCCGCAAATGTCGTGAGGCCCAGAGCCTTTGCCCCAGAGACAGCAACCAGCCCAAGCATGAAGAGGGCAAACGGGGCGACATAGGCCCTCAAGTCTTTGCGTGTCGAGATCATCCCCTTGGCTATCAGCGGATCGCCTAAGAGGGAACTCTAAGAGGGAATTATTTTGCGTTCTTCCGGTTCATTTTTTGATCACTCTCCTCCATTCCATTTATCCCTGTGATCAACTCCTCGCCTTCTGCCGATCTCTTCCCCCTGCTTGGCTCCCATGTTCCGACGATCGGAGGCGTCGCCAGAGCCATCGATCGTGGCGTCGGCATCGGCTGTACGGCCATCCAGATCTTCGTGAAAAACAATATGCAGTGGTTTGCCAAGCCTCTCCCTCCCGAGGAAGTCGAGGCTTTCACGGAGCATCCCCTGCGGCACCGGCTCGGAGCTGTCGTAGCCCATGCCGGCTATCTCATCAACCTCGGAGTGGAGGGCACCGAAAACCATGCGAAGTCTCTCCGATCGCTTGCCGATGAAATGCTCCGATGCGAACAGCTCGGCATCCGCTCACTGGTCCTTCACCCGGGCTCCCATCTGGGAGCGGGTATGGAGGTGGGCATTGCCTGCGTGGTTCGCAATCTCGACCGGCTGCATGCGGAACATCCTAAACTGAAGGTTCGCATCACTTTGGAAACCACGGCTGGCCAGGGCGCCTGCCTGGGAGCACGCTTCGAGGAGATCGCCTCGATTATCTCGGCGGTGAAGGATCCGCAACGCCTTGAAGTCTGCCTCGACACAGCGCACGCGTTCGCCGCGGGCTATGATCTTTCATTGCCAAGTGGTGCCGAAACCATGTTCGCGGAGTTCGACCGTAGCATTGGTCTTCCCCTACTCTCCATCCTCCATCTGAACGACTCCAAGTCAGCCCTCGGTTCCCGTACCGACCGGCATGATAACTTGGGTAAGGGGAAGATTGGCTTGGAGACCTTCCGATGGATCATGCGTTCAGAGGCCTTGGCACGCATCCCGAAAATCCTCGAAACACCTAAGGGGAAAGACCTAGCTGAGGATGTCGAGGCGATGGCGTTGCTGCGAAGCTTTCAGGATGCTTCTACCTCATGAAGCGGACTCCTGCCGATAAAAGTCTTTTTCCCTCTTGGGGAGGGGGGTAGGTTCGCCTTGCAAGGAAGCTTACTTTCGACACCCCGACCTCTCGACCCCTTCGAACTCTTGTACCATGGGCAAACGCATCCTCATTCTCTCTGCAAGTGCCGGTACGGGACATCTGCGTGCAGCAGCTGCTCTTGAACAGGCCTTCAAAGGGATGCCTGAGGTCGACGAAGTGCGCTCCATGGATGCACTGAAGTACACGAACCACCTTTTCCGTGATTTTTACTCGAAGCTCTACACCCAGCTTGTGGAGAAGGCCCCCACCTTTCTCGGATGGTGGTACAAGACCAGTGATGAGCCATGGAGGACCGACAAGATGCGTCTCATGCTGGATCGACTCAACACGGTTCCCCTCATCAAGAAAATCGCCGCGTTCAATCCCGACATCACCGTCTGCACACACTACCTCCCAGCGACCCTAATTTCCCACCTCATCATGGAGGGAAAGTTGCAGGCCCGCCTCTCGATCGTGGTAACTGATCTGGATTTCCACGCGATGTGGCTGACCCGCACCTTCCACCGCTACTTTGTTGCCTTGGAGGAGACCAAGGTTCATCTCGGCAAGCTTGGGCTTCCACTCGATAGGATCACCGTCAGTGGGATCCCGATCGATCCCGTCTTCGGGAATCATCATCATGGAGAGCAGCACCGCATCCGACGGGAACTCGGCCTTGATCCCGATCTACCCGTCCTGCTGGTCTCCGCAGGGGCTCTCGGCGTGAGTCCTGCCGAGGTGGTGCTGGAGTCGCTCCTGGAACTCAAACATCCGGTTCAGATCGTCATCCTTGCTGGGAAAAACCCCGTCTTGGAAACGAAGCTCCACACCATCGCGGCCAGCGCTCTCTCCGCTGGTCTACGGATCACATCCCTTGGCTACACGACGGAAATGGATCGTTGGATGAAGGCTGCCACCCTCCTGATCGGCAAGCCTGGTGGACTGACACTCTCGGAGTGTCTGGCCAGCGGACTCCCAATGGTCATCATCTCACCGATCCCCGGGCAGGAGGAACGTAACAGCGACCATCTTTTGGAGAAGGGAATCGCCATCAAGTGCAACGACTACACGACCCTTGCCTATAAGGTTGACCAACTCTTAGGAGATCAAGATCGTCTCGCGCGGATGCGGCATCAGGCGCTGGCTTGGGCACGGCCCGGTGCGGCGGAGTTCATCGCACGCACACTTCTGGACGAGGACCTTCCCTCCCAGCCACCAGTAGAGCTTGGAAAAACACCCACACAATGGTGGCACCGCTGGCTGAAGTGGTGAAGGTTACAGGAGAGCCATGCACTCCACTCTCCCAATTACTCAGGACGGAGAAAAACCGCCGGTAAAACCTCCGAGGGTAGCCCCTTCGCACGATTTTCTTTGGGGGGTAGCGACCTCGGCCTATCAGCACGAGGGAGGCTTTAACGGCGAAGGGGAGCCTCAGAACAACTGGGCCTGGGCGGAACACAAACACCGGGTCGATCCTGCCGGGAAGGCCGCCGATTTTTGGCATCTGGCGGAGGAGGATTTTGCCCGTTGTCGTGCTCTTGGACTGAATGCCTTCCGACTGAGTCTGGCATGGGAGCGCATCCAGCCCTCCACTGAGCTAAGCTCCAACGGTCAACCAAGCCCCAATGCCCCCCCACCCTTCGACGAATCGGCATTGGCGCGCTATGCCGCACTTCTCGCCGACTGCCGCAAGCAGGGACTGGAGCCGATGGTGACCCTCCACCACTTCACCCACCCGGCTTGGCTTGGAGTCGATGCATGGCTCAATCCCGAGACCATCGAACACTATCTCCGTTATGTGGAGAAAACCGTCGTCTACTTCCTTGAAGTGCTACCACGTGATCATGGCACCGAGCCGCCACGCTGGTTCCTCACGATCAACGAGCCCAACCTCCTCGCTATTTGCAGTTATCTGAATGGTATTTTCCCTTCGAGTGCCGGGACACCGAAGAGCCTTTATCAGGCCGTAAAATGCCTCTCTCACCTAATGGAGGCTCACGTGAAAGCCCATCGTCTGATCCACCGGCTCTACACCGAGCAGGGGCGCACCGGACATTGGGCCCCAATGGTGAGCTTCAACAACTACAGCAGTGACCTCTACTGGGGGGATCAGGCTTGGCTCGAGCTTCTCTTCGCCCCCTCGCGAGGCATCCCTCGCGGTCACCTCTTCGCTTACCTCTGGAAACAAGCCTGGACCATCGATGCGGCCTTTCGGAAAGCCGCCCTCCCGATCCGCCCGAGGGCCCGTTACTGGTCGGGTCAGATCCTGAAAAATCTCCACCACCTCGCCGCCTTTGCGTTCTCTTTCGAGAAGGCCTGGGTTCGTCTCCTCGATGTCCTCTACGACGTGCCGGAGGGATCCCACCCACCCCTTGATTACATCGCCTTCGACTACTACGACCCGTTCATCGCCCATGTCCTGCGCTGGCCTCGCTGGCATGATCTCTTCCACAAGCACCGCCAGCACCCGATTCCGAAGCGCCCTCCGTTCCACGAGCGCCTCCTCGACAGCATCACGAACAAATGGTGGGACTGGAAACTCCTGCCCGAGGGGTTGGCCTATTTCGTTCACATCTTAGAACGCTTCGATCTGCCCATCGTGATTGCCGAGAACGGGATGGCCAATCGTTCCGATCCCCACCGGCATCACGGACGTCATGACAAACTGCTCCGGAGTGATTTTTTGCACCGTCACCTTGCCGTCGTGAAAGCCTTGAAGGCGAAGGGTGTCAGACTCATCGGCTACTTCCACTGGTCCCTCGTGGATAACTACGAGTGGGGCTCCTACGCTCCGAGGTTCGGATTGTTTAACCGGGAACGCGAGCCGGTCGATTTCCGTGGCGACAACGCCTCGGCCACATACGCGCAGGAGATTGCCGAAGAATAGTCGGCAGGCCCGCCTATTTTCTTTGAGACTATTTTATCTTTGTGGGTTTAATTAGGGACGTATGAATAGCTCTGCCCCCACGCGACTTTACCTCTTTGGAGGATTGTTCCTCCTCCTTTTGGCCATTTTGATCTCCCGCTGGATCTCCGACTGGGGACTGGTGACCCTCCACGTGAAAGATGCACCGCTCGGCAAGGTGCTTGCTTCGATTGCGAGCCAAGGCCATACCCACGCGAAGACCTCCCTCGATTCGACGCTCCCCGTCTCCCTTGATGTGGATAAAGTCACCCCAGCCGTGGCCCTGGATATCCTATCCGGACGCTTGGATGCAGACATGCGGGTGGTTTATCTGGCCGCTCCGACCAAGAGCGCCTTGAATGCTGCCATCACCTCCCTGGAGACAACGGGGAAGGTGGCTGATTGGACGCCCCACTTTTACCAAGGGCCCTCCGCCGTTGGCGTTATCGGCACGGATCCCTCCACCTTGGAGCTGAAGATCGAGGGGCCGGACAACCAACTGCCGCTGCTCCTTGATCAGGCGGCCCAGAAAACCGGCGTCATGACCGGCACCCCTCAGGATTGGTCGCCATCCGTCTCGAAGCTTCCCCCAACGGCACCTGCGGGCAAAGTCATCAAAAATCTCGTCGGGTCGGCTCACGGGCAACTTGCCAATTTCTTTTTCCTTACCAAGCAGGAATGGCGTAACCGCCGACCCCAAGCAGAGGGATCTCCTCAGGCTGAAGGTGGCGGACAGCCGCAGAGTGGAGATCCCTTTGCTGGGATGAATGGTCAGCGCTCTCGCATGAATCCGGAGTGGCGCGAGGCGCGCGTTCAGGCCCAGATCAAGCAACTCCCACCCGAGGCTCAGGCCGCCGCCATTAAGGATGTCGAGGAGATGAAGGCCGTCTTCAAGCAGATGCAGGGCCTCTCCCAAGAGGAGCGTCGCGCCAAGTGGGAGGAGCTGATGAGCAATCCCGACTTTGCCGATCGCATGGAGAGCCGCCGCGCCGTCAGGCAGCAGTCCCAAACAGCAGAGCAACGCATCGATCGAGGGATCTCCTACCTGGAACGCAGGCAGTCCGTCATGTCAGGCCAAGGCGGCACGAGTGTGGGCGGAAATGGAGGTGGTGGCGGTGGGGGGGGCAATGGTGGTGGAGGACGTGGCCGATGAAATCCTTACTGATCCATATTTCGTCCGTTTTGAAATCCATGAAGCCATTCAGTCGGCTGCATGGATTCACGGTGATCGAACTGCTCATCGTCATCACCATCATCGGGATCCTAGCCTCCTTACTGACACCGACCATTCAATCCTCTCTGGAACACGCCAAGGCGGCAAAATGTCTCGGAAACCTGCATCAAGTCGGCACGGACGTTCTGTCGTATATTGCCGATCCCATGAACAACAATAAATTTCCACCTTTTTTTGATGTCTCAGCAAGTGAGCTAACACCTCTCACCTCACTCTCCAACTACGGGCTGACACTCGCCACATTAACATGCCCTTCGGATCCCAAGCCGGATCCTAAATACGGAAGCTACCTGTGGAATGCTGTACCAGATACTGACGATGCTGCTTCTATGAAAAGATATGGTCGAAGTGGCAGGGTCACGATCATTAGTAAGATCAGTAAACTCCAGTTAGCCACGGACGGACACTACGGAGCCACAGCCGGATTCCCCCATCCGGGAAATAGTTTCAATGTTCTCTGGGCAGACGGACACGTCACTGTCAGCAACGCGCTGATCAGCACCATCCACTAAAAAAGAATCTCCCGCTCAGAGAGCTTCTTCGGACCGGAGCTGTCTCGCCATCAGCGCCTTCATGGCTTGGCCGGCCGTCTTCTCGCCATGAATCAGGGCATGCACCTCGTCGATGATCGGGGTGTCCAGATTCAACCTGCGGGCGCAGGCATAGGCACTGATCGTTGTGGGGATCCCCTCGGCAACCATCGTCATGGATCCGGTGATCTCCGCCAGCGATTCACCTCGTCCAAGGCGGAATCCCACCTGATGGTTGCGGCTTTGCGAGCTGAAACAGGTGACCATCAAATCGCCGACGCCACTCAGTCCACGGAAGGTCTCGTGATGTCCGCCCATCGCCACACCCAGGCGCGTCATTTCGGCAAGCGATCTGGTCACGAGCCCGGCCCGGGCATTCTCTCCGAGGCCCATCCCGTCAGAGACACCTGCGGCGACGGCAAAGACATTCTTAAGCGCCCCGCCTAGCTGGATCCCCCGCACATCGGAGCTTGTGTAAGCACGGAAGCTTGTCCCTTCAAAGAGGGCCTGCAGTCGGGGAAGCAACTCCGGCATCATGCATCCGATGACTCCCGCGGCCGGAATCCCTCGTGCGATCTCCCCGGCCAGATTCGGTCCCGAAAGCACAGCCACCGGGACACCCGTCACTGTTTCTCCAAGCACCTCACTCATCAGAAGCCCCCGCTCCCGCTCGATTCCCTTCGTACAGGAGAGGATGATCGTGTTCTGCCCAAGCCCTGCTTCGGCAAGGCTTGAGGAGATCGATCTCAAATGGCTCGAGGGAATAGCCAGGAAAAGGATCTCGGCTCCGACGCATTCCTTAAGCGAAGTCGTCGGGTGGATCAAAGGAGGTAGGGAGACGCCTGGAAGGTACTTTCCGTTCTGACCCGCAGAACGCATTGCTTCCACATGAACGGGATCATGCCCCCAAATGGTGACCTCCTGCCCCCGCTTGGCCATCAGGAGAGCAAGGGCTGTCCCCCAGCCCCCGGCACCGATCACGCTGACCTTGGGAGTGCTCATTGTTTGGCCCTCCTCTCCTTGATTGTCTTGGCCTTCTTTTCGAAACGAGGTTCGGTACCCGCCCTCAGTCGGGCGATATTCGAGCGGTGCCGCCAGATGGCCAGCACGCACATCACAACAGCGATGAGCAGCGTGAGCCAATCCTTCCGGTGCATAATAAAGAGTACCGAGACGGATGTTGGAACGGCAAGCGCCGCGGCGATCGAGGCCACGGAGACAAACCGAGTCGTGGTAAAGAGTAGTAACCACGTACCGAGACAAAAGAGGAAGGCCCCGATGCCGAAAAGACCGACAATCACCCCAGCGGAGGAGGCGATCCCCTTGCCCCCCTTAAACCCGAGCCAGACAGGAAAGCTATGCCCCAAAAGGGTACAGAGAGCAGCAAGCGCACCCGTAGCGGAGGCAGGATTCACCCCATGGGCGTGGCCCCAATCAAGCGCAAGCAGGACGGGCAGCAATCCTTTCAGGAAATCCAAGAGGAAGACCGCATAGCCCCACTTCTTACCCAGCACACGAAGCACATTGGTCGCCCCGATGTTGCCGCTCCCCTTGGTACGGATATCGATGCCGCATAGTCTTCCGGCAAGAAAACCGAAGGGGATCGATCCCAGCAAATAAGAACCAAGTGCGATCAGTAGCCAGGGGATCCAAGATTGGAAAATCACCCGACAATCTCATCAGTGTGGCGTTGAGGAACAAAGGAAAATTCTTCTGTGCAGACGGAAACTTGGACTAGGTTGGCCCCATGCACCTCCTCGTTTCACGTCATCTCTTGCCGGCTCTCCTCCTGCTTTCTATGGTTTCCTGCATGTCCGCACAGACCCCCTCGAGGTTCACAAATAACACAAACACCGTGCCTGTACGCCTGATTGGCCCCGATGGTCAACCGGGCCCTGTTGTGCAAAGTCCCCGCGTCGTGAAGACCGATGCGGAGTGGGAGAAACAGCTTGGCACTGCCGCCTATCGCGTTCTGAGAGCTAAAGGAACCGAGGCCCCCTTCTGCGGAAACCTGCTGGATAACCACAGGGATGGCGTCTACTTCTGTGCAGGTTGCGGACTGCCCCTCTTCGCCTCCAGCTCGAAGTTCAACTCCGGCACTGGCTGGCCCAGCTTCTACCGCCCCTTCGCCCCGGAAAACATCACCGAAATCCGTGATGTCTCCCTCGGCATGGTTCGCACCGAAATCCTCTGCGCCCGCTGCGGTGGCCATCTCGGTCATGTCTTCGATGATGGTCCAGCACCGACTCACCTCCGCTACTGCCTCAACTCCATCTCCCTCGTCTTCAAGGATGATTCCGAGGTAAAGAAGATAGGGGCTGATGCAGCGAAATGGTAACTGCAAGACCAACACCGATCGGCTCTATAATCTCAAGATTCAAGGATTCCAGATAATGCTTTTGGAAATCATTATCTGATCATCGAAATGGAAGTAACACTTGAAGGTTTTTCCTTCCAGCATCCCCGGCATCCAATACTGATCATCCTGCCACATGTCATGATAGGGAATCGCTGAAGGCTCCATCCAGTGGGGGATCGCCTCGTCGGTCTCCACCGGTTCTCCAACGCATCCCTCGGCAGTAAAGACCACGCAGTGAAGCGCCAACCCATCCACAAACTGGAAGTGTAGTTCTCCCCGCTCGGAAAGATTCAGCGGTGTTACACAGAGCTCCTCCTGAGTCTCTCGGATCGCGGCCTGCAGCGGGGTCTCCCCGGGTTCCAAGCGCCCCCCCGGTCCATTAATTTTCCCAGCACCGAGTCCACGCTTCTTCCGGATCATCAGGATCTTCCCCTCTTGCATCACAAAACAGAGTGACGCCCTCATCGTCGGTTGCCAGTGCTGCCAGAAGGCGAGATCTTGGGAATCCATACGAGGTGAAAGAATATGGCCGGGGCTGCTTCGATATTCAATCCCGCCCTCCTTCGGTTGCGGATTTGTTACAAAAGCCCCCTTGAACACAATCGGAAGACATCGCACCATAGGGCTTTATGGAAAAAGGGCATCACTCCCACTTCATCAACCGCGGCCTCAGCTGGCTGGAGTTCAACCAGCGGGTGCTTGATCAAGCGCTAGACAAGGATAACCCCCTGCTGGAGCGGCTGAAGTTCCTTTGCATTGTCAGCTCCAATCTTGACGAATTCTTCGAGGTCCGGGTCGCCGGACTCAAGCAACAGGTGCAGACCAACACGGTGGCCCTGGCGCCCGATGGCATGTCCCCGAAGTCGGAGTTGGCCGCGATCGCCAAGCGGGCCCGCAAGCAGGTCGATGACCAATACCGCTGCTGGAACCAGGAGGTCGAGCCCGGCCTTGCCGCAGAGAACATCAAATTTCACAATTTCCCCGAAGTCCCCGAATCGGAGAGGGCTCACTTCGAGAAGTTCTTCCATGAGCGGATCTTCCCGGTGCTAACACCGCTGGCTATCGATCCCTCTCACCCCTTTCCCCAACTCCTCAACAAAAGCCTCAACATCATCGTGCACCTCGAGGGTGAGGGGCTTAATACCGATCTGGCGGTTGTGCAGGTGCCGAGAATCCTCCCCCGTGTCGTTCCCTTCGCCAATCAGACCGACGAGCAGGGACACGACTTCGTCTTCCTCGGAAGTATTATCAAACACTATGTCGGATCCCTCTTCCACGGGGTCAAGGTGATCGGCGCGCATCTCTTCCGGGTCACCCGCAACAGCAACCTTTACATCGACGAGGAAGAGGCGGATAACCTGCTTCACGCCATCGAGGAGGAGCTCCGCCATGTGAACCGAGGCGCAGCCGTGCGACTGGAAGTGCAGGATGACTGCCCCGATCCGGTGGCTCACCGCCTGCTGGAAATCTTCAATCTCGGGCCGGGCGATCTCTACCGTCACCACGGCCCCATTAACCTGACCAGGCTGATGCCGCTGGCCCTTTCGATCGATCGTCCCGATCTCCGGGACAAGCGCTTCACACCGGCCATGGTCGTATCTCTCAATGAGGAGGCCGACATCTTCTGGCACATCCGCAAGGGTGATATCCTGATGCAGCACCCCTATGACAGCTTCCAAACGGTGCTCGATTTCCTCGGACAGGCGGCGGAGGACCCGAACGTTCTCGCCATTAAACAGACCCTCTACCGCACCAGCTCCGACTCACCGCTCGTCGCCTCGCTGATCCAGGCGGCCCAGAACGGCAAGCAGGTTACTGTCATTATTGAGCTGAAGGCCCGCTTTGATGAGGCGGCCAACATCAAGTGGGCCCGCCTCATGCGCGAAGCCGGAGTGAATGTCATTTACGGCATCGCTGGACTCAAAACCCACGCGAAGGCCATGCTGGTCGTCCGGCAGGAGGGTGAAGTCATCCGCCGCTATGCGCATCTTGGCACCGGCAATTACCACCCCTCCACCGCGCGACTCTACACCGACCTAGGCTTCCTCACTGCCCGCGAGGAACTCACTTCGGATGTGGCGACCATGTTCAACATCCTCACGGGTGTCTCCAAGTTCCCGGGCATGAGGGAGCTCCTGATGGCTCCCTATGACCTGAGGGAGGGGATGCTCCACCTCATCGATCGCGAGATCGAACACGCTAAAACCGGACGCCCCGCAGCGATCTTCGTGAAAATGAATGCGCTCGTGGAGGAGAGTATGATTGAGGCTCTCTACCGCGCCTCCCAGGCTGGCATTCCCGTACACCTCCTCATCCGCGGCATCTGCTGTCTGCGTCCCGGCATTCCGGGTGTCAGCGACAACATTGAGGTTCGCAGTCTCGTCGGTCGCTTCCTGGAGCACAGCCGCATCATCCGCTTCGAAAACGGAGGTGCCCCCGAAATCTACCTCGGGAGCGCCGACTGGATGCCACGCAATCTCTTCCGCCGCGTGGAGACCGGTTTCCCGATTCGCAATCCCCGCGTTCACGAGCACATCGAGGAGATCATCTCCTGGTTCTGGAAGGACAACGTGAAGGCCCGTGTCATGGATACCGAAGGCTCCTACCACCTCCGTCCGCTAGAGGGGGAAAGATTCAATGCGCAGGAGGAGTTCGTCGCCGAATCCCAACGCCGACGCAAAGCGAAGCCCGCTGCAGCGCAGTAGAATGAGGGGGGGTCCTACGTACCCCATTGTACGCAATCCAAAGTCAGAGCGAGGCGACTGCCTTGTCTTTCATGCAGAAGCAGCGCCCGGGGGACATTGTTTTCACGTTAACCTTCAGCCACACCTCCGCAAGTTCTATGATATTTTATCGCAAACCTGTCCACCCCGTTCAACCGTGAGGAGTTGAACGCGCATGCTTTTTCTGGGAGGTGAGGTAGTGTTTTGAGGTTCAAAAAAGAAAACTAGAAAAAGAAAAAGGAAGGGAATTCCCTTGACGCTAAAATACAGCGTCCCTAGTAACTCCGAATACCCCCCTGTGAAGTGCGCTATTGTGTTCCCCAAACCATTATCAGGCTCCTTTATTTTCTGAGGAGTCTAGCAGCTCTTGAGTTTCATTTTCTTTGCTTTTAGTCCCCTGCAGTAAACCCCCAACCCCCAACCCCCAACCCAAAAAACATAAAACAATGAAGATGCGATCCCTACTCACCAAGTCGCCGCTACTAATCCTTGCGGCACTTATCCTCCCCAGCCAGGCCCAGGCATCCTCGGGTGTCGTCCTCCAGCCGAACGATTTCGTCGGCATGTCATTCTGGCTGATCTCCATGGCCCTTGTGGCTTCAACAGCCTTCTTCTTCCTTGAGACCCAGCGTGTTGCTGGAAAGTGGAAGACCTCGCTCACCGTCTCCGGACTCGTGACCTTGGTTGCGGCGGTTCACTACTTCTACATGCGCGAGGTCTGGGTGACTACTGGTCAGACACCAACCGTCTACCGTTACATCGATTGGCTCATCACCGTACCTCTCTTGATGGTAGAGTTCTTCCTCATCCTCTCCGCTATCACCAAGGTGCCGGTCGGTGTCTTCTGGCGTCTCATGCTGGGCACCCTGGTCATGCTGGTTGGTGGATATCTCGGCGAAGCACACTACGTTGCCGCCCTGCCCGCCTTCATCGTTGGCATGCTCGGTTGGGCCTATATCCTCTTCGAAATTTTCTTTGGAGAGGCCAGCAAGATCAATGCACAAAAGGCTCCTCCCGCCGTGCAATCTGCCTTCAACCTGATGCGTCTCATTGTGACCTTCGGGTGGGCCATCTATCCGATCGGATACTTTGTTGGATATCTTACGGGAGCGAATCCCGAGGATAGCATGAAGGGTCTCAATATTGTCTATAATCTGGCCGACGTGCTGAACAAGATTGCCTTCGGTGTCATTATCTGGGCGGCAGCTGTCAGCGAGACAGAGGCACACTCCAAGTAATTTTCAGGACTTTTTCCGTGTGCCGGGCAACCGGCACACGGATTTCCTCTAATGATTTAGGCCCATCTAAGGTCTCTCCCCCTGTTTAGAGCCATGACCACCATTGCCCGGGAATCACTAGATTCGATACTGCACGACGAGTCCCTGATTGGCGTTGTGGAGGATCGGATGGCGGCGTTAGTACACGTTATCCACACTGGTTCGGAGAAACTCCTTGAGGGTCCTTCTGAGCCAACCCGTGCAGCTTCATACCATCTCTCTTCAGGCGGTCGCCGCGTCCGGGCCAGACTGGCCCTTTCCGCGGGCATGGCACTCGGCCTTCCTCCCGAGGATTCGGTGGCCATTGCCTCCTGCGTCGAACTCATTCATAACGCCTCACTCGTCCATGACGACCTGCAGGACCGGGAAAGTTCCCGCCGAGGAGTAGAAACTGTTCACATTGCGTACGGGGACGATGTGGCCCTCTGTACGGGAGACCTTTTGCTCTCGTCATCTTTCGCAGCCCTCGCCCGGTTCACCGACACCAGATTACTTCCTGAACTCTTCGCTCTGGTACACTCCCGGATCGCCCTGGTGATCGGAGGACAGTGCACACGCCTCATTCCCACCGGAGATGTGCTCCGCGATATGGACGCGTACGAATCCATCGCGGCGACAAAGTCCGGCGCCCTGCTGAGTCTTCCGCTTGAACTTGCCCTCACTGGATCAGCGAAGGGCATGTGGTCTTCCGATGCACGGCTTGCCGCCAACCATTTTGCCATCGGATATCAGATTGCCGATGATCTGGAAGATGTGGAGCAAGATCGCGGATCCCTTTCCGTCAATGCCTTGCTCGTTCTTACGGCGGCCATCGGTTGCTCGGAACACGAGGCTGCACACAGGGCTCGGCAGCATGCCTTGGAACACTTGAGAAAATCGATCGAGTTAGCACGGTCACTGCCAAATCAGTCAGGCTCGTTACTTCGCGAACTTGCCCTGGATCTTTCACATCGCCTAGAAGCGACGCACTGATAGGTGCACCGTATGGAGGCTCTCGTTGTCGGAGCGGGTTTTGGCGGCATTGCAGCCGCGCTAAGGCTACGGGCGAAAGGCTACCAGGTCACCCTGCTGGATCGTGCCGACAAACTTGGAGGTCGTGCGCAGCTTTATGAGCGGGAGGGATTCCTTCATGATGCCGGCCCCACCGTCATCACCGCACCATTTCTTCTGGAAGAGCTCTTTGCCCTTTTCGGTGAAGATTTTTACGACCATGTGGCCCTTGTCCCTCTGAAACCTTGGTACCGTTTCAGATACCCTGACGGTTCCACGTTCGACTACGGTGGGACACTGGAGGAGACACTGGAGGAGATAGGTCGCATCGAGCCGCGTGATAGGGAGGGATACCTTCGCCTGTTGGAGCACTCAAAGCGGATCTACGAAGTAGGCTTTGGCGAACTTTCTGCGGTGCCGTTCCACCGCTTCTCAACCATGTTAAGACAAGTTCTGAAGCTCCTACGCTTGCGGAATCACGAGACAGTCTGGCAAATGGTATGCCGTCATCTTTGCAGCCCGAAACTACGACAAGCTTTTTCAATCCAGCCCCTGCTTGTGGGGGGAAACCCGTTTGATACCACGAGCATCTACTCCCTGATCCACTATCTGGAGCGGGCTCATGGTGTTCATTTTGCCATGGGGGGCACCGCCGCCATTACAGCCTCCCTCGCCAGCCTCATGAAGAGACATGCCATCACGATACGATTGGGCACGACGGTCGACAGGATCGTGGTGGAGGATGGCAAAGCCAAAGGGGTCCTTCTTGAGGGGGGCGAGACGATCTATGCCGACCTGATTGTCTCCAACGCCGATCCCGCTCATCTCTATGGCAGAATGATCAAACCCTCCAAGCAGGCGGCATCCGCAAGACTGAAACTTGCCGGGGCAAAATATTCCATGGGGCTTTTCGTGCTCTATTTTGGAACCTCGCGCACCTATCCGGAGGTGGCTCACCATACCATCTGGCTGGGAACCAGATACAAGGAACTGCTCGACGATATCTTCAACAAGCAGATCCTTGCGGATGATTTCTCCCTGTATCTGCACCGTCCCACAGCCACCGATCCAAGCTTTGCTCCTTCCGGGTGCGACAGCTTCTATGTGCTCTGTCCGGTACCCAATCTACAATCCGGGATCGATTGGAGCACCCAGGGACCGGAACTTCGGAATCGCATCGTCAAAGCCCTTGAGGAAACCATCCTTCCGGATCTCTCTTCAACAATCAGAGCTGACTTTTTCAAAACTCCCCAGGATTTCAAACAAGACTATCTCAGCGTTCACGGAGCCGGTTTTTCCATTGCGCCCATCTTCCGTCAGTCGGCCTGGTTTCGTTTCCATAACAAGGGTGAGGGGATCGAGAATCTCTTCCTGACAGGTGCCGGCACCCATCCCGGAGCAGGTTTGCCCGGTGTTCTTTGCTCCGCAAAAGTAATCGATGCCCTCATCCCAGAGGCAGATTCTGATGCCCACGGATGAGCGGTATATTATCTCCCAACGAGGCGGTAAAGCACGCCGATACGGTTCTTGCGAGCAAGGGCCGCAGCTTCCATTGGGCGCGTCATCTGCTCGGGCAAAAGCACGCGGAGAGGGCCACCAGACTTTACGCTTTTTGCCGTTACCTGGATGACCTCACCGATGAGGCTTCCTCAACGTCCGTTGCTCGAACAAAACTCGCATCGGTCCGTGAAGAGATCCTGAACGGCAAATCACGAGACACCTCTCTCAGCGACGGACTGGCTTTGGTTCGGGAGTGCGGCATCCCTGTAGGACCGATTCTTGATCTAGTAAGAGGAACCTCCTCCGATCTGGAAAGAGTCTGCGTGGGGGATCTCCCTGAGTTGATCCGTTACTGCTATCGCGTGGCCGGAACCGTTGGCCTGATGATGTGTCGTGTTCTCGATGTGGAATCCCACTCGGCATTCCCCCATGCGATCGACCTAGGCATTGCCATGCAACTCACCAATATCTGCCGTGATGTCGTCGAGGATGCCTCCATGGGACGTCGCTACCTTCCAGCCACTTTGGTGGGAGATCTTACTCCCGAAGAGCTGATCCACCCCGACTCCGTTGTGCGCTCCAAGGTGTCGGCAGCTATTCTCAACCTTCTTCACTTGGCCGACGAGTATTACAAGAGCGGCGAGGCTGGCCTGTGCTATCTACCCGTGCGCGCCCGCGGGGCCATCCTCGTCGCTTCACGGATCTACCGCGGTATTGGCACCGCACTCCTTGACCGCGAAGGGGACTGTTGGTCCAACCGCGCCATGGTCTCTGCACCACAAAAGGCATTTCTTTCCTTTACGGCCCTCACCAGTCAACCACTCAAGAGATCCTTCTGGTCCCCTACTGCTGCCCACTGCGCGGAACTTCACGCAGCCCTAGAGGGCTTCACCATCAGCACATGAGCTTCCACTCAGATCTCATTATTTTGGGTGGAGGATGTGCGGGGCTGAGTCTTGGGATGAATCTTTCCAAATTCGGTGAGCACACCCCGAAGACCACAATCCTCGAAGGAAGGACCCACTATACCAACGATAGGACCTGGTGTTTTTGGGGTGGCTTCGGATCCGATTCGGAAGAGTTTGTCACTCATCGGTGGGAATCTTTTTCCATCACCACAAGCAAGGCTCGCGTTACCCGCCACTGCAAAGAAACCCCGTACCTGATGGTATCCTCTCAGGACTTTTATCAGACAGCGCAGAGACTGATCTCCGAGTCGCCACGGATCGACTTGAAGAGGGGCAACCTCATCACAGGAGAGATTTTTAAACGTAAAGGGCTCTGGCATGTAAGCACTCCTTTGGGGGAATATTCCGCACCCTGGATCGTAGATACCCGACCCGGATCTTCTCCGCTGGTGCATTCTTCGCCGGCTAGCAACCCGATGCTGTGGCAGTCCTTTCTGGGAGAAGAGATCACCACCGAGGGAGACCTCTTTGATCCTGGATGTGTCGAACTGATGGATTTTTCAGGAAGCTTGCCAGAAACCATCCTCTTCCTCTACGTGCTTCCTTTTTCAAAGAGAGAGGCCCTTGTGGAGGCTACGGTTTTCGGGCCACGGCCTTTGAGCGCGGAGGAGTTGGCGGAGCCACTGAAGTCGCTCACCAAGAATCGGCTCCAAGGACTTCATGCATTATCGGGGAGAAGTGAACATGGGATTCTGCCCATGGGAACTATGAGAAACACGGGACAGATGAAACAGCCGGCTGAGGATTTAGGCAACGATCCCAGTTACGTCCGTGCAGGGCTCATGGCCGGAGGAGCAAGGCCGAGTAGCGGCTACGCCTTTCAACGTATATGGAAATGGTCTCAGGCGTGCGCGATGGCTCTGGCTACAGGAAAGCCCCCAAGACCCCATCCGCACGATCACCCGCTGACACGTGCCATGGACGCTCTTTTCTTGCGTGTGCTCTCCTCCAATCAGGAATTAGCTCCCGATCTGTTTCTCTCCCTTTTCGCCAAGGTTAAGCCGGCGCGGGTCGCCCGCTTCATGAACGATCAGGGCACCCTCTCGGATTGTGCCGCGATCATGGCGTCGCTTCCCCCAACACCTTTTCTGCTAGAACTCGCGACTGCGGCGGGGCTTCCTTTAGGCAAAAGAAAATCTCACGTCCCATGAATGCCGCGAGTTTCATAAAACCCCTACGAATTCAAGGGCTGGCTTTTAGCGTCTTGGCCATCGCCTCGGCCATCTTTGCTGAAGTGTGGGGAGGCAGCTTTTCGGACCAGTCAGGATTGATCCTCCTGGCCACACTGATCCTGCTTTTGGGAGTTCCACACGGTGCTCTCGACACCATCTTTGCCTACAAACTTTACGATCTCCGGAAACTGGCAGACTGGATCCTCTTCACGCTGATCTACCTTCTTTTAGCAGCCTTAGTGGTGGCGATTTGGTGGTGGGCGCCGATGGTTTTTTTAATCCTATTCCTTCTGATCTCGGCGGCACACTTTTCCGGAGATCCCGAGCAAGGAACCCCACTCCTCACCCGGATCCTTTACGGCGGAAGCATTCTGGTCCTACCCGCGCTCTTGCATTCGGGGGAAATGGGTCGGCTCTTTGGATTCCTCGTTGGGACGAATCCGGCTGCTTCGCTGATGCCTTGGATCACGCTGCTTGCTTGGATCTGGCTCCCCTGTGCCGTTCTCTCAGTCATCCTGCTGGCCTGGTCCAATGGGCTGGGAGCCTTGGAGATCGGTGCCGTCCTTGTACTCTCCGTTGTGGCACCCCCGCTCCTTGCATTCACCCTGTTTTTTTGCGGAATGCACAGCGCACGCCATATCCTAAGGACAATCGACTACTCGGGGAATTTCTCCAGGAGCCTCCTGGCGATCTCCGCCTTCCTGCCTATGATCGGAGTCTTGGTGATCTCCGTAGGGGCCTGGGAGTTCCTCAAGGAGAAATCGCTTGATGAACGAATCGTTCAGATCGTCTTTGTGGGACTCGCGGCGCTTACAGTCCCCCATATGGCTCTAGTAGAGCGCGTCCGTCTCTCGGGATGGATCAAAGGTGGCGCCAAACTCTCCGGGACAGAAAACAACCCTAACTAAAAATAAACCCATGAGACCACTTCCCGATCACCCGCTGCGCCATGCCATGGTCGCTGAGCTGCATGCGCGACCCTTTCCCGTACTGAGGGCACCCTGTCAGGTGGTTTATTTTGCGATCAAGGAACCCAAAGACGCCCGCAAACGGAACCGCGACAAGGACCGGGTCCATCTGGCTGACCTGCTCGATCAATTTGGGGTGAGTCATCCCGAGGCGGGAACGACACATTTCGACGCAAGTCTTGGAAAAACAGATTTGAAATGGGAATCGCACACCGAGTTTGTGACCTATTCCGCTTTTACCCCCGGTTTGGATGAGCGGGCCTTTGATCCAGCAGGAGCAGCCGTACTGCCTCCAGCTTGGTTGGCGAAAGCACCCGGCCAGACAATGGTTGCAATGATGATCCGCGTCGAGGAGCTGCCCGAGCAGGAGGATCACATCCTGCCGAGGTTGCTGGATTGGTTTGTCCCCGAAAGCCTCGCCGTCTCCTATGTCCTCGATGGGGCGGCGGTCATTGCAGGAGATTTTTGCATCGATGCGTCGGGGTTCATGCGCTTTTCAGTTTTCGTACGTAAAGGAACCGGCACACGTAGGGTCGGTCGTATTGTACAACGTCTCTGCGAGTTGGAAACCTATCGTGCGGCCTCGATGCTTGGCCTGCCAAGGGCTTGGGAATTATCGGGAGCATTGAATACGCTGGACCCGCGCCTTTCGGCTCTGGTCTCAGGGTTAGATCAGCCTGGGGATTCCCCCGAAGAGGCCCTCCACGAGTTACTCTCCATTGCGGGTCAATTGGAATGCCTAGCAGTGCAGACCAGCTTTCGTTTGCCAGCCACCGCCGCCTATGAGGCGATTGTAAACCAGCGTATCTCCGTCTTACGTGAAATGCGTTTTCATGGTCGACAAACTTTTGCCGAATTCATGATGCGCCGCTATGACCCCGCAATGCGCACTGTACGCGCCACCGAAGCGCGCCTCAACTTGATGGCGGATCGGGCGGCACGAGCGGCGGAACTGCTTCGGACTAGGGTCGACGTCACCCGTTCCGCGCAAAATCAACAGCTTTTGCAAAGCATGGACACCCGCGCAGATACGGCCTTGCGCCTGCAACATACGGTCGAGGGCCTGTCGGTAATAGCCATCAGCTATTATGTTTTGGAGTTGATGGCTTATCTGACCGCACCCTTGGCTGAAGCGTGGCATCTTCCAAAGGTTTGGATGATGGCGGGGTCTGTGCCCGTGGTCTTATTGTTAGTCTGGGCGGGGATTCGGCGGTTGAAGGCCCGCCTGTGATAATGTTCCAGCTTTCCGTACGGCAATCACCGTCACCCTATTGAGAACATTGAACACTTCTGGATGCGTTCTTTAAAAACCTAGCTGCGTAGCAAGGTGCGGCGGTAACCATGCTGACGTGAAGTACTGGTAGCAAGGCGACAAAACGACACGGCGCAGAAGTGGAGCGGGTAGAGGGAATCGAACCCTCATGGCCTGCTTGGAAGGCAGGAACTTTACCACTAAGCTATACCCGCATGAACCACATTTATCGATAGCACAGTCCCGATTTCAGGTCAACCCGAAGGCTCCATCACAGACTGAGTCTCCTACTTGGAGGGGCCTGACTGGGAACCGATGCCGGCTCTTTCCAAGGCCTCGCCGAATTGGAGAGAAGCATGGTTTTTCCTTTTTTGAATCTGCAAGGGTGAGGTGAGCTGGACATAGAACAGTCCACCTAGCACTAGCATCAGGATGATTCCCGCGATCACCCTCATCCGGAGCGATGTGGATCGTCGAATCCGTTTCTGGAGGTCGGCCTCCATCTCGCTAAGGTTCATGAATTGATGCTGGTGGTGGTCAGGCTAGCTTCTTCGCGAGGATCTCACCCACCACGGCCGGGTTTGCCTTCCCCTTGGAGAGCTTCATGACCTGACCCTTGAGGAAGTTGAGTGCGGCTTCCTTGCCCGACTTGTAGTCGGCGACGGAGGCAGGGTTGGCATTGATCACCTCGTCACAGAAACCCTCGATGGCCCCGGTATCGCTGACCTGCTTGAGTCCCTTCTCCTCCACGATGACAGACGGTGCCTTGCCAGTGAGCATCATCTCGGCAAAGACCTCCTTGCCTTGGCGGCCACTGATGGTACCGCTCTCGATGAGGGCGGTGAGTTCCCCGATCTGGGGAGCCTTGACGGGGCACTGCGAGAGATCGAGCGATGCCGCGGAGAGTGCGCTCAGGAGGTCGTTGATAATCCAGTTCGCAACACTCTTGGGCTTCGGCGATCCCTTGCTTGCAGCTTCAAAGAAATCGGCAAGCGCGGCGTCATCGGCCAGGACGGAGGCATCGTATTCGCTGATTCCGAAGTCGGCGACGAAGCGGTCGCGCTTCGCCTGGGGCAACTCCGGCATGCCAGACTTGGCCGCTTCAACAATCTTGGCCGTGCGCACCGGCAGGAGATCTGGATCGGGGAAGTAGCGGTAATCGTGGGCCGACTCCTTGATGCGCATAAGGGTGGTCTCACCGCGGTCGTCATCCCAGCGGCGGGTCTCCTGATCGAGCTTTCCACCAGCCTTCACAAAAGCAATCTGGCGCTCGATCTCGAAGGAGAGGGCCCGGCGGACTCCGCTGATGGAGTTGAGATTCTTCAGCTCGATCTTGGTGCCGTACTCTTTCTGGCCGACGGGACGCACCGAGACATTCACGTCACAGCGCATCTGACCCTTTTCCATGTCGGCGTCGCTGATATCGCCATAGACAAGAATCTGGCGGAGCGCGGTGAGGTAGGCGAAGGCCTCCTCCGGGGAAGCAATATCGGCCTCGGAGACGATCTCCATGAGGGGCGTGCCCGCACGGTTGAAATCGATGCCGCTGGAGCTCTCGAGGTGAAAGCTTTTGGCAACATCCTCCTCCAAGTGAATGCGTGTCAGCCGGATCGTCTTGCCGGGGGTCGCAATCGTCTTCTGCGCGTCCTTCGGGTAGGCTGACTCGTGCAGCGGGACGCCGCCGCCGAGGCAGAGCGGTTGGTCATACTGCGAGATCTGATAGTTCTTCGGCATGTCCGGATAGTAGTAGTTCTTACGGTCGAACTTGCAGACCTCGGGAATATTGCAATCGAGCATCAGGCCGGCGCGGGCCGTAAGGCGGAGGGCCTCGCCGTTCATGACAGGCAGGGCGCCGGGAAGTCCAAGGCAGGTCGGGCAGGTGTGGGTGTTCGGCTCGGCGCCATACTCGACCTTGCACCCGCAGAACATCTTGCTCTTCGTCTTGAGCTGGGCGTGGACTTCAAGGCCGATGGTCACGGTGTATTCGGTGCTCATGATAGGTGTCTCGGGATCAGTTAGTGGTGCTGCTTGGCGTCACGGAGGGTTTGGAAGAGATATTCTTAGCGTGAGGTTGCGCCCGAGGCGAGCGCGGAGACGCCGATGCCTTGGCCTGGATATTGAGGGGCTTGCCTTGCCGCCCGAGAGCAAAGTCCAGCGCCTCACCAAGATTGATCTCCTTGAATTCGGCTATCACTTGAGGGTCGTTGGCCACTGCCTGAACATTCTTGTTTCTGAAAAGCGGGAGAAAATTCCTGCTTTCGGCAGCTTTCGCGAAAGCCGGATCCTGAGCCAGAGCGACCATGCGAGGATTGCTCAGCAACTTCTGAACCCCCGGATACTGGACGAAGCGTTCCAGTGACTGCGGGTTTCCCATCACAACGGAGATTTTCACCATGTTGTCGTAAAAGGATGTGGGCATGGGATCCACTCCCTGAAGTCTCTGTCCAGTCACCCCCAGCTCCAGAGACTTCCTAAGCTTGATAAGAAAGAGGGTCTTTTGCTCCGTAGCCGGGGAGCGCCCCTCTTGCTGGGCCTGTGCCAGACGCAACTCCCCAAGAGCGCCAAGCCCCCGGATCAGCGTGATGCTCGCCGAGAGCAAGATCAGCCCGTAGACGATCCCGCAGACTGCTCCCCCCAAACCGAAGCCCCAACGGAGTACGCCCCTATGATTTTGTGTCGTCTTGAAGAGAAGACCGGCCAGCAGCGACACCCCAACGTAGATGCCTAGTCCGACGCAGAGGCCTGCGACAACCGGTGCAAACAGCGGTGGCACCTTGGAAAAAAAGGAGGCGCATGTCCCCGTGGCGCCCGCTGCCGCCGATCCTCCCACCCATGCAAAGAAGAGTGCCGCAAGGCGCAGGAGGCCTCGTACCAATCCGAGACGCCATCCACGCCAGATTTCCCAGAGCAGAAACAGCGTGGCGGCGTAGAATAGATACTGCTGCCATTCTGGAGAGCCTTGGAGGAGCATTCGTAGAAACTGCTGAAAAAAAGCCCTGCTAAAAAGCTAAAAGGAGTGCCGCCGGAGCAACCTCCGACGCCACTCCTTGGGGATGAGATCTTTTATGCCGACGGGATCGCTACCGCCTCGTCCTTCGTCTCGTCGCGCAGTGTCGAGTTGGTGGCGGCGGCCGGGGCCAACTGCTCGTCACGACCGGTGAACTTGACGCTCAGGAGTTTGCTGATGCCGCGCTCTTCCATGGTGACACCGTAGAGGGAGTCGGCACGGGACATCGTCCGCTTGTTGTGCGTGATGACCATGAACTGGCTCTGGCCGATGAAGCGGTCGAGCAGCTTGATGAATCGGCCGATGTTCGACTCGTCGAGAGGAGCATCCATCTCGTCGAGTACGCAGAAGGGGGAGGGCTTCACCATGTAGATGGCGAAGAGAAGGGCCACAGCCGTCATTGTTCGCTCACCACCCGAGAGCAGGGAGATGCTCTGCAGCTTCTTGCCGGGCGGGCTCGCGATGATCTCGATCCCGCTCTCCAGAGGATCGCTTGCATCGATAAGGAGGAGGTTCGCTTTTCCGCCTCCGAAGAGCTGGGTGAACATCTCCAGGAAGTTCACGCGGATCTTCTCGAACGTCTCGGAGAAGAGTTCCTTGGTGGTCTTGTTGATGCGCGCAATCGCCTCCATCAACTCGGCCTTACCATTGATCAGATCCGTGTTCTGCTGCTCCAGGAAGTTGTACCTCTCCTCCAGTTCGTCATATTCCTGGATGGCGTCGAGATTGACAGGGCCCATGGAATCGACACGTTCTGTCAACTCCGCAACGACCAGCTCGATACGTTCCCACGGAATCTCTGCCGGGATCGGGCCGCTCATTGCATGATTCAAGGCCTGGACGGCTTCGATGGATACATCGGTATTTTCATTCGCAGCACTGCCACCTTCGCCTTCAGCCGACGACTCGGTTGTCTCCGGAAGGGCGCTGCGGCGCTCTTTCTCCTTCTGCTGGGCAACAGCCTTGAGCAAGCCGTAACGGTCAGGTTCGAATCCTGCCAAATCGAGTTGGTAGCGGCGGGAGACATGATCACGGATCGACTCGGATCGGAGCCTTAGCTCGGCAAGTCGCACTTCATTCTTGGAGCGGTTGTCCTGCAACTCGGAAAGGTTCTTCCGCGCGCCACGAAGGGCGATCTCAAGCGCCTCGACGCCAGCTTGAAGTTCGGCACGGCGGACACCGAGTTCGAGGACGCGGCTCTCGGCCTCGACACTCTCGGATTTCCATCCCTCAACGCTCTCGGCGAGGCTTGCCGATTCCGCCTCAAGGGACTTGATGCGCTCCTCTTGGGCCGCGATGTAACGCTCACGGGCGGTGATGGTCTCGGCAAGTTCGCGGATGCGGGCCTCCATCGGCGCCCTCTGGCGCGAGAGCGCGTCCTGGCGCTGGCGCTCTGTGGCGACACGCAGGCGGGCCTCCGAAAGGTCGCTAGCAGCTTCTGTCTCGGCATCGCGCAGCATGGCAATACGGGCCCCGGCGGCCGAACGCTCCTCACGTGCCGTGGCCAGCTCGAGGGTGGCAGTCTCCAGCTCCTGTTGTCGTCCCGAAATCTGCTCGTCCAGCAGGCCGACATGCTCCTGGAGCGAGGTAATTTCTCCTTCTAGTGATTCGTAACGGTGGCGGACATTCTCCAGTTCACGGCTGGCAAGCAGGTTGTCAGCCTGTGCGGCGGCAAGCAGTCCCTGTGTATTGCCGAGGTGCTCGCGGGCATCGCGAAGCCTGTTGATCGCGGACTCAAGGGCGCCAAGCGCCCCCTCCCTGACAAGGGAGAGCCTGGAGGAAGTTTCCCTCAGGGTCTCGACCTCACGCTCCAGAGAAGCAATCTGGGATCTCCGGAGTAAGGCGGAGTTGGTGGCTTCACCTGTAGCCCCGCCGTGGGCAAGTCCTTCCCGGTCGATGAATTCGCCGGTGCGTGTGGCAAAAGCCAAGGTCGGGCTCTGCTTCTTCAGTCGGAAGGCCGTCGCCAGATCCGGCACGATCGCCACATTCTCGAGGAGCCTGGCAATGAGACCATGGGCAGGCCCCATCGCGACATTGACGCGCACGACATCGGTCGCCCAGCAAAGAGCCCCCTCGGGTAAGGCAGCCGTCTGTCCGGAAGAGGCCGCAAGGAAATCACCCGCGAGGACGGCGGCTCGACCTTGGGCCGCCTCCCTGAGTGTCTGGAGGGCGGCTTCGGCCATGTCAGCATCGGCAAAGATAATGGCCCTGCTGGCTGCCCCGAAAGCAGCTTCCACGGCGGGAATCTCGGCCGCAGGAACCTCGATCAGTGAGGCAAGTGTTCCAAGAATACCGGCCTGGAAGAACTCCGGTCGATCGAGACCCCTCAAGATCGCCTGCGCTCCCTCACCAAGACCCTCGCCCTCCCTCTCCATCTGGAGAAGAATCTCGAGCCGGTGATCCCGCTCGGCAAGTTGCTTGCCGGCGTTGTTCCACTCCAACTCCACATTCTGACGAGCAGTCTGGGCCTCGTCATGCCCCTGTTGCGCAGCCAGAAGCTCCTGCTCGGCGGCATCAAGAGAGGCCCGGGTCGAAGCCTGTGCGGCTGCAGTCTGCTCAGCACGTGTCGCTGCGGTGGTGACAGCCAATCCAGCCAGTGAGAACTGCTCTTGAAGTTGAAGGGTACGGGCACGCTCCGCATCGCGTCGGGCACTGGAGGTCGAGAGCTCACCGCGGACATCAGTCAGCCTATTTTCCAACCCGTGAAGCCGCCCAGTCAGCGCGTCGGTTGACTGCTCGGCGGTCTGACGCTCGAGCTGGGCTTGCTGGAGGCGGGCGGCACCGGCCTGAAGCTGCTCCTCCTCGGCGCGGAGGATATCAAGGAGCGTCACCAACTGCGCGTCGGTCTGCTCGATCTCGTTCTCTTGCTCCCGGATCCTCAGGTGCGTGGCATCAATGTCGGCACGGGCTCGGATCGTCATCTCACGGAACTCGCCGCAACGCTCGGCATTCGTCTCGCGGCGATTCTCACCGGAGAAGATGCGATTTCTCAGCGTCTGCAGTTGGTCGCGGGCAGCCTCGGTTTCCGAGTCGAGTACGGAGACCTGCTCCCGGGCTCCGGCCACCTCGATCTCTTGCTCGGCGATCTCGCGTTCGTGAAGAGCACGCGATTCGGCGCTCCTCTCGACCTGCTCGGCCACCTCGGTGATGGATCTTTCCAGATCGAGGTAGGTGCGGTGTGACAGATGGGTATCGAGGACTCGCAGATCCTCCATGAGGGATTGGTAGCGGCGGGCCTTCCCAGCCTGGCGCTGCAGGGAGCCGATCTGTCGCTTTACCTCCTTGATGATGTCCGAGACGCGGAGGAGGTTGGACTCCGTGTACTCCAGCTTGCGGAGGGCCTCTTTCTTCTGAGCCTTGTACTTCGTGATGCCAGCCGCCTCCTCAAAGATGGCTCGCCGATCCTCAGGTCGGCTATTCAGAAGCTGGGCCGTGCGCCCCTGCTCCATGATCGAATAGGCACTCCGACCGATACCGGTGTCCATGAAGAGATTGTGGATGTCCTTGAGCCTGCAGGGTGTGCCGTTGATGAGGTACTCGGACTTGCCGTCGCGGAAGACCCGACGCGTGATGCAGACCTCGTTCCACTCCACACCGAGCTCTTTCTCACACTCGGCGAATGTCATCGAGACCTCAGCCATGTTATGAGGCTGCCTGGTGTCGGTGCCGTTGAAGATGACATCGGCCATTTCCCCTCCACGCAGGGCTTTGGCCGACTGCTCGCCTAGTACCCAGCGGATGGCATCGAGGACGTTGGATTTTCCGCAACCGTTCGGGCCGACGATGGCCGTCACTCCACGGTGAAAGCGCAGGACCGTCTTCGGGGCAAAAGACTTGAAGCCGATCAGCTCAAGGGATTGGAGATACATGAAAAAAGGGGTTTGGGAGGGGCTTCCAAAAGTAAAGCGAACCAAGCAGGAAGGTTCAACCAAAAATAGCAAAAAACACTACTGATTGGGGTCTTGTTGTTATATTGCCACAATATATAGTGGTTTAAGTCAGATTTGTAGACTATCTCTTGAGAAAGCTGGACATCCAAGAGCAATGGAAACTTGGATAATGGATCGCGCTTGCCTAGGAGTTGAGGGATGCATTCCTTTGATTTCACCCCCACGCTCTCCAAACGCATCGTCTCCGTCATCACGATCGACCGGGCGGAAGATGCAGAACCCCTGGCCCAAGCCCTGCTCGACGGCGGCCTTGATGCCATGGAGGTAACCTTCCGCACAGAGGCTGCCCCCGAGGCGATCCGCCGGATCAAAGCCGCTTTTCCAAAGGTCCACCTCGGCGCAGGCACACTCCTGACCGGGGAACAAGTGGTCAAGGCACTCGGGGCCGGAGCCACCTTCGGTCTTGCTCCCGGCCTGAACCCTGAAATCGTCCGATTCGCCCACGAGCGCGGCATGGGATTCATCCCGGGCGTGATGACGCCGACCGATGTCGAAATCGCGCTGTCTCTCGGTTGCATGGTGCAGAAGTTCTTCCCGGCCGATGTGGCGGGTGGTGTCAAGATGCTCAAGACCCTCTCCGGCCCTTACGGCCACACGGGCGTAAAGTTCATCCCCCTCGGAGGGGTGAGCGCCTCCACGATGAGAGATTATCTTGATGCCCCTGGCGTCGCGGCCGTCGGCGGCTCTTGGATCGCCGACCGTAATCTCATCAAGGCGGGCGACTGGGCGGGCATCACGGCTCTTGCGAAAAAAGCCATCGCCATCGCCATGGGTGGCGAAGCGGAGGAACCTTTGGAGTAGAGCAGTTGCTCTAGCTCTTTCTCTTTCTCCAGTCGGCTGAACTCACCGACAAGGCTGCTACCAAGGCCCGAATCTGATCCGGCTCATGCGCGGCGCTCAGGGAGATCCGCAGGCGGGCTGTATGACGAGGGACCGTGGGATAGCGGATCGCCGGAACAAAGAACCCTGCATCCGATAGTCGGGAAGCCCCGGCCAAAGCTCTCTCTTCGCTGCCAAGGATCAGCGGAATAATCGCGCAGGGCGGCAATGTCATCTCTAATCCGGCACTCAGGAGTTGGATGTATTCCCGTAGCCGAACTTTCAAGCTCTCACCCTCCGGCGACTGAACAATCCGAAGCGCCGCACGGCAGGCTGCGGCCACGGCGGGAGAGGGGGCTGTGGAAAAAATAAAGCTGCGTGCGCGGTTGATCAGAAAGTCCATCAGCGTGCGCGAGCCGGCGATGTATCCTCCGGAGACCCCGAACGCCTTGCCAAGTGTTCCCATCTGGACCTCAATGCGGTCGATGAGCCCCTGCTCCCCTGCCAAACCCTGCGCCCCCTGACCCCGGACTCCGACAGCATGGGCTTCATCGAGGAAGAGGATGGCTCCATAGCGCTCTTTCATCTCCACGATTTGGCGCAACGGTGCCAGATCACCATCCATGCTGAAGACCGACTCGGTGATGATCATCACCCTGGCATCGGGATGTTTTTCTCGTGCCCAGCTCAGGTGGGACTCCAGTTTCTCCAAGTCGTTGTGGGGAAAGATCCTCAACGTGGCTTCACTTGCACGCGCCCCATCGATGAGACAGGCATGCGCCAACTTATCCATGATAATGACATCCCCCTTGCCGACGAGCGCGGGGATCGTTCCAGTGGCGGCCGCCACTCCTGTCGAAAAGACCAGCGCAGCCTCGGTCCCCTTGGCTGCTGCGAGCTCCTCCTCCAAGGCGGCGTGTTCCGTCGTGGTTCCGCAGATCAGCCGCGAGGCCGTGGAGCCAACCCCCCAGCGCACAGCGGCTTCACTCATGGCCTGCGCAAGCGCCGGATGGGAGGCGAGGCCCAAGTAGTCGTTGGAGGAAAAATTGATCAATTCTCGTCTGGCACAAGTAATCCGGGGGCCCCTTGCTGATTCCATCACCCGCAGGGATCGGCGCAGTCCCTGCTCAGCAAGAGTCGAGAGATTGGCCGTCAATTGCGCATCCAAGGAGTCCATGGAGGAGGTCGTCAGTGGATCGATTTTCCCGATGAAGTTTATTTAGACTTCAGGGAGCCTTTGGGGCTTGCCCTCACAGCGTCGAGCTTGCTCACAAGGGGCGCATCGCGTTCCGTGATGAAATTCACCACCAGCCCGGGTCGTCCCGCACGGGCCGTGCGGCCGACGCGGTGGAGGTAATTCTCCATCTGTCGCGGCAGGTGGTAGTTGATGACGCGACCGACATGCTCGACATCGAGCCCGCGGGAGGCGAGATCGGTCGAGATCAGCAGGGCGACCTCACCGTCACGGAACGACTTGAGGTTCCGGCGACGCTCGGCCTTGTCCATCTCACCACGGTAGACCACGCAGGGCCATCCGGCATCCTTCAACTCCTCGGCAAGCTTGTCGCACTGCTCGCGGGTATTGGTGAAGAGGATCGTGCCTCCCTGCACCTTCTTGCCCAGCAGGCTTTCGAGAAGTGGAAATCGCTTTCCGTCGACTACCTTTTGGTTGGTGGTGGTGAGGCTAGCAACGACTCGGTGACTCCCTTGGCTGCGGATGACCTCCGCTTCGGTGAAGAGCTCCGCGACCAGTTTTTCCACGGCGGGGGGAAGGGTTGCGGAGAAGAGCGCGCGTTGGCGATCGGCAGGGCACTTCTTCACGATTCGCCGCACATCAGGCAAGAATCCGTGATCCACCATCTGATCGGCCTCATCGAGCACCAGCGTGCGGACATCTCCCAGCGTGACCAACCCCGCATCCATCATCTTGATGAGGCGGCCCGGCGTGGCAACCAAGACTTCGAAGGCCCCCTGGAGACTTCGTTTTGCGACTTCCATGGTTGTTCCACCAAGAAGTGAGCGCACGCGCAAACGTGTCGTATGAGTGAACGGCTTGAAGGCCTTGGCGACCTGCTCTCCTAACTCACGGGTCGGCACCACCACGATGGCGCGAGGTTCCCCGTAGACCTTGATCGGGTTGCCACCCAGCTCCAGCGTCTTGAGCCGATGAAGGATCGGAAGGGCGTAGGTCAGGGTTTTTCCGCTACCCGTCTCTGCAACCCCGACCACGGAGCGTCCGGCGAGCAGTGCCGGCACGGCTTGGGCCTGGATCTCCGTGGGCGTGGTCAGGTTCTTTTCCACAAGCGTCTCCTGAAGAGTGGAAAGTAGGTTGAGATCGGCAAAGGAGTTCATGTTGGGGAACATGTTAGCCCAATCTCAGGGAGAGGGGAGAAATTATCCCGGACAAGTGCCTTTGCAGCAAAATCCGGATGGGGAGGGATTCGAACCCTCGTTACCGATAAAGGTAAACACGCTTTCCAAGCGTGCGCGATCGACCACTCTGCCACCCATCCTGAATGACTGAACACACGACACTAGGTCTGTTGCGCAATGGGTGCAAGCCACTAGGCAGGGGTAAGTTGATTTTTGTGTCATTCCTCGGGGCTTCTTCCTTGCCCAGCGCCGACCCCATGTTCATAAAAGGAATCTCTTTTCCAATCTGGGAAAGCCTTTCTCCAACTTACCGATGAGCGCCACCGCCACCACTGCAGAACCCAAGGCCGAAACAGCTGTCCCGATGATCAACGTCCAGGTCGACGGCGTCTGGAAACAGTTTCCAAAGGGTACACGCCTGATCGAGGCCTGCATGAAGAGTGGAAGCTACGTCCCTCACTACTGCTACCACCCCGCACTGAGCTCTCCCGGCAACTGCCGCATGTGCCTCATCGAGATGGGGACACCGAAGATGGGCCCAGATCGCAAGCCCGAGATCGGTCCAGACGGGCACCCCGTGATCAACTGGAGCCCTAAGCCCGCCATCTCCTGCGCCATTGAGGTCTCCGAAGGTCTCGGCGTCCGCACCAACTCACCGCTGGTCGAGGATTGCCGCAAGGGTGTGATGGAGTTCCTCCTGATCAATCACCCGCTCGATTGTCCCATCTGCGATAAGGCCGGAGAGTGCCGCCTTCAGGAGTTCTCCGTCGAGTATGGCAACGCCCACTCACGATTCGAGGATCCCAAGGTCAAGAAGCCGAAGCATGTCGATATCGGCGAACGGATTGTCCTCGACGACGAGCGCTGCATTCTCTGCTCCCGCTGCATCCGCTTCATGGACGAGGTGGCCAAGGATGACTGCCTCGGCTTCGTCGACCGCGGTGGACACACCCATCTCACCGTCCATCCCGGCAAGCGTCTCGACAGTAACTACTCGCTCAACACCGTCGACATCTGCCCGGTAGGCGCCCTGACCTCCAAGGACTTCCGCTTCAAGATGCGCGTCTGGTTCCTCAAGGAGACCAAGACGATCGACACGAACTGCGGTACCGGCAGCAACATCCTCATCGGTAGCCGCGAGAACAAGATCCACCGGATCACCCCGCGCGAGAACGAGGCGGTGAACGCCTTCTGGATGCCCGATTCCCATCGCCTCAACTACACCTACATTCACCGTGAGGATCGTCTCAAAGAGCCCTTGGTGGGTGGAGCATCGGCCAAATGGAAGGATGCCGTGGCTGCAGCTGCGGAAACCCTCAAGTCTCATGCCGGCAAGGGCACGGCCATCATCGCCTCCGGACGCATGACCAACGAGGAGCTCTTCCTTGCGAGCCGCCTTGCCAAAATCCTCCAGACCGAGCTGATCGACATCCGTCCCCGCGCTCAGAAAGGTGACGGGTTCCTTGTGTCTGACGATGGCAATCCCAATACCCGTGGCGCCCACCTCCTCGGAGTCACCTCCGCCACCCCTGGCTCATGTCTCCCCGAGATCGTCTCGGGCATCGCCTCCGGACAGATCACGTCGCTGGTTGTTCTCGGGGAGAACCCACTCCACTGCGGCCTCGGTGAGACTGATCTAAGCAAGCTCGCTTCCCTCATCACCATCGACATCCTTCCGAATACCTCTCTCCGCTTCTCCAAGGTCGTCCTCCCCGGCAGCGCCTCCGCAGAGAAGCGCGGCTCCATGGTGAACGTGAACGGACGACTCCAGCGCCTCAACCGGGCTCTCACGGCTCCGGGCAGCGCACGCGACGACTGGGAGATCCTCAACGACTTGCTCAAGGCACTCGGTGGCGAGGGCGCTTCTTCCTTGGAGGATCTCTTTAAGCAGATGGCCTTGGAGACCCCGGCGCTTTCCGGCCTGAACTTCGGTAAGATCGGTGACCTCGGAGTCACCCTGAACGCCTGACCCTTTGCCCATGGATCCGCTGGAAGAGTTAAAATCCTTCCTGCGTTTTCCTAGCATTTCCACCCAGCCGGAGCATGCACCGGATCTGGCTTCCTGCGCCGAGTGGCTTTGGGAGAAGCTCACCGCGATCGGACTCACCGCCTCGGTTCATTCCACCCCCGGTTCTCCCGTGGTAGTAGCCCGCTCGGCCCACGATCCCGCGAAACGAACCGTATTGATCTACGGCCACTACGACGTGCAGCCACCGGAGCCGCTGGAGGGTTGGACCACGCCCCCCTTTGAGCCCCGCATTGAGAACGGTCGCATCCATGCACGTGGTGCGGCCGACAACAAGGGACAGATTCTGGCTCATATTATGGGCGTGGCCGAGACCTTCCGCGAAAAGGGATCGCTGCCCGTCAACGTGATCTTC
>Ga0209188_1000576_pt1 | contig 34619 bp, 36 predicted proteins | sample C_130625_EF_Meta_FD_187307 | JGI IMG/M metagenome (GOLD analysis project Ga0209188, IMG submission 187307) | Freshwater microbial communities from Lake Croche, Canada to study carbon cycling - C_130625_EF_MetaG (SPAdes) (version 2) | ecosystem: Environmental > Aquatic > Freshwater > Lake...
AATCCTGGTTGTGGCCTAGTTCCAGTGCCTGAAGCGGATTTGCCGGTGGTATTGCCTGAAGATTGCGTGCCAGATGGTAGTGGCAATCCACTGAATAAACGTGCCGACTTTCTCAATGTGAAGTGTCCAAAATGCGGCAAGCCTGCTCGCCGTGAGACTGACACGATGGATACCTTCGTAGATTCTTCTTGGTACTTCATGCGCTATACCGGTCCAGATGCGAAGACTATGGTTGATAAGCGCAATGAATATTGGATGCCAATGGATCAATACATTGGTGGTATTGAGCATGCGATTTTGCATTTACTTTATGCGCGCTTTTGGACAAAGGTCATGCGTGACCTCAATCTCATTACTTTTGATGAGCCGTTCCAAAACTTACTGACGCAAGGCATGGTTCTCAATGAGACTTATTACTCTGAAGAAGCGTCCGGTAAAAAGACTTGGTTGAATCCTTTAGATATAGAGCTCGAGCTAGATGACAAAGGTCGCCCACAAAGCGCCAAGCTGAAAGGCGATGCTTCTGGCACACCAGTCATTATTGGCGGTGTTGAGAAGATGTCTAAGAGTAAAAACAATGGCGTTGATCCTCAAGCCTTGATTGACCAATATGGCGCAGATACTGCACGCCTCTTTGTGATGTTTGCCGCTCCTCCAGAGCAGCAGCTCGAGTGGTCTAGTGCTGGCGTGGAAGGTGCCTCACGCTTCTTGCGTCGTGTGTGGGTGTATTCCAGTAGTCAGGCAGATGCAATCCGTGCCTCTGAGGTGGTATTGCCAGGCGATTTAAATGGCGCAGAAAAAGAATTGCGTCGTGAAGTGCATGCCATTCTGAAACAGGCTAATTTTGACTATCAGCGTCGCCAGTACAACACGGTAGTTTCTGCGGCGATGAAGATGCTGAATGTATTAGAGCCCGTGAAATTAGGTGATAAGACTGAAGTTCGACCCGCTGTGCTGCGTGAATGTTTAAGTATTTTGATTCGGGTGCTATACCCAGTGGTGCCTCATTTGACGTATGCCCTTTGGAATGAGATTGGTTGTGATCAATCATTTGGCACTCTTTTGGATGCGCCATGGCCTGAAGTAGATGAAGCTGCGCTGATTCAAACTGAGTTGACCATCATGTTGCAAATTAATGGCAAGTTGCGTGGGGATATTCGGGTGCCTGCGGATGCCACTAAAGAGCAAATTGAAACTTTGGCATTACAAAGTGAACCGGCTATGAAAGCATTGAATGGCGTCGCACCTAAAAAGATCATTGTGGTGCCAGGTCGCTTAATTAATATTGTTGCTTAGATCGCTAATACTTTATTTTGAGTAGAAAATAAACACATGCACGTAAATCACCTTCGACGAACCATGCTTGGATTTCTGACCTTGGCTCCTGTCAGTGGTTTGATTGCCTGCGGCTATCGTCTGCGTGGCATGGCTGATTTGCCCTTCAAAGTAATCGCAATTACTGGCAGCCCATCACCTCCCTTGAGAGCGGATTTACAGACAGCTATTTTGACGGGCACAGATGCTAAGGTAGCGATTAATCCTAAAGATGCTGATCTCATTCTAGATATCACTAACGATCTTAATGGTCGTGAGATCTTGGCCTACAACTCCAATGGTCAAGTCTCTGCCTATCGCTTAAACATTCGCGTTGGATTTAGAGCCTATGACAATACTGGGGCAGACGTTGTGCCTGAGGCTGAAATCTACATCACTCGCGATATGGACTTCTCAGTGTCTACCGTTTTGGCGACTGATGTCCAAATGCAACAATTTCTATCTTTGATGCGCAGAGATCTTGCGATACAAATTCTGCGTCGTGTTTCTGCATCTGCTCGAGCACCGCAGGCTCGAAGTTTTTAAAGAATGACGATCAAATCGCATGGTTAAGAGCGATGCCCTACAGGTTCATTTGAAGTCGCTCAATGATGCGGCTTCATTTAAGCCCCTCTACATATTTAGTGGTGATGAGCCTCTTTTGATGATGGAGGCGATGGACCAATTGCGTGCCACTGCCAAAAAAATGGGTTACACCGATCGTGAGGTCTTATTGCAAGAGCGCGGATTTGATTGGAGCGCTTTGTTAAGTTCTGGTCAAACGATGTCTTTATTTGGAGACAAACGCTGGGTTGAGTTGCGCATACCAACAGGTAAGCCTGGGCGAGATGGTGCTGATGCGCTTAAGCAGTTTTCCGCCCAAATCGAGTCTCAGTCGGTAGGGCCTGACGGACCAGACACCATTTTTTGCATCATCTTGCCCAAGTTGGATGGTAAAACTAAAAGCTCTGCTTGGTTTATCGCTCTGGATGAAGCGGGTATGGCGATTCAATTAGATTCCTTGGATCGTATGCAATTACCGCAGTGGATTGCGGGTCGCCTAAAGAAGCAGGGTCAAGAGGTGCAGCCGGGTCCAGACGGCCAACGTGCCTTAGCCTTTATTGCAGAGCAGGTGGAGGGCAACCTCATTGCTGCTCATCAAGAGATTCAGAAGCTGGGTTTGTTGCATCCCGCTGGCGTTCTTACGGAGGAACAAATTCGGTCGGCCATTTTGAAAGTCGCCCGCTACAACGTCTTTGAATTGACTGAAGCGATGCTCGCTGGTGATCTGCCTCGCCTCAATCGCATGCTTGATGGGCTTAAAGGTGAGGGCGAGCCTTTGGTCTTGATTCTGTGGAGCGTAACTGAAGAGCTTCGGATACTATCGAAACTGAAAGCAGCAAGCGATGCTGGAGAGTCTTTGCAGAATTTAATGCGCGCTAACCGTATCTGGGGCAATAAAGAGCGTTTATATCCTATGGCCCTAAAACGGGTGCAGCCCTTGAAGTTGCGCAGAGCGATTCAGGTGGCTGCAGATTTAGATCGTCAGGCTAAAGGATTGCACGCGGCCGAATTGCCAGCAGATCCTTGGGATGGCTTGCGTTTAGTGGGTAATTTATTGCGTTAGATGAATCTAGGGTGAAGCAGTAGTCTTAGATAAAACAATATTAATTTAAACATTGTAAAGATATGAGTAATTCAACAAACACTATTCAGCAAATGATGCAAGATATTGGCCGACGCGCTCGTCAGGCCTCACGCGCAATTGCGCGGGCATCTAGCGAGCAGAAAAACCAGGCGCTATTGCATATTGCTAAGTTAGTTCGTGAGCGTTCTGAGGAAATTGTCCGCGTGAATGCACTCGATGTTGCTCGAGCAAAAACCAAGGGTCAAGACGCTGCATTTATTGACCGTCTCACCATGACGCCTAAGACCATTGAGTCTATGGCCTTAGGTTTGGAGCAAATTGTTTCCTTAGAAGATCCGATTGGAAAAATTACTCCATTACAAAAGCAGGCTTCTGGTATCGAACTCGGGCAGATGCGCGTCCCATTGGGTGTGATTGGAATTATTTATGAATCTCGTCCTAATGTGACGATTGATGCTGCAGCGCTGTGTCTTAAATCTGGTAACGCCGTGATTTTACGTGGTGGTTCAGAGGCGATTGATTCAAATACCTTGTTGGCGCAATTGATTCAAGAAGGTTTGGATGCTGCTAATTTACCAACGGATGCGGTGCTGGTTGTGAACACTACAGATCGCGCTGCTGTTGGTGAAATGATCACTATGACAGAGTACATTGATGTGATTGTTCCACGCGGTGGCAAGAGTTTGATTGCTCGCTTGATGGCAGAAGCGCGCGTGCCAATGATTAAGCATTTGGACGGCATCTGCCATACCTATATTGATGCAGATGCAGATGTCGCAATGGCAATTAAGGTTTGCGATAACGCCAAGACTCAGCGCTATGCGCCTTGCAATGCAATGGAAACGCTCTTAGTCAACAAAACCATCGCCCCACAAGTGCTGCCAGCGCTTTGTAAGATCTACCAAGACAAAGGTGTGGAGTTGCGCGTTGATGATCAAACCAGAAATACTCTTGAGGCAGCGGGCTTTAAAGACCTAGTCAATGCCACTGAAGAAGATTGGCAAACAGAATATTTAGCACCGATTTTATCGATTAAGACTGTTGCAGATATGGATGAGGCAATGGGCCATATTGAGCAATATGGCAGTAAGCACACTGACGCCATCATTACCAATAATCAATCGCAAGCCAATCGTTTCTTGCGTGAAGTCGATAGTGCCAGCGTCATGGTCAATGCTAGTACCCGTTTTGCCGATGGCTTTGAGTATGGTCTTGGTGCCGAAATTGGTATTTCTAACGATAAGTTGCATGCTCGTGGCCCAGTAGGCCTAGATGGCCTCACTTCTCTCAAATATATCGTCATGGGTCATGGCGAAATTCGTACTTAAATACCTGCTCAATCTAGCCTCATAACAGAACGGAAACGATTCATCATGGGTAATGCATATTTATGGACCAAGACTTTTCATATCGTCTTGATTGCCTCCTGGTTCGCAGGCTTGTTTTATCTTCCGCGTATCTTTGTGAACTTGGCTGATGAAAAAAATCCCGAGGTCTACGCACGCCTTCTAGGAATGGCGAATCGCTTATTTCGATTTATGACCATATTGGCGGTACCTGCTGTATTGTTAGGCCTTGCTTTGTGGTTACACTTCAGAATAGGTGCTGGCGAGGTATGGATGCATGCCAAGATGTTTTTTGTACTTCTAGTAATCGGCTATCACCACGCGTGTTGGGGTTTGCTTAAAAAGTTCCGTAATGGCGTCAATACCCATTCTGGAGTTTGGTATCGTTGGTTTAACGAAGCGCCAGTCCTCCTCCTGTTAATCGTGACAGCTTTGGTAGTCATTAAGCCTTAATTTTTTTATTTCACCCCTTTTAGATTGCTAGCATCATGAGATTTTTTGTTGTTTGTCCAGGCGGACTAGAAGTACCTCTTGCACAAGAGCTAGCAAGCATTGCGCAGCGTCCCGACTGTAAGGCCTTGGGTGCTTGGGTGATTGATCCAACGCCTAAGAGTCCTACGGGAGGAGTGGGTTTGGCGGCGCCAATATCTGCAGCCATGGCATTGAACTTGCACTCTCGTATTGCGAGTAGAGTCTTGCTACAGATGGCAGAATCGCCATATCGCCAGGAAGAAGACTTATATAAGCTGGCCAGTGGTTTGGCTTGGGAAGAATGGTTTTCTTCTAAACAAACTTTACGTGTTGATGTCACAGCGCATCGCTCCCCACTGAAGAGCCTGAATTTCGCGACCTTGAAGATTAAGGATGCAATTGTTGATCGCCTCCGTGATGTGACTGGTGATCGTCCAAGTATTGACACCGCATTTCCGGATGTGCGGGTACAGGCACATCTCACAGCAACTCATGCCACGATCTATTTAGATACTTCAGGTGAGACCTTATTTAAACGCGGCTGGCGAGATGAAAAAGGTGATGCACCTTTAAAAGAAAATCTTGCAGCGGGCATCTTGTCGATTACTGGCTGGAAACCATCGCAAACTTTATTTGATCCGATGTGCGGTAGTGGCACCTTTTTGATTGAGGCTGCTCAAATGGCTTTGGCTATTCCGCCGGGCGCCATTCGGGCGGGGATATATGGTGATGACGCAAAGCCGAGTCGATTGGCCTATCGCCCATTAGTCACTTCCGCTCATGGCTTTGGGTTTGTGCGACTCAAGCCATTTAATGAGGCTGCCGAACAAAAGCGCTGGGTAGCTTTGAAAGACGCTGTACATGCCGAGATGATGGAAAAGCGCAAGCAATTCCCAGACTCAGAATCTCTGGGTATTAGTGGTGGCGATATTAATGAGCGCTTAGTAGCCATGTTTAAAGGAAACTGGCAGCGGGCTCAGTTGCCAGGGTTGCCGGTGACGCGTCAAATTGATGCTTTGGCCAGCAAGCCACCAGTAAATACTCAAGAGGGTGTGATGTTATTGAATCCTCCTTATGGTGAACGTTTGGTCATCAAGGGTGGACGAGGCCAAGATCGCGCTGCGGGTGGCGAAAGGGAGCGCGAATCTGATGAGCAAGCTGAAGAGCCAGAAGATCGCTATGCCTTTAATCTAGAAACAGGCCGTCAGAGTGCCAAACGCTCTAGCCGTGAGTCTCTCAAAAAGTTACAAGCTCAAGAAGAGCAGGATCCTAAGTTTGTCGAGTTTTTAAGACAGTTTGGTCAGCATCTCAAGGATGCTTTTGGTGGTTGGAATGTCTTTGTATTAACGGCGGATATGGCCTTACCAGGACAGTTGCGCATCAAGGAGTCTAAGCGCACTCCTTTATTTAATGGCCCCTTGGAATGTAGATTGTTTAAGTTCGAGATGCATCAAAAACGTGATGCCGCATCCGATTTAAAATAACAAAATAGATAAGGAAGACGGTAATGGAATTTAAAACATATATGTGCTTAATTTGTGGCTGGGTATACGACGAAGCTGCAGGTTTACCTGAAGAGGGTATTGCGCCGGGCACGCTTTGGAAAGATGTACCTATGAACTGGACCTGTCCTGAATGCGGAGCACGCAAAGAAGACTTTGAAATGATGGCGATCTAATAGATCAATTTAATTCGACAATATTTAAACTCATTAGTTAAATCGGGAAAAGTATCTTGGGAAAAAATGACATCTTATTTGAGCGCGCACAAAAAACAATTCCTGGGGGTGTGAATTCTCCAGTACGTGCCTTTCGTCAGGTAGGCGGTACACCGCGTTTTGTTGCTAAAGCTAAAGGTCCTTATTTCTGGGATGCTGAAGGTACGCGTTATATTGATTTGATTATGTCTTGGGGCCCTATGATTGCGGGCCATGCGAATCCAGAAGTGGTTGAAGCAGTCAAGCGGGCTGCAGAAACGAGCTTTAGCTACGGCGCTCCTACCGAAGGTGAAATTGAATTGGCCGAACGCATCTGCCAGTTAGTTCCCAGTATTGAGCAGGTGCGGATGGTATCGAGCGGAACCGAAGCCACTATGAGTGCATTACGTCTTGCACGTGGCTATACGGGGCGCGATCTGATTATTAAATTTGAGGGTTGCTATCACGGTCATGCTGATAGCTTGCTTGTGAAAGCAGGTTCTGGCCTCCTGACCTTTGCAGACTCCACTCAAAATGCACCCTCCTCTGGTGGTGTTCCTAATGATTTAGTGAAGCACACACTGGTATTGCCCTATAACGATGTGGCAGCCTTAAAAGAAGTATTTGCAAAGCAGGGTAATCAGGTTGCCGCGGTGATTATTGAGCCGTTTGCTGGCAATATGAATCTCATTAAGCCCTCAACAGAATTTCTATCGACACTACGTCAGTTGACGAGCCAGCATGGCAGTGTGTTGATTTACGATGAAGTCATGACGGGCTTTAGAGTTGCTTTAGGTGGTGCCCAATCTTTGCAGGGCATCACTCCTGACCTCACTTGTCTTGGCAAGGTCATGGGTGGTGGCATGCCGATGGCTGCTTTTGGCGGTAAAAAAGAAATCATGTCCAAGTTAGCGCCGCTGGGTAATGTTTACCAAGCGGGTACCTTGTCCGGTAATCCAGTAGCCGTAGCGGCGGGATTAAAGACGCTGGAGATTATTTCAAGAGAAGGTTTCTTTGAGTGCCTTACTGGGCAAACTGAAAAGCTCATGGCTGGGTTCAAGCTTGCGGCAGATGAAGCAGGTGTGCCTTTTGCGGTAGACAGTGTTGGTGGCATGTTTGGCTTTTACTTTGCCAATGAAATCCCGAGCTCTTTCGAGGCTGTAACTAAAACTGATATCGAAGCGTTTAAGAAATTCTTTCACTTGATGTTAGATCAAGGTGTTTATCTAGCGCCATCTGCGTATGAAGCTGGATTTACCTCGATTACGCATGACAATGCGGTTTTAGAAGAAATCATCACTGCTGCGAAAACTGCATTTAAGAAACTATAAGAAACTATAAGAGGCGTAGTCAGAATTACATTCTGAGTGGATGGTCATAGCCAGCCACTTGTATGATTTCTAGCTTCTTGCTAGGCTTACCTGACTCCGGAACTTCCATGGCGGTGAGCTTGCCACCCCAGACGCAGCCTGTGTCTAGCCCAATGACATTCCCATGCTGGAGCAGCCCTAGAGTTGACCAGTGCCCAAAGTAAATCAGAGAGTCTTGGGTTTTTCTCTTTGGCGTTTTGAACCAAGGGATATAGCCCTTGGGACCATCCTCAAAACCTTCTTTACTCTCGAATTCCATTGTGCCGGCAGGAGTACAAAAACGAATACGGGTTAGTGCATTAGTAATGACGCGCAAACGCTCATATCCCTTGAGGGAGTTACTCCACTTATTTGGAGTGTTGCCATACATGTTCGCTAAGAAATCTTTATAGGATTTTTTGCGAAGCGCTTTTTCTACTTCTTGCGCACATTCAATCGTTTGCTGTAGATCCCATTGAGGTAGAACCCCAGCATGAACAGTGAGCACTTTTCCATTGCTCAGAGCCATTGGCCTATGGCGTAGCCAATTCATTAACTCGGCTCTATCAGGTGCATCTAGAATGGGTTGTACAGTATCTAGCCCTTTGGTTTTGCGAATGCCTGCATCTACTGCAAGCAAATGAAGATCATGATTCCCAAGAATGCACTCAATGCGTTTATCTTCTTGTAATTGCTTTAGATAGCGTAGGGTTCCTAATGAATCAGGACCTCGGTTTACGAGGTCACCCAAAAAAATCATCTTAGATTGAGCGGGTAGTTTTTTAACGAGCGCCTTCAAAGAGGGCGCGCACCCTTGAATATCACCTACGGCATAAATTTTGCTCATGCCCTATCTTAAATCGGAAAGTGTCAGAGCCCTTAACAAGTTAATCAGATACAGTTTCAGAGCTGACTTTTTTGACGACGCTATAACGCACTAAGGTCTTTTTGCGTGCCTCATCATGATTAACAATCGGCAAGGGATAGTCTCGCCCCAAAAGAATACCAGCTGCCTCTAGTTCAATGTGACCAGCTTCCCAGGGCGCATGAATCGACTTTTTAGAGAGTTTTTCTAGCTGAGGTAAGTAGCGACGAATAAATTTTCCCTCAGGATCAAACTTCTGGGATTGAGTGATGGGGTTGAAGATGCGGAAGTAGGGCTGGGCATCGCATCCCGAGGAAGATGCCCATTGCCAGCCACCATTGTTGGAAGACAGTTCAAAGTCATTGAGGTGTTTTGCGAAATGCATTTCACCCCAGCGCCAATCAATTCCTAAATCCTTGGTAAGAAAGCTGGCAACTACCATTCTTAGGCGGTTATGCATATAGCCACTTTGATTCAGTTGGCACATAGCAGCATCTACCAATGGGTAACCTGTTTTGCCATCACACCAAGCTTTAAATAATTTCTTAGCAGTAGCGCCACTCTCCCACTCGATATTGTCATAGTCTGGCTTGAAGGCTGCGCCCTCCGCAAGGCGTGGATGGTTAGCCAGAATCATGAAATAAAAATCACGCCAAATGAGTTCGCTTAACCAGATCGTCGCACCCATACTGCCAGCAAGCATGCGGCGATGGGCTTCGCGTACTAAGCCGCGAATCGAGAGCATGCCAAAGCGTAAGTATGTCGACAGATAGCTTACACCTTTAATGGCAGGAAAGTCTCGACCAATTTGGTATTGATCAATACGGTGAAGGAAGTCTTCCAAGAAACTCTGGCCACCTTCAGATCCCGGGGGGAGATAAGTTTCAATCCCTGTCGGGCTAAAGCCCATAGACTCTAGCGATGGAAAGACTGTCTCTAATGACTTGGGGATACCGGCGAGCTGACCCTTTTTAGCATCGCAGTCATAAGCGGCAATATCTTTTTCTTGAAGCGTCTTGAGCCAATTATTTTTATAAGGCGTGAAGATGGAGAACACCGTATTGGAGTTAGTCAGAATTTCTTTTTTCTCGAAAATCACTTGATCTTTAAAAGACTCAAATTCAATACCCAGTTTTTCTAGTGATCTGCCAACAGAGACATCGCGAGTAATGGCCGATGGCTCATAGTCATGATTGGTGTAAACGGTATTGACACCTAAAGTCTCTGCAATCTTCGGAATACACGTAGTGGGTTTACCGTATTGAACAATGAGTCCACCACCTTGTTTGCGTAATTGCTCGTCGATTTGCTGTAGACCTTGCCAAATAAAGTCTACGCGACGATCATGTTTAAGGCCGCTTGCATCTAGATCTTCTGACTTTAGTGGATCCAGAATTTCGGTATCGAAGATAAACGCTAGCCAAACTTGGTCATTGTTTTTTAGGGCATGGTGAAGCGCGGCATTGTCATACAGGCGTAAATCACGGCGGAGCCAAACGAGAGCTTTTTTCATAGCCTTTATATTAGGGCCAATTAGCCTGACTTGCTTGGCTTGCGAGTAATATCCTGTTTATTAATAGATTACGAATTTATGGATACTTTATTTTTTGTTTTCTCTAAGATTGTGCAGTTTTGCATTGAGCCCCTCAACTGGGTAATCGTTTTTTGTGGCGCTCAGTTTGTTATTTCTGGGCCTCAGAAAACTCCATTTGTGTAAACGATTCTTACTTTTAGCTTTGGCAGACTTATTGCTAGTTGGATGGTTGCCAACTTCTGAGGTCTTTTTAAGGGCTCTGGAAGATAGTGCCCCTAAGGTTCAGCTTGCGCAGATGCCCGAGGCGGACTTTGGTGGAATTATTATTTTGGGTGGGGCGATTGAGGGGAGTGAAATCGCTCTGGATCGGGGCGAGGTGTCCATTTATTCCTCAGCTGAGCGTGTCACCAAAGCCTTTGAACTCATTCGGAAGTATCCCGATCAACCTTTTATCTTTACCGGTTTTTCTGGGCGCTTATCGCCGGTCGGTATGTCCGAGGCAGATGCTTTTAAGCAATTGGTTACTGAGCAGGGCTTGCCAGATAGAAATGCTCATTATGAAAACCAATCCCGCAATACCTATGAGAATGTCATATTGATGAAATCCATGGTCTTGGAGTTGGGGTCTAAAGGTGTCAATGACGCCCCGAAACCTTGGCTTTTGATTACCTCAGCAAGGCATATGTATCGGTCACAGAGGATTTTTCAAAAACAGGGGATTGAGGTGATTCCGGTTCCCGTGGACTATCAAACTAGTAAGCACCTTCGCTGGGATAAATTTGATCTGGAGGATGGTGTGGAAAACTGGAATAAGGTGATGCATGAAGGAGTTGGGCTTTTGGCCTACTGGATCACTGGAAAGATCTAACTCCGGTGGGGGAATTCGGTAAAATAAACCCACATGAATACGGCTAAAAAAGCCCCTGTGGGTCAAGCTACAAAACCCGCCCAGACCTCCCAAGCTTCGGCTGCTGGGTCCTCAATTGCTTATTCTGCTGATCATCTAGCAAATCAATTCCTGATTGCCATGCCAGGAATGGTCGACCCTAATTTTGCGGGTTCAGTTATCTATCTTTTTGAGCATACCGAGCGAGGCGCGATGGGCTTGGTGATAAATCGCCCGACCGAACTCGATATGGGTGCTTTATTTGAAAAAATTGAGGTCAAGCTGGAGGCTGAGCCAGCATCAGATCAACGAGTCTATTTTGGTGGGCCAGTGCAAATTGAACGTGGATTTGTCTTGCATGAGCCCTCTGCAGAGCTAGCTTACAGCTCTTCCTTGGCCGTTCCAGGCGGTTTAACCATGACAACATCTAAGGATGTACTTGAGGCCGTGGCAATAGGTTCTGGGCCCAGTAAATTCTTGCTGACCTTGGGTTATGCGGGTTGGAGTGCTGGGCAACTTGAGGAAGAAATTACCCTCAATGGCTGGATAAACGTACCCCTGTCCCAGCAGCAAATGATTGAGATTATTTTTGATACCCCCTCTAGCCAACGCTATGAGCGGACGATGGGTCTTTTGGGATTTGATCCCTCTCATTTATCAGGCGAGGCAGGGCATGCCTGAGGGAATCAAAAAGGGCGCAGAGTTGACGGTCATAGCTTTTGACTTCGGGACACGGCGTATTGGTGTTGCCGTTGGAAATACTTTGACTAAATCCGAGCAGCCTTTGAAGGTTATTGAGGAGCCATCTGAGGATGTGCGATTTAGGGCTATTGAGGCCCTCATAAAAGAATGGCAGCCAAATCAGTTGGTGGTGGGGTTGCCGTGCCATCCTGACGGTACCGAGCATGAAATGAGCGCGAAGGCTCGCCGCTTTGGCAATCAGTTGCACGGACGCTTTCAGTTGCCCGTAGATTGGGTGGATGAGCGCTATACCTCTGCTGTTTTAGAGGGTGATCCTGATATGCGAGACAATTTGGATGCGCAGTCTGCGGCCTTGATTTTGGAGCAGTATTTTCTTGAGAAGAATTGGATTAGTTGAGATGAATGCAGAGCAGTCGTATCGGAAACTGTTAGAGGCAATCAAGCATTGTAAAGATGCAAATGAGGTCTTTGAGTTGGCTGGTCTTGCGATGGGTGGCGCCTGGATTGCGGAGCGTTTGGCTGCTGATCTCAATTTGCCTCACTATGGTGTGATTAATGTGGCTTTTCATCGGGATGATTATGCGGAGAAGGGAATGACTGCGCTTAGTACTGCTAGTACCATGTCCACCAATCTTCCCTTTGAGGTGAATGGCGCAAACATTATCTTGATAGATGATGTTTTATTGACTGGCCGAACTGTCCGAGCTGCACTCAATGAGCTATTTGATTTTGGTCGGCCGGCACAAGTGCAGTTGATGGTATTGGCCGATCGTGAGAATCGTGAGTTACCAATCTCTGCGGATTTTGTAGGGGAGCAAGTGAGTATTCCAGACAATCAAATACTGGTTTTAGAAAAAGATGATGCTGGCAAGTTCAGCTTCCAATTAGAGGCGCGTACAGTATGAGCATAGATACTACTTCAGTTAATAGCCCATTGAGCAGCCCTGTAAACCAATTTAATAGTGCTGATGAGTTAACGCATCTTCTCACCCTCGAGGGTTTACCTAAAGAGCAGATTCTGCATATTTTGGATACTGCTCAGCAGTTTGTGAGCATTACCGATCCTGCTAGAGAGGTGAAAAAAGTACCGCTACTAAGAGGTAAAAGCGTATTCAATCTTTTTTTTGAAAACTCTACACGTACACGCACTACTTTTGAGATTGCTGCCAAACGTTTATCTGCCGATGTGATCAATCTGGATATCTCTACTTCTTCTACCGCTAAAGGTGAGAGTCTTCTAGATACGATTGATAATTTGGTTGCTATGCAGGCGGATATTTTTGTTGTGCGCCACAGCGTCTCTCGGGCACCGATTGAGATTGCTCAACATGTTCCATCACATGTACACGTTGTGAACGCGGGTGACGGTAGCCACCAGCATCCGACGCAAGGCTTGCTTGATATGTATACGATGCGCCATTTTAAGAAAGACTTTAGTGGGCTAAAGGTCGCCATCGTCGGCGATATCGTGCATAGCCGTGTTGCTAAATCCAATATCTGCGCATTGAGAACTTTGGGCTGTACTGATATCAGAGCTATTGGCCCTGAGAGCCTGCTACCCAGTGACTTAGACATACTTGGAGTTAAGGTCTTCCATAGTATGGAAGAGGGCCTTAAAGGGGTTGATGTAGTAATGACTCTACGTATTCAGAAAGAGCGCATGGAAGCTGGTCAGGTGCCTGAGGGTGATGCCTTCTTTAAGCAATATGGCTTAACCCCCACACGCCTAGCCCTAGCTAAACCCGATGCCATTGTGATGCATCCGGGCCCAATGAATCGTGGCGTAGAGATAGATTCAGTAGTTGCAGATGGCCCTCAATCAGTAATCCTGAATCAGGTCACTTTTGGTATTGCGGTGCGGATGGCAGTGATGTCGATTGTGGCGGGGAATTAGACGCGCTAGCTTTGATTTCCCTAAATTTTGCCAGGATGATGCTTGCCATTTCATCATAAGAGAAACGGCCTTTAATAAACCTTCTACCTGCGGCTGCAACCCCCTCTATTTTTTGACTGTCATTCAGTAGTTCAGAGAGAGCTTGCTTAAATTCATCGACATTGTTAAAAAGAATTAAGTTCTTATTATTGATGAGCTCTTGATGAAGCTCATCATAATTATCGGAAAAAAGAATCGATCCTGAGGCTAAAATTTCATAGGGCCTCATGTTTATTCCACTTTGAGTCTCTAGCGCATTTTCTGGTTTTGCAATGATGCTTAAAACAACTTTAGATGAGTTATAGAGTTTATTTAACTTCTCTCCATAGCACTCAATACCCTTAATTGACTTCATTAAAGAGGGTTTAGATAGAGCGGGTGCCACCCACCTTGAGCCATATAGACTAACTTTGTTTGTGACCTCCAAGGCAGCCAATATAAACTTTTCTCGGTGTACGCTATGCTTTCCAACAAATGAGATGTCGATAGTTTTTTTGACCTCCGGAAGATAGCGGAATTCATTGTGATCAACTGCATGCGGCAAATAGCCTGTATTTACAAATCCTAATTTGTTAAGAGCGGAAATTGCGATCTTGCTATAAGAGAAGTACCAGTCAAGATTTTTAGAAAATAAAGTCAGTCTTTTCGGATCCTGAACTGGATCAACAAGCCAGCCAATCTTGGGGACATCAATTTGCTTTAGAGTTGAATCTAAATAGTGAATCCCATGGATAAAAAATACAAAATCAGGATTATTTTTTTTGTAGAACTTGACGAGTTCCGTATTGAGGTAATTCCAATGCGTTAAAGGGTGTTTAGAAAAAAGAAATTGACCCTTCTTAAGAATTCTGAGGTTGTGCGCCCATTTATTGATGGCATGAAATACGTATTTATCAACCCAATGGTGATGCTCATTTGCTAGGAAGGTAATTGTTTCTACCCCAGCATTTTCAAAGCCTTTATTTAGCCCTGGAACGATAGCTGGCTTAGATTGATAAACAATAAGTATGCGGGTCATGAGGGGCGGAGAATTGATGGCGATGATTGCGTAAGTTTACAATGCAAATTAGCACTTCTATTTGCTGGCAAGAGCATCTTTTCTTAATCACTGTTTGAGGCTATATGAGGCTCGTAAAGTATTTTAAAACCCTGAAAATAATGTTTCGGTCTCTTAGCCATATTGTGGATATGGAGGAGATTGACGACTTAGAGCCTTTTTACTCAAGATTCCGCGCTAAGGTTTCTGAAAATGCAAATTCCAGCACCCTAGATTTGGGATGCGGAGATGTACCTAGAAATCCATTTAAAGCAGATCTGCATTATGGAATTGATATCCGAGATAGCTCTAATCCCAATATTGCTAGAGCCGACCTTGCGCAGGAAGGAATCCCGCATGGTGACGCTTCAATAAACTACATTACTGCATTTGATTTTATAGAGCACGTACCACGAGTTGTATATTTGCCGCAAATTCGCTATTCCTTCATAGAGTTGATGAATGAGGTTTACCGAGTGCTTACTCCTGGCGGGCTTTTCCTGGCTCAAACACCCGTATACCCATTCTCGGCATGCTTTACTGACCCAACCCATATCAATCCAATAACAAGCGAAACCTTCTCTCAATATTTTGATGACCAGCGTCAGTGGGGGAGGATGTATGGATTTAAAGGAGCCTTTAAGGTGGAGAGTCAGGTTCGTCATTCAACACACTTAATTAGTGTGCTCAGAAAAGTTTAATTCTAGGGGGCACAATGGTACTCAATCCCAAAGCTGATAATCAGCGGGTGTTAGTTCTTTACCATTACTACGAAAAAGATCAGTCATACATTGATAACTTCGCCCATTTTTTAAGATTTGGATATGACCCAAATCTAGATTATTTAATTATTATTGCTTGCGAGTGCTCGCTTGATCTGCCCTCTTTGGATAATGTTCAATACTTCTTCTCTGAGAATAAAAACTTTGATTATGGCGGGTATTGTGCGGCCATTCAAACTCTGGATTTATGGCAAAGTTACGATTTCTATTTATTTATTAACTCATCTGTACGGGGCCCATTCCTTCCGGCTTACTGCAATCAAGAATGGACTAAGCTCTTTATTGAGCAACTGTCAGATGAGGTCGGAATTGTGGGTTCTGCTATCAGCCTTACCCCTTCTCATCATTCGATCTCTAGGTTGTACCATGAGAAATATGGAAATCTAGAGCGTAATAATCATCTCTTAGCTCATGTTCAAACAACATGCTATGCATTGGGTCGGGGGGTGTTGGGGAAACTAATTCAGCTTGGTTTTTATGATGAAAATAAAGACCTTAATAAGGATGAAGCGGTACGAGATTACGAAATGAGGCTTTCTCAGCTCATTCTGGATATGGGCTTAAATTTAAGATGCATGCTTCCTGAATATAACCAGGCTGATTATCGTAAAGCGCATGAAGATGTGAATACCACCTCGCGCGAGGGCGACAGTGGATTTGAGCGCTCCTACTTTGGTCGTAGTGCCCATCCTTATGAATCGATCTTTATTAAGACAAGCAGAAACTTTTTTTCTGAAGTTGATTTGATGCGCTTTGCATTTTCGATGTCGTTTAACCACAAGTTAAGTGATTGTCTAAATCAGCAGGCATTTCTGATGGACTATATTAAAAAAATACAAGCCTGTGCATTAAGAGCGATTGCAGAATCTAAGCCGTATCGAAAGAATTTACTTAAATCTTTTTTGAAAAGGATTTAAGGAGACGACTATCTACTTGCAGAAATAATCGGCGATTTGCTGTTTAAAGATTCTTGGTTCATCTTGTAGCCATTTTCTATACGCACCAAAATCCGCATAGTGTTTGGGGAAGTTCTCCATCACATCGTTGGCAAGTTGACCAAAGGCTTCCACAAAATTTGGGGCGCCACTATCAAATTTGTATTGTGATGGAATTGGCAGATCAACTGCATTTCCAGCTGAACCCAATTTTCCAGTGATAAGGCAGCATCCATGCATAGCTGCTTCGCGTGGCATGCGATCTCTACCAGGATGGTGACCAAAATCAATATACAGTTTTGCGCTATAGAGCTTTTCTGATAGTTGGTCGCGGTTTAAACCCTTTAGGGGTAGAAATTGCCACTGAGGGTAGCGTGCAATTAATTGCTGAGTGACTTTCCATCCCTTGGTTGGGTTGTACAAAATAATATTTTGTTTGTGATCAATCTTGTCCAGATATTTATCCGTAAGGAAATCTTCATTGATTGAATCAATTAATGGAATAGGGTCGATACCGCAGGATTTTAGATATTGGGTTGAGTGCTCTGTCTGTGAGAAATGCAGGAGACTCTTTAGATTCTTGGCGCCACCCCAAGGCCTGCGCCCTTGAAGTACTCTTTTGAAGTAGCGGACACGATCATGTAGTGGCCAAATGTGCCTACGCTCTAAAAAGTTCTCTAGGGAAAGCCACCATAAAGCTGCCTTTGCATGCTTTACTTTGAGCGCGAGCATTGGATCCACTTCGGGAAAAATGATTAGATTGCCGGGTACGTCCTCATATGGAGCTGACTGAGTTTGGTAGTGCTCATAAGGTGCAGGTGGCTTCGCAGTTTCAGAGAATGGCAGATAGCACATATATGCCGGCAAGCCCAAGCTATTCATATGTGCAGTTAATTGATGAAGTGCTTCTGGACCACCAGTAACAGCCCCCGCTGGGCAAACTACTAATATTTTTTTAAATTTATGCATCTAGAAATCAATCATTCTCAGTTGATATTGTTTATGAACCCTGGGTGCCTAATTGACTATAGAAGCGCCAAGTATCCTCACACATTCTCTCAATTCCGTGCTTTGCTTGCCAGCCCAGGACTGCTTTAGCCAAGTCTGAATTTGCATAATACTCTGCCAAATCGCCTGCTCTTCGCTCTACAAGATCGTATGGAATTTTTTTACCGCTGACTTTTTCAAAGGTGGCAATCATTTCAAGAACGCTATAGGGTTTTCCGGTGCCCAGATTAACTGTAATTTCCCCTGGATTGCGCTCTAAGTAATTCAATGCCAACACATGCCCTGTAGCTAAGTCGTCAACGTGAATATAGTCTCTGAGACCAGTGCCATCTGGAGTAGGGTAATCGCTTCCGAACACCTTTAAGCGCTGCAAAATGCCTAAGGCAATTTGACCAATATAGGGCATAAGATTATTTGGAATTCCAACAGGGTTTTCTCCAATCAATCCTGATGAGTGGGCCCCTACGGGATTGAAGTAGCGCAAACAGGCTACTTTCAGGTCGGGATTCGCTTTTGCGCTATCCCTGAGTATTTCTTCTACCATGAGCTTTGTACGCCCATAGACATTAATGGGAGCAGTAGGCATATCCTCTTGGTATTGTGAAGTCCCTGGCTCCCCATATACGGTTGCAGAAGAAGAAAATACGAAAGTATCCACTTTGGCCTTGAGCATTTCTTCTAAAAGAGTAATGCTGCCGGCCACATTGTTGTCGTAATACTTAAGGGATTGACTTTGGGACTCACCAACCGCCTTTAGCCCTGCAAAATGAATGACTCCTGAAATCGAGTGACTGCTGAAGATTTTGGAGAGCAATATCCGATCCCGGATATCTCCTTGATAGAAGACAGGGGTTTGAGAGCTAATTTTCTGGATGCTGTTTATTGCTACTAATTTACTATTGCAAAGATTATCCAGAATTACTGTTTGGTAACCGCTCTCTTGGAGGGCCACTACAGTATGTGAACCTATATATCCCGCCCCACCAGTAACCAGAATTGTCTTCATATTTTTTGTGATATTGAAACTGCAGGGCTTTAAAGATTCTAATGGTATTCTCTTTGGAATGCATCCTCATTGGGGTTGAAAATACATTATCTAATGAATATTTTTACAAATAATAATCTCCTGTATCGGATAGTTACATAAAAAGCGCAAGATACTCATGAAAAATAGCTTAAATCACGCCCATTCAAATCTAGATTGGTTTGTAATTTTATGTGTTTTTATGTTCCCAGTGACATTTATGACTGTTCGGCATGGCGTACACGTTTCTCTGTTCGCTCTTGCACTTGTTGCTGCATATCATTTCTGGAGCGGTAAAGCGCCTAGGATCCAGTTCAATTATCCGATTGATACTGCGATTCTCCTGACATTTGCTGGATTGTTTCTATCGGTATTGCTGTCACAGGTATTTCGTGGAGCCATACACTTTGCAGCATATGATGGTCCATCGCGGGTTCTGATTGCGGGGATAGTCTTTCTGCTTATCAGGCAACTCAATATCTCTTATATTAAAGTTTTGAGTATTGCTATCCCAGTCGGATTGATTTGTGTATTTCTCAGCGTCCAGTTAAATCCAGGCGCATATTGGGGTGAGCGTTATGCAACTTATTTTGTTGACCCCAATACTTTAGGATCCCAGGCCTTCATTCTTGGCCTCCTATCCTTTTTAATGATTGGATGGGCTGGGAAATCAATGCCATTAATTGCATTGCAAGTACTAGGTGGCTTGCTTGGTCTGTATGTTTCAATTGGCTCTGGCTCACGCGGGGGCTGGCTAACTGCACCCTTTATTCTTTTGTTGATTTCATTCCTAAGATTTGGAGATATTGCAAATGCTGACCAATCTCAAAAGCAGAAAATATGGCTACAGACGATTGCAGTTTGTATTTCCATCTTCTTTGTATCTTTAATGGGATTTTATTTTTCAGAGAAGCTATCAACTCGAATTATTAGTGGGTATTTTGAAATTCTCAATTGGTTTACTGGTGCTAATTTAGAAACATCTGCTGGTACTAGATTGAGTATGTGGAAGTTTAGCTTTCAGTTTGCCAACGAAAGTTTGCTATTTGGTTACGGCGAAGAGAAAAATATGATGCAGGTTTTGCAAAACAGCCCACTCAACATTGCTGCTAACGAAACTGCCATCAACACTATGGCATTAACTGGCCCCCACAGCGATATTCTGAGTAAGCTCCTGTCCGCAGGCTTCTTTGGATTGGGCGCTTATTTAAGCCTCTTGCTCGTACCATTTTCTATTTTCTGGAAGTATCGCAACGCACTGGATTTCAACATAAAACAGGCTGCAAGAATTGGTCTTTTTTATATCACTGGCATATTTATTGCTGGGCTATCTAATGAGCAATTGTCCCTTAAGTACTTGTGTACGTTTTATGGTCTGATGATTGCTGTACTACTGGCGCAGGTACTGCATAAGTCTTCAACAGTCCGGATTAATTCAGATTCGTCAGTCTCATGAGTGAGGCGGGGTAAATTAAAGTGGGCTCGAATATGGGGGATGCAAAAGTCGTTCTATTTTCTGACTCATCTATCAATATTGGTGGGCAAGAGTTGCAGGCATTGCAACAAATGCGCTCACTCAATGCCTGGGGCTATGAAACAATATTGTTGTGCAAGCCTAAGAGTGCAATTTCTGTTCGCGCTAGAGGCGATGGTATCGCAGTTCTAGAAATTCCTTTCAGAAACGCTTTTCATATACCGAGTCTGATGAAGCTGTTTGACTTGGTTAAGGTAAATACTCCAGTTGCCATGTTTTGTCATGGGAGTCATGACGCATTAATTTCTGCGCTAGTGGGTATGGCGCAAGCGCTTATTGGTCGCAAGCGTATTCCTGTTTTTCGAGTAAAAACCTTTCAACATGGTTATCCGCTATCTTTTGCTTATAACTATTTGTTTTCGGGAACGATCATCCCCAGCAGCTATTTACGTTCAAGATTTTTGGCTAACCCTGCTATCAAACCCCAGAAGCTTCAGGTTGTTTATCCAGGAATTGATTTTTCAGCACTGGATTACTTGACTGATCAGTTGCCAGATCATGTCTTGGATTGGCTAGATACTCATCCGGGCCCGGTAATATCCCATGGAGCGATTCTTCGGGGGGAAAAAGGGCATAGCACGATTTTGAAGGCTCTCATTGAGGTTAAAAAGGTAATTCCTAACGTACGCTATTTAATCGCTGGAGAAGGTCAGGATAAGCCACTACTAGAGATTGAGATTGCGGCGCTTGGTCTTGGTGAGAGCGTTCTGTTAACGGGGATATTAAAAAAGATAGCGCCATTGCTAAGAAGAAGTGATCTAGCTGTTTTACCTTCTGTAGTTGAGCCTCTGGGGATGTTTCAGATTGAGGCACAGTATTTAGAGGTACCGACAATTGCCAGTAGAGTGGGCGGCATTCCAGAAACGATGCTAGATCAAGAGACTGGTCTCATGATTGAGCCTGGCAATGTTGAAGAGTGGGCTAATGCCATCATTTGGATGTTGTCTAACCTAGAGCCTGCAAAGCAAATGGCAAAGGCAGGAAAGCAAATGGTTATTGAGAAGTTCTCTCTCAATGCTAATACCAAAAGCCTCATTAGCTTGCTTGAAAAAGCTTAATTAAATCCATTCAAAAGCATTATTTTTTCTGATCCCATGTATGGACATGCCGTGCTCTTTAACTTCATTTCGACATGCTTCTGCTTGGTGTTTTTTAGCTTGAATCTTGGCCAGCTTTCTTTGCATCCAGCTCTGATTTAGTAGTTTGTAGTTGTAGCGGTTAGTCAGCCCATCTTTTTCTGCGAGCCCTCTTTCTTGCTTCATGGCAGTTTGGGTAATCGAGCCAAAGTGATGCAACCAAGATGCACCAGTAATCGCAGTTTGAATATTCGACTTCTTGAGTTCATTAAAGAACAAGGTATCCTCATAGCCCAAGAGTTTCGGGATGGGCTGAAAATAACCCACATCCATCCACACCGATTTATGAATAGCAAGGCACACCGCATGCTTACTACCAAAGCGATGCACATCCTTCATTTCTGCTGTAGCTTTTAGATTGAATGCTTCAAAGTCATAGTCTAGTGGCCCTTCAATTAATGCTGGGCTAATGACTTTGAGATTATTGGATTCTGCAGCGTGAATGAGGTTCTCAATCCACAGGGGTGATACGAGAACATCATTATTCATGATGATGCTCCATTCGCTTTGTAGTGCGAGTGCCCCTTGATTCCAAGCAGTTCCACATCCTAGGTTAGTGGAGTTCAGGATTCTTCCACCCAATGGCAGTGTTTCAAGGTAATCGCGAGTCCCGTCAGTTGAGTAGTTATCCACTACAACGAGCCGATCTAAGGGGGTGCCATTCCTCACCATGCTATCAATGCACATTTTGGTGTATTCAACCGAGTTATAGCAGGCAAATGTCAGGCTGTATTTATTGGGATTCACGATTTAATGGGGACAATGTTTTGTTAAAATGGGCACATAAGCAATAGTTTTAGGTTTTATAGGTTTAGCCTCAATTGAAGAAAACCACTACTTGTCCTTATCGTATTACATTTTGTACTTCATTTATTGGTAAATCATGATTTTAATAACAGGTGGTGCCGGCTTTATTGGAAGCAATTTCGCTCTTGATTGGCTTGCCAATCCTAAGGCTGAAGGTGTTATTAATCTCGATAAGCTGACCTATGCCGGCAACCTGGCCAATTTAGCGACTCTGAAGGATGATCCCCGCCATATTTTTGTTCATGGGGACATTGGCGATAAAGAGTTGGTGGCTAGCTTATTAAAAGAGCATCAGCCTCGTGCCATTGTCAATTTTGCTGCTGAAAGCCATGTGGATCGATCAATTCATGGTCCGGCTGAATTTGTGCAAACCAATATTTTAGGCACCTTCAGCTTGCTCGAGTGTGCAAGAGCATATTGGAATGGCTTGGATGAGTCTTCTAAGAAAGCATTTCGCTTTCATCATGTCTCTACAGATGAGGTGTATGGATCTTTGTCATCCACCGATCCTGCTTTTACTGAAAAGAATGCTTACGAGCCCAATAGTCCTTATTCTGCATCTAAAGCAGCATCAGATCATTTAGTGCGCGCTTGGTTTCACACGTATGGTTTCCCAGTGGTTTCTACCAATTGCTCCAATAATTATGGCCCTTATCACTTCCCAGAGAAGTTGATCCCGTTGGTAATTCTCAATGCATTAAATAGCAAGCCATTGCCAATCTACGGTGATGGTCAGCAGATTCGGGATTGGCTTTATGTTGGTGACCATTGCTCTGCTATTCGTGAGGTGCTGGCCAAAGGCAATTTAGGCGAGACCTATAACATCGGGGGCTGGAATGAAAAAGCCAATATCGATGTCGTGAAAACAATCTGTACGATTTTGGATGAGCTAAAGCCGCGTCCTGGTAATAAGTCCTATGCAGAGCAAATTACTTTTGTTATCGACCGCCCTGGTCATGATCGCCGCTATGCGATTGATGCTGGCAAGGTTGAGCGCGAGTTAGGCTGGCGACCTGTGGAGACATTTGATACTGGGATTCGTAAGACAGTGCAGTGGTATTTGGATAATCCAGCCTGGGTAGAGGGTGTTGTTAGCGGCAGCTATCGTGACTGGTTACAGAAGCAGTACAGCTGAGCCGTATAAGCCCCCAATGAATATCCTGATATTTGGTAAAGATGGACAGTTAGGTAAAGCGTTTCAAGTTTTATTGGATTCGCTAATACCCACTTTGGTGGAGAAGACTAACATTCAATATGTTGGTCGCGCTGAATGTAATTTATCTGATGCCACTAAATTAAATTCTCTCTTAAATCAATCTCATCCTCAGTTAATTATTAATGCCTCAGCCTATACCGCTGTTGATAGGGCAGAGATTGAGCCAGAATTAGCATTTGCAGTGAATGCAACAGCTCCTGAGTTGATGGCTCAATATGCGGCGCAGCATGGAGCTACTTTTTTACATTACTCCACAGATTATGTTTTTGATGGCGAGAAGTATGGCTTTTATCTAGAGGATGACATGCGCAATCCTCTTGGTGTTTATGGCAAGAGTAAGGCAGCTGGAGAAGAAGCCATTGCTCAAGCATTTGCAACCAACTCCTCAGGAAGCGCTGGTCAATATGCAATTTTTAGAACGAGCTGGGTGTATGGAGATGGTGGTAATTTCATTCGTACAATTTTGCGTCTTGCAAAAGACAGGGATGAGTTGAAGGTGATTGCTGACCAGTATGGTGTTCCTACTAGCGCCCAGTGGCTTGCTCAAGTGAGTTTGGGTTTGGCAATGAATGCAAAAGGGCACCTGACCACATTTCCATCCGGCGTTTATCACGCTGTTCCAACTGGCGAGACAAGCTGGCATGGTTTAGCCTGCTGGGCTGTACAAGCTGCTTTAGATGCTGGAGCACCGTTGAGGATGCTTCCTCAAGCTATCAAGCCCATTCCAGCGGTGGAATACCCTTTGCCAGCCCCACGGCCCATGAATTCAAGGATGTCGACAGATAAGCTCCGGAAGGTCTCAGAGGGTCAGGGTGATATGTCAAAATTAGAACTATTAAATCAGCCCTGGGATGGGCTTGTTCGATCTTATGTCCGCAATTTGGCTAAAGATGGACTTATCTAGAAAGAGTGAGATGGCAGCAAGTCAGGCGAATCGCAAAGGCATTATTTTGGCAGGAGGTTCTGGCACTCGTTTGTATCCAGTAACTCAGGCTGTTTCTAAGCAGTTAATGCCTGTATATGACAAGCCGATGGTGTATTACCCATTAAGCACGCTGATGCTTGCAGGTATCCGAGATATTTTATTAATCTCTACACCTCACGATACCCCGCGATTTGCAGAGTTGCTTGGCGATGGCTCGCAATGGGGTTTAAATATTGAGTATTGCGTACAACCTTCCCCCGATGGTTTGGCGCAAGCATTTACCCTGGGAAAAAACTTTGTTGGCAACAACCCAAGTGCCTTGGTGTTGGGCGACAATATTTTTTATGGTCATGAGCTGGTAGATCAGCTAGATAGTGCTAATGCACGCACTAATGGCGCAACTGTTTTTGCTTATCACGTTACCGATCCAGAGCGCTATGGTGTGGTGCAATTTGATAAAGATTACAAGGCACTCTCTATTGAAGAGAAGCCACTGAAGCCAAGAAGTAGCTACGCAGTAACGGGGCTCTATTTTTACGATAATCAGGTATGTGATATCGCCGCCTCAATTAAGCCCAGTGCCCGCGGCGAGTTAGAGATTACGGATGTTAATCGTGCCTACTTAGAGAGGAATGAGCTCAGTGTAGAAATCATGGGCCGCGGTTTTGCTTGGTTGGATACTGGAACGCATGATTCATTATTAGATGCTGCAGGTTTTATTGCCACACTGCAAAAGCGCCAAGGCCTCATGGTGGCATGTCCTGAAGAGATTGCTTATCGTCAAGGTTGGATTAGTGCCGAAGATGTTCTTCAAGTTGCCGCTCAACTGAGCAAGAATAGCTATGGTCAATACCTGAGTAAGATTGTGAATGAACTCAATACCTCCGCCCAATCCGTTGCTTTATCTCACAAGAAGATGATTGGATGAGTGCAACGTCAAAGCTATTAGTTACGCCGACAGCCATTCATGATGTGCTGATTATTGAGCCCAAAGTATTCGGCGATGAACGCGGTTGGTTCACCGAATCTTTTAATGCTCAAGACTTCTCCATAGCCACAGGTTTGAACGTAGATTTTGTACAAGATAATCATTCCTTCTCTCGCCAATGGACTTTGCGTGGTTTACATTATCAACTAGAGCAGACTCAGGGTAAGTTAGTGCGTGTTGTAGCTGGTAGTGTGTTTGATGTTGCTGTTGACATCCGAAAAGATTCGCCAAGCTACGGTAAGTGGGTAGGCATTGAGTTAAGCGCTCAAAACCATAAGCAAATGTGGATTCCATCTGGCTTAGCACACGGTTTTTTGGTGTTATCTGAGACGGCCGAGTTTCTATACAAAGCTACTGATTACTATCGCCCCCAAAGTGAAGCCTGCTTGGCATGGAATGATCATAGTGTTGGTATCCAGTGGCCGCTACCTCAGGGCGTAGTCCCCAATATGAATGCTAAAGACTCGGCTGGCCTATCGTGGGATGCTGCCCCCAAGTTCTAATTAAATTTAGGTGCATTTTCAAAAGATAAGATAATGCCCGCATGAGTGCTTCTCCTAAAATCCTATTAGTAAAGCTATCCTCTCTCGGGGATGTTTTGCATAATTTACCGATTGTGTGGGATTTGCGTGCGCGCCTACAGGATGCTCAAATTGATTGGGTGGTAGAGGAGGCTTATGTCCACTTACTTGAGCCCTTATTGTCGCGTGATGGTTTTAGAGGGATTGATCGCATCATTCCTTTTGGACTTCGTCGCTGGAAGAAGAAACTGTTTGATTTATCTTCTTGGAAAGAATTGCTCTCTTTTAGAAAAACACTCCAATCTACTACTTACGATGTATTAATCGAAACCCAAGGCTTATTGAAGTCTGCCATTGTGTGCGCCTTGGCCAAGAAGAGTTCAGGATCAGTGGTTTCTGGCCTTGCCAATGCTACTGAGTTTTCAGGCTACGAGCCTCTTGCAAGAGTGTTCTATAACCAGTCAGTTCAAGTACCAACACACTGTCATGCAGTGGATCGCTCACGTTGGGTCACTTGCTCTGCCTTCGATTGGCCTTTGATAGAGCGAGTTAATGCGCCTCAGTTTTATCCCTCAGAGTATGTTGCAGGTATTCCAAAAAATGTCATCCCAGGCTTTAGGACTTCTTATATCTTGTGCTTTCATTCGACTGCTAGAGAGTCAAAGCGTTGGTCCAATAGTCATTGGATTGAATTTGGCAATGCGCTTTCTGCGCTTGGATATCAAGTCGTTTTTCCATGGGGCAGCGCTTCAGAAAAAATCATCAGTGAATTGCTTGCTGCGCAGATAGCCAACGCTTTTGTGCCGCCTGCGTTTTCTATTGAGGATGCATTTTCAGTAATCTCAGGGGCTGCTTTAACGGTTGGTGTTGATACCGGCTTAACGCATTTGGCGGCAGTGCTCGATAAACCTACAGTAGAAATTTATTGCGATTCACCACGCTGGAAAACTGAAGGCTATTGGTCTGAGCAAATTGCTAATGTGGGAGATATTCAGGATCCACCAAGCGTTCAAGAGGCTCTTGACGCATCCTTGAAGCTTCTAAAGTAAGTTCTCAGCGCAGTAAGGAATTAATAGAAATCAGATCTTCATCTGATAGTGCAGCTGCATGTGCTTTTAGTCTCATCGCATTGAGAATGGTGTTGTAGCGCGCCTGTTGCAGTTGTGAGCGGGTGGTAATCAGTGTGTCTAATGCAATGAGCACGTCAATATTAATCAAGGTCCCCACTTGAAATCCTAACTTGCTGGACTCTAGTGCGGAGTTAGATGACCGCTCTGCTGCTTCATAGGCTTTGACGCTAGCTAAGCCTCCGTAGAAGCCAGTAAATGCCGCTCTCGTATTTTGCGCTGCAGTGCGCCGAGCATTATCGTAGTTAGCTTTAGCTGCATCGAGCAGGGCTGCATTCTGGCGAATGACAGAGCTATTAAATCCTCCCGAAACCAGCGGGATGGTCATTTGTAGGGCAATAGTATTGTTGTAAATATTGGTGTTTGTAGGTGTGTAGCTATTAGCGCTTCCATTTGCCGTGTTATAGCCGGCTGTTCCCACGAAATTTACGGAGGGATAATTGAGTGCTTGCGAGCCTCGGTAAGTGCTCTCGGCAAGACTGACAGACAGTTGACCAGCCAAGACATTAAAGTTTGCAGTTTCTGCTTGCTGGATCCAATCATCTAGAGTTTGGCCTTTTGGTAGTTGTGGGTTAACACTTTCCGCAATCGGAATACCGCTATCATCTTTATTTTTGGAGCGAGGATCTTTTAAAACCCCATCAATCTTCGCTTCTTTAATGAGTGGTCGTAGAGATCCTACTGGGCGCCCAGTGAGCTGCTCCAATACACCACGCTTAACCACTAAATCAGCTTGAGCACCAATCTCTTGGGAGTTGGCAAGATCTAAAGCTGCCTGTGCTGTATTGACATCAACAATGGTGGCTAGACCAGCATCAAATTTAGCTTGTGCGATCTCTAGTTGTTGCTTGATGAGACTTTTCTTATTGCGAAAAAGTTCTACGTTGTCTTGGCTGGTGAGTGCATCAAAGTACGCTTGTGAGACTCTCAAGATCAGATCTTGTTGCGCCAAATAAAAACGCATGTCTGCAATTTTTGTATTGAGGTCACCTTGCTTAGATGCCTCAAATGCCGCCACATTAAAAACGGGTTGTGTGAGAGTGACTGTATAACCCTTTTGATCAAAAACACGAGAGTTACCTGAATAGCTTGTTAAGGCCGAGCCATTGGTGGCATGTTGATAGTATCTAGTTCCAATGGGGGATGCGCTTGCTTGAGGTAGCAAAAGAGATAGGCCTTGCCAATAGAGCTCTTTGCTTGCCTGGTAATTAAAACGTGCCGCGTTAAGGACTGGATCACTAAATGCAGCCTCTTGATATAGACGAATGAGGTCTGAAGCCTGCCCGGCAGCGCTGGCTGCACCATTTCCATTGAGGTTTGAGGGTGCGGCAGAAGTCGGTATAGCCTGCTGTGGAACAATCACCATTTGAGGGGGTATATCTAGCCCAATTAAGGCTTGAGTACTCATTGGGGTGGGAAGCGATGGCTTGGCCCCATTGGCGGCCTGTGCAAAGGTATTGGTTGACGTCGCACTGAGTCCTAGTGCTTGGCATAGGATTAAGCCTAGGGTACTGAGTTGCGAGAGACAAAAACGGGGTGGGGTCATCTGATTTAGTTACTTTTTATATGCCATGAAGTTTAAGGCTTATTTGAGTAAAACGCCCTGATTGAACCCCATTTTGCCAAATCCTCTGTAAGACTTCATCTATCTATAAAATCAGAGCTATGGATCTAATTTTGCTAGGTAAGGCGGTAATACTGGGGATTGTCGAGGGCTTAACGGAGTTTTTGCCGATCTCTAGTACTGGACATCTGATTTTGGTTGGTGATTTGCTCGACTTTAATGATGAGCGGGGGAAAGCCTTCGAGGTCATCATCCAGTTTGGCGCTATTTTGGCCGTGTGCTGGGAGTTCCGAGAAAAGCTCTGGAGGGTCGCCTCTACTTTTAAAACAAGTGCGATTTCTCGGCGTTTTGTAATGAATCTACTCATTGCATCGAGCCCGGCGATGGGTCTGGCCTTCCTGTTTGGTAAGTATATTAAGACTGTATTGTTTGCCCCCATTCCGGTTGCCAGCGCTTTTATCGTGGGCGCGCTTGTTATTTTTTGGGCTGAAAAACGCCAGAAAACTGTCGCTGCGAGCAAAAACTCTATTCAGTCGGTGGATGGCCTCACTCCTCTGGATGCATTGAAGGTGGGCTTAGCTCAGTGCGCCGCTCTAATGCCAGGAACCTCCCGCTCTGGAGCAACCATTATTGGTGGGATGTTATTTGGTTTACCACGCGCAGTAGCGACGGAGTTTTCATTCTTCTTGGCTATTCCAGTAATCGGTGGTGCAACTGCATACGAATTGCTCAAACTTTGGAAAAACCCAGTTTCTCTTTCAGGTGATTTTGTTTGGGCAATTGTGATTGGTTTTATTGCTGCATTTATTTCCGCCTTCATTTGCGTGCGCTGGTTAATTCATTACGTTGCTGCACATAACTTCATCCCTTTTGCTTGGTATCGAATCATTTTTGGTGTGCTGGTGTTATTAAGTGCATACACCGGTTTGGTTGCCTGGTCAATTTGAGATAGCTCTCATTAATATGAATAAAGATCGACTGGAAAACTAATGGATGTATCAATAGATGCAATCACAAATAATATTCAATTGGCTCTCGCCCCGGTATTTTTGTTGACTGCAGTTGCCACTTTGATTAATGCAATCTCTGCTCGCTTAGCTCGTTCAGTGGATCGTATGAGGGCTATTCAGCACCGCATTCAAGAGGGTGGCATTCAGGATCAAGTCATGCTGGCCCACATGATGAAAGAGGCCAATGAAGCGAAGGTTCGAGGTCGTCTTTGTACTGCTGCAATTTTCTTTGACGTATTAAGTGGCGTATTTATTTCACTTACCGTACTAGAACTATTCTTCTTTCAGGCTGGTGCAGTGCGATCATTACAAGCAACTTATGTCATTTGGACTTTCGTGCTCGGCCTGATCTCATTTATGACTTCGCTCTCTATCGTTTTGAGTGAAGTGGTTTATGCCTATCGTTCGGCTGGCTGGAATACGCCCTTTCCAAAATAAACCTTCTAAAGATAAGTATTTCGTGAACATCACAAGATCAGATCGTATTCGCTCGTTTGTCCTGCGTGCAGGCCGGACCACTGCCGGACAGCAACGCGCTATTGATGAACTCGGTCCCCAGTTTTTAATTCCGTTTCAGGAATCTGCTCTAAATCTGCAGCAAGCGTTTGATGGATCTTTGCGTCCCAAGATATTAGAAATCGGTTTTGGTATGGGTGAGACTACTGCCAAAATTGCTACCTTGCGCCCCGAAGATGATTTTTTAGCGATTGAAGTCCATCCTCCGGGCGTGGGTGCCTTGCTCAAGTTAATTGGTGAGAGCCATCTAACCAATTTACGTTTGGTTCGTCACGACGCTGTTGAGGTTTTAGAAAAGATGCTTGCCCCGAATTCTTTGGATGGCATCCATATTTATTTTGCAGATCCCTGGCATAAGAAGCGCCACCATAAGCGTAGATTAATCCAAGCAGAGTTCGTTCAGTTATTAGTTTCTCGTTTAAAGCCTGGAGCCTATTTACACTTGGCAACAGATTGGCATAACTATGCTGAACAAATGTTATTGGTCTTAAATGCGCAGCCTGACTTAGAAAATACTTCCAGCGAGAAGATCAGCGTTGAAACTTTTTTAAGTACTGATGTTGCCAGTGATCTTGAGCTTGCTAAAGAGTCCTTGAAAGAGTTCAAGCCCACCCTCGAACAGCTTCATGCCAAGCATCCTGGATATGTTGAGAGGCCTGCATATAGGCCGACTACCAAGTTCGAAAATCGCGGAATTAAGTTAGGCCACGGAGTATGGGACTTGGTTTATAAAAAGAATTAAAACCAATCAACAAGAGTGAGGCCTTAGCTAGCCGCTCAACCAGCCTGAATTTCAGTACTACGTAATCTTTGCGCTAGTAGGTCGAGTACACCATTGACGTATTTATGGCCGTCGGTACCGCCAAAGGTTTTGGCAAGCTCGACCGCTTCATTAATAGCCACTTTGTAGGGAACAGCCAAATCAATGGCCAGTTCGTATGTGCCAATCAGAAGAGCTGCATGCTCTACAGGTGATAGTTCATTAATAGGTCGATCGAGAGCCGGAGTAATGATGCCCTCTAGTTCATCGGTGCGCTCTAGTACGCCTGCAAAAATACTCTGAAATAAATCATGTTGGCAGCGGCGAAAACCAGGATCTTCGGCTAATTGCTGAGCGATTGCCGCAGCGTTAGGAAGGCTGCCTGCCCGGCGCATGACTAGGCTTTGATAAACCCCTTGTAGGGCGTATTCACGGGCACGACGACGTGGTGTGAGAGAGCGCTTAGGTGCACTAGGTGTGCTCGGTGTACCGGGTGTCACCTGTGGGTTTGGAACGTTTTTGTTCATCTTCAGGCTTACTCTTCTGAAGGATTGATTTCAAAATCAATATCGGGAGTAAGGGCAAGTGCAAGGTTAGCCATTTCAACAACTGCTCTTGCGCAATCTGCACCCTTGACCTGAACACGAATCTGGGCTTGCTCATCCGTCTCACAGGTGAGAACACCATTAGCAATCGGTAATCCAGACTCAAGGCAGACGCGGGTAATGCCAGCACCAGACTCATTCGACACGAGTTCAAAATGATAAGTCTCACCACGAATGATGGCGCCTAGCGCAACCAAGCCATCGAACTCGCCTGTTTCAGCTAACTTTTGCAATGCGAAAGGAATTTCTAATGCGCCCGGGACGGTGACTAATTTAATGTCAGATTGCGACACACCCAGTTTGATCAACTCTTCAATGCAAGCTGTAGTCAGCGCAACACAATGCGCTTCATTAAAGCGTGCCTGCACAATGCCTACGCGCAGATCTTGGCCATTGAGGTCCGTGGCAAGAACGCCTACTGCAGATTCATCATTGCTTGTGTTCATGTTATTTTCTGATGTTGCTTATTTATTGGGTTCAAATGGGGTATAGCCAGTTACTTCAAGTTTGTATCCAGAAAGACTAGGCACTGGGTTGGGATTGGCGAGCAAACGCATTTTTCCAACGCCAATATCTTTGAGAATTTGCGCACCGATACCATAGCTACGGAAATTGGTTTTGCGCGCCAATGGTTTCTCTACTGTTTCAGCATGGGTGCCATTCAACTTATGAAACTGGGCCAACCAATCTACATCATTGGGGGCTGCAATGCCAGAAGCATTGAGTAGAACTGCCACGCCAGAGGGGGCTGCAGCCAACTTCTGCAAAGCTTGGGCCAAAGGCCAGGAGTGCGTACTGACATTGGAGTCCAAGAAATCCAATACTGTGACGGGCTCATGAACGCGGACTAGGGTTTCTTCAGTCTCTGAGGGTTTGCCATGAACTAGCGCCAAGTGAATGCACGAGCTAGGCGTATCGCGATAAATGATTCCCTGAAACTTACCCCAAGGAGTCGTGAACTCACGTTCACCCTCGCGCAACACAATACTTTCATGTTGGCTTCGGTATTGAATCAGGTCGGCAATGCTGCCAATCTTTAGTTGATGTTCTTTTGCAAACTCAAACAGGTCTGGCAATCGCGCCATACTGCCATCATCTTTCATAATCTCGCAAATGACGGCGGTGGGTGAACAACCAGCCATGGCGGCCAAATCACATCCAGCTTCCGTATGACCAGAGCGAATCAACACGCCACCGGGTTGCGCCATCAATGGAAAGATATGACCTGGCTGAACTAGATCATTAGGCTTTGCGTTTGCGGCAACGGCTGTCTTGATAGTGTGAGCACGATCTGCTGCTGAGATACCAGTAGTAACACCGCTGGCTGCCTCAATTGAAACAGTGAAATTGGTACCCATCGAGGTACCGTTATCCCTCACCATTAAGGGTAGGTTGATTTGCTGGCAGCGCTCACGCGTCAAAGTAAGGCAGATTAAGCCACGACCATGCTTGGCCATGAAATTCACAGCCTCTGGAGTGACATGATCGGCGGCAAGTACTAAATCGCCTTCGTTCTCGCGATCTTCTTCATCGACCAGAATGACCATCTTGCCAGCTTTGAGCTCGACAACGATTTCTTCTGTGGAGGCGAGGTTATTTTGCATAGCTCTCTATTTTAAGCTGAGGAGGGGGTTTCGGGCTTCAGCCTAGGATCATGGGCTAGATATTGGAGCAATATCCAGTTTTTCTGACAGTAGGTAGCCATGAGAGGCCTAGTTTTGCAGCTCTAGTCTCGAGAAAATGACTTGTGCACTCTCGAATTCAAAAATCCTTAAGCCCCCTTGAATTCAATCGAGCAGCTAATGGTTTCATCTTGTTAGAGGTTCTAGTGGCAATGAGCCTTGTAGCCAGCATTTGGGTAGGTTTGAGTAATACCTACCAGGGAATGGTTTTGCGCTTAGTTCAACTTCAGGAGAAAAGGGCGGAGCTGAGAAAAGAGATGGACATGCATGAGTTCGCCATATTGACTGCTACTCAAGCAAATAACTCAAACCCAATTTTACGAAAGTTAGCGGATGAATCTATTGGAATGCCTCATCGGTCTCGCCCTATCTCTAGTCTTGGCCGCACCACTCATAAAAAATAGTGGTGAGTTCATCGTGAAGCAAATTCAGTATGAAAAATCGCAGTCTCTGACTGCGGAAGCAGATCGTGCGCTGGAATTAATCGGGCGCGCTATTCGGATGGCAGGTTATCAGAATGCGCATTCATCGATTACATCTACTAGAAAAAATACCTTTTCAATCGATTACCTTCAAGTTCAAAAAAGTAATGGATATCGAGGATCGGATTCACTGATTGTGAAGCATGAAATATCCCCCAAAGTTGACTTTGATTGCATTGGCAATACTTTGTCAAAGGAGCGCACTAAACACAATTTAGCGCAGCAAGGATTTTTAGTGGGTCGGCAAGCATCTGCACCCAAAGGTGCTAAGGTCAATGGTGGGTCCTTAGTCTGTCAATCACTGGATCGCCAAGGGCGCATCCAAAACACGACCTTAATGAATGGCATACACCATCTTTCCTTTGAACCGCTTCCAGCTAGTGCTGGCAAGGCTTTTAAGGTCAAGCTAGAGATGACCGATGGTGTATCCATTCACCAGAAGTTTGAGCGCATATTTACCACTCGCAATTTACCGTGAATCTACTTTGATTATTGCTTGGGTCTTATCGCTACTGACAATACTCTCTATGCTGGTAATTCAGTTGGAGCGCTTAGCTGCACTTGAAATCATGAGCGTCAATACTTATGCAGAATCTCAAAAAGAATTTATTGCTGCTGAACAATCCTTAATTGAGTGTGAGCAACATCTCTCTAACATCGCCGTCTTAGCTGATCCTGCTTGCCATATACAGTCAGTCGGGAAAAATCTTTGGTTGATATCTAGTCAATCAAAACCTAGTTTAGAGATCCTCATATTCTTGGATGAAAAAACCAATATCGCTACAAGATTAAATTGGCGACAAAACTTTGAGTAAGCAAGATCAAGGGTTTAGCTTGTTAGAGTTAATGGCTGTTGTGCTGATCATCGCCATCATTGCAATATCGACATTACCCCTTTTACATGAGCAAATGGCCGCTCGAGAAATTGACAGCATTGCGAGGCGTTTTATTGCGCATGCTCAATTTGCAAGGTCTCAAGCATTTCTATTGGGTGAGCCTGTACGTATCACTCCATCGAATGGGGGTCTTTGGGAAGAGGGTTGGGTAGTTAAAAACGCTTGTGATAAACGCCAGCCAAAATCAACTTGTATTGAGAGGTACTGGATTTCCCAAGGTGATTTTGGGCGGGTGTATTTCAAGGGTGGGGGTAAGCAGTTTATTGACCCTCATACATCTAAGAGGGGCATTTTGTTTAATGCTGCTGGTGCCGCCAAAAC